>Ga0233424_10000378_pt1 | contig 58623 bp, 56 predicted proteins | sample Watercolumn_Towu_FD_181011 | JGI IMG/M metagenome (GOLD analysis project Ga0233424, IMG submission 181011) | Freshwater microbial communities from Lake Towuti, South Sulawesi, Indonesia - Watercolumn_Towuti2014_125_MG | ecosystem: Environmental > Aquatic > Freshwater > Lake | place: Indonesia... | reverse complement strand
CGGGCCGACGAGGTCAGCACCACCTTGCCGCCCTGCCCGCGCGGCACCACGCGCTGGCCGAACGCGCGGCACAGCAGCCAGGTGCTGGTGACATTGCCGTCCATCACCTTTTCATACCGCTCCAGCGGCATGTCGACGATGGGGCACGGGTCGTTCAGGCCCGACGCGACGACGAGGATGTCGAGCCGGTCGAAGGCCGACAGCGCGGCATCCATGATGGCGGCGCAGTCGTCGGCGCTGCCCGGGCGGCGCAGCACGGTGCGCACCTCGGCGCCGAGCGCCTCGCAGGCCTGCGCGGTCTCGTTCAGCGCGGCCTCGTTGCTGGCGGCCAGCACCAGCTTCGCGCCGGCACCGGCCAGCACCTTGGCGGCCAGGCCGCCGAAGGCGCCGGAGGCACCGGTCACCACGGCCACCTTGCCGGTCACGTCGAACAGCGTGCGCGGGTCGCGCAGCCAGCCTTCGTCCATCATCACGTCTTCTCCGGGTACGGCATCACGACCAGCATCGTGGCCACGTCGTTGCCGCGGTTCTTCACTTCACGCACCTCACCGGGCGGGATGCAGCAGCTGTCCAGCGGGCCGAGCTGTACCTCGGCGTCCGCGGTCTTCACGGTCAGCGCGCCGGCCAGCACCACGTACACCTTCTCCAGCGGCGAGCTGTCGGGGCCGGCGCCGCCGCCGGGCAGGAAGTGCGACAAACCGACCCAGGCCTTCTCGGGCCCACCGGGCGCAAAACCCTGCAGCCGCAGCGAGCGCATGTCGTAGTGATTGGGCGCTTCGTAGGGAAGCGCCTCGCCGAGGCGCGTGACCTTCATCGCTCAGCCCTCGCCGTTCTCGATGCGGTAGCTGCCGCGCTTGTCGACGATGGCGACCAGGCGCACGATGCAGCCGTCGCCCTCCTTCCAGCGCCACGGGAATGCCGCGAAGGTGACGCGCTTGCCGGTGACCTTGTCGATCTCGCCGCCGACGTTCTCGATGCCGCAGATGCCGGCGCTGAGGATGGCCTGGTGGCAGGGCTCCCACTCGGGGAAGTCTTCGATCACCTTGCGGCCGGTCTCGCGCTCGTACTCGAGGTTGACCTGCGGCAGCAGGCCGTTGGGCCAGCCCGGGCCGTGCGGGCCGATCGCGGTGCCCAGCGGATGGTCGAGCGCCTGGGTGTCGGTGCCGATCATCTTGACCTTCTTCTTCGCGAACCACTCGCCGGCTTCCTTGTAGAAGCCGGGCGAGTAGGCGTAGTACTGGCGGCTGTCGCTGTAGTGCTTGTGCCAGCCGGTGTTGACGATGACGATGTCGCCCTCGCGGATCTGCGGCGAGACCTTCTCCAGGTCGTCGGCCGTGATCACCTCCCACTTGCCCTTCGGGATCGACACCACCACGCCGGTGCCGAAGAAGTACGGCAGCGGCACCTCGTCCATGAACGGCGTGCCCTCCACGACGTGCGCCGGCGCGTCGATGTGCGTGCCCGAGTGCATCACCGTGGTGATGCGCTGCGTCAGCACGCCGGACTTGGCCATGTTGTGAAGACGCTCGATCTTCACGTCCTCGAAGTACGGCCAGCACGGCTGGCCCAGGCCCCACGGGTGGCTCAAGTCGTAGAACTCGAGGCCCATGTCGTTGTTCAGGTTTTCCTGGTACGCGATACCGCGGATGGTGATGGTCATGAAGGGAACTCCAAGGCAATTTCAAGACTTGCGACATGTACCGTATTGCGGTACAGTAGTACCGTTAAACGGTGCAATGGAAGCGAATGTCGGCGAGATCGCGGACCCGCGGCATTGGGGCTTTCCCGAGCGCTCGGGGTCGGCTCGATCCGGCACGCCAGGCCGTTTGGCACACTGCTTCGCAACGCACGAGAGACCGCATGGCCCGCTCATCCGCTTCACCCGCTTCTTCCGAACCCAGCGACGCTTCCATCGACGACCCAGCCTCGCGCGGTGGCGGCGGCATCCAGGTCATCGCCCGCGCCGCGGCCGTGTTGCGCGCACTGCAGCACCATCCCGGCGGGCTGTCGTTGGGCGAGCTGGCGAAGCTGCTCGAGCTGCCGCGCTCCACGGTGCAGCGCATCGTCGAGGCGCTCGATCAGGAGAACCTGGTGATCGCCGCCTCGGCGTCACGTGGCGTGCGGCTCGGCCCGGCGTTGATCGCACTGGCCGCGGCCACGCGCTTCGAGGTGGCCGAGATCGCCCGGCCCACGTTGCTGGAGCTGTCGCGCGCCACCGGCGAGACGGTGGACCTCTCGCTGGTCGATGGCGAGAAGCTGGTGTTCGTCGACCAGGTCATCTCCGAGCAGCACCGGCTGCGCGCCGAGTCGGCCGTGGGCATCGCCTTCCCGCTGCACTGCACCGCCAATGGCAAGGCGATGCTGGCCGCGCTGGACGACGCCACGCTGGCCCGCATGAAGCCGAAGCTGAAGCTGCAGCGCCACACGCCGAACACCATCACCACGTGGCCGGCGCTGATGGACGAGCTTCAGGCGGTGCGCACGAGCGGCATCGGCGCCGACCTCGAGGAGAACTCGCTCGGCATCTGCGCGCTGTCGATGGCGCTCACGCTGCCCAATGGCGAACTGGCCGCGATCTCGATCCCGGTGCCCACGCCGCGTTTCGAGCAGCAGCGCGAGCGGCTCGAAGAGGCGCTGAAGCGCAGCTGCGGCCGGTTGCAGGCCAAGCTCACGGGCGGGCGCTGAAGCCGCACCCGCGGCTCACAGGGAAGACGACAGCTTCAACCCGACGATGTCCGCCACCACCAGCGCCAGGCTGCCCAGCCGCGCGGCCGACACCGGTTCGCCCAGCACCGCCATGCCCAGCCGAGCAGGCCGATGCTGAGCAGGAGGGCGACCCTTCACTCGCGCTCATCGCACGCGGCCTTGTTTGAAGACAGCGGCCCAGCCGCGCACCGAGCGGTGAGGAGGGTGGCGCAGGAACGCGAGTCAACGGCTCGGGCACCGTCAGCTCCCTTGAGCCACCGTGAACCAGCGTCGCCCTCACAGACGGCCTCTCCGCACCGCGGCCTTTTTGGGCCTTCTGGGCCGCCCGAATGGTTCGTCTCCCGGAGCGGTGACAGGGGGGACCGAGCCGTCGCACTCCTGAGCAGCACTGGGCGCACCTCCCCCCGCAGCCCTCGGTGCGCGGCGCGGCCGCTCTTCAAGTCCTTTCTTGCCTACTTCTTTGTGACCAACAAAGAAGTAGGTCGCCTGCCGGGGCGAATTCCCGGCGGGGTCGTGCAACACCACAAGAACACACCCGGCCGGCAGGCCGATGCCTGTCACGCCGCGAACTTTCCGGACAGCAGTGGGCGCAGGCCGGGATGACGAATGAAGCGTGGCGCGACTCAGGCGCCTCAGACCGCACTCGCAGAGTGTTGGCCCGGCGGCGAACATTCCGAACAACCATTGCCATTCACGAGCGAAGCCCGGCAACGCCCAAGCCTCAAGGCTCCAGCTTCCAGTCGCCGCCGGCGACCTTCATCACCACACCGGCATCGGGCCGGTAGCCCCAGTGGTCGGTGGCGGTGTACTGCACCACGCCGTTGCTGACCACCACCGGCTTGGCGTTCTCGATCGCCTCCTTCAGCGCGGCGCGGAACTCCGGCGTGCCCGGCCTGGCCTTCTGCTTGGCCACCGGCAGCACCTGTTCGAGCAGCAGGTAGAGGTCGTAGCTGTGGCCGGCCAGCGTGTTGCGGCTGCCCGCGCCGAACTGCTTCTCGTACAGCTGCACGAAGCGCTGCGCCACCGCCTTCGACGGGTGGCCGTCGGGCAGTTGCTCGGCCACGATCGGCGGGCCGGCGGACACCAGCGCGCCCTCGACGCCCTTGCCGCCGACGCGGATCAGGTCGCGCGTGGCCGCGGCATGGGTCTGGTAGATGCGGCCCTTGTAGCCACGCTCGACCAGCGCCAGCTGCGGCATCGCGGCACCGCTGCCGGAGGCCACGACGACGATGGCGTCGGGCGCCGCCGCGGTGAGCTTCAGCGCCTGCGACGTGACGCTGGCGTCGCTGCGCGCGAAGCGCTCACTGGCCACCAGGCGCAGGCCGGCCTTCTCGAGGCGGGCGTGGGTCTCGGCCAGCCAGGATTCGCCGTAGGCATCGGTGTAGCCGAGGAAGCCCACCGTCTTGACGCCGTGCTTGCGCATGTGCTCGACCACCGCCTGCGCCATCACGCCGTTGGACGGCGGCATGCGGAAGGTCCATGCGTCGCGGCCGGCGGGCACCGGCGCCGGCGACATCGCGATCTGCACGATCTTCGCCTCGCTGGCCACGTCGGCGATCGGGATCGCCACCGGCGTCGCGCCGGAACCGACGATCAGGTCGACCTTGTCCTCGACGAAGCGGCGCGCGTTCTGCACGCCCTTGGTCGGGTCGGTGGCGTCGTCCAGGACGACCAGCTTCACCTTCTCGCCGGCGATGGTCTCGGGCCAGAGCTTGAAGCCGTTGTTCATCGGGATGCCCAGGCCCGAGGCCGGGCCGGTGAGCGGCAGCGTCACGCCGATCGTGATGTCGGCCCGGGCGTTGCCGGCGCCAGCCACCACGGCGAGGGCGATCAGGCCCGCCTTCCATTGAAACTGCATCGTCGTCTCCTGCGTTGTCGTGGGTCGTGTCTTCGGTCAGGCGGCCACCGGCGTGCGCGCAAGCACCACGCGGGCATCGTCGGCCTCGCCATAGAGGGCGGCCACCTCGGCCGGGCGCAGCTCCAGCACACGGCGCTGGTTGACGTAGCCCTTGTCGGTGATCTCGCCGGCCTCGGCGCTCGGCGGCTCGGCCAGCAGCAGCACGCGCGTGGGCGTCTGCGACGAACCGCCGCCCTCGGCACGCAACGCGCGCAAGGCCTGGCGCACGTGGTCGCGCACACGCTCGGGCTCCCACTCGCGGGCGACGGCCGGGTTCACGAACACCAGCGCGCCCACCTCGTCGCGGTCGTGGCCGGTGATCACGGCGTCCAGCGCCAGCGGGGCCAGTGCCGACACCAGCTTCAGCCGCAGCGTGCCCACCGACACCCAGGTGCCGGTGGTGAGCTTGAAGTCCTCGCTGACGCGGCCGTTGAAGGCGATGCCTTTCTGCGCATCGTGGGGGTCGAGCAGGTGGCCGGCATCGCCGATGCGGTAGAAGCCATCGGCATCGAAGGCCTGCGCGGTGAGTTCGGGCGCATCACGGTAGTGCGGGAACACGCTGACGCCCTTCACGCGCAGCTCCAGCTTCGGGCCGTTGGGCACGAACTTCAGTTCGACCCCCGGGAGCGGCAGGCCGAGACAGCCGGCGCGGTCGAGCTTGAAGTGCGCGCTGGTCACGGCCGGGGCGGTTTCGGTGCAGCCCCACGAGGTGGTGAACCACACCGGCTCGTCGCGCACCTTGCGGGCCAGCGCCTCGAGCCGCTCCCAGCAGGCCTGCGGCAGCGCGGCCGCGGCGTAGAAGGCCATGCGCAGCGGTGCGAAGAAGTCGCGCGCCAGCGCCTCGTCCGCTTCCAGCGCCGGCACCAGCATCTCGAAGCCGCGCGGCACGTTGAAGTACAGGTTGGGCCGCACCTCGCGCAGGTTGCGCACGGTCTTGTCGATCAGCCCTGGCGCGGGCCGGCCCTCGTCGATGTACAGCGTGCCGCCGTTGCGCAGCACCAGGTTGAGGTTGTGGTTGCCGCCGAAGGTGTGGCTCCACGGCAGCCAGTCGAGCAGGACCGGCTTTTCCTGGTCGAGAAAACGCCAAGCCTGCGCGATCATCTGCTGGTTGGCGCACAGCATGCGGTGGGTGTTGACCACCACCTTCGGCACGCCGGTCGAGCCGGAGGTCAACAGGTATTTCGCGACGTCGTCGGGTGCCACCTTCTCGAAAGCCGTTAGTACCGCTCCGGTTTCCTGGCGCGCCCCGAGTTCAGCGAACGACAGCGCCCCCCGCACCGTCTCGGCCCCCTCGCTGAACACCAGCGGCACGCCGAGCCCGGCGCTGGTCATCGCCGGCGCGTACGTCTTCGCATCGCCCGCGTACAGCAGGCCCGGGCGCAGCGCAGCCAGGATGCCATGCACCTTGTCGTACACCTTCGCGAGCCGGCAATAGGCGCTGGAGACGGTGCACACCGGCCGGCCGATGTGCAGCGCGGCCAGCATCAGCAGCAGGTGGTCGACGCTGTTGTCCGACAGGATCACGACCGGGGCGCCCTCCGGCAGCTGCAGGTCGAGCAGGCCCTGCGCCAACGCGCCCACCTGCGTGCGGGCCTCGCCCCACGTGAGGCGGCGCCAGGCGTCATCGGCATCGCGCTCGGCGAAGGCCAGCGCATCGGGCGTGCGTTGCGCCCAGCGTTCCAGCCATTCGCCGACGCAGCGGTCGTACGGCTGCAGCGCCTCGGGCGAGCGCAGCACGAAGATGCCGTCGCCCAGGTCTTCCTTCACCACGCGGGCCGGGGCCAGCTTGGTGGGGTCGTCGTAGAAGAAGGGGTGTGTCACGCGGGTCTCCATCGCTTCAAGGCAGCTCGGGCCGGGCCTGCTTGTCCTGCATCAGCGTCACCAGCAGGTCGTCGCGTGCGGCCTGGATCGACGCCATCGGCCGGTCGCCCAGCGCCTCGGCCACCTGGCGGGCCACCTTGGCCTTCAGCTGCGGGGTCATGCGCGGCGTGCCGAGGTCGTCCCACCAGCTTTCGATCGGGCCGCCCAGGTGCGCCAGCAGGTGCTCGATGCCGCCCTCGCCGCCCGACAGGTGCAGGTTCGCGAACGGGCCCAGCAGCGCCCAGCGCAGGCCGGGGCCGTGGGCGATGGCGGCATCGATGTCGGCCACCGTGGCCACCCCCTGGTCCACCAGGTGGAAGGCCTCGCGCCACAGCGCCGCCTGCAGCCGGTTGGCGATGTGGCCGGGCACCTCGCGGCGGCCGTGGATGGGCTGCTTGCCGATGGCGCGGTAGAAGGCCAGCGTGCGCTCGACCGTGTCGGCCGAGGTCTCCTCGCCGCCCACCACCTCGACCAGCGGGATCAGGTGCGGCGGGTTGAACGGGTGGCCCAGCACCACCCGCTCGGGATGCCGGCAGTGGGCCTGGATCTTCGTGATCGGCAGGCCGGACGAGCTGGTGGCGAGGATCACGTCAGCCGGCAGGCAGGCGTCCATGCGGGCGAACAGCGCCTGCTTGAAGTCCTCGCGCTCCGGGCCGTTCTCCTGCACGAACTGCACGCCTTCGAGCGCGCGCTCGAGATCGGGCTCGAACACCAGCCGGTCCGGCGTGGCACCGGCTGCGAGGCCCAGGCGTTCGAGCACCGGCCAGTGGCGCGCGACTTCATCGCGCAGCCGTGCCTCCGCGCCGGGCGCGGGGTCGTGCGCGACCACGTCGAGCCCATGGGCCAGGAAGTGCGCCACCCAGCTGGCGCCGATCACGCCGGTGGCGATCACCGCGACGCGGCGGATCTCCGGAGGTTGCTGCGACATCGCCGTCTCCTCGCTCACGCCGGAGCGAATTGCGGGCGGGCACCGCCCCGCCGCGGCAAGCCCATGATCTCGCGCGCCTCGGCCGGCGTGGCCGGCTCCATGTCCAGCTCGCGGATGATGCGCACGATGCGCTCGGTGAGCTGCACATTCGTGGCCAGCTCGCCGTGGCGGTAGTAGAGGTTGTCTTCCAGGCCCACCCGCGCATGGCCGCCCAGCAGCAGCGCCTGCACGTTGGCCTCCAGCTGCGACGGGCCGATGCCGCTGACGCAGAAGATGCTGCCCTTGGGCAGCGTGTCCACCATCATCTGCAGGTGACGCGGCGAGTACGGCATCGCGTTCTGGAACGCCCGGTGCACGTTCATCACCAGGTTGATGAAGTACGGCTCCTCGTCGAGGCCTTCGTTGATCAGCGTGGTGGTGTCCTGCAGGATGTGGGTGGGGCTGAACACCTCCCACTCGGGCTTGATGCCGCGCGCCTTCATGCCCTGCGCCAGCGCACGCGCCTTCGACAGCGGCGTGTTCATCAGGATCTCCTTGCCGTCGAAGGCGAGGTTCAGCGTGGTGGCGTCGAGCGTGCACATCTCGGCACCGGCCTCCATGCCCTTCACGCGCTCGTCGAACAGCAGTTCCCAGGTGCCGTCAGGCTGCTGGCGCACCATGTCGCCGTGCACGCCGCCGCCGGTGGAGTTGTTGAGGACGATGTCGCAACGCGAGCGGATGCGCTCGTTCATGTCGCGGTAGATGTCGGGATTGCAGGTGGCGCCGTCGTCCGGGCGGCGGGCGTGCAGCGCCACCACGCTGGCACCGGCGTTGTAGCAGCGCAGCACGTCGTCGGCGATCTCCGCCGGCTGCGTCGGCAGGTGCGGGTTCTGGGACTTGTGCGCCATGCCGCCGGTGGGAGCGATGGTGACGATGACTTTGCGCTTGGACATGGGACCTGCCGGATGCTGGTGGATGGCAGGATTCTTCTCGGCGAGCGCCGCGCACACAGTCGCCTGGACGACATTCCAGCCCCGTGGAACCCCCAAGGCACCGGACGGCGCCCTGCAGGGCATCGCCCACCGGCGGCTCCGGCGCGTCTGGATGACAATCCGGCTCGGTGTCAACCGCAGGGCGCCGTCCGCCCCCTTTCCCGAGAGCCCGTGACACGCCGCCGCACCACCGAACCGCAGCCCTCCCTGAGCCTCGCCGAACTGCTCCAGCGTTCGGTGTGGTACCCGGGCCTGCCCGCGCCCATGCAGCAGGTGGTGGCGCAGCGGATGCAGGAGCGGCCCGTGGCGGCAGGGGCCGTGCTGCTGCTGCACGGCGGCACCGCCACCCACTGGCACGGGGTGCTGGAGGGGGTGCTGAAGTGGTCCGCCACCACACCGGACGGCCGCTCCGTGACGCTCGGCGGCCTCACCGCCGGCAGCTGGTTCGGCGAGGGCAGCCTGCTGCACGGCCGGCCGGTGCAGGCCGACGTGGTCGCGCTGCGCGACAGCCGCGTGGCGCTGCTGCCCAAGGACGTGTTCGACGGGCTGGTGCAGCACTCGCCGGCATTCAACCACTTCCTGCTGCGCCAGCTCAACGAGCGGCTGCACTGGTTCATGGGCGACTTCGCCGCGCACCGGCTCTACACCGCCGAGACCCTGGTGGCCCGCGCGCTGCTGGGCTTGGTGCACCCGTTCCTGCACCCTGGCGCCAGCAAGCGGCTGGAGATCTCGCAGGAAGAGATCGCCCACCTGGCGGGCCTGTCGCGACAGCGCTGCAACCAGGCCTTGAAGTCACTGGCCGAGGCCGGCACGGTGGCGGTGGCATACGGCGGCGTGTGCCTCACGGACACCGCCGCGCTGTGCCGCATCGCCGGCGTGGAACCGTACTAGCGCTTCGTCGTCTCGCCCGCGAAGGCCAGCTTCTTCAGCAACCGCACGAACTCGCCGCGCTCCCGCGCCGACAGCGGCTGCAGCAGCGCCGCCTGCGAACGCAGCATCGCCGGGATCACGGCCTGCAGCAGCGCCTCGCCCGCTGGGGTCGGGTGGACGTTGCGCACCCGCCGGTCGCCCTCGGCCACGCGCCGGGTCACGAGTCCGCGCGATTCGAGCCGGTCGATCACGCTGCCGATGGTCGAAGTGTCGATGCCGATGGTCTTGGCGATCGTCGTCTGGTCGAGGCCCGGCGTGTCGCAGATGGCCTGGAGCGACGAATACTGCACCGGCGTGACGTTCAGCTCGCCCAGCTCCTGCGCGAACAGCGCCACGGCAAGCTGGTGGATGCGCCGCGCGAGATGGCCGGGTTGATCGGAGAGCTCGACACGCAGGCGCGGGGAAGGCTTGGGCATGGGACGGGTGGGAATTCCCTGAAGTTTAAGGGCGGCCAACTTCCGTAAACTGATCATCAGTATTCTGACAATACGAGTACTGAATTCCACCCCGACGCCGTCCCTGCACGGCTCCGAAGGAGCGCGACGATGCACCCACACCCGCTCAACCGCCGACAGGCCCTCGCCGCCGGCCTCGCGCTCACGGCCAGCCCGTGGGCTGCCGCGCAGGCCTCCGCCACCCACAGGATCGGCCTGATCTTCTCGATGACCGGCCCGTTCGCCTCCACCGGCCGCCAGCTCGAGGCGGGCGCTCGGCTCTGGCTGGCGCAGAACGGCGACACCGTCGCGGGCAAGAAGATCGAATTGCTGATCCGTGACGACGGCGGCGTGGCCGACACCGCGCGCCGCCTGGCCCAGGAACTGGTGGTCAACGACAAGGTGGCCGTGCTCGGCGGCTTCTCGCTGACGCCGCTGGCGCTGTCCGTGGCGCCGGTGGCCACGCAGAGCAAGACCCCGGCGGTGGTGTTCGTCGCCGCCACGTCCAGCGTCATCGCGGCTTCGCCCTACTTCGTGCGCAGCAGCTTCACGCTGCCGCAGGTGACGCTGGGCGTGGCCGAGTGGGCGCCCAAGAACGGCATCAGGAAGGTGATCACGCTGGTGAGCGACTACGGCCCCGGCATCGACGCCGAGACCGCCTTCCGCGACCGCTTCACGCTCAGCGGCGGCCAGGTGCTGAACTCGCTGCGCGTGCCCGTGCGCAATCCGGACTTCGCACCGTTCCTGCAACGCGTGCGCGACGAGAAGCCCGATGCGGTCTTCGTCTTCCTGCCCGCCGGCGTGGGCACGCAGATGATGAAGCAGTTCCAGGAACGCGGACTGCACCAGGCCGGCATCAAGCTGATCGGCACCGGCGACGTCACCGAGGACGACATCCTCGAGGAGATCGGCGATGCGGCGCTGGGCATCGTCACGTCGCACCACTACTCGGCCGCGCACCCGTCGCCGGCCAACCAGAAGTTCGTCGAGGCCTACAAGCGCCTGTACCCCGGCAAGCGGCCGAACTACATGGCCGTGGCCGCCTATGACGGCATGCGCATCATCACCACCGCGCTGAAGGCCACGCAGGGCGCCGGCGGCGACGTGCTGCTGCAGGCCATGAAGGGCCAGCAGTTCGAGAGCCCGCGCGGCCCGGTGCTGATCAACGCGCAGACGCGCGACATCGTGCAGGACGTCTACATCCGCCGCGTCGAACGCAAGGACGGCGCGCTCTACAACGTCGAGTTCGAGACGCTGAAGTCGGTCAGCGACCCGGGCCGCAAGTCGTGACGGGGAAGGAGCGCACCATGATCTGGTTGCAGAACGCCTGGTACGTGGCCGGCTTCGACACCGAGCTCACCGCCGACAACACCGTCGCCCGCCGCTTCCTCGACATCCCGGTCGTGATGTTCCGCGACGGCGACGGCAGGATCGGCGCCCTGGAAGACCTCTGCCCGCACCGCCTGATGCCGCTGTCGTTCGGCAAGCGCAAGGGCGACACGCTGCAGTGCGGCTACCACGGCCTGCGCTTCTCGGTGGAGGGCCGCTGCACCACCGCGCCGGGGCAGGCCCAGGCGCCCGCCGCGGCCACCGTGCGCACCTTCCCGCTGGCCGAGCGCCACGGGCTGCTGTGGATCTGGATGGGCGAGCGCACGCTGGCCGACGAGGCGCTGATCCCCGACATGCACTGGAACCACGACCCGGCCTGGGAGGCCTCGCGCGGCTACCACCACGTCGAGGCGGACTTCCGCCTGTCGGTCGACAACCTGATGGACCTGGGCCACGAGAGCTGGGTGCACCAGCGCACCATCGGCAACGGCGAAGAGGAGTGCATCCCCGACTTCCCCGCCCAGGTCAGCGTCGAGGCCGACGGCCTGGTGCGCTGCCACCGCGAGATGCCGGGCATCGACGCGCCGCCCTTCTTCGCGATGGTGCTGGACCACCAGGGCCGCATCAACCGCTGGCAGACCGCGCTGTCGCTGGCACCGTCGATCTGCATGACCGACTTCGGCGTGTACCCGGTCGGCCGATCGCCCGACAGCGCCTACCGCAGCCACGTGCTGCACCTGCTGACCCCCGAGTCGCCGACCGCCACGCACTACTTCTGGTCGGTGGCGCGCAACAGCCGGCTCGGCGACGCGGCGCTCACCGAGATGATCCGCAAGGCCATCGCGCAGACCTTCGACGAGGACAAGGTGGTGCTCGAGATCCAGCAGCGCCAGCTCGCGCAGCACGGCGGCGCGGTGCCGCGCGTGGCGCTGAAGGTCGACGAAGGGCCGCTGCGCTCGCGCCGGCAGCTGGCCGCGCTGATCGAACGCGAGCAGGACGACCCGGCCTTCGCGTTCAGGCCGCCGCTGATGATCCCGGAGGCGCTGCCGGTGCTGGCGATGGCGGCGTGACCTGGTAGGCGAGCGGGAACGGCCGCATCAGGTCGTCGAGCCGTGCGCGGTCGGCCGCGGTCAACCCGGGGGCCGCGCCGAAGCGCACGCGCAGACCCTTCGGCATCTCGTCCACCACCACCGTCACCGCCGGAGCGAGCCCCAGCAGCTGCAACCGCTCGTCGAGCACGCGCTGCGTGGCAACGCGGCGCAGCGTCGGCTTGTAGACCTTGCCCACGGCGGTGGTCGGGATGCTGTCGAGGATGTCGATGCGCTTGGGCACCGCGGGGCGTTCGGGCAGGTGCTCGCGGGCAAAGGCCAGCAGCGCTTCGGCGTCGACCTGCTGCCCCGGCCGCAGCGAGACGAAGGCCACCGGCAGCTCGCCGGCGTACTCGTCGGGCGCGCCCACCGCCGCGGCCATCGCCACCGCGGGATGGCGCAGCAGCACCTCCTCGATCACGCCGGGGTCGATGTTGTGGCTGCTGCGGATGATCACGTCCTTCTCGCGGCCGGTGACGAACACGCGCCCCGCCGCGTCGACATGGCCGATGTCGCCGGTGACCAGCCAGCCGTCGTCGGTGAAGGTGCCGGCGTTGCGCTCGGCCTCGGTGTAGCCGGGGCCGACGTTGGGGCCGCGCAGCCGCAGGATGCCGGTCTCGCCCGGCGCACAGGGGCGCTCGCCGTCGAATGCCCGCACCTCGGTGAACGGCAGCGGCAGGCCGCACGATCCCGGCACGCGTTCGGCAAGCAGCGGTTCGATGCTGATGACCCCGGCGCACTCGGTCATGCCGAAGATGTTGCGCACCGGCAGGCCGAAGCGGCGCTCGAACGCGCTGGCCAGCTCGGTGGGCAGCGGCGAGCCGCCGGTGAGCAGCGCCCGCGTGCAGGCCGGTGTGGCGGCGGGGGCCGGGCCGCTGAGCAAGGTCGCGATCACCGTGGGCACCGCGGCCAGCAGGCTGACGCGGTACTGCGCGACGAAGTCCCAGTAGCGTTCGACGAAGGCCTTGTGGCGCAGCCCCAGCAGCGTGGGCAGCACCACCTCGGCACCGCTCAGCAACGCCGACAGGCCGTAGACGAACGAGCCGGCGACGTGGAACAGCGGGAAGCCGTTCAGGATCACGTCGTGTTCGGTCATGCGATACATCTGCGCCGCGCCCCACGCCGCGTGCAGCTGGTTGCCGTGCGCGTGCTGCGCGAGCTTGGGCGCGCCGGTGGTGCCGCCGGTGTGGAACAGCGCCGCGATGTCGTGCGGGCCCCCCTCGCGCGGCGGCACGCGCCGGTCGCGCGGCTGCGCCTGCCGCAGCGCGTTGAAGTCCAGCGCGCCTTCTGGGCAGGCTCCGACCGCCAGCACCTGCTTCAGCCCCGGACAGGCCGCACGCAACGCCGGCACACGCGACCAGATGTCCAGCTGCGGATCGGGACCGAGCGCGACCAGCAGGTTGCAGCCGCTGGCGCGGATCAGCTCGGCCACATGCCCGGCCTCGAGCAGGTAGTTGATCGGGCACACCACGCCGGCGGTCTCGCCGCCGAACAGCGTCAGGTAGGCCTCGGGGATGGCCGGCAGCAGCATCGCCACGCGCACCGGTTCGCCCGGCACCAGGCTGGCGAAGAGGTTCGCGGTGGCGCGCACCTCGTCGAGCAGCGCGGCGTGGGTCCAGCGGCGTGGCGGCATCGCCGGGTCGGCCGACTCGATGAAGGTCAGCGCGGGCCGGTCGGGATGGCGCGCCGCGGTGTCGGCCAGCGCGTCGTACACCGTGCCGTGGGCCATGAAGTCCCGGTACGGCCGCTCGGCGATGCGGGCCAGGTCGGCGGCGGTCTCGATGCGGAAACGCTGCATGGTTCAGGGCGCCTTGCGGGCCGGCAGCACCGCCCAGTGGCCGTTCTCGATGCGCACCATCACCCGCGCACGCGCATCGAGGCCGTTGTGGTTGTCCGGGCCCATCGTCATCACGCCGTGCGAGATCGTCAGCTCCTTCAACCCTTCGAGCGCATCGCGCAGCGCGGCGCGGAACTCGGGCGTGCCGGGCTTGGCCTTCGCCAGGGCCACCGGCAGCGCCTGCTTCAGCATCAGCATCGCGTCCCAGGCATGGGCGCCGAAGGTGCTGACAGTGTCCTTGCCAAACGCTTCTTCATAGCGCTGCACGTACTCGCGCGCCGCGTCGCGCACCGGCGAGGCCGGCAGCTGCGCGGCCACCAGCACCGGGCCGGCGGGCAGCACGGTGCCTTCGACATCCTTCGCGCCGACGCGCAGGAAGTCGTTGTTCGCCACGCCGTGGGTCTGGTACACGGTGCCGGTGAAGCCGCGCTCGCGCAGCGTCTTCTGCGGCAGCACCGCGGGGGTGCCGGCCCCCGCCACCACCACCGCCTGCGGCTGCGCGGCCTGCAGCTTCAGCACCTGCGAGGTCACGCTGGTGTCGGTGCGGTTGAAGCGCTCCAGCGCCACCACCTTCACCTTCGCGGCACCGAACGCGCGGGTCAGCTCGTTGACCCAGCCTTCGCCATAGGCATCCGATTGCGCGATCACGGCCACGCTGCGCACGCCCGCCTGCGCCGCGTGCTCGGCGATGCCGTCGGCCATCAGGCCGTCGTGCTGGGTGTCCTTGAACACCCACCGGCGCTTGGCGTCCATCGGCTCGACGATGCGCGACGCGCCGGCGATGCTGATCATCGGCGTGGCCGCCGTGGCGACCGCGTCGATCATCGCCAGCGAGTTCGGCGAGATGGTCGAGCCGATCACCAGGTCGACCTTGTCCTCGTCGATCAGGCGGCGCACGTTCTTGGTGGCCGCGGTCGGGTCGGAGGCATCGTCCAGCACGATGTACTCGACCGCCTGGCCGGCGATGGTCTTCGGGAACAGCGTGACCGTGTTCTTCTCCGGGATGCCCAGCGAGGCCGCCGGCCCGGTGGTCGACAGCGTCAGCCCGACCCGCACCTGCGCCTGGGCGGCCCCCAGGCCGCCTGCCAGCACCACCGCCAGGGCGCCCGCGCGCCACCATCCTTGCACCTGCATCGTCGTCTCCTGTGTTCCGAGGCTGCGGCCGGGCGGGGAATTCCCGATCCGGACCGTGGTGCTCAAACTCTATGCTCCGCCGCAGACCCCGTCTGTCCCCTCCGATGTCGACACACCGGCGCTCCCCGCCGCGCTGCGTCCCGCCCCATGCAGATCGTTCCCCTCTCGTCCACCGGCCTGGCGGCCCGCACGCCGGCCCGCCCGTACGAAGCGCTCGCCGGTGTCATCGCCGAGGTGGGCGAGCCGCACTTCGGCCCGGCCGCGCTCGCCCACCTGAACCGCTGGATGCCGCTGTGCTGGTGGTCGATCTACCGCCTGTTCGACGACCAGCCGCCGGTGATGCACGCCTCCGGCAGCTTCGAGGCGCCCGACGGCACGCTGGATTCCTGGCGCGTCTACCGCGCCTCGCTGTACCGGCGCGACAAGACGTTCCTGTCGGTGCGTGAACGGGTCGCCCCCGGCGCCGCGGCGCTGCTGCACTGGAACGCGAAGGAGATCCCGGCCCGGCACCGCCGCGAGATCTACAGCCGCCACGGCCTGCGCGAGCGGCTGTCGATCGTCTCGCAGGACCCCGGCGGCCTGCTCGCGGTCAACTTCTACCGCCACATGGAGCAGCACCCTTTCGCCGACGACGAGATCGACGCGATGCGCACGCTGGCCCGCCCGCTGCTGGCCTGCGTGAACCGGCACCTCGCGCTGTCGGTGGCCGACACCGGCGCTCAAAACCCGGTGCAACGCCTCACCGGCCGCGAGCGCGACGTCTGCGAGCGACTGCTGAAGGCCTGGACCCACGAAGGCATCGCCGCCGACCTGGGCCTCTCGCCCGCCACGGTGAAGACCTACCGCGACCGCGCGTTCGAACGGCTGGGCATCCGCCACCGCAACGAGCTGTTCGCGCTGGTCACCGGGCACCTGGACAAGCCGGACGCCGGCAGCGGATGCCCGGGTGCCTGACGCCCGCGAGCGCCTGCACGCCAGTGTAGGCCGGCCGCCCCGCCCGGCGTGTCCTCCGCGATGGGGACACCGTTTCCCCCGACCCGAATTGTCGTCCGCGTGACTGTGCCGCGCCGGCGCGGGTAGAACACTGCCGTCTCCTTTGCCAAGGAGACAAGATGAGCCAGAAGAGAACCCAGAGCCCGGCTTGCATCGGCATCGCCGGGGTGATCGCCTCCGCAGCCCTCGCGGCCTGCGGATCGGACGACAACCCGGACACCCCGCCCCCCACGCCCACCGTCGCGGCCCCCAGCAGCGCCACCTGCGCCGCGCTGGCGGCCAAGGCGGTGGCGGGCGGCAGCTTTCCCGCCAACGTGGTGGTCACCACCGCGGCGCTGGTGCCGGCGGTGGCCGCCTCGGGCGCCACGCCAGCCACGCCCGAACACTGCAACGTGACCGGCACGATGGACGCCCGCACAGGCGCCGAGAGCTCACCCGGCGTCACGCAGACCTACGCGATCAAGTGGCAGGTGCGCCTGCCCACCGGCTGGAACGGCCGCTTCGCAATGCAGGGCGGCGGCGGCCTGAACGGCTCGGTGCCCAACACGCTGACCCGCCTGCGCGAGGGCTACGCCACCGCGGCCAACGACTCGGGCCACGACAACACCGTCAACAACGACCCGCTGGCCGCCGCCACCGGCGCGTTCGCGACCGATTACGAGGCCCGCACCAACTTCGCCTACCGGGCCATCGAGAAGACCAACCAGTTGGCACGTGCGCTGATGACGGCGTACTACCCGCAATCGCTGCAGTATTCGTACTTCGAAGGCTGCTCGATGGGTGGCCGCGAGGCGATGATGGTCACGCAGCGGCTGCCGCAGGCGTTCAGCGGCGTGGTCTCGGGCGACCCGGGCTTCAAGCTGGTGACGATGTCCACGCACGAGGTTTACAACGCGCAGCTGCTGGCGCAGCTGGCCACCCGCATGGGACTGGTGTCGGCCAACGGTGTGCCGCTGGCGAGCAACACTTACACCAACCAGGACCTGCAGATCGTCTCGAAAGCCGTACTCGATGCCTGCGACGGCCTCGACGGCCTGCAGGACGGCATGGTCAACAAGCCGCTGCAATGCACCACCACGCGGGTGCGACCCTACCTCGATGCCAAGCGCTGCAGCGGCACGAAGGACGCCACCTGCCTGAGCGCCGACCAGATCGACACGCTGGTGAAGCTGTACGAAGGCGTGGTCACGCCCAGCGGCGCGCGGCCGTACTACGGCTGGATGTGGGATGCCGGCATCGCCGGCTGCACCTCCGCGGCCGACTGCAACACGCCCAGTGCCACCAACATCGCCACCAACTGGCGCTCGTGGAAGATCGGCAGCTACCAGGCCGACCTGTCGACGGCGCAGAACAACGCGCTCGACTTCACTGGCGGCGCCGGCGGCGCGCTGAGCACCGTGCTGGCCCCCACGCCGCCGACGCTGCCGGCGCCGGTAGCCGCCGAAGGCCTGACAAAGATCATGCTCGACTACGACCTCGACGCCTACTACGCCAGCCTGTTCGCGACGAACGCCAAGTTCCCGGTCTCCTCGTACGACCAGTTGCAAGCCGACTCGACCGACCTCAGCGCCTTCAAGACCGCTGGCGGCAAGCTGATCGTCTGGCAGCCGCAGAGCGGGGGCCCGTTCTCGCCGCTGGCGATGGTGGACTGGTACGACAAGCTCAACGTGGCCAACGGCGGCAACCCGTTCGACTACGGCCGCACGCAGCAGTTCGCCCGGCTCTTCATGATGCCCGGCGCGCACCACTGCGGCGGCGGACCGTCGACCAGCAACATCAACGCGTTCGCCTCGGTGGTCGACTGGGTCGAGAAGGGCACGGCGCCGGCCCAGATCGTCGGCACCGCGCCCGCCACCACGCCGTGGCCCGGCCGCACCCGCCCGCTGTGCCCGTACCCGAAGACCACGCAGTACAAGGGCAGCGGCAGCATCGAGGACGCGGCCAACTTCACCTGCAGCTGAACGTTGTGTCCATCGTCCGGGGGCATGTCCTATCATGCCCTCGACAGGCCGCTTCCCGCCCCGGCGCCGGAAGCGGCCTGTGCATTGAAAGCCCGCGCATGACCTCACCGATCGAGATCGAGACCCACGGCCCGGTGCGGCTGATCCGCCTCAACGCGCCGCAGCGCCGCAACGCGCTGACGCCCGAGATGCTGTGCCGCCTGGCCGATGCCTTCATCGCGTTCGGCGCCGATGAACCGGCGCGCGTGGCCGTGGTCACCGGCAGCGGCGAACAGGCTTTCTGCGCCGGCGGCGACCTGGCCCGTTCGCTGCCGCTGCTGACCGGCGACCGCGCGCCCGAGGACGCCTGGGACCACCGGCTGCTGGACGACCCGGTGGTCACCGCCGCGTCGACGCTGCGCGGGATCGCGCTCGACAAGCCGGTGATCGCCGCGGTCAACGGCGCCTGCCTGGCCGCCGGCTTCGAGCTGATGCTCGGCACCGATGTGCGCATCGCCTCCGACCAGGCGATCTTCGGCCTGCCCGAGGTGCAGCGTGCGCTGCTGCCGTTCGCCGGTTCGATGGCGCGGCTGCCGCGCCAGGTGCCCCAGGCCATCGCGCTGCGTTTGATGCTGACCGGCGAGCCGATCAGCGCGCAGGAGGCCTGGCGCATCGGGCTGGTCAACGAACTGTGCCCGCCCGCCGAGGTGCTGCCCACCGCGATGGCGCTGGCGCAGCGCATCGCCGCCAATGGCCCCGTGGCCGTGCGGGCGGTGAAGCGCACCGTCACCGCGGCCAGCGGGCGGCCGCTGGCCGAGGCGTACCGGCTGGAAGACGACGCCAAGCGCGAGGTGATGGCCAGCGCCGATGCGCGCGAAGGGCCGCGGGCCTTCATCGAAAAACGCGCGCCGCGCTACGAAGGCCGTTGAACGAACGAAGGAGTCAACCCATGCGATTGAAGGACAAGGTCTGCATCGTCACCGGCTCGGCCGGCGGCATCGGGCTGGCCGGGGCGAAGCGCTTCGCCGCCGAAGGCGCGGTGGCCATCGTCTGCGACGTGAAGCAGGAGGCGGTCGACCGTGCCTGCGACGAGATCACCGCCAGCGGCGGCCAGGCGGCCGGCTTCGTGGTCGACGTGACGCAGCGGCCCGCGCTCGACGCGATGGTGGCCGCGGTGCTGCAGCGCTTCGGCCGCATCGACGTGCTGGTCAACAACGCCGGCATCACCGCCGATGCACGCCTGGCGAAGATGACCTTCGAACAATGGCAGCGGGTCATCGACGTCAACCTGCACGGCGTCTTCCACGCCACGCAGGCCGTGACGGACACGCTGCTGCGCCAGGGCAGCGGCGCCATCGTCAACACCTCCAGCATCACCGGCGTGTACGGCAACTTCGGCCAGGGCAACTACGCCGCCACCAAGGCCGGCTTGATCGGACTCACCAAGACCTGGGCCCGCGAGTTGGGACCCAAGGGCATCCGCGTCAACGCGGTGGTGCCCGGCTCGATCGCCACGCCCATCCTCGACACGATCCCGAAGGAGATGGCCGAGCGCATCGCCGAGGCCTCGTGGCTGCGTCGTGTCGGCCAGCCCGAGGAGGTGGCCAGCGTCTACGCGTTCCTCGCCAGCGACGATGCCAGCTATGTCAACGGCGCGGTGATCGAGGTGAGCGGCGGCGTGACGATCTGACGATCGCCGCGCCCCGGCCGGCCCTGCTGGCCGGGATCAGTTGCCCGCCGCCAGGCGCTGGTCGATCCAGCTGAAGGCGGACTGCACGTCGTAGTTGCCGGCGTGCCCCTGGTCCCAGTGCAGCGCGTAGTCCACATCCTTGACCTTGCTGTCGGCCTTCAGCGCACGGCTCAGGTTGTAGGCCACGGTGAAGGAGGTGTCGCGGTCGCGTGCGCCCACCCGGATGCGCCAGTGCGTGGTGATGCCGGCGGTCTTGCCCACGTAGGGCAGCGCGTTGATCATCTTGTACTGGTTCAGCAGGAAGGCCTGCTGCGGGTTGGCGGCCCAGGTGTAGCCGGTGTTGGCCAGGCCGACATCGGCCTGCCGCGCGTTGACGCTGTCGCCGCCGTTGTTGTTGTTCCAGGCGTACTCGGTGAAGTTCGAATAGACCTGGGCTGCGGTGCCGAACAGGTTCGATTCGCCGCCGCTGTAGTTGCCGAAGACGGTCGCGCCGGCCAGCGTGGTGTCGGCCGTGGCGGTGGCCGCCAGCGCCGGGGTCTGGCCGACCTGGTCGAACGCGGGCACCGCCTTCAGCCGGGCCTGCTTGGCGACGAACTTGAGGTAGTTCGACAGGTTGAACGTCGTGACGTTGCCGCTCGAATCGACGTCGATGAAGTCGTTCTTGTAGTACAGCGTGCCGCTGCCGCCAGCCACGCCGTTCGCCGCGGCGCTGCCGAAGGCGTTGTACGCGACGATGCTCTTGCCGGACTTCACGTACGCACTGGCGGCTTTCTTGAACTCGGTCTGCAATGCCGCCAGCATGTTGTCGGTGGTCAGTGCGCTGCCGTCGTCGTTCTTCAGCCCGAGGCCGGCCTGGTAGGCCGCGAACTGGGCCATCAGCGTGGCGCTGCCGGCCGGATCGGGGTTCGAGGCCCGCACCAGTTCGTTGCCGCTGGCATCGACGATCAGCCCCGCCTTCTGGTCGGCCGAGACCAGCGCGCGGGTGTCCAGCACGTTGAACATCCACTCGTAGGCCAGGTCGGCGCTGCCCATGTCCTGGATCGGGCAATACGCCACCAGCGCGTAGACGCTGTCGCTGATCGAGCTCTTGCCGTTGGTATCGATCCCCGCGGCTCCCACTGCCTTCAGATACGGGAAGTAGTCCGCGCTGTCGCCGCTGGCACCGAGCTGCGTGGTCTGGGCACCGCCGCCGCTGGTGCCGTTGACGACGATGCGGCTGGCGTTGCCGGGCATCACGCTGTCGTTCAGCCGCAGGTAGCGCACGGCGGCCTTGGCGTCGACGATCGCGGCGGGGGCCTTGCCCTGGTAGATGCCGTCGTCGTACACGCCCGCGGGCGCCACGGCACCGCGGCTGCGCGATGCCATGTTGATGTACACGAAGCCGCGGGCGAGGGCGGCGCCCTTCTTGTCGGTGTCGCTGTTGCTGACGTAGACCCCGCCGTCGACGATGTCGGCGCCGCGGTAGTTGCTGTTGGTGATCGCGGTGGTACCGTCCCAGCCGCCCAGGCCCCCCTGGTAGCTGGCCAGCCAGCCGGCGTTGTTGACGTTCAGCAGGATGGCGTTGTCCTGCTTGTCGGCATCCACCTCGCGCACGAAGATGTTCAGGTTCTGGTAGCCGCAGGTCTGGTTGTCCACCGCACCGGCCGACTGCGTCGGCGCCAGCTGCATCGGCTTGCCCACGTAGCACACCTCGCGGTACCAGCGCACCGGGGTGCTGACACCGTCGAGCGTCACCGTGATGGTGGTGTACTTCGTCTTGTCGAAGGCCAGCTGGGTGTCGTAGACGCCTGCGCCGGCGGCATCGCTGGTGCCGGTGGTCGTGGTCGTACCGGTGCCGGTGGCGTCGTCATCGCTGCCGCAGGCCGCCACGAGGCCGGCGATCGAGATGGCGGAAAGGGAGGCCGCAAGGGCGCGACGTTTGAACTGCAGGGGCATGCTTGTCTCTTTGCGTTGTGGAAGTGAAGGCCGCTCGTCGATCGACGCGAGGCCACTGTAGGCAGCCCACACCCTTCCACGGAAGATGACGCATCGCGGGGCGCGATAACCAAGAGCGATCATGGTTTCCCCGGGCGCGCGCCCGCCTGCCACCGGTGCACGGGCGCGATCGCGCACGCACCTCCACCGCGGCGGCGCCTTCCGCCGCGGTGCGCAAAGAATCTTTACCTGCGGGCCGTCGCTCAGTCGCCCTTCTTGCCCTTGGGCCGGCCGGTCTTGATCGACGGCACGGCCTGCAGCGCCGCCAGCAGCGCCGCGTCGTCGAGCGAGGCCAGCAGGCGGATGCCGGCACGCAGCAGCTCGCTCTTCTTGGCCGGGTGCGCGCCCTTCAGTGCCCGTTGCTTCAGCGTGCCGAGCACCTCGTACTCGGGCGCGGGGATCGTGAAGCTGTCGCGCACGAGCTTGACCTTCTCGTGCTTCTCCGGCTTGTCGACCTTGTCCGCCTTGGCCGGGGCGGGAACCGGAGCCGGGGCCGCAGCCGGCTGGGCGGCTTTCTGCAGCGATGCCTTCTGTGTGGCTGCAGGCGCGCGCTTCGCTTTCACCACCACCTTCTGTGCCACGGTCTCGGCGACGGCCTGGGCGGTCGCGGTCTTGCGCTGCGCGCGGGGCTTCGGCACATCGGCCACCGGGGCGGTGCCGGGGGTCTTGGCGGTGTCGTTCATGGGTCATCCCTCATTTGGTATAAACAGTTCATACAGTTTATACGATTGAATCCTGCCGCCGTCGGGCCGCAGCATTCCGCCGATCGTCCGCAATCGTTCACGCTCGGCGGTTTTTGCAGAAGCGGCGCCGGCGCCAGCCATCCCGCCGACACGCAGGCCCCCACAGAATGGGCCGGTCATCACCGGGAGCGGGACGGCCGGCGACGGCGTCCCGATGAACACCATGTCGATCCGTTTCTATGTGAGCGACGACGGCCACCTGTCGCCCCGGCCGTCGGCGTATTCGCCCACGCTGGCGGTCCCCCTGAAAGCACCGCTGACCGTGGGGCGCCGCCCGATGCGGCACCGGCTGGCCTGGCGGGTGGCGACCGCCACCACGGTGGCCACCGTGGCAGTGCTGCTCGCCCACCACCTGCGCTGAACCGGGGCCCGGTGCGGGTCCGGGAGGGCCCCGCTGCGGTACGCCACCGGTATCCTGTCCGTCGCGCACAGCCGCACGCCTGACCGGAGCCAAGATGTCCCGCCCCCCGATTCCCTCCGCGCGCCCAGTGGCCGCTGCGCCGGCGCTGCGCCGGCCCGGCGCCGGGCTGGGGCTCGGTGCGCTGCTCGCCGCCTCGATCGGCGTGATCGTCGGCCAGGTCGGCACGGTGTCGCTGCTGCAGGGCCTCGGCCTGGGCGGCTGGGGGTTCGTCGGCGCGTTCGCCGTCGCGTTCGTGCTGGCGTTGCTGAACGCGATGGCCTATGCCGAGATGGCGCTGCTGATGCCGCAGGCCGCCAGCCTGAGCCGCTACGCCGAGGCCGCGCTGGGGCATTTCCCGGCCATCCTGCTGGTGTTCGCCGGCTATGTGGCGCCGTGCATCTTCGGCCTGCCGGCCGAGCTGCTGCTGCTGGACGGCGTGGTGCGCCAGGCGCTGCCGTTCGCGTTGCCCCCTTACGTGGTGCCGGTGGCGCTGGTGGTGCTGCTGGCCGGGCTCAACATCCGCGGCACCGACCTGTTCGCGAAGGTGCAGGTGCCATTGAGCTTCACGGCGCTGGGGTTGCTGGCCGTCACCGCCGCGGTGGCGTGGGCCTCGCCGCATGGCAGCGTGGCGGCCCCGCCGGCCGGCGGGGCGCCGCTCGGCTGGCCGCCGTTGGACCACCAGACCGTGTTCCTCGGCATGATCGCGCTGGCCTTCTGGGTCTTCGTGGGCTCGGAGTTCGTCACTACCCTCACCCGCGAAGCGCGCGATCCGCAACGCGACCTGCCGCGCGCGATGCTGGGCGGCCTGGCGCTGATCTTCGGCACGCAGCTGGCGTTTGCGCTCGGCACCGTGTGGTTCGTGCCGCGAGAGCGGCTGGCCGCCTCGGCCACGCCGCATGTCGACTACCTCGCCGCGGTGTTCGGTCCGGCGGCGCAGGCGTGGTATGCGGTGTTCGCGGTCATCGCCAGCGCCAGCCTGGTCAACGCACTGTTCGCCGCGGTGCCGCGCATGCTGGGCGAGATGGCGCAGCACGGCCAGGTGTTCCCGTGCTTCAAGCGCACCCACCCGCGCCATGGCACCCCGGTGGTGGCGGTGCTGTTCGTCGCCACGCTGCCGTTGATCGGCATGGCGTGGAGCGGCGGCGACGCGCAGGCCATCGTGCCGCTGGCGGTGGCCGCCGCGGTGGCGTACCTGCTGGCGTACGCCACCGCACAGCTGTCGTTGATCGTGCTGCGCCGCCGCCATCCCGAGGCGCCGCGGCCGTACCGCATGCCCGGCTACCCGGTGACGCCGGCGATCGCGATCGCCGGCATGTTCTACGTGATGCTGCACAGCGCCCCCACGCCCGAGATGGCGCCGCAGATCCTGCGCTACACGCTGGTGGTGCTGGGGCTGTTCTCGGCGGTCGGGGCCTGCTGGGTGCGCTTCGTGATGAAGAAAGGGCTGTTCGAGCCGGGCCCGCCGCCCTTCTGAGACGTCGTCCTCAGCCGCGCTTGGCCACCAGCGTGAGGATGTCGTAGCTGGCCACCAGCTCGTCGTGCTGGTTGCGCACTTCGACGTCCCAGGCCACCACGCCCTGGCCGACGCCGCGGCCGTCGCGCTTCTGGCGGTCGATCTTGCGCTTGCAGGTCAAGCGCGCCTGGATGGTGTCGCCGATGGCCACGGGCTTGGTGAAGCGCAGCGTGTCCAGCCCGTAGTTGGCCAGCACCGGGCCGGGGCCGGGCGAGACGAACAGGCCGGCCGCGGCCGACAGCACGAAGTAGCCGTGCGCGATGCGCTGGCCGAAGTCGGTGTCCTTCGCGGCGATCTCGTCGAAGTGCATGTAGAAGTAGTCGCCCGAGATGCCGCCGAAGTTGACGATGTCGGCCTCGGTGACGGTGCGCCGGTGGGTCAGCAGCGATTCGCCGACCTGCAGGTCCTCGAAGTGGCGGCGGAACGGGTGCACGTCGCTCTCGATGACCTTGGCGCCGCGCACGTGTTCGCCGGTGATCGCGGCCAGCATCGTCGGCGAGCCCTGCACCGCAGTGCGCTGCAGGTAGTGGTGCACGGCGCGCAGGCCGCCGAGCTCCTCGCCGCCGCCGGCGCGGCCGGGGCCGCCGTGCTTGAGCGACGGCAGCGGCGAGCCGTGGCCGGTGGATTCGACCGCGGCCTCGCGGTCCAGCACGTGCAGCCGGCCGTGCCAGGCGGCGAGCTGCGTCACGGCCTTGGCGGCCACCTGCGGGTCCTGCGTGACCAGCGTGCCGACCAGGCTGCCCTTGCCCCGCGCGGCCAGCGCCAGCGCCTCGTCGAGGTCGTCGTAGGCCATCAGGGTGCTGACCGGGCCGAAGGCCTCGATGTCGTGGGCACCGCCGGCGGCATGCGGGTCGCGGGCGCGCAGCAGCGTGGGCGCGAAGAACGCGCCCTGCGCCACGCCGTCGCCCTTCGGCGCGAAGCCATCGGCACCGAGCAGCACGTCGGCGCCTTCGCGCAGCTGGTCGACGCGTGCCTGCACGTCGGCCTGCTGGTCGTGCGTGGCCAGCGCGCCCATGCGCACGCCTTCCACCGAAGGATCACCGACGACCACGCCGCGCAGCCGCGCGATCAGCCGCTCGGCCACCGCGTCGGCCCAGCGGCGCGGCACGATGGCGCGGCGGATCGCGGTGCACTTCTGGCCGGCCTTGGTGGTCATCTCGCGCGCCACTTCCTTGACGAAGAGGTCGAACTCGGGATGGTCGGGCGTCACGTCCGGGCCGAGCAGCGCGCAGTTGAGCGAATCGGCCTCGGCATTGAACGGCACCGAGGCCCGCACCAGGTGCGGGTGCACACGCAGCCTGGCCGCGGTGTCGGCCGAGCCGGTGAAGGTGACGACGTCCTGGCCCTCGAGCCGCGACAGCAGGTCGCCGGTGCCGCCGATCACCAGCTGCAGGCTGCCGTCGGGCAGCAGGCCGCTCTCGTGCATCAGCCGCACCGCCGCCTCGGCCAGGTAGCTGGTGGCGCTGGCCGGCTTGACGATGCAGGGCATGCCGGCGAGGAAGCTGGGCGCGAACTTCTCCAGCATGCCCCACACCGGGAAGTTGAAGGCGTTGATGTGCACGGCCAGGCCGCCGCGCGGCACCAGGATGTGCGTGCCCATGAAGTGGCCCTGCTTGCCCAGCGGCAACGCCGGACCCTCGTGCACCACGTTGCCCGAGGGCAGGCCGTTGCGGCCCATGCTGGCATAGGCGTACAGCGTGCCGGCGCCGCCCTCGATGTCGATCCAGCTGTCGGCGCGGGTGGCCCCGGTGTGGCGCGACACGGCGTAGAGCCGCTCCTTGTGCTCGGTCAGGTAGGCGGCCAGCGCCTTCAGGCGCGCAGCGCGGGCCTGGAAGTCCAGCGCCAGCAGCGCCGGCAGGCCCTGGCGGCGGCCGTGGTCGACGGCCGCCGCGAAGTCGATCGACTCCTCGTGGGTGTGCGCGACGACATGGCCATCCAACGCGCTGCGCAGGGATTGGGCGCCGGTGCGGCCGAGCCACTGGCCGGCGATGAAGCTTTGCAGAACGGGGGTGTCGGCCATGGCCGCGGACTCCAAGAAAGAAGGGAAAGAATCGATCGGGAGCGGACGCTCAGGGGATGTACTTCCAGGCGCCCTTGTCGATCGTGACCATCACCGCGGCACGCTGGTCGAGGCCGAGGTGGTCGGTGGGCGTCATGCTGAACACGCCATGCGCCCCCTTGACGTCCTTGAGGCCCTCCAGCGCATCGCGCAGCGCGGCGCGGAACTCTGCAGTCCCCGGCTTGGCCTTCTTCAGCGCTTGCGGCACGGCGGCCTGCAGCAGCAGGCCGGCATCCCAGGCATGCGCGCCGAAGGTCGACACGCTGCCTGCGCCGTAGGCTTTCTGGTAGCGCTCGATGTAGTCGAGGCCGGTGGCCCGCAGCGGGTGGTCCTTCGGCAGCTGCGCGGCCACCAGCACCGGGCCGGAGGGCAGCACGGTGCCTTCCACATCCTTCGCGCCGACGCGCAGGAAGTCGTTGTTGGCCACGCCGTGGGTCTGGTAGATGCGGCCGGAGTAGCCGCGTTCCTTCAGCGTGCGCTGCGGCAGCGCGGCCGGCGTGCCGGAACCGGCGATCAGGATCGCATCCGGCTTGGCGTTCATCAGCTTGAGCACCTGGCCGGTGACCGAGGTGTCGCTGCGGGCGTAGCGTTCGTTGGCGATGATCTCGAGTTTGCGCAGCCCGGTGGCCTTGGTGAACTCCTGGTACCAGCCTTCCCCGTAGGCATCGGCGAAACCGATGAAGCCCACCGTCTTCACGCCGTTGTCGGCCATGTGCTTGGCGATCGCCATCGACATCATGATGTCGTTCTGCGGCGTCTTGAAGACCCAGCGGCGCTTGGCATCCTGCGGCTCGACGATGCGGGCCGAGGCGGCCATCGAGATCATCGGCGTCTGGTTCTCGGACGCCACGTCGATCATCGCCAGCGAGTTCGGCGTGGTGGTCGAGCCGAGCAGCACGTCGACCTTGTGCTCGGTGATCAGCTTGCGCGCGTTGGTGGCGGCGTTGGTGGTGTCCGACGCGTCGTCGAGCACCACGTAGTTGACCTTCTCGCCGGCGATGGTGGTGGGCATCAGCGCGATGGTGTTCTTCTCTGGGATGCCGAGCGAGGCCGCCGGGCCGGTGGCCGACACCGTGACGCCCACGGTGAGGTCGGCATGGGCCGCGACGGACGCCAGGCACAGGGCGGCCAGCGTGGCCAGACGGAAGCGGATCTGGGTCATGTCATGTCTCCTTGCTGTTGTTGCCAGTTGGGCAGTGTGGATGCTGTAGGAGCGGCTTCAGCCGCGATGGTTCACGCCCGCTCGATCGCCAGCGCGATGCCCTGCCCGACGCCGATGCACATCGTCGCGATCGCGCGGCGCCCGCCGGTGCGCTCGAGCTGGCGCAGCGCGGTGAGCGCGATGCGCGCGCCCGAGGCGCCGAGCGGGTGACCGAGGGCGATCGCGCCGCCGTTCGGGTTGACGTGCGCGGCATCGTCGGGCAGCCCGAGCTGGCGCATCACCGCCAGGCCCTGCGCCGCGAAAGCCTCGTTCAGCTCGATCACGTCGACCTCGCCGAGCGACCAGCCCACCTGCGCCAGCAGCTTGCGCGTGGCCGGTGCCGGGCCGATGCCCATGATGCGCGGTGGCACGCCGGCCACCGCCATGCCGACCACGCGGCCGCGCGGCTTCAGGCTGAAACGCTCCACCGCGACATCGCTGGCCAGCAGCAGCGCGCAGGCGCCGTCGTTCACGCCCGAGGCATTGCCCGCGGTCACGCTGCCGTCGGGCCGTACCACGCCCTTCAGCTTGGCCAGCTGCTCCAGCGTGGTCTCGGGGCGCGGGTGTTCGTCGGTGGTGACCACCAGCGGATCGCCCTTCTTGCGGGCGATGGTGACCGGCACGATCTCGCCGTCGAAATGGCCGGCCTGCTGCGCCGCCAGGCAGCGCTGCTGCGAGCGCCAGGCGAACAGGTCCTGGTCGGCGCGGGCGATGCCGAACTCGGCGGCGACGTTCTCGGCGGTCTCGGGCATCGAGTCGATGCCGTGTTCGGCCTTCATCTTCGGGTTGACGAAGCGCCAGCCGATGGTCGTGTCCTCGACCTTGTTGCTGCGCGAGAACGCGCTGTCGGCCTTGGGCATCACGAACGGCGCACGCGACATGCTCTCCACGCCGCCGGCCACCACCAGCCCGGCCTGGCCGCTGAGCAGCGCGCGGGCCGCCATGCCCACCGCGTCGAGGCTGGAGCCGCACAGCCGGTTCACCGTGGTGCCGGGCACCTCCACCGGCAGCCCGGCCAGCAGCGCGACCATGCGGCCGACGTTGCGGTTGTCCTCGCCGGCCTGGTTGGCGCAGCCGTAGACCACGTCGTCCACCTGCGCCCAGTCCACCGACGGCTGGCGTTCGCGCAGCGCGGCCAGCGGCACCGCGCCGAGGTCGTCGGCACGCACCGCCGAGAGGGCGCCGCCGTAGCGGCCGAACGGGGTGCGCACGCCATCGATGATCCAGGCGTTGGGGGACGGGCGGAGGGTCATGGAGCGGCTTTCCTTTTGCGGGCGGGTGGTGCGGCGGGCGCGCCGGTGCGCACCGCCGGCAGCCCGCCGAAGAACAGGTCGGCGACGACCGGGGCCATCGCCTCGTGGGTCATCGGGCCGTCGGGCTTCAGCCAGGTGAACATCCAGTTGATCATCCCGAACAGCAGCATCGTCAGCGGCTTGGCGAGGCCGGCGGCATCGAGCTCGGGGCGCATCTCGGTCATCGTGCGGGCGAAGGCGTCGACCACCTGCCGCTCGATCGCGAGGATGCGGGTGCGGTCGTCGCCTTCGAGGAAGCGCACGTCCTCGGTCAGCACGCGGTGCGCGTTCTGCGCATGCGCGTATTCGTGCAGGAAACGTTCGATCAGCGTGCGCAGCCGCCGGTCGGCCGGCTCGCCGAGCGCCTCGGCGTCTTCCACCACCTTCAGCAGCCCGCGCACATGCGTCTCGGCGATCGTGACCAGCAGCGAGTACTTGTCGCGGTAGTAGTGGTAGAGCGAGGGCTTCGACAGGCCGCAGGCCTGCGCCACCTCGTTCATCGAGGTGGCGGGGTAGCCGCGTTGGGCAAACAGGGCAGCGGCGTGCTGCACGATCAGGTCACGTTGGTCGTCGTAGCCGGGCGAGCGGGTGCGGGCCATCGGGCGTTCTTTCTGGGGCAGACTCGAAAGCGACGATGATGCAACAGACGCCGGCACACCCGAGACTCAGCGCTCGTCGAACGAGACCACCACCCGCTCGGTGAGCGGGTGCGACTGGCAGGTCAGCACGAAGCCGGCCGCCACCTCGTGTTTCTCGAGCGAGAAGTTGCGGTCCATCCGCACCTGGCCTTCGATGACCTTGGCGCGGCAGGTGCTGCACACGCCCGACTTGCAAGAGAACGGCACGTCGAGCCCGGCGTTGGCCGCGGCGTCGAGGATGCTCGGGTCCTTCGCGCTGAACGGGATCTCGCGCTGCAGGCCATCGCGGATCACGACGATGCGGGCGTTCTCGGCATCGCCCGGCTGGTGGTCGTGCCGGCTCACGGTGCCGACGGCCGCATCGGGCACGCCGAAGCGTTCGAGGTGCACGCGCTCGTCGGGAATGCCGGCCTCGCGCAGCGCGGCCTCGGCCTCGTCGTTGACCCCGTGCGGGCCGCAGACGAACACCTCGTCGACCTGGTCGGCCGGCACCAGGCGCTGCAGGAACTCGGCGATCTTCGCGCGGTCGAGCCGGCCGCTGTAGAGCGGCGCGTCGGTGTGCTCGCGCGAGAACACATGGTGCAGCACCAGCCGGCTCATGTAGCGGTTCTTCAGGTCCTCGATCTCTTCCTTGAACATCGTGGACTTGGTGCTGCGGTTGCCATAGAGCAGCGTGAAGCGGCTGTGCGGCTCGCGCGCCAGCACGCTCTTCATGATCGACAGGATCGGCGTGATGCCGCTGCCCGCGGCGATGCCCACCACGTGCCGGCCGGCGTCGACCGCCGGCAACGTGAAGTGCCCCTGCGGCGGGATCACCTGCAGCGTGTCGCCCACCCGCAGCCGTTCGTTGACCCAGGTGGAGAACACGCCGCCCGGCACCTTGCGCACGCCCACGCGCAGCGCGGCGTCGTCGCCGCCGGCGCAGATCGAGTACGAGCGGCGCAGGTCCTGGCCGTCCACCGAAGAGCGCAATGTCAGGTACTGCCCCGGCTGGAAGCGGAAGGTGTCGCGCAGCGCCTCCGGCACGTCGAAGGACACGAGCACCGCTTCGTCGGTGTCCGGCTGCAGCGCGGCCACGCGCAGCGGGTGGAAGTGAAGTGAAGTCATGGCGTCTTCAGGCTGAGGTATTCATCAAGCCCTCGCGTGGATCCGGCTTTGCCGGTCCGCTGCGAGAGCCCCCTCGGGGGGCAGCGAACGAAGTGAGCTTGGGGGCTCATATCGGTTTGAAGTGTTCGAACGGCTCCAGGCAGGCGAGGCAGCGGTACAGCGCCTTGCAGGCCGTCGAGCCGAAGGGGGACAGGCGTTCGGTGCGCAGGCTTTCGCAGCGCGGGCAGGCGATGGCCGGGGCCTTGCGCGGGATGAAGCGCAGCGGCACGCCGGCCTCGGCGTCCACCGGTCCCGGCGGCGCGATGCCGTACTCGCGCAGCTTGCGGCGACCTTCGTCGGTGATCCAGTCGGTGGTCCAGGCCGGCGCGCGCTGCATCACGATGCGCACCGGCGCGAAGCCGGCCGCGCCGAGCGCGGCGACGACGTTCTGCGAGATCACCTCGGTGGCAGGGCAGCCGGAGTAGGTGGGCGTGAGCACCACCTCGAGGCCGCCATCGTCGGCGGTGCGCAGGTCGCGCACGATGCCGAGTTCGCACAGCGACACCGCGGGCACCTCGGGATCGGGCACCTGCTGCAGCGCGGCCCAGGCGCGTTGCAGCACCGGCGAGGGTTCCACCAGCGCCATCATCACCACACCCCGCCCGGATAGGTGCGCTGCAGCGTCTGCATCTCGGCCAGCAGGAAGCCCATGTGCTCGGTGTGCACGCCGCGCTTGCCGGTGCTGCGGAAGGCGCTGGCCTTGGGGGCCTGCAGGCCGGCGGCGACCAGCAGCGCGGTGACCTCGTCGTCCCACGCGGTGCGCAGCTCGCTCCAGCTCGGCCCCAGGCCCTGCGCGGCGGCGGCGCGGTCGATGTCGTCGTCCTCGAACAGCTCGGGCACGAAGCGCCACAGGTCGTCGAGCGCGCGCTGCAGCCGGGTGGCCGATTCGGCGGTGCCGCCGCCCAGGCGCACCACCCAGTCGGCCGCGTGCTGCTGGTGGTAGCGCGCTTCCTTCAAGGCCTTGCCGGCGATGGCGGCCACCTCGGCGTCGCTCGACGCCTGCAGCCGCTGCCACAGCGCCTTCAGCAGCGTGGCGACGAAGGCGTTGCGCAGCACGGTGAAGGCGAAGTCGCCGCGCGGCAACTCGACCAGGCTGGGGTTGCGGTAGTCGCGCTCCTCGCGCAGGAAGGCCAGCTGGTCTTCGTCGAAGGCCGCGCCGCCGGCGTCGGCATGGCGTTCACCGGCGCGGGTCAGCACCGCGCGGGCCTGGCCGACCAGGTCGAGCGCCATGTTGGCCAGCGCGATGTCCTCCTCGAGGATGGGCGCATGGCCGCACCATTCGGCGATGCGCTGCGACAGGATCAGGCAGGTGTCGCCGATGCGCAGCAGGTACTGCACGTCGGCCTCTTGGCGGGGGTGGATGGAAGCAGCGCTCATCACCGGCTCACATGTGGTCGACTTCGGTGGGCAACGTGTAGAACGTCGGATGGCGATAGACCTTGTCTTCCATCGGATCGAAGTACATGTCCTTGTCGGCCGGGTCGCTGGCGACGATCTGGTCGGCGCGCACGACCCACACGCTGGTGCCTTCCTGGCGGCGGGTGTAGACCTCGCGCGCCATCTGGATCGCCAGCTTGGCGTCGGGCGCGTGCAGGCTGCCGCAGTGCTTGTGGTCCAGGCCGGCCTTGCTGCGCACGAACACTTCCCACAGCGGCCATTCGTTGCGGGCCTTGGCGTCGGTTTGGGGGTGGCTCATCTCGTGATCTCCTGCTGCTCTCACGCGGCCTGCGGCAGCGTTTCCTGTTTCTGCGCGTAGGCCATCGCGGCTTCACGCACCCATGCGCCCTCTTCCCAGGCCTTCACCCGCGCCTGCAGCCGCTCGCGGTTGCACGGGCCGTCGCCACCGATCACGCGCCAGAACTCTTCCCAGTCGATGGCGCCGAAGTCGTGCGCCTGGCGGGCCTCGTTCCACTTCAGGTCGGGGTCGGGCAGCGTCACGCCGAGCACCTTGGCCTGTTCGACGGTGGCGTCGATGAACTTCTGGCGCAGCGTGTCGTTCGACACCCGCTTGATGCCCCAGCGCATCGACTGCGCCGAGTTCGGCGACTGGTCGTCCGGCGGGCCGAACATCATGATCGACGGCCACCACCAGCGGTCCACCGCGTCCTGCACCATCGCGCGCTGCGCGTCGGTGCCCTGCTCCATCATCACCAGCAGGCTGTCGAAGCCCTGGCGCTGGTGGAAGCTCTCTTCGCGGCAGATGCGCACCATCGCCCGTGCATACGGCGCATACGAGCAGCGGCAGATCGGCACCTGGTTCATGATGGCCGCACCGTCCACCAGCCAGCCGATCACGCCCACGTCGGCCCAGGTCAGCGTCGGATAGTTGAAGATCGAGCTGTACTTGGCCTTGCCGGTGTGCAGCGCGTCGAACATCTGGTCGCGGCTCTGGCCCAGCGTCTCGGCTGCGGCGTAGAGGTACAGGCCGTGGCCGCCCTCGTCCTGCACCTTGGCGAGCAGGATGGCCTTGCGCTTGAGCGTGGGCGCGCGGCTGATCCAGTGGCCCTCGGGCAGCATGCCGACGATCTCGCTGTGCGCGTGCTGGCTGATCTGGCGCAGCAGCGTCTTGCGGTAGTGGTCGGGCATCCAGTCCTTGGCCTCGATGAAGCCGCCGTCGTCGATGCGCTCGTCGAAACGCTGCTGCAGGCAGGCCTCTTCGGGGCTGCCGGCGGGGGCCGTCGACGTGCCGTCGCGACCCATGGTGTCCATCGCTTGGGTGTACATGGTGGTGTTTCCTGGCGAATGTGGTGAGAAGCGATCAGCGAGCGCGTCGGTCGATGACGCGGCGCGCCTTGCCGGTGAGCGTGCGTTCGATCGCGCCGGTGCTCTCGACCGCGACGCGGGTCGAGATGCCGACCATTGTCTTGATGCGCTGCTGCACCCAGCGCGAGATCTCGGCCACCTCGCTGTCCGGCAGTTGGCATTCCGGCTGCAGCTCGCAGCGCACCCCCACCTCGTCCAGCGTGCCGTCGCGGCTGACGAGGATCTGGTATTGGCCCGACAGCTTCGGGTGCGCCAGCACGATTTCCTCGATCTGCGTCGGGAAGACGTTGACGCCGCGGATGATCAGCATGTCGTCGCTGCGGCCGACGATCTTGCCCATGCGGCGGAACGAGCGCGAGGTGGGCGGCAGCAGCCGCGTCAGGTCGCGCGTGCGGTAGCGGATGATGGGCAGCGCTTCCTTCGACAGCGACGTGAAGACGAGCTCGCCCTCCTCGCCGTCGGGCAGCACCTCGCCGGTCTCGGGGTGGATGATCTCGGGGTAGAAGTGGTCTTCCCACAGCACCGGGCCGTCCTTCGATTCGATGCACTCGCTGGCCACGCCCGGGCCCATCACCTCGGACAGGCCGTAGATGTCCACCGCGTCGATGCCGGCCTTGGCTTCGATCTCGCGGCGCATCGCCTCGGTCCACGGCTCGGCGCCGAAGATGCCCACCTTCAGCGAGCTGGCCGCCGGGTCGAGCCCCTGGCGCACGAACTCCTCGACGATGACCTGCATGTACGACGGCGTCACCATGATCAGGTCGGGCTTGAAGTCGTTGATCAGCTGCACCTGCTTCTCGGTCTGGCCGCCCGACATCGGGATCACGGTGCAGCCGGCGCGCTCGGCGCCGTAGTGGGCGCCGAGGCCGCCGGTGAAGAGGCCGTAGCCGTAGGCCACGTGCACGATGTCGCCGGGGCGACCGCCGGCCGCGCGAATCGAGCGCGCCACGAGGTTGGCCCAGGTGTCGATGTCCTTCAGCGTGTAGCCAACGACGGTGGGCTTGCCGGTGGTGCCGGACGACGCGTGGATGCGCGCCACCTTGTCACGCGGCACCGCGAACAGGCCGAACGGGTAGTGGTCGCGCAGGTCCTTCTTGGTCGTGAAGGGGAACCTGGCCAGGTCGGCCAGCGTGCGCAGCTCCTCGGGGTGCACGCCTTTCTCGTCGAACGTGCGGCGGTAGTGCGGCACGTTGTCGTAGGCGTGCTGCAGCGTGGCCTTCAGGCGCTGCAGCTGCAGCGCGGTGATCTCGTCGCGGCTGGCTGTCTCGATCGGTTCGAGGTCGCCGGGGGCCGGTTGTTTCACGGGCATGGTGAGTCTCCTGGAATCGTTGCAGGCGCAGGTGCTTAGGCCGGGATCACCGGGCGGCCCTTGAGGCGGTACGAACGGCCGCGGAACACGGCCACCGTGTCGCCCGCGGCGTTGCGCACGGTGACGTCGTAGACGCCGGTGCGGCCGGCTTCGCTGACGCGCTGCGCCTCGGCGCTGAGCCGGTCGCCTTCGCGCGCCGGGGCGACGAAGTCGATCGACAGGCCCGAGGCCACGGTGCATTCGTTGCCGGTGTTGCAGGCGTAGGCGAACGCGGTGTCGGCCAGCACGGTGAGGTAGCCGCCGTGGCAGGTGCGGAAGCCGTTGAGCATCTCGGCGCGCACCGTCATCTGCACGGTGGCACGGCCGGGCGCCATGCCAGTGACCTCGAGGCCGAGGTGGCGAACGACGCCGTCCGTCTGGATCATCGCCTCGGCCACGCGCTCGGCGAGGTCCTGCGATTCGTGCTCAGCCATGGAAACGACCTTCCTCGTGTTGAAGCCTCGTGAGAAGCGGGGCGCGGCGGTAGCGCACGTCGCCGTAGTGGTGTTGCAGGTGCTGCAGCACCTGGGCGACGCGCGCCGGCCCGATGGCATCGGCCCAGCCCAGCGGGCCCGCGGGGTAGTTGACGCCCAGCCGCATCGCGGTGTCGATGTCGGCGGCAGTGGTGGGGGTCCAGGTCATCAGGTCGGCGGCCTCGTTGGCCAGGCAGGCCACCAGCCGCATCACCACCAGGCCGGCGACATCGTCCAGGGCCAGCAGCGCGATGCCGGCCGGCTGCAGCACTGCCGCCAGCGCGGCGAGCGACGGCACGGCCTGGGCCGAGGTGGCGGCGCCGAGCAGCGGCGTGCGGGCGAAGTCCAGCGCGAGGTCGAGCAGCAGCAGCGGCTGGCCGCCGGCCTCGGCGCTGCGTTGCGCGGCGGTGCGGCCGTCGGTCAGCGCGATGTGCACGCCGGCCAGCGCCAGCGTCTCGCGCGGCAGCGACGCGTCCGGCTCGAGCGCGACACCGGCCTCGCGCAGGCGCAGCACCAGCGGGGCGAGCAGGCCGGCGTCATTGGCATCAGCCGGCACGCGCAGCAGCGGGGCGGCCGCGGCGGGCGCCACGGCGGCCACCTGCGGTGCTGCGGCGCCGTCGCGGTAGTCGTAGAACCCCTGCCCGCTCTTGCGCCCATGCCGGCCGCTGCGCGCCATCTCCTGCTGCAGCACGTGCGGCGCGAAACGCGGGTCGAACGCGGTGGCCTGGAACACCGACTCGGTGACCGACAGGTTGACCTCGACGCCGATCAGGTCCATCAACTCGAACGGCCCCATCGCGAAGCCGCCGGCCTCGCGCGCCAGCCGGTCGATCGCCGCCAGCGGCGCGATGCGCTCGGCCAGCAGCCGCAGCCCTTCGGCGTAGAACGGCCGGGCCACGCGGTTGACGATGAAGCCCGGGGTGTTGGGCGCGTCCACCGCGGTCTTGCCCCAGGCCTGGGAGAGCGCGTGGAAGGCCGGCACCAGCGCAGCGTCGGTGGCCAGCCCGCACACCACCTCGACCAGCTTCATGCGCGTGGCCGGGTTGAAGAAGTGCCAGCCGATCAGCCGCCCGGGCCGGCGCAGGCCCTGCGCGATGGCGGTGACCGAGATCGACGAGGTGTTGGTGGCGAACACGGCATCGTCGCCGAGCAGCGATTCGAGCTCGCGGAACAGCGCCTGCTTCGGCTCCAGCCGCTCGACGATGGCTTCCACCACGAGGCCGCTGCCTTCCAATGCCGCCAGCGTGTCGGCGGCGCGCAGGCGGCCCAGCACCTCGTCGCGCGCGCTCGCGGTGAGGCGGCCCTTCTGCACCGCGCCGGCGAGGTCGGCGCCGATGCGATCCAACGCCCGCGCTGCGGCACCCGGCTGCTGGTCGTACAAACGCACCTCGTGGCCGGCCTGGGCGGCCAGCTGGGCGATGCCGGCACCCATGCTGCCGGCGCCGATCACGGCGACGCGGGTGGCCGAAGAGAAGGAGAACGTCATGGGTCAGCGGTCGGTGAAGACAGGGGCGCGCTTGGCCATGAAGGCGGCAACGCCTTCCTGGTAGTCGTGCGCGCGGCCGAGCTCGCCCTGCAGCTGCGCCTCGGCGTCGAGCGCGGCGGGCAGGTCGGCCTGCATCGCGGCGTCCATCGCGGCACGGGTGGCCACCAGCGCCCGCGAGGGCATCGCGGCCAGGCGGCGGGCCAGCGCCAGCGCCTCGTCCTTCAGCGCGGCGTCGTCGACCTGGCGCCAGATCAGGCCGATGCGCTCGGCCTCGGCGGCGCTCAGCTTGTCGCCCAGCAGCGCCAGGCCGAGCGCGCGGGCCCGGCCGACCAGCCGCGGCAGCAGCCAGGTGCCACCGGTGTCGGGCACCAGGCCGATCTTGGCGAAGGCCTGGAGGAAGCTGGCCGACTGGCCGGCGAGCACGAGGTCGCAGGCCAGCGCGAGGTTGGCGCCGGCGCCGGCAGCCACGCCGTTCACCGCGGCGATCACCGGCACCGGCAGGCTGCGCAGGCGCAGCACCAGCGGGCGGTACCACTGCTCGATCACGGCCTGCAGGTCCTTCGGCGGCGTGCCGGCCGGGCCGGGGGCGACCACGGGGTCGGCCAGGTCCTGCCCGGCGCAGAAGCCGCGGCCGGCGCCGGTGAGCACCACGCAGCGCACGGCGGCATCGGCCGCGGCGGCGTCCAGCGCGGCCAGCAGCTCGGTGTGCAGCGCGGTGGTGAAGCTGTTCAGCGCCGCGGGGCGGTTCAGCGTCAGCCACAGCACGGCGTCATGGCGTTCGACGAGGACGAGGGGTTCGGACATGGCACCCTTTCGGTGGGATCTCTTGGCCGGCGGTCCCGCAAAAACAATCATTGACCGACCGGTCGGTAAATATTAAGGTCACACGTTGACTGATGCAAGTCAAGCGAATCAGGGAAAACCATTCCCTTTTGCCGTCGAGGAGCTTCCCAATGCCCTGTTACGCGATCGAAGGCGTGATCCCCGTGGTCGACCCGTCGGCCTATGTCCATCCCACCGCGGTGCTGATCGGCGACGTCATCGTCGGGCCCGAGTGCTACGTCGGCCCCAATGCCGTGCTGCGCGGCGACTTCGGCCGCATCGTGCTGCAGCGGGGGGCCAACCTGCAAGACACCTGCGTGATGCATAGTTTCCCGGACCAGGACACCGTCGTCGAAGAAGACGGCCACATCGGCCACGGCGCGGTGCTGCACAGCTGCACCGTGCGGCGCGGCGCGCTGGTCGGCATGAATGCGGTGGTGATGGACGAGGCGGTGGTGGGCGAGGCTGCCATCGTGGCCGCCTGCGCCTTCGTGCCCGCGGGCATGCAGGTGCCGCCGCGCACGCTGGTCACCGGCTCGCCGGCCAAGGTGCGCCGCGAGCTGACGCAGCCGGAGATCGACTGGAAGCAGGAAGGCACCCGCGTCTACCAGGACCTGACGCGCCGCAGCCTCGCCTCGATGGTGGAGGTGGCGCCGCTGCCCGCGCTGGAGGCCGACCGCCCCGCGCTGCAGGCGCCCGTCGTGCAACCGCTGATCGCCGCCAAGCGCGGCCCGACCCCCACCCCTGAAGCCTGAAGAACGATGACCGCTCCCCTGCTGATCGAAACCCTGCCGCGCGGCGTCGTGCGCGTGGTGCTGAACCGCCCCGAGGTGCTGAACGCCTTCGATGAAACGCTGATCGCCGCGCTGGACGACGCCTTCGCCCGCCTCGGCCAGGACGACACCGTGCGCGTGATCGTGCTGGCCGCCACCGGCCGCGCCTTCTGCGCCGGCGCCGACATCGGCTGGATGCGCCGCGCCGCCGCGAACGACGAGGCCGCCAACCTCGCCGACGCCCGCACCTTCGCCGCGATGATGGACCGCATCGCCCGCTGCCCGAAGCCGGTGGTGGCGCGGGTGCAGGGCGGCGCGTTCGGCGGCGGCGTGGGCCTGGCCTGCGCCGCCGACATCGCGCTGGCCAGCCGCGACGCGGTGTTCGCCGTCAGCGAGGCGCGCTTCGGCATCCTGCCGGCGGTGATCGGCCCCTACGTCGTCAACGCCGTCGGCCCGCGCGCGGCGCGCCGCCTGGCGTTGACGGCCGAGCGCATCGACGCGGCCACCGCGCTGTCGCTCGGCCTGGTCTCGCAGGTGTGCGACGACGCCGCCGCGCTCGACGCCGCGGTGGACCGCGTGGTCGACGCGCTGCTCGCCAACGGCCCGCAGGCGCAGGCCGAGATCAAGCAGCTGTTCGGCCAGCTCGCCTGCGGCCCGGTGACGGCCGAGGTGCGAGAGCTGACCGCCGCGACCATCAGCCGCGTGCGCGCCACCGACGAGGCGCGCGAGGGCTTCCAGGCGTTCATCGAGAAGCGGCCGGCGCGCTGGGTCTGAGGTCCTGGTTCTGGTTCTGGTTCTGAGGTCTTCTGTGGGAAGTCCACATCCATCAGCCCACCAGAATCCAAATTCTGGATGGAGCCAATCCACGCCACAGGCTGGCTGCGGCAAGGCCGTCTCCCTACAGTTTGATCCACGTCAGAGCGCCCCGCCCGAGAGCGCCGGATCCAACGGAGACATGCCATGCCCCCTTCCACCGAACTGGCCGCGTCCGATGCGACGCTCGCCGGCCTCGACACCTCGACCGCCGGCCCGCAGGCGCAGCACCGCCGCCTGCTGATGGCCGCCTCGCTCGGTTCTGCGATCGAGCACTACGACTTCTTCTGCTACGCCTTCATCGCGCCCATCGCGTTCGGCGCCGCGTTCTTCCCGAAGATGGACGCGCTGGCCGGCACGCTGGCGGTGTACGCCACCTTCGCCGTCGGCTTCGCGGCGCGGCCGCTGGGCGGGCTGGTGTTCGGCCACTTCGGCGACCGCATCGGCCGCAAGGTGGTGCTGATGGCCACGCTGTTGATCATGGGCATCGCCAGCTTCCTGATCGGCTGCCTGCCCACCTACGACAGCGCCGGCCTGTGGGCGCCCGCACTGCTGCTGGTGCTGCGCTTCGCGCAGGGCTTCGCGTTCGGCGGCGAGTACATGAACGCGGTGACGCTGACGCTCGAAGGCGCCCCGCAGCAGCGGCGCGGCCTGTTCGCCTCGTGGATCAACGCCTCCGGCCCGGTGGGCGTGATCGCCGCCTCGGGCCTGATCGCGATGCTGACCGGCGTGTTCGGCAACGACGCCTTCCAGCACTGGGGCTGGCGCCTGCCGTTCCTGCTGAGCCTGGTGCTGGTGGGCGTGGGCAGCTACGTGCGCTACCACGTCGACGAGTCGACGCTGTTCCGCCAGGCGCAGGCCTCGAAGAAGATCCCGAAGCTGCCGATCGTGGAGGTGCTGCGCTCGTGGAAGAAGTCGACGCTGCTGGCCATCCTGATCAACATGGCGCACAGCAGCTTCCAGTACCTGAGCTCGGTGTTCGTGCTCGGTTATGCGGTCAAGCGGCTGGGCATGCCGGCCGCCGGCGTGACCACCGGCACCACCCTCGCCAACGTGCTCGAGATGGCGATGGTGCCGCTGATCGCGCACCTGAGCGACCGGCTCGGCCGGCGCCCGCTGCTGCTGGCCGGCATCGCGCTGGCGGCGCTCTGGTTCCCGGTGTTCTTCCAGCTACTCGAGACCCGCGACACGCTGCTGCTCGGCCTCGGCCTGGTGGTGTCGCTCGGGATCATCCATGCGACGATGTTCGCCCCCGAAGCGGCGTTCACCGCCGAGCTGTTCCCCACCGAAGTGCGGGTCAGCGGCGGCTCGCTCGGCAAGCAGCTGGGCATCGTGTTCGGCGGCGGCTGCGCGCCGCTGGTGGCCACCGGCCTGATGGGCCAGGGCACCAGCTTCACGCCGGTGATCGTCTACTTCGAGATCATCGCCGCGCTGGCCTTCGTCGGCATGCTGTTCGCTCCTGAAAACTTCCGCAAGAAGCTCTGATCCCCATGACCGCTCTCACCACCTCCCAGGCCCTGCGCATCCTCGAGGCCGCACTGGCCGACGCCCATGCCAAGGGCTACAAGCCGATGGGCATCGTCGTGGTCGACGCCGCCGGCCAGACCCAGGCCTGCGTGCGCGACGACGGCGCCACGCCGCTGCGCATCGACATCGCCCGCGGCAAGGCCTGCGGCGCCGTGGGCATGGGGGTCAGCAGCCGGGTGCTGACGGAGCGAGCCAAGCAGCTGCCGGCGTTCTTCGGCGCCATCGCGGCAACGGCGAGCCAGCCGTTCATTCCGCAGACCGGGGCGGTGCTGATCAAGAACGAGGCCGGCGAGATGCTCGGCGCGGTGGGCGCTTCGGGTGGCACCGGCGACGAGGACGAAGAAATCTGCATCGCCGGCGTGCAGGCCGCCGGGCTCGTCGCGGGTTGACACGATGAGGTCTGCGACCCCTCTCCCCAACCCTCTCCCGCAAGGGGAGAGGGGGCCCGCGTTTCCCTCTCCCCTTGCGGGAGAGGGCAGGGAGAGGGGTCGCTGCCAGAGCCCGACCCCATGACGACCTTGACCGCCTGCACTTGCCACGGCATCGACGTGCACGCGCACCTCGTGCCCGCGCACTTCCCCGCCTGGCTTGACGGCGCCCTCCCCGCCGGCTGGCCGTCGACCACCGACGCCCCACCCCAGCACGGCCGCTGCCACCGCCACGTGATGATCGACGGCAAGCTCTACCGCACCGTCGACGAACGCAGCTGGAGCGTGTCCGCCCGGCTGGCCGACCTGCCGGCGATGGGGCTGGCGCAGCAGGTGGTGTCGCCGATGCCCGAGCTGCTGTCGTACTGGCTGGACCCCGCGCACGCGAAGCCGCTGCTGCGCTACCTCAACGAGACCCTTGCCACGATGGTGGCCGAGAGCGGCGGCGTGCTGCTCGGGCTGGCCGCCGTGCCGCTGCAGGACGTGGCCGCCGCGATCGACGAACTGCACCATGCCATCGGCACGCTGAAGCTGTCGGGCGTCGAGATCGGCAGCAACGTCAACGGCAGGCCCCTCGGCGATGCGCGGCTGCGGCCGTTCTTCGAGGCCTGCGTGGCGCTCGACGTGCCGGTGTTCGTGCACGCGCTCAAGCCCACCGGCATGGACCGCCTGGTCGGCCCGGCGCCGCTGCAGCAGGTGCTGGCCTACCCCACCGACGTGGGCCTGGCCGCGGCCTCGGTGGTCACGGGCGGGCTGCTGCAGCACTGCCCCACGTTGCGCATCGCGTTCAGCCATGGCGGCGGCACGTTCGCCTCGCTGCTGCCGCGGCTGCAGCAGGGCTGGCACACCTTCCCGGCGCTGCGTGAGCAGGTGCCCGAAGCGCCGCTCGAGCAGGCGCGCCGGCTGTACTACGACACGCTGGTGTTCGACGCGCCGACGCTGCAGCACCTCGTTGCCCAGTTCGGCGCGCGCGCGCTGATGCTGGGCAGCGACTACCCGTTCAACTTCCACGAGCGCCGGCCGGTGCAGCAGGTCGAGGCCTGCGGCTTCGCGCCGGACGTGGCCGAGGCGCTGGTGCGCGGCAACGCGCTGCGCTTCCTCGGCCGCTGATTTCAGAAGGACCCCCGATGGCATCCCCCCACATCGCCTCGCTGCGCAGCGTTGCGCTCGACGTGCCCGACCTGGCGCGTGCCGAAGATTTCTACACCCGCGTCTGGCACCTCGACGTGGCCGCGCGCAGCGACGATGCGCTCTACCTGCGCGGCACCGGCGCCGACCACCACCTGCTCGCGCTGCACCAGGGTGACCGGCTGGCGATTCGCAACGTCACGCTGCGCGCCCGCAACGCCGGCGCGCTCGAGCGCATCGCCGCGGCGACGCCGGCGCACGGCGGCCGCGTGCTGGCCAGCCCCGGGCCGCTGAACGAACCCGGAGGCGGCCGGGCCGTCACGGTGCGCGATCCCGACGGCCGCATCCTGCGCATCGTGCACGGCGACGCCCGCCGCACGCCCACCGAAGCGGCCGACCGCCCGATCCGCCTCGCCCATGCGGTGCTGAACAGCCACCACGTCGACGTCTCGGTCGGCTTCTTCGAGCAGGTGCTGGGCTTCAAGGTGGCCGACCGCACCCGCATGATGGCCTTCATGAACTGCGACCGCGACCACCACTCGATCGCGCTGGGCGACGCCGACAACGACGCGCTGAACCACATCGCCTTCCTGATGAAGGACGTGGACGCGGTGATGCGTGGCGGTGGCCGGATGCGCGACGCCGAGTTCCCGGTGCAATGGGGCCCGGGCCGCCACGGCCCCGGCAACAACGCGTTCAACTACTTCGTGGGCCCGTTCGGCGAGGTCATCGAATACACCGCCGAGGTCGAGCAAATCGACGACACCTACCGCCCCGGCGGCCCCGCCGACTGGACCTGGCCGCCCGGCCGCATCGACCAGTGGGGCATCGGCCAGCCGCCCACGCCGGCCCTGAAACAGGCGCAACGCAGCGTCTTCTTCGTGGCCAGCTGAGCTCCTCACTGCCACCCTCCCCGTCATCCCGGCGCAGGCCGGGATCCACGCGAACCACGAACGCTCACCACCATGCAATTCACCACCTTCCTCCAAGCCGGCCAACCCCGCCTCGGCCTCGTCGACGGCGACCAGGTCATCGACTTGAACGCCGCCCAACCCCAGGTGCCCGCGAGCCTGCGCGCCGCGCTCGAAGCCGGCATCGACCTCGCCGCCGCCGCGCAGGCCGCCCGCGCGAGCGACGCCGCGCGCCTGCCGCTGGCCTCGCTGACGCTGGCCCCGCTGGTGCCCGAGCCCGGCAAGATCATCTGCCTGGGCCTGAACTACGTCGACCACGCCAAGGAAGGCAACCGCGAGAAGCCCGACTACCCCTGGTTCTTCTACCGCGGCAAGAGCTCGCTGCTGGGCCAGGGCGCCGCCGGCGTGGTGCCGAAGGTGTCGTCCAAGTTCGACTACGAGGCCGAGCTGGCCGTGGTGATCGGCCGCACCGTGCCGCGCCACGTCGGCCAGGCGAACGCGCTGCAGTACGTGTTCGGCTACAGCTGCTTCAACGACATGTCGGTGCGCGACTACCAGAAGAAGACGCCGCAGTGGACCATCGGCAAGAACTTCGACGCCACCGGCGGCCTCGGCCCGGTGCTGGTGACCGCCGATGAAGTGCCGGCGGGTGCCACCGGCCTGCGCATCCAGTGCCGCCTGAACGGCGCGGTGATGCAGGACGCGAACACCTCGGACATGATCTTCAGCGTCGCCGAGACGATCGACCTGCTGTCGCAGTGCATGACGCTGGAGCCCGGCGACGTGATCGCGATGGGCACGCCGGCGGGCGTGGGCCAGGCGCGCACGCCGCCGGTGTGGATGAAGGCAGGCGACACGGTGGAGATCGACATCGAACGCATCGGCGTGCTGACCAACCCCATCGTCAACGAAGCCGCCTGACACCATGACCGACCGTCTCTTCGATGTCGCGGTCGTCGGCTTCGGGCCTTCCGGCGCGGTGGCGGCAGCCCTGCTCGGCAAGGCCGGCCTCGACGTGTTCGTCTGCGACAAGCAGCACGACGTCTACGACAAGCCGCGCGCCATCGCGCTCGACCACGAGATCCTGCGCGTGTTCCAGCAGCTGGGCATCGTCGAGCAGGTCGAGCCGTTCTGCGAGCCGTTCACCGACTCGGTGTACTACGGCGTCGACGGCCGCATGATCCGCCGCATGACGATGGTCGCCGAGCCCTATCCGCAGGGCCACGTGCCGTCGATCGTCTTCACGCAGCCCCAGGTCGAAGCGGTCCTGCGCCAGGCCGTGCGCGCGCTGCCGAACGTCACCGTCGCCACCGGCATGGCGCTGGCCGGGCTGGCGCAGGACGACACCGCCGTGACGCTCGACCTGCTGGCCGAGGGCGGCGGGTTGCAGACGGTGCGCGCGCGTTATGTGATCGGCTGCGACGGCGCCTCGAGCACCACGCGCGGCCTGGTCGGCCTGGCGCTGGAAGACCTCGACTTCGACGAGCCCTGGCTGGTGATCGACGTGCTGGCCAACGAGCGCGGCCTCGCCAAGCTGCCCACCACCAGCGTGCAGTACTGCGAGCCCGAGCGCCCGTGCAGCTTCCTGATCTGCCCGGGCAACCACCGCCGCTGGGAGATCTCGCTGAAGGACGGCGAAGACCCGAAGCAGGCGGCCACGCCGGAAGGCGCCTGGCAGCACCTGTCGCGCTGGATCGGCCCGGACGACGCCACGCTGTGGCGCCAGGCCAGCTACCGTTTCCATGCACTGGTGGCCGAGCGCTGGCGCGCAGGCCGTGTGTTCATCGCCGGCGACGCGGCCCACCAGCAGCCGCCGTTCCTCGGCCAGGGCATGTGCCAGGGCGTGCGCGACGTGGCCAACCTGGCCTGGAAGCTGACCGACGTGCTGCGCGGCCGCGTGGCCGGCGACGCCGCCGAGCGGCTGCTCGACAGCTACGGCACCGAGCGCAAGGCCTTCGTGCGCGCCCTGACGACGACGATCAAGTCGATCGGCGCGGTGATCTGCGAACGCGACCCGGCCAAGGCACGCGAGCGCGACGATCGGCTGCTCGCCGCCTCCGGCGGCAGCGTCAAGCCCACGCCGCGGCAGGACGTGCTGCCGCGCCTGGTCGACGGCCTGGTGACCGACACCCCGGCCGCCGGCACGCTGTTCCCGCAGCCCTGGGTGCAGCACGCCGGCCGGCGCCAGCGGCTGGACGACATCGTCGGCACCGGCTGGCGGGTGGTCACCGCGGTGGGCTTCGAGGCGCCCGTGCTGCCGGCAGCGCTGGACCTGCGCCTCGCCGCGCTCGGACCCTCGCTGCCCGAGGCCGACGGCGTGCTGGCGGACTGGTTCGCGGTGCACGGCGCCCGCGCCGCGGTGGTGCGGCCGGACCACTACGTGTACGGCACCGCGGCCGACGCGGCGGCGCTGCAGGCGCTGCTGGCCGGACTGCGAGTGCAGCTGCGATCATGAACGGTCTCCGCAGCTGGACCGGGGCTTCTGTGGGAGCGGCTTCAGCCGCGATTCGCAGCATGCCGCCGCTCCATCGCGGCTGAAGCCGCTCCCACAAAGGACCGGAAACCCATCCATGAACACCGTCTTCCTGAACGCCCGCCTGTTCGATGGCAGCGGCGCCGCACCGTTCGCAGGCGAGCTGCGCGTCGAGGGCCAGCACATCACCGCCGTGGCGCGCCTTCCGGACGGCGTCCCGCGCGACAACGCCCGTGTCGTCGATTGCCATGGCCAGCTGCTGATGCCGGGGCTGGTCGAAGCGCACGCCCACCTCACCTGGCCGTCGTCGGTGGAGAAGTTCGTGCCCGGCATGGCGCTGCCGCCGGAAGAACTGGCGCTCACCGCGGCACGCAACGCCCGCATCCTGCTCGACCACGGCTTCACCAGTGCCTATTCGGCCGGTGCGCTGAGCAAGACGCTGGAGATCTCGCTGAACGCCCACCTCACCAGCGGCGGCCTGCCGGGTCCCCGGCTGGTGCCCTCGTCGGTGGAACGCGAACCGCCGAACGACGGCGCGCTGGATCCCGGCCATGTCGAACAACACGGCCGTGGGCCGGATGCGGTGCGGGCCTTCGTGCGCGAGTGCGCCAGGATCGGCGCCAGGTCGATCAAGTTCCTCATCTCGGGCGAGAGCGCGCTGAAACCCGGCGCCTCGCACGAGCTGCTGTACACCGATGCCGAGCTGCAGGCCGCGGGCGAGGAAGCCCGGGCATCGAACGTCTGGCTCACCGGCCACGCGCACGCGGCCGCGGCGGTGAAGCAGGGCGTGCGCAACGGCTTCCGCATCCTGTACCACTGCACCTACGCCGACGAAGAGGCGCTCGACCTGCTCGAGGCGAAGAAGGACGAGATCTTCATCGCCCCGACCATCGGCATCGTGCAGGCCACGCTGGACGCCACGCCGCCGCCGCACTTCGACATGACGCACATGAAGCAGGACGCCGCCACCGTGCTCGAACACCAGCAGCGCCTGGTGCCCGAGCTGCGCCGCCGCGGCCTGCGGCTGCTGCCGGGCGGCGACTACGGTTTCCCGTTCAACCCCAATGGCCGCAATGCCTGGGACCTGGAGCTGTGGGTGCGCCATTTCGGCTACACCGCGGCCGAGGCGCTGCATGCGGCCACCGCGCTGGGCGGCGAGCTGATGGACCTGCCGGTGGGCCGCCTGCAACCCGGGTACCTGGCCGACCTGCTGCTGGTGGACGGCGACCCCACGGTCGACGTGCGGGTGCTGCAGGACCGCCGGCGCCTGAGCGCCATCATGCAGGACGGCCGCTTCCACAGGGCCCCGGAGGCCCTCGCATGAACGGCCCCTCGGCCGACTTCGCCGCGCGGCTGCGGGCGGTGGGCAACGACCTGCCGGCGGTGGCCGCGCTGTATGCCCCGCTGCTCGCGCAACAGGACCGCAGCGGCGCCACGCGCCATGCCGACCTGCCGTACGGCGACCATGCCCGCCACCGGCTCGACGTCTACCAGCCCGACACGCCGCCCCCGGCCGGCGGCCATCCGGTGGTGGTGTTCCTGCATGGCGGCGGTTTCATCCGCGGCAGCAAGGAACACCGCGAGAACCTCGGCTGGTTCCTCGCCCAGCAGGGCCTCGTCGCCGTGCTGCCCAACTACCGGCTCGCGCCCGACAGCCGCTGGCCCTGCGGCCCGCAGGACGTGGTGGCCGTGTGGCAATGGCTGCAGCATGCAGCGCACCGCTTCGGCGGCGACCCGCGCCGTACCGTGCTGATGGGCGAATCGGCCGGTGCCGCGCACGTGGCCGCCGCCACGCTGCGGCGCGAGTTCCAGCCGGACGACTGGCACCTCGCAGGCGCGGTGCTGCTCTCCGGCCCTTACAACGCCCGGCTCGAAGGCCGCGCCCGCCGCCAGTTCGGCGTGGCCACGCCCGACCCGCGCAACGAGCCCTACTTCGGCACCGACCCCGCCGCATGGGACGACGCCAGCACGGTCGACCATGTCACCGCCGCACCGTTCCCGCTGCTGATCGGCTACACCGAGCAGGACCTGCTGCAGATGCAGGTGCAGGCGGGCGAACTGTTCGCCCGGCTGGTGAGCCGCCACGGCTTCGACCCCGAGCTGCTGGCGTTGCCGCACCACAACCACTTCTCGCAGGGCTACAGCTTCGGCACCGGTGACACGTCGCTCAGCGATGTGGTGCTGGCGTTCGTGCGGCGTTCGTGCGGCGTGTGACAGGCTGAAGCCCGGCGCTGGGCAGCGCAGGGTCAGCAGGACGACGGCGCGTTCTGCGCCGCCAGGCGCTGGACGATGCGGCGCATGTGGATGCGGGCGGCATCGGAAGCGATGTCGACCAGCCCCACCTCGCCGGCGCGCGACAGCACCGCCTGCTGGCCTTCGACGATGGCCTTGTCTTCCTGGAACGCGCGGCCGATCTCGTGGAAGAGGTCGACGGTGGCCTGCGGGTCGTCCTGGCGGTAGCCGTTGGCGGTCGACCAGAAGTAGAAGCAGGTGGTGTCGGTCTCGGGCGTGAGGCCGTGGAACAGGCGCAGCGAGAAGCCGCCGGGCTGGTCGCGGTCGTCCACCGCGCCGCGGCCGACGTCGAGCGCCCCGCTCCACTGCAGGATGTTGCCCGGCGCGATGAACTCGAACTCCTGCCAGCGGTCGACCCGGCCCTGGAACGGCACCGCCTTGCTGTACGACGGCGGCGGCTGGCAGTCGAGCATCCAGCGGACGAAGTGCAGGCCGCTGTCCTTGGGCGTCACCTGGGTCTTGGCCTCGACGTGGATCTTCGGGTTGCCGCCGATCGTCGTCTTGTGCACGTAGCCCAGGTGGGTCATGTCCATCAGGTTGTCGACCAACAGCATGTGGTTGGCCTTGACGTGGTAGACGTCGTGCTTGTGCGGCCATTTGGCGTGGTCGTTGTGCCACGGGACGTCGATGATCTTCGACGGATCGGCCAATGCGGCATCGCCGATCCAGATCCACAGGAACTCGTCCTTCTCGACCAAGGGGAAGCTGCGGATGCGCGCCTTGACCGGCACGCTGGCCTGGCCGGGGATGTCGACACACCTGCCGTTGGTATCGAACGTCAGGCCGTGGTAGCCGCAGCGCAGGCCCTCCTCGACCACGTCGCCAAAGCGCATCGGCGCACCGCGGTGCACGCAGCGGTCTTCCAGCGCGGCGGCGTGGCCGGCGCTGTCGCGGAACAGCACGACCGGCTCGTTGCACAGCGTGCGGGCCAGCACTTGGCCGGGTTGGACTTCATGGGCCCAGGCGGCGATGTACCAGGCGTTCTGGATCAACATGGGGATCTCCTTGTCGGAAAGGTCTTCAATCGCGGTGGACGAAGGCGGCTTCGATGGACCGGGCCTTCACCACCCTTGAACCGTCATCCCGGCGCAGGCCGGGATCCACGCGGACCACGGTGCCGCGGTTCGAACGGCTCGCTGTGATCGTGGATCCCGGCCTGCGCCGGGATGACGAACGAATGGGCGTTGCATCGCGGGCGCTCAGGCCGCCTTTCGCAGCCCGATGCACTGCTCGAGCACCTCGGGCCTGCGCGCCAACTCGGCCGGCGTGCCGAGGAACATCGGCCGGCCGCGTTCCATCACCAGCACCGTGTCGGCGAAGTCGAGCACCAGCTGCACCTGCTGCTCGACCAGCACGCAGCCGAGCCCGCGGTCGTCGACCAGCCGGCGGATCGCGGCCATCACCTCGTGGGCGACCAGCGGCGACAGGCCTTCGAGCGGTTCGTCCATCAGCAGCAGCTGGGGCGCGGCCATCAGCGCGCGGGCGATGCTGAGCATCTGCTGTTCGCCGCCGGAGAGCTGGTGGCCGAAGTTGCGGCGCCGTTCGCACAGCCGCGGGAAGAGCGCGTAGGCCTCCTCCAGCCGCGCCGCGCCGGCGCCCTGCAGGCCGCAGCGCAGGTTGTCCTCCACGCTCAGCGTGGCGAAGATGTCGCGTGTCTGCGGCACGTAGCCGAGGCCGCGGCGGGCGCGTTCGGGCGTGGGCAGGCGGCTCACGTCGTCGCCGCCCAGCAGCACGCGACCGCCGCGCAGCCGCGTCAGCCCCATCGCGGTGGCCAGCGTGGTGGTCTTGCCGGCGCCGTTGCGGCCGATCACGCCCAGGCGCTGGCCGCGCCGCAGCGTGAACGACACCTGCTCGAGCACGGTGGTGTCGCCCCAGCCGGCGACCACGTCCTGCAGCACCAGTTCAGGCGACGGCGTCATGGGCGTGTTCTCCAAGGTAGAGGCTGCGCACGCGCGCATCGTTCGCCACCTGGTCGGGCGAGCCCTGCATCAGCACCGCGCCGGCCACCAGCACGGTGATGTCGCGGGCCAGGCGGAAGACCAGGTCCATGTCGTGTTCGATCAGCAGCACCGCCAGGTCGGCCGGCAGCGCCTCGATGGCCTGCACGATGACGTGGCTCTCGCCTTGCGGCACGCCGGCGGCCGGTTCGTCGAGCAGCAGCACGCGCGGCCGCGCCGCGACCGCCAGCGCCAGCTCGACCAGGCGCTGCTCGCCGTAGGCCAGGTCGGCCACGCGGCGCTGCGCGCGGTCGTGCAGCTGCAGCAGCCGCAGGGCGCGCTCGACCTCCTCGTCGAGCCCCGGCACCGTGTGCACCGGGCGCCACAGGCCGAGCCGGCGATCACCGCGCTGCAGCACCGCCTGGCGCAGGTTGTCGGCCACGGTCTGGGTGCGGAAGAGGCGCGTGATCTGGAAGCTGCGCAGCAGCCCGAGGCGGGCGCGGGCGGCGGGGTCGAGGTGGGTGATGTCGCGGCCATCGAGGTGCACCGTGCCGGCGCTCGGTGCCAGCGCGCCGGTGATCAGGTTGACCAGCGTGGTCTTGCCGGCGCCGTTGGGGCCGATCAGCGCGGCCCGGGCGCCCGGGCGCAGCTGCAGGTCGACGTTCGACGTGACCTGCAGCGCGCCGAAGCGGCGGCACAGGCCCCGCACCACCAGGCCTTCGCGAGTCGTTGTCGTGGTCATGCGGCCTCCTGGCGACGCTGCAGACGCCGCCACAGCGACACCACCGCGCCGCTCAAACCCTGCGGCATGAAGAGCACCACCCCCAGCAGCATCACGCCGATCACCAGCATCCAGCGCAGCGGGTCGATCGACGAGGCCAGGTGGTGCACGCCCATGAACACCGCGGTGCCGAGGATGGCGCCCCACAGCCGACCGGTGCCGCCGAGCACCAGCATCACCAGCGCCTCGGCCGACTGCGCGAACGACAGGCTGCTCAGGCCCACCACCTGCGTGACCTGCGCCGACAGTGCGCCCGCGAGGCCCGCCACCGCGCCGCCGATCAGGTAGGCGGTGCCCAGGCGCCGCTGCAGCCGGCAGCCCAGCGCCACCATGCGCACGCGGTCTTCGCGCAGGCCCACCAGCGTGAGCCCGAACGGCGCGGCCACCAGCCGCCGCAGCGCGGCGAACACCAGCAGCAGCACCACCAGCGCGTACCAGTAGCCGGTGTGGCCGAAGAAATCGAATTCAAAACGGCCGAACAGCGGCTGCACCGCGATGCCCGAGAGGCCGTCGTCGCCCCCGGTGACGCTGCGCCACTTGCTGGCCACCTCGAGCAGCACCTGCGCCACCGCGATGGTGATCATCACCGCGGTGAGACCGTGGCTGCGCAGCACCAGCCAGCCGGTCAGGCCCGCGGTGGCTGCGCCGGCCGCGGCACCGGCCACCAGGCCGAGCAGCGGGTTGCCCGACAGGTGCAGCGCGAACAACCCGGCCGCATACGCGCCGCTGCCGAACAAGGCCGCCTGGCCGAGCGTGACGATGCCGCCGTAGCCCAGCACGAGGTCCAGCGACAGCGCGAACAGCGCGCCGATCAGCACGCGGGTGGCGAAGCCCAGGTCGTCGGGCACCAACAGGTACAGGCCGATGCCGCCGAGCAGCAGCAGGGCCTCCGGCGCCAGCGCCGTGGGCCGCCAGCGCAGGCGCTGCGCCGGGGCCTTCATCAGGATCGTGTTCATGGTTCAGACCGGTCGGCCGAAGAGGCCCTGGGGACGCCAGGCGAGCACCGCCAGCATCGTGGTGAAGAAGAAGATCGACGACAGGCCGGGCACGAAGTACTTGGCTGCGGTTTCCACCGTGCCCAGCAGCAGCGCCGCGGCCAGCAGGCCCCAGTGGCTGCCCAGCCCGCCCACGGCCACCACGGCAAGGAACAGCACCAGGTACTTCAGCGGGTAGTGCGGCTCCAGCGGCAGCAGCTCGGCCCCGGCCACGCCGCCCAGCGCGGCCAGCGCGGCGCCGAGCGCAAATGCCAGGCTGCAGACCCGCGTGGTGCGGATGCCCAGCGCCTGCGCGGCCTGTGGCCGCTCCACCGCGGCGCGCAGCTCGATGCCGAAGCGCGTGGACTGCATCAGCCAGCTCAGCAGCACGAGCGTGAACACGCCGGCGCCCAGCGCGGCCAGCCGCTGTGCCGGCAGCTCACGAAAGCCCAGGCTCACCGAGCCCTGCAGGTAGCCGGGCAACCGCACCGCGGTGATCGCGTTGCCGAACAGCAGCCCGAGCCCGGCGATGCCGATGAACACCAGCGCGATGCTGAACAGCACCTGGTCCAGCTCGGAGCGGCCGGCCAGGCGGCGGTACAGCCAGCGTTCCAGCGGCCAGGCCAGCAGCGCCACGGCGGCCAGCGCGGCCGGCACCGCGGCTTCGTACGGCAGGCCCAGGCGCGCCATCGCGGCCACCAGCGCATACCCGCCCGCCACCGCGAACAGGCCGTGCGCCAGGTTGACGAAGCGCATCAGGCCGAGCGTGATCGACAGGCCCACCGAGATGACGAACAGCACCATCGCGTAGGCGAGGCTGTCCACCGCCACGCTGGCCAACAGGCTGAGCGGCGACATCACCGGCTCACTTCTTCGTCAGCTGCGGGCCATGGTCGGGCTGCGCGGCGTAGGTCTTGAACTCCTTGTTGACCAGCTTGCCGCCGGCGCCCTTCTCGACCGAGCGCATGTAGACGTTCTGCACGATGTCGCGCGTCTTCGCGTCGATCTCGACCGGGCCGCGCGGGCTCTCGAACTTGAAACCCTTCACCGCGGCCAGCGCCTTGTCCGGATCGGCCTTGCCGCCGGTGGCCTCGATCATGCGGAAGATCAGCCGCGCGCCGTCGTACGCCGCCACCGTGGCCGGGTTGGCCACCGCGCCGGGGTGGGTCTTGGCCAGCGCCGCCAGGAAGGCCTTGTTCTCGGGTGACTCGTGCGCGGCCGAGTAGTAGTAGCCGGTCTCCACCTTCAGCGCCGCGTCACCCAACGCCTGCAGGTCACTCTCCTGCGTCTCGGCGGTGCCGAGCAGCTTGATGCCGTCGGCCTTCAGGCCGTTGTCAGCGAAGGCCTTGACGAAGCCGAAGGTGGGCGGGCCGAAGGGCAGGAAGCCGAACAGCGCATCGGGCTTGAGCGAGCGCACCTTCTGCATGAACGGGCCGAAGTCGGTGGCCTGCACCGGCATGCGGATCACCTCGATGACCTGGCCGCCACCGGCCTCGAAGGTGGCCTTGAAGGCGTTCTCGGCATCGAGCCCCGGGCCGTATTCGGACACGGCGGTGACCACCCGCTTCAGGCCCTTCTCCAGCGCGTACCTGGCCACCGGCACCGTCACCTGCGGCAGCGTGTTGGAGGTGCGCAGGAAGTAGTCGGACTTGCTGACCACCACCGAGGTGGACGCATTGAAGATCACCGTCGGGATCTTCGCGCCCTGCACCAGCGGCGCCACCGCCAGCGCGTTGGGCGTGAAGACGAAGCCGCCCAGGTACTGCACCTTCTCCTTGACCACCAGCTCCTGCGCCAGCGCCTTGGCGCGCTCGGGGTTCGGCCCTTCGAGGTCGCGCCAGACGAACTCGACCTTCACGTTGCCGGCCTTGCCGCCGACCTGCGCCGCGTAGGTCTCCACGCCCTGCCGGAACGGGATGCCGAACGCCGCCGAGAACGGACCGGACAACGGCCCGATGACACCGACCTTGACGACCTCCTGGGCCAGGGCGGCGGACGTACACAGCGCGCCGGCAGCGAGGGCACACAGGGCGCCGCAGAGGCGGCGACGGGGGATGGAACGCATCGGGAGTCTCCTGGGGAACGGGGCCATCGGGTGGTCCGGCGTATACGCAGACCTTGTTTGAAGGTACTCAATGTATACGTTGCATCGACTTTTGCGCCAGCTTTCGCACCAGATTCGCGGGTAAACACGGATCTTTGTCGGATCAACGTATACGCAACGGGTACGCTACGATGCGCTCCATGTCATCCGAAGACTCCGGTCGCTCCCAGACCATCCGCGCCATCCTCGGCCTGCGCAGCCTGGTGATCCAGGGCGAGCTGAAGCCCGGCGAACGCGTGCTCGAACAGATGCTGGTCGACCGGCTGGGCGTGTCGCGCACGCCGGCCCGCACGGCGATGGCACGGGTCTGCGAAGAGGGCCTGATCGAAGCCCTGCCGGTGGGCGGCTACGCGGTGGCGCAGTTCTCCGAATCCGATGTGTTCGATGCCATCGCGATCCGCGGCAACCTCGAAGGCATGGCCGCGCGGCTGGCCGCCGAACGCGGCGCACCGGCCGCGGTGCTGCTCAAGCTGCACCGCTGCGTCGAAGCACTCGACGGCGTGGTCGAGCGGCTGGTGCACGACCCCGACCTGACCGACTACGTGCGGCTGAACGACGAGTTCCACGAGCTGATGCTGGACGCCGCGCAGAGCCCCATGATCCGCCGCTCGCTCGGCCGCCTCACCGCGCTGCCGTTCGCCGCGCCCAATGCCTTCGTCAGCGTCTCGAACGCCGACTCGCCGGCGGTGCGCACCATCCTGGTCGTTTCGCAGGACCAGCACCGCAGCATCGTCGACGCCATCGAGCGCCGCGAAGGCACCCGCGCCGAGGCGCTGGCGATCGAACACGCCCGCTCGGCGTGGAAGTACCTGCACCGCGTCTTCGAGGCCGAAGGCGGCCTCTCGCACCTGCCCGGCATGCACTTGGTGGTGCGCGACGCGGCCTGATCCACCGTCTCACTTCAACACGATTCGAACGATGCCCCAGCTCACCGTCGGCGACACCCGCCTCTACTTCCGTCTCGAAGGCCGTGACGGCCTGCCGCGCCTGCTGCTGCTGCACCCGGTCGGCGCCGACCACAGCCTGTGGGACGCCGTGGTGCCGCAGCTCACGCCGCGCTTCCAGGTGCTGCGGCCCGACCTGCGCGGCCATGGCGGCAGCAGCACGCCGGCGCAGGACGACTACCGCGTCGAGTCACTGGCCGACGACGTGCTGGGCCTGTGCGATGCGCTCGGCTGGGACACCTTCGCGGTGTGCGGCGTGTCGCTGGGCGGCATCACCGCGCTGCAGATGGCCGTGCAGGCACCGCAGCGCCTCACCGCGCTGGCGCTGTGCAGCGCTGCCGCCCGTATGCAGGAGCCCCCGGGCGGCGGCTGGCGCGCCCGCGCCGAGGCGGTGCGCGCCCACGGCCTGGCCGGCGGTGCCGACGGCATGGTCGAGCGCATGTTCTCGCCCGCGCACCGCGCGACGAACGATCCGCTGGTCGACACGCTGCGCCATGTCTTCGTGCACACCGACCCGGCCGGCTTCGCCGCCAGCCTCGCGGTGCTGCGCGATGCCGACCTCGTGCCCGCGCTGCCCTCGCTGGCGCTGCCGGCGTTGGTGGTCACCGGCCAGCACGACCCCCTGATCCCCGCGCAAGCGGTGCAGGCGCTGCTCGACGGGCTGCCCAACGCGCGGCATGTCGAACTGGACACCGGCCACTTCCCGCCGGTGGAGGCACCGCAGGCGTTTGCGGACGCGCTGGCCGTGTTCTGCCAGGCCGCGGCCTAAGGTTCGACCACCGGGGCACCCACGGGACCGGCGGCTGCCCCGCTGGCCGCCGGCGCGGTCTCCCTCAGCCGCCAGGCCACCGCCACCACCAGCACGCCGCCGCCCAGCGCCAGCCACAGCGCGGCCGGCAGCCCCTGCCGGCCTGCCAGCGCCCCGGCCACCGCCGGCGCCAGCGAACCGCCCACCAGTTCGGCGCCGATGCCGGCAAAGCCGATCGCGGTGGCCGCATCGCGCCGCCCGGCGATCTCGGCCGGCAGCACCGCCATCACCAGCGCGCCCACCGCCGGGCCGCTGGCACACAGCAGCGCCAACATGCCCAGCAGCAGCGGCCGCTGCAGCAGCCCGGGCACCAGGAACAGGCCCACCTGCAGCACGTTCAGCAGGCCGAGCAGCAGCAACGCGCGGCGCCGGCCGAGGCGGTCGGCCAGGCCGGTGCCGAAGAAGCTCCACAGCACGCCGCCGAAGCCGGCCGCGCTCATCAGCGCGCCGCTGGTGGCCGCGTCCAGCCCGGCGCGCTGCGTCAGGTACAGCGGCGCGAAGACGACGAACGGGATGACGCTGGCCACCAGCCCGAACGCACCGACGAGGCACACCCACAGCTGCCGGTTCGTGAACACCGCGCGAGCACTGCCTTCGCCGTGGCCCTCGGCATGGCCCACTGCTGTCGGCGGCTCGTGCACATGCCGCCACAGCAACCCCGCCAGCACCAGCCCGGGCAGCGCCACCGCGAGGAAGCCGGCACGCCAGTCCCACCACAGCGCCACCTGCGTGACGAACAGCGGCGTGACACAGGCCGCCAGCGGCCCGGCACTGTTGACACGGCCGACCCAGCGCGCCCGTTCACCGGCCGGCGCCCAGGCCTCGGCCAGCGCCATCGTCACCGCGAAACACGGCCCTTCGGCCAGGCCCAGCAGCGCGCGCACCAGCAGCAACTGGCCGAAGTCCTGCGCAAAGGCCGACAGCACCGAACACAGCGAGAACACCAGCACCGCCGGGATCAGCACCACGCGGCGGCCGACCCGGTCGGCCACCATGCCGAAGCCCAGCGCCGACACCGCCCAGCAGACCCCCGTGGCCGCCGCCAGCGCGCCCACCTGCGGCGCCGTCAGGTGCAGGTCGCGCACCAGGAACGGCCCGAGGAAGTGGCTGGCCATGCGGTCCATGATGACCGCCCACTGCGTGAGGAACAGCAGGACGAAGACCTTCTTCATCTCACCGCACGCCGTCGCCGGCCAAGGCCTCCGGCGTGAACACCGTGTCGTTGAACTTCGGCACCCCCTTGAACTGGTCCTCCTTCTCGTTGTAGACGTTGTTGGCGAACCAGCTGCCATTGACGTGGTCGTACATGCCGAAGGTCATGCCCACCACGCCGGGGATCTCAGGCGCGGTGATCGGCAGGAACCACAGCGAGCGCCACAGCCCGCCCTTCGCGTCCCAGCGGTCGGCCAGCAGGATCTGCCAGGTGTCCTCGTCGAGGTAGTACAGGTTGCGCGGCGCCTGGTGGCGCGCGCCCGGCGCCAGCGTGGCCTCGACCACCCAGACGCGGTGCAGCTCCCAGCGCAGCTGATCCACATTGAGATGCCGTTCCGACAGGATGGCCGCGGCGCTGCGCGGCTGCAGCATGCGGTTGGTGTTGTACGGCACCAGCAGCTCCTTCTTGCCGAGCAGCTTGAACTCGAAGCGGTCGAGCCGCCCGCTCCAGCCCTCGGTCTCGTCGAAGAACATCTGGCCGGCCGACGACGGGGTCGGGTTGTCGCAGCAGGGGTTGGGCAGCTTGCGCACGCGGCGCTGGCCGGTGAGGTAGACCCAGGCCTGGATCTTGTCGGGGTTGAAATGCTCGCGGCCGACGATGCCCTCGCCGGCGCGGATCGGCGGCCCGCTGTTCACCAGCCGCAGCAGCCAGTAGGCCCCGTCGAAGCGATCGGGCGCGCCGTCCTTGAAGTAGTACGGCATGTTCTGGTCGCCTTCGGCATCGGCGGTCATCACGCGCTTGCCGTCGGCCGTGGTCAGGTACTGCGAGGCCTCGAAGTGCCAGGCCTCGCCGCGCCAGCGCAGCATGTGGTTCCACATCGCCTCGGCACCGGTCTTCGGGATCGGGAACGGGATGCCGCCATAGGCGCCCTGCGGGCCGGTGGGCGTCAGCGTCGCGCGGGTGGCGTTGCGCGCCGTGTTGTCGTAGACCCAGGCCGGCGCCGCGGCGGTGCGGTGCGTGGGGTACACGTCGACGCGGTAGCTCTGCGGGAAGCGCTTGAACATCAGCTTCGTGCCGTCGCTGAGCTGCTCGGCGTGCGTGGCGACGTTGCCCGCGGTGACGCTGTACAGCGGCTTCTCGCCGGCGAACGGGTCGTCGCGGCGGCCGCCGGACTTGCCCGGCTTCGCCAACCCGCCGGTCCATTCGGGGATCGTGCCGGCGGCGTTGCCGGCCCGCTCGGCGCCCAGCGGCGTCAGCGGTCCCTTCAGCTTCGCGGCCTCGTCGGCGGTCACGGCGGCCAGCGCCGGCAGCGCGAACGCGCCGGCAACCGCCAATGCGGTCAATGGAATGTGCAGCTTCATGTGCAGGTCTCCAGCTTCATCTGAACATCGAGCGACGCCCCGCTATCCAGCGACCACCACGGATCCGGCTTCGCCGGTCCGTCGGTGGTGCCCCCTCGAAGGGGGCGGCCGTCAGGCCGTAAGGGGTGGTCAAAAAGTCCTGCGGAACGAGAGCGAGACGAAGTCGCGGTCGGCCAGCGGCTGGCCGTAGGTGAAGGCGTTCGGCGCGGCCGGGTCGGCCACCGGCGCGGCGCGGCCGAGGAAACGCGTGTAGGCCAACGACAGCTTCCAGTCCTCGAGGTAGCTGGCGTTCAGGCCGATGCTGAGGTCGCCGATCTGCTGGCCCTGCATCTGCGCCAGCGCCTGGCCCTTGCCGAGGAACTGCCAGCCCAGGCCCAGCGGCACCGAGAGGTCGAGGCCCGGCAGCGCCTGGTTGTAGTGCGGCTCGAACACCACGCGGGCCGCGAGGCCGTCGCGCTTGGAGCCCGGGTCGAGTTCGTTGGCGTTGCGGGTCACGCCGGTGACGCGGTTCCACGCCACTTCGAACAGCAGGTCGGTGGTCTTGGCGAGGAAGTTCTCGCTCAGGCCCGGCGCAAACACCGAGACGTTCAAGTGCGCGGTGTTCCCCACGGGTACAGCGGG
>Ga0233424_10000376_pt1 | contig 59306 bp, 66 predicted proteins | sample Watercolumn_Towu_FD_181011 | JGI IMG/M metagenome (GOLD analysis project Ga0233424, IMG submission 181011) | Freshwater microbial communities from Lake Towuti, South Sulawesi, Indonesia - Watercolumn_Towuti2014_125_MG | ecosystem: Environmental > Aquatic > Freshwater > Lake | place: Indonesia... | reverse complement strand
TATCGATGAGCCGGACAGAGCCAAGGCGCACGGCGCCGAGGAGAACGGCCCCGGACACCACGGAAGGGAGCGGTTCCAACGTGCGCGGATCACACACCGCTAGATAGTCGATCGTCAAGGTCGCTTCCCGCCTCACTACCTCCGCCATCGTCGCCTTGACGGCTGCCGCGTCGGTCACCCCACTGCGAATTGCCGCAGCGCCGGCTCGCAGGCTCTTGTAGAGCATGGTGGCGACGATCCGCTCCCTCGGCGAAAGATACACATTGCGTGAACTCATCGCCAAACCGTCCCGCTCACGCACCGTGGGATGGACGATGATCTCCACACCCAGGTTCAGATCCGCGACGAGCTGCCGCACCAAGGCCGACTGCTGGAAGTCTTTCTCTCCGAACAGCGCAACATGGGGGCGGACGATGCTGAAGAGTTTCACGACCACGGTGGCGACGCCGCAGAAATGGTGCGGGCGCGCTTCCCCCTCCCAACGACGGGCGATCGCGGAGAGCGACACCGTGGTCTGAAATCCCTCAGGGTACATGGCGTTCGCGGTCGGCTCGAAGGAGACATCGGCGCCCTCCGCCCGGCACAAGGCATGGTCCCTTTCAAGAGAGCGCGGATACCTGGCCAGGTCTTCTCTCGGGCCGAACTGGGTGTGGTTCACAAAGATGCTGACCACGAGTGCGTCGCATCGAAGACGCGCGGCCCGGATAAGCGATCGATGGCCGTCATGCAACGCGCCCATCGTGGGGACGAAGCCGATCGTCACACCCTGGCGCCGGACTTCGTGACTCCATGCCATCATGGCCCTGGGAGAACGGATGATCTTCATGGGCCGAGCGGCGAGCTGCACGCAGGGCGTGAGCCGTAGCGGGTCGAAGGTTGGGGAAACAGAAGGCGGACTTCAGACCGGTCCTTCACGTCGGCGAGCAGCTGGGCGATCGACCGATCCAATGAGGGATGGATCCACGACGGATCGAGTTCACTCAGAGGCAGGAGGACAAATCGCCGCTGATGCAGCCGGGGATGCGGCACGACCAGGCCTGGCTCATCGATCACCTGGCTGCCGTAGAAGAGGAGATCCAGATCCATGGTTCGGGGCCCGGATCGATGCTCCTCATCCCGTCCGAGCGACCGTTCGATCTCACGGAGGACCATCAAGAGACTGCGAGGAGTCACATCGGTCCCAAGCTGGACCACCCCGTTCAGAAACCAGCCGTCGCCCGGGTCAGTCCCGACCTTGACTGGCTCTGTCTCATAAAGGAGCGACACGCCCAGCAATTGCGAGTGCGGCAGGAGACTCAGCAACGTCACCGCGCGGTCACACAAATCGACTCGATCGCCGACGTTCGACCCAAAACCGATGAAAGCTGTCTCGCGGGACATGCTCACCTGAGTTGTGAGTGTTGAGTTCTTACTTTTGAGTTACTGAAATATCTGGGACAACTCACAATTCAAAACTCAAAACTTAAGACTCTAGAACCCGGCTTTCCTGATCCGCTCCACCGCCTCGGCCAATCGTTCTTTGCTCGTGCAGACGGTCATCCGGATATAGCCTTCACCAGGAGCACCGAAACCGTTACCGGGCGTCGTCACGATCCCCGCTTGCTCCAACACATGCGCGGTGAACGAGGCGGAGGTGTACCCCTTCGGCACCGTCACCCAGACATAGAAAGCGGCCGGTGGCGGATCGACTTCCAGCCCCAGCTTTTTCAAGCCGGGCACCAAGGTATCCCGGCGTTCCTGATAAATCTTCCGCAGGCCGTCAGTAGCGGACTCATCGAGATTCAGCGCCGTGATCCCGGCCTCCTGAACGGCCTGAAAACAGCCGGAGTCCAGATTGCTCTTCACCTTGCCCAGGCCCGCCAAGACCTGCTTGTGGCCGACCGCAAAGCCGATCCGCCAGCCGGTCATATTATAGGTCTTCGACAGCGAGTGGAACTCAATGCCAACCTCCTTGGCCCCGTCCACTTCCAGGAAGCTCGCCGGACGCTTGCCGTCGTAATAAATCTCCGAGTAGGCGGCATCGTGGCAGACGATCACCTGATTCTCATACGCAAACTCCACCACGCGCTTGAAGTAGTCCTTCGTCATAATGACCGACGTGGGGTTATTGGGAGAATTCAGGAACATCAATTTGGCCTTCTTGGCCACATCCTTCGGAATCGCGCCGAGGTCGGGCAGAAACCCGTTCTGTTTTGTAAGCGGCATGATGTGGGAGAGGCCGCCGGCAAAACTGGTTCCCACGGGATAAACCGGATAGCCGGGACTCGGTACCAGGACGATATCGCCAGGATCGACGAACGCCAGCGGGATATGCCCGATACCTTCCTTCGAGCCGATCAAGGTCAGCACTTCGTCGGCCGGATCGAGCGCCACGTTGAAGCGCCGCTTGTACCAATCGGCGACGGCCTTGCGGAACGACAGCATCCCTTCGTAGGAGGGATACTGATGGTGTTTCGGATTCTTGGCGGCATGACCAAGACTCTCGATGATCGGAGACGGCGTCGGCAGATCGGGATCGCCGATGCCCAGATTGATGATATCGACTCCCCGCCGGATCGCGGCCTGCTTCATCTCATCGATGGCGGCAAATAGATAAGGAGGGAGGGTCTTGATTCGAGTGGCGACTTCAATGGGGAAACCGGACATGTTTGATTTCGCTCCTTTCGTGAACCGGGCGGTTCAAAAGTCGTCAGGTCTTCATGTCTTCAAGTCGGGGGAACTCCGCCAGACTTTCGACGTGACGACGTTCTGACTTGACGACAAAGAAGGTAAGCCTACTTCAGTAATGCGCTGGTAATCAACGTGTGGGTGCGAGCATATGGTGAATGAGCCGATCGGCGATGTGATGGAGTTGCGGCAGCTGAGGCAGCGCGGTCGATCTCACCTCTTGCGCTGTCAGTTTGGCTTTCGATAGGTCCGCGCCACATTCCCGGCATAAGGAGTCAATGCCGTGCGCTTCCATTTCAAGGTGGAAGAGCAGCCCATAGGAGAACGCGCCGTAGCGAAAGGCCTGTAACGGCGCGATCTCGGAGCCGGCCAGCGGCACACAGTCTTTCGGTAGATCAAAGACCTCGCCATGCCATTGAAACACCTCGAAGGTTTCAGGGCAGGAACCAAACACGGGGTCGCTCTTGCCCTTATTTGTGAGACGAACAGGCGTCATCCCGATCTCCAGCGCCTTGCCGGATCGCACAGTGGCGCCCAACGCTCTTGCCATGAACTTGCTACCGAGACAGACACCGATCACCGGCTTCCTGGCCTGGAGCGCTGATCCGATGAAGGCCATCTCCTCCGCGATCCACGTATCGGGATCATTTACCGACATCGGTCCACCCATCACAATCAAAAGGTCTCCGGGATCTTTCGGCAAGCCGTCTGTGGGGACGAGATAATGCTCGAGCTTCACTCCACGCCGCGCAAGGGCCGCCGCAAAGGCCCCTGGGCCTTCAAAGGGAACATGCTGGAGACAAACAGCGCGCATTGACACCTCCGGATATTGGAACTACCCTTCACTATCTTGGAATTCCGTAGTTACTCTAAAGGGGCCCTTTGCCGCAAGGCCTCAGCGCATATTTATGCCGCCAGCAGGAACCCGAAGAGGATTCCAGGAAGCGATTCCGAGGCATAATGACAGTGATCCGTCGAGCAGCCGGACGAAGGACGATGCCATCATGACAAAGACCTTTCGCATGGCGCCGATGGATCCGCCGATTCTGTGGATCACGACGCTGCTGTTGGCGCTGCCGATCCTGTTGCTCCTGGGAGCCCTCTTCGCAGGATACGTCCTCTCCCTTGCCGCCCTGATTCTCGTCGGCATCTATGCCTGGGTCTGGCTCCGGTTCCGGCCACGCCGGTTTGAGGTGGATGAACACTCGCTCGCAGTGATCTGGCCGCTGAAGCGCCGTGCCATTTCCCGCGCGGATATTGCCAGCGCTCGGCTGATCGACCGGGAAGAACTGCAGAAGGAAATCGGATCGAGCCTGCGTCTCGGCGCCGGCGGGCTGTGGGGTGGATTCGGTTGGCTCTGGACGCAGCGACGGGGCATCGTGCAGATCTACGTCTCGCGCACGGACTTGTTCATCTGGATCGAGCGCACGAACGGACGTCCGTGGATCGTCACACCGGAACAACCGGAAAACTTCGTTCGTGCCCTATCCCGATAGCGACTCCATCTGCCTCCCTGAACTCCTTCTTCCCCCCCCCTCAGCCTCCTCCCCTTTCTTCAGAAGAGTACTGCACGGGCGTCGAGGCCGGGGTCCTGATTCTCCGTCCCGCTGAGTCGTTGATGCTGACACCGCTGGCCATTGGTGATCTCCGGTCGGGCCGACGCGCAGGCGCGCTAGCTGTTCTGCTTTCCTCTACGGTACAATTCGTCCGATGAAACATCTGATCAAGACGGTCGAGGATCTGCGGTGGTTCATTGCGCACACGGGGGGGTTCCGCTCCGGATATGTGACCGACGTGCAGATGTCCAAGCGACGTCTCTTCGATGAAGAGTCGGGACGGGAGGTGCCGGCCGGCACCACGGTCGCTGTGACGATCCGCTACCAGATGCGCGGCCTGGTTCGCGTGGCCAGGCTGATCATGACCGGCGTGACGGATTTCTCCGTCTTGGAACAGGAGGGAGCCGATTGCTCGTCGCTGGGCATTATTCAAGCCGAATGCAGCGCGGGACGGTTACGATTCTGGTTTGATCCGCAGGGGGAACTGTATGTCGTGTGCGAGGAGGTGCAGCTCGAAGAAGTGTCGACGCCGATGGTGAGCCCCCACCCCGTCTCCGAACTAGCTCGCTGGACGTTCCAAGGACAGACCGTCGACGGCCCCACGGTGCAGCGGCTCCTAGACGAACTGGATCACGCCGGTCTGCCCTGTTCCTGGAGAGCGGCGAAGCGGGCCGCGGCCGTCCATCCGGCGATCCAGTGGGAGGGCGATCTCATTCCCTCGCCCGATGCCGGTACCGACCGGATAAACATGGTACGCGTCATGGCCTATGGCTCGTTAGATGGGCAAGGATTCGGCCTGATGCTGCGGGTGCTCGGCACTCGGGATCGGCAGGTCTGCCGAATCCTCGAGGTTCTGGCAGACCACATCACGCAGCGTTACGCCGGCACCTGCCTGGTCGGGGCCACGATTATTCCAGGCCGCGAATGGGATCGTTGGATTGCCCAGGAAGGCCGCGCGAAATCCAGCTAGAACGCGGCGCGGGATGATGCGCGGCTAGTGAACGTGCTCGGGGGAATAGTGGCCGTTGCCGTTCGAATAACTCGCCGCACCGTTGCCGTTCTCGTAGTTGGCTGCACCATGTCCGGTGCCGTTTCCCTTCACATGGCCGAAGCCGTTCTTCCCGTTCACACATTCCACCAGCGCCCATAACCGAAGGGGATTCACTTTCTTCTTGCTGGCGACTTGCAAGGACGTCCCTTCCAGCACCGAATTGAGCGACAGGTCGGTCCGCCAGCCAAGGTGTTTGGTCAGCGGGGAAATGACTTTCTCCACTGCCGCGATCACTTTGTTCCCGTTGCTGAAATGGTTCAACATGATGATGCGGCCGCCGGGCCTGCAGACCCGGATCATTTCGTTCACGACCTTGCGATAGTCGGGCACCGCCGTCACTACATAGGCCGCGACGACCGTATCGAAGCTGTCGTCGCCGAATTCCATGGCTCCGGCATCCATGCGATGCAGCTGCACATGTGTCAGCCGCTGCGCCTGAGCCCGTTCCTTGGCCTTCGCCAGCATCCCCTCGGACAGGTCGATCCCGACAATGCGGCAATGGCGAGGATACATCGGCAGCGCAAGCCCGGTTCCGACGCCAACCTCGAGGATATGCTCGTTGGGTTGGACATTGAGATTGCGAATGGCCGATTCGCGCCCCTCGTGGAACACTTTTCCGAAAATCTGATCGTAGAACCCCGCGTAGGATGTGTAAACGCGTTCGATCTTGTTGAGATCCATCGTTTCCTCCAAACCCAGACGACTTGCACCCTGCGTACCCCGAAGGGTGCAGGGGCGGCAGATGGCCATGTCGACGCGGGGGAAAACTAAAGGCGGGAAACCTGAGTGGTGCGAGATGCCCGCCCGAACCGTGAGCGGGGCTACTCTAGCCAACTCATTGGAATGAGTCAACAAGCTTATTCGCGCGCTCTATGTGTATGCGAAATCGAGGGCTCCAACCGCACATGGGAGTCAGACGGATCATCTCAAGCCTTACCGCCTTGATTCTGGCCAGGCCCCTATGGGATAGCTACCCGCGATGATGTTGGCCGGATTGTTCGCAGCAGCGTTGTTCATCGGGCTGATCGTCGGCGATTGGTTCTACTTTGTCCGGCTCACCCCCGATGCTGTTCGATATGGATGCAGCGTGGCGAGGAGCCAGGACCGATGGACTCCTCGCTCCCCGGCGGATGTGCGCAAGCGGTTTACTGCCGATGGGGTGTTGATGCTTCCGCACGGGGTCGCACGGCTTTACCCCGATCTCTCCCAGATCGCGATTCGCCCCCAGTACCGCCTGTTCTCCATGAGCTTTCGTACCGCCTGGCCGATTAAAGGACTCATCCACCTTTCGACTGACGACCCAACCCTGGGGGCGCTCTGCGTGAAACGCATTCCCTGGTCGTCGGCCCTCCTCACCCTCGTCTGGTTCGCGGTGGTGTCGATTGGGTCCCTGACCTTCGTGTACTCCTACGCCATGGAGGGTGGATTTACATCGTTGCGAGGAGTCCTGCTCGGAGCAGGCATGATCGCCGTCGGCTTGTTCGTACTGACGTCCGGCCTGGTGACGGTCGTCCTGTCCTATCGCTTGGAAAACAGCCGTCTCACGAAGGTCTACGATGAGCTGCGCGAGGTGCTCGAAGGGCGCGCTTCCCACGAGTCCGCATCCCCTACCCCTTGAACAAATTCAGGAATTGGTCGTACTCAGCGGGTAGCTGCACCGCCGCGCGGTTGCGAGCCAGGCCGGCGACGATGCCGCGATGTTTCCTGGCGAGACCGGATGCCTCAAAGGCGTGGCAGAAGTGCCGCCATTGCAGGACGGGATCGGACGCAATCCGCTCCTGTTCTGCTCTCGGCAACGCGTGCACCGCGGTGGTCAAGGTTCGCAGGGCCTTTTCCACGCTTTCATACGGAGGAGCCAGTTTGAGCCCGGCATAGAAGATCTCCAGGCGGCGGCGAAATTCCTCCGCCAGCGTTTGGGTTGGAGTCACCGCGGATGGATCGGATGGGTTCATGATGGCCGGTGCGGATCATACGCCATGACCGTAGCCGTGACCAGAGACGCGCAAGACGAGTCACAGTACGGAGATTTCATAGCTTCTCCTTGAAGGGCGTCGCATACCCTGTCAATTCAACATACCCTTGGCCTTTGACCGACCGGCCCTGCTTCATGCCGGACACAGCCACGGCGCCCTCCCAATAGATGACCTGTGTACTGCGCGCTGTTCGCAGTTCCTGCTGGTCGAGCAGGGGGACGATCTCCATCGCCAGGTCCAGGGACGGAATGGCCAGTCGCCACCGGTTCGGGTAGACCGCCCCGCTCTCGCGGCTGGTCCAAGTCCCGGTGGCTTCGATGCGGCTATCCGCGACCGAGAGGTGTCGAGTTCGCCCATCGGATGACACGACGGTGCCGCTGGAGGCGGGGTCGGACGATCCATCCCTCCGGCGCAACCGATACAGCATGAGTTCGCTCTCATCCTCCAACTGAATACTGAACCAATCCCATCCCACCAGATCCTCTCCGAGATCGGCGGAGCCGAATTCATGGTCCATCCAGCTGGTGCCGGTCACATCGAACTGCTCGCCACCGATGGCGATCGTTCCGGCGGTAGCCAGTCTCGTGAACGAATAATAGTGGGAGGCCTGACCCACGGCCGCCCCTTTTCGACTGATGCCGTCCGGGCCATGGATGACCAGCGGCTTGGTTGGCCGGAGGGTGAGGGAGAGTGCGAGCGCACCGTCCCGCGCGGTCAGGAGGTGCGGGCCGGCCGGATCGGCAGACGTCTCAGCGCGCCAGTCGTCGATCCAGACGCGAAGGCGGGACTCATCCGCTCCGGCCTTGCCCATCGCAGCTCGACTGAGTTTGTCCGAAAACTGAAATCGTCGTCCGGCGATGTCGGACAGGGCGAAATGGGCCAGGTACAGGTGGTTCACCGACCACTGCGAGGGTTGCGTCTTCACTTTATCGGGAGGGATGGCGCGACGAAAGAACGTCAGCTCGAAACCGAACGGCCGCCCGTTCTTCGCCTGAAGGTGCCCGGTATAGTACCACCATTCCGTTCGATAGGCAGGGTGCGATCCGTGGTCTTTGGGAAATTCATACCGATAGCCTGGGATTGCCGGTCGAAACGGGGACGTGGAAGGGTCTTCACCAAGGACAACGGATGAAGCGCACACCAGGCAAGTGGCGAAGAGCAATCCCACACGGGCGGCAGACGCCGCGATCCGTTTCAGCAGCGGGAACGGGACGCCGGGATCGATCGCTCCGTATCGCATCGCGCGACGTTTATATCACGGGAAACTTGAACCGCACAAATCGTCAGTTTTGGAGCGGTCTTTGCGCATTCCGCACGCACGTCGCCTGGCAGCAAACAGCGTTGACAATTTTCACGACTCTCGGCTATCGTGAGCCATGCAGATCGATCGTGAGCGACAATCCCCGGAGGGAGTCCGTGCCGAGCCAAGCGAGCCATTCCCTATCCCGACCCGCGTTCCGGTCTTTCCGCTGCCGAATGTCGTGTTTTTTCCGAAGACCTATCTGCCGCTCCACATTTTTGAACCGCGCTATCGTCAGATGGTCGCCGATGCGGCGAGCGGCGACCGCTGTATCGCCATGGCCCTGCTCAAAGAAGGGTGGGAACCGGACTATTACGGAAGTCCGGCGATCTATCCTGTTCTCTGCGTCGGCCGGCTCGTAAGCGTACAGCCGCTGTCGGACGGCCGCTCGAATATCCTGCTCCAGGGGCTTGGGCGCTGCGAACTCCGCGAGGAGCATTTTGAAAAGCCATACCGCGAGGCGACGATTCGCGTCAAACCGAAACGTTCGGAAGTCAAGCTGGCAGCCGATGTTCGCCGCGCGCTCATCGACGTGCTCGGCCGGTATCTGCAAACGAGGGAACAGAGCTCGGCGTGGCAGCGGTTCTTTCGCGAGGAGGTCAGCGACGAAGTCTTGGTGAACACCCTCGCGACCTATCTGGACTGTACCCCGATCGAGAAGCAGTTCTTATTGGAAGCGGACGGGCTGCAACAGCGGGCACGTCGCCTCAGTGATCTGATCCAGTTCATGCTGCCCGATCAGCACGGCGCGAAAGGCTGCGAGTGATGGATCGGGCGCTCGCCATCGACGTCTCCCACCTGTCCAAATCGTACGACAAGCAGGTCGCGGTCGCAGACATCTCCTTTCAGGTCTATACGGGGGAGATCTTCGGACTGCTCGGGCCGAACGGCGCAGGGAAAAGCACCACCCTCCGCACATTGATCACGCTCCTGCATCCCACCTCCGGCACCGCGACCATCCTGGGACACGATACGGTGCGCGAAGCGGACCGGGTGAGGACGCTGATCGGCTACGTGCCTCAGGAGCGGGCAATCGACCGGTTTCTCACGGGCCGCGAACACCTCGAGCTGCTCGGCGCCCTCTATCATCTCAGCCACACCGAAGCGACTAAGCGCATCGGCGAGTTATTGAAGCTGGTCGAATTGGAGACCCACGCCGATCGGCCGGCCAAGACCTATTCGGGCGGCATGAAGCGCAAACTCGATATCGCCTGCGGCTTACTGCCCGATCCGAAAATCCTGTTTCTCGATGAGCCGACCCTTGGCCTCGACGTCCAGAGCCGGCTCCGGATTTGGGAATACATACGGATGTTGAAGGCCCGTGGGATGACGGTGGTCATGACGACGAATTATCTGGATGAAGCGGACCAGCTCTGCGACCGATTGGCCATCATCGACGGCGGCCGGATCAAGGTGCTCGGCGCGCCGGCCGAACTCAAGATCGCGCTCGGAGGCGATATCGTCTCGCTCACGATCAAGGAAACCTCTCGCATCGCAGCGTTAGCCGAAGCTGTGAAGGGGAAGCCCGCGATTCGCACTGTCAATACCACGGCAACGGGGCTCGACATCCGGGTCGAATCCGCCGAGAAGGCCATCCCCGCGATCCTGGAGGCGGCGAATCGATTGACCTGTCGACTGGAATTCATCGATTATCACCGGCCTCGGCTGGACGACGTCTTCATCGCCCATACGGGCCGGTCGATTAAGGACGACGTACCGGCAAGGGAGGAGTAACCGTCAGACGTCACGCGTCATGCGATCAGCCCGGAAAAGCACACCCGCTCCGGGCTTGCGTTTCACGCTTCACGTTTCACGCTTCACGTCATGAAACATTACTGGCAAGAAATCAGGGCGTTGACGATGCGGTGGGTCCGCCGGCTGAGCCGCGAGAAGTTCAGCATGCTGTTTACACTGGTGCAGCCCATGCTGTTCTGGCTCATTTTCTTCGGCAATTTGTTTCAGCGGGCCGCCGACAGCCAGGTGACCCAGGCGCCCAACTACATCAGCTTCCTGGCGGCCGGCGTGGTGGTGATGACCGTGCTGAACAACGGTCTGGCCGGCGGGGTTGACCTGTTGTTCGACAAGGAGAACGGGTTCCTGGAACGCTTGATGTCCACCCCGATCCACCGGAGCTCCGTCATTCTAAGCCGGTTCATTTTCGTCATGACCATCACATCGATGCAGGTCCTCGTGATCCTCGGTGTCGCCTTCCTATTCGGAGTCCGGCCGGCGACCGGCCTGCTCGGCATCGCCACGATTTTGTTCATCGGCATGCTGTTCGGCATCGGATTGACGGCCATTTCGATGGCGATGGCGTTTTCCGTGAAGAGCCATGGCGACTTCTTTTCCGTGCTGGGATTCCTGTCCCTGCCGATGATCTTTCTCAGCTCGGCGCTCGTGCCGCTGGCCGCCATGCCGGGCTGGATGAGTTTCCTGGCCCAGTTCAACCCCATGACCTGGGCCATCGACGCGGTGCGCCCCCTGATTCTGTCCGGATGGAGCGAGGCGCTGCCCCATGTGGGCATGGTCGTGGTGGTGATGCTGGTATTCGATGCACTCTGCCTGTATGGCGGAGCGAAGGCGTTCCGCCGGACGATGGGATAAGCCGGCGGGAGCCGGAATGCGATGATGATCATCCCTGAAAGTCAGATCCGCGCGCTGATTCGTCTGCTTTCGGACGAAGACGACCGGATCGTCCGGACCATCAGCGGGAAGTTGATCGATATCGGGCCGTCGGCGGTGCCGCTCCTGCAGGAAGCCGAGATCGAGCAGCCGGAAATGGCCGGCCGGATCGCTTCCGTGCTAGAAGAAATCCACGGAGGAAAGTTAGAGGAGGAACTGGCGGACCTGGCCGCGCATCCCAATCAGGCCATGAGCCTCGAAACGGGCGCCTTCTTAATCGCCCGTCACGCCTATCCGACGCTCGACGTGGCGCACTATCGCACGCAGCTGAATTCGATGGCGCAGGAAGTGCGCGCCCGTATCGGCTTGCGGGCGTCCGGTGAAGAGACGGTCAACGCCCTCAATCGCTACATCTTCATCGAGCAGGGTTTCAAAGGCAACACGAAAAACTACTATGAAGTGGAGAACAGCTATCTGAATTGCGTCATAGATCGGCGGGTCGGCATCCCGATCAGCTTGTCGGTGGTCTACCTTCTCACCGGACAACGCCTCGGTCTGCCGCTGTTCGGCGTCGGGATGCCGGGACATTTCCTGGTGAAGTACGAGTCCGACCGCTATAAGATCTTCATCGACTGTTTCAACAGCGGGGCCTTATTGACCGAGAAAAACTGTGCCCGTTTCCTGACGGAAGCGGGGTACGGATTCGACGATAAGTACCTGCAGAAAAGCCCGGTGCGAGCCATCCTCTCCCGCATGGCCAAGAATCTCCTTGCGATCTACTCAAAGATGAACGAACCGGTGAAGACCGACCGCCTGACGAAGTTTATAGAAATCCTGGGTGGGGAACCGCGCGAAGAAGGCCTTTAGCCTATAGCGTGATCGTCAGGAGATCCTTCCCCTTCCAAATCTTCCCCCGGTACTCCTCGCCCGCCTGAGCCTTCACGTCGTACTCGTCCGCGATCGGATAGAAATGCGAGAGCACGAGCTGGCCGACACCGGATTCCCGGGCGACCTGGCCGCATTGCCCGGCGTGCAGGTGAGCGGGCCCCGGCCTGTTGGCGGGAAAGGAGCAATCGAGGACCGCCAGGTCGGCGTCCGCACAGAGTCGGACAAGCGCGGCGCAATATTGTGAGTCCCCCGAGTAGACAATCGCTTTGCCCCGGTGCTCGATCCGGTACCCGACGCAGGAGAGATCCGGAACATGAGTGACGGGTCGGGGGATAATACGCGTGGCCCCGATCGCAAAGGGTTTTGTGGAGACCTCCTTCAGCGTGACTCTGAAGGGCACCGACGCAAAGCTGGGGAAGGTGCGCATGATCGACCGTAGAAGGTGAATCGCGCCTTTCGGACCGATCAGCGTCATGCCGGCGCGATGCCCCCCTCCATATTTGACGTAGATCACCGCGTCAAAGAAAAAGGTGATGAAGTCTGAAAAGTGGTCCGCGTGAAAATGGGAGAAGAGAATGTGGGTGATCCGGTGTCGGTCCACGCCGGTCCTGATCAGGTTCATCAAGGTACGCGGACCGAAATCCAGCAGGAACGTCTGGTCGGTGCGTACCAGATAGCCCGAGGCAGCGCGGGTCGGATGGACATTCGTGCCGGAGCCGAGAATGGTGAGACGCATGGGTCAGCCTAGACCTCAACCTTCTTCTCAAAGCTGTCCCGGAGCCTCAGCAGGAGCATGCGAGCCTGCTCCACCTCGTTGGCGCTCAAGGCCCGTTCAACGAATGGGCGCAGGAACGCGCTGTGAGCGGCAAAGGTCTTGCGAAACAGCGCGTCGCCCTTTTTCGTGAGCGAGATCCTCGTGTAGCGACGATCGCTCCTGATCGCATCACGCTTGATCAGTCCCTTCGACACGAGACGATCGAGGACGCCGGTGAGGGTGCCCTTGGTCACGAGAGTTTTCGCAGACAATTCAGAACAGGTCATGCCATCCGTATCCCCCAACGTGGCAATGACATCGAACTGCGAGGGCGTGAGCCGGAGGGATTTAACGTGGCGACTGTCGGCCCGCCAGAAGGCGAGATAGGCCTCGACCAGCGGCCGCACGAGCTTGAGGTAGGGGTCGTCCTGCAGATGCGGAAGCTCCATGGGAGGAGAGTAGTCCTAACTAGAATCACAGGTCAAGCCCGCCCTCAGTGAGGGTCTCCCACCGGCAGAGCGAGCGCCGTCGATTCGTTGACGGCCAACCGGTCGCACCCGTATGATCCTGCACCCATGGCGGAACGTCACGAAGAGGGGCAGGCCAATCTGACGGCGATTGCCGTCCTGGTCGGCCTCATCGTGGCCGGCGTGTGGACTTGGAAGCGGCTTTCTGCTGAAACTCAAGAGCAGGTGATCGATCAAGCGTTGCCGGTTGCTGCCGGACTCCTGGCCGTCGGGATGATCGTGCTGGCGGTGGCGTGGAAGATCAGCCGCCGGGTCACGCAGCGTCGCGAACGAGATCGGCTGGTTGCGGCCTTCCAGCGGGAAACGGCGCAGGAAAAGAAGCTGGACCTGTCATTTGCGCTCATCGAGTGTAATGCCTACCGGGTCGAGGGATTGGAAGAGATCGTGCCGGCGCTCAAAGATATCTGGAGTATGACGCTCGTTCGAGCATTGGGCCACAAGCGTCACCGCCTCAGGGGGATGGCCGCGAGCCATCTGGGGATACTACAAGATATGTCGGCGGTGCCGCTTCTGGTGAAGGCCCTGGAGGACGAGCATGCTTACGTGCGCGCCTGTGCGGCCCTGGGGCTTGGACGGCTCCGGGCCACGGAAGCGCTGGAGCGACTTGCTCAGGCGGCGAGCGAGGATGGAGATCAGACCGTCAGAAGTCGCGCCAGGGAAGCGCTGGACCAAATGCGGGAAACAAAAAGATGAAGTTGTTAGTTTTGAGTTTTGAATTGTGAATTGCGATGGAGCCCAGAGTCCTTAACTCAAAACTAAGAATTCAAAACTCAGAACTCGGATGAGAAGGAGTGATGTGTGGCAGAGCGGCTCGAACCCTTCTTAACAAGCGCCCTCCCGGGCATCGGCGGACGGATCCGTACCACTCTGGACGATTTTCAGGTTCAGGAACGTCCGCTTTATTTTCCCTGCGGGACCGGAGAACATCTGTACGTCCGCATCACGAAACGGGGGCTCTCCACGCCGGATCTCGTCCGCCAGCTCTCCGCTCGGCTCGGCGTGAAGTCTCAGGCGATCGGGATTGCCGGACTGAAAGATGCCCGCGCCGTGACCACTCAGCTGGTGTCGTTGCAAGGAGTTGATTCAGAACAGGTGTCTGGTCTCAAGCTCGATGACACAATTCTGAGCGTAGACATCCTCGGACGCCACCGCAATCGGTTACGGACCGGCCACCATGCCGGCAATTATTTTCGCCTGGTCATTCGCGAGGTCTCTGGTCACGCGGTCGAAACCGTGCCGGCCGTCCTTGACCAACTGCGCAGACGCGGCGTGCCGAACTATTTCGGTCCGCAGCGCCAGGGGAAGGGAGGGGACAATTATCAAATCGGCGCTGCGTTGCTGCATGATTCGCTCCGGCGCAACCGGATGAGTCGAGCCAAACGCATGTGGTACCTTAATGCCTATCAGTCCTTTCTCTTTAACCGCATGCTGGCCCGGCGTATCGATCGCATTGATCGCGTGCTGGTCGGCGACTGGGCGACAAAGCTGGAGAACGGCGCCTGTTTTCAGGTCGAGGATGCCGAGAAGGAACAGCCGCGCGTGGATCGTTTCGAGATCAGCCCGACGGGCATCCTGTTCGGCTCGCGGGCGTCGTGGGCCGGCGGTGAACCGGGACTCATTGAGGAAGCCGTCATAACGGAAGCCGGCACCACACGCGAGGCACTCGTCGCAGCGGGCAAGGCCTGCGGGTTCCGTGGGGAGCGCCGGGCGCTGCGGGCTCCACTGGCGGAACTCGACTGGTCGCTGACTGGCTCGGTTCTCACACTGACGTTTGCCCTTCCTCCTGGCGCCTATGCCACGAGCGTGCTCAGGGAGCTGATGAAGACCGACGCGATCAGCTCCTAGCTACCTCCTGCCGTACCCGCGGGCTCGGTGACGGATGAGTGGTAGAATGATCCCAATGCTGCGGGTGACACCATGAGCGCCTATCAAGAAACCGGCCACATGAGCGGGCACATCATCGATTCGTTGGTGTTGGCCAAGGTGCTGGACATCATCCTGATGATGGGGGGGAACCTTCGATATCCAGGACGTTCACATCGGAAAAACGCGCGAAGATCCCTCGCGAGCCCGTATCGTCATCCGTTCCACATCGGCGGCTCTCCTGAACGACATTCTCACCGCGATTCAGCCGCATGGAGCCTCGGTTGAACGTGAGGCCGACTGTCACACCGCCGAGGCTCCTGCCGACGGCATCTTTCCGGATGACTTCTATGCCACGACGCATTTGCCGACCCAGGTCCGGCTGAACGGGCAATGGATCGAGGTCGACCGGATTGAAATGGACCTCGGCATTCTGGTGGATGAACGGGGTTCCGCCGCGAGCGCCGTTCCCATGGGAGAGATTCGACGGGGAGACCGCATCGTGGTGGGGTGCGAGGGAGTGCGGATCATTCCCTTGCAGCGGCCGCGTGAGCGGGATGTCTTCGGATTCATGGAGGCACAAGTCTCGGCGGAGCGGCCGCACGGCCACGTCATCGCCGATATCGCCGCCCGGATGCATCACCTTCGGGAACGATACAGATTGAAGCAGGCTAATTCACAAGTCCTGCTGTCTGGGGGACCTGCCATCATTCATGCCGGGGGCCGGGAAGCACTGACCTGGCTGATCGAACAGGGATTCGTTCATCTTCTATTCTGCGGCAACGCGCTGGCGGCGCATGACATGGAAGCAGACCTGTACGGCACGTCGCTAGGGTATGGACTCACCGCCGGCCGCGCGATCCCGCACGGTCATGAGCATCACTTGCGGACAATCAACCGGATCCGCGCGATCGGGAGTATCCAAGCGGCGGTGACTTCGGGAGTCATCAAGCACGGCATCATGGCGGCCTGCATCAGGCAAGCTGTGCCGGTCGTAATGGCTGGAACGATCCGGGACGATGGCCCACTGCCAGGGGTGATCACGGACTCCGTCCGCGCGCAGAGCGCCATGCGAGCCGCTGTCCCCGGTGTGGGACTGGCCCTCCTGGTCGCATCCACACTTCACTCAGTGGCGACAGGCAATCTCCTGCCGGCCACCGTGCCGACGGTCTGTGTGGACGTGAATCCCTCCGTGCCGACCAAACTTGCGGATCGCGGCAGTTTTCAGGCGGTCGGCCTGGTGATGGATGCCGCCTCGTTTCTCTCCGAGCTGGCCAGGATGTTGGGGAGAACGGCATGAGTCGCTTGCTCGTGTGCCCCCCAGATTTTTTCGGGATCGCGTATGAAATCAATCCCTGGATGCGGCTCAGCAATCGCGTCGACCATGAGCGGGCCGTCCGGCAGTGGCATGAGCTGATGCGCATCTTCGAAGAAGATCTGGGTACGGTGCTCGAGCGGATGACACCCGTCGCAGGGTTGCCCGATCTGGTGTTCACCGCCAATGCCGGCATCGTAGTCGGCCACACGGCACTCGTCAGCCACTTCCGCTATCCCGAACGGCAACGGGAAGAGGCGTATTTTGAAGACTGGTTCCGCGAGCACGGCTACGAAGTGATGACGGGGGACAAAGAAGTGTTCTTTGAAGGCGCGGGGGATCTCTTAGGGTTCCAGGACTGTTGGTTCGGGGGATATCGACAGCGATCGGATATCCGTGCGTTCCCGCATCTGAGCGAGCGCTTCCATCGGGAGGTCATTCCGCTCGAACTCGTCGACAGCCGCTTCTATCACCTCGATACCTGCTTCTGTCCACTCAGCGGGGGAGAGCTCCTCTATTTTCACCCGGCCTTTGACTCCTATGGTCGGATCGCCATAGCCGAACGAATTCCGCCGGAGCGGCGCCTGTCGGTGCCGGAGGATGAGGCCTTAAAATTCGCATGCAACGCCGTGTGCGTCGGGAAACACGTCGTCCTCCCGGCCGGCTGTCCCACCACCGAGCGTCTCCTCCAAGAGCGATGGTACGAAATCCACGCGGCTCCCCTCGATGAGTTCATGAAATCCGGCGGGTCTGCCAAGTGTCTGACGCTGGCCCTCGATTAGCCGCCTGTCATTCGTCAAGCGTCAGCCGTCAATCGTCGGGGCCAAGATGAGTGCCGCAGGTCATTACCGTTGACGGATGCCGGTTGACGTCCTCACTTCTTTCGGAACAGAAACGCCCCGTACAGGCCGGCGATCGTGATCGTCACCAGCTCAATAGTCAGCAACATGCGACTGACAATGGCCTCAGGGATTGGCGGGGAAAGGATGAAATGCATTCCGAGAAATTCCGGTGTCTGATCGAGGGTAGCCTCCCAAGGGGGAAACAGCACTGCCAGGACTAGGACTGCCACCATCCCGTAGAGCACATTGATATTGAGCTGCTCTGGACTACCTTGGTTAGGTCGCGAGCGAGGCGTTGTTCCTGCGCTCCCATCCAGCCGCTGACCACAATGGGTGCAAAAACGATTGATCTCGGGTTGCGGTCGCTGACAGGCTGGGCAAATTTGCACCGGTCGCTCTCCAACGTACCAAGAGCCCACGCGGCCATAAATAGGCTACACGGACCGGCGTCAGTTTGCTAGATGCGCGAGTGAGAAAAGCTAAAAATGCAAGCTGAGTCCGAATGAGGCGTGAAACATTTTGTAGGTCGCGTCGAAGCCGAACAGGTTGAAGGCTCCCGGTGGCGTCTCGTCAAAACTGAATCGGGCGTAGTTGAACTTGGCTTCTCCGAATACCGCAAGATGTCTTGTGATGTAGTAGCGAACCCCACCTTGGGCGTTGAGGCCGACCGCGGTGCTCGATTGCGTGTTGTCAGTGGTAAGCGAAGGGTCCTTGATACGGGCAAAGAAGATCCCCGGCCCAAATGCCACGTAGGGTTGCAGCCTTGATTTATGGTACCGAAATGTCAAATTTGGAGCGACTGTCAGGACGCGAAAATTCAACCCGGGAAAGTCGAGGGTGCCAACAGGACCTGACGGGCCGCTGAACGTGAGTGATTGCTGCTTAACATGGGGCGTCGTGTTATAGACCTCCAGTTCGATGCCGAACCAGGGAATAGCCCGGAAGTAATGCCCGACTTTTCCCCCATAGAGGATCGACTCGTCGAGGGATTGCGCAGAGACTGTCGACCCGGGATTAAAGCTGCCGGTTAGATCGCCTTCACCGAAACCTCCACCCACAACCGAAGGCAATGTCACACCAATTTGTCCGGCAACGTAGGTTTCAGCATACATTATCTGATACGCCCGGAAAAGCCCAAACTACCAGGGCGACCACCGCGATCCCTAGGTATCGTATGACTGTCGGTGTTCGGATCATTTGTGCTCCACGACGATGCGAGACTCGTTCTGGCCTGTACTCTATACTACTAAGGCTCCCATATGTCATGACGAAATCATTTCTCAAATTCTGACAAGGAGGGAGCAAGCGGTATGCCATTACGATGGCCAAGCCTCGGTTAAGGTGCCAACTCGCTTGACAAATTGAACGGGCCTGTTCCATTCGTTGACAGAAGTTCAAGGCCTTCCTATAATCCGCCGGGCCCGGGAACGGCACAGTCTCTGCACTCCCCGCTCGATGAAAATTCCCAACATGCAGGCAATCAAGAAGATGAGCGTCGTCGGGGCCGGAGCGTGGGGAACCGCGTTGGCCAAGCATTTGGCCGAAAAAGGCCTGACCGTTCGGCTTTGGGCCTACGAACATGACGTGGTCACGGCTATTAACGCCACCCACGAGAATCTCGTCTTCCTCAAGGGCGTAACCCTCCCCCGGAGTTTAGTCGCAACCTCATCGCTGGCCGATGCCATCGAGGGATGCGATGGAATCTTGTTCGTGGTGCCTTCGCATGTGACACGAGCGGTCCTGCAGAAGCTGGCTCCTTGCCTACCATATCCAATCCCGGTGATCAGCGCGACCAAGGGCATCGAGGAGGACACGGCGAAACTGATGACGCAGGTGATGGAAGACGTGCTGCCGCCACCGATGCACCCCTTCCTGATGGCGCTCTCCGGGCCGAGCTTTGCAGTCGAGTTGAGTGCCGGACAACCGACAGCGGTGTGTATCGCCGGCCCGGACGAGCAACTGGTCCGGCGCTTTCAGGCGACGCTCATGACCCCGGCCTTTCGCGTGTATGCGGATGCGGATCTGATCGGTGTGCAACTGGGCGGGGCGCTGAAGAATGTCATGGCGCTGGCCGCCGGCGTCATCGACGGGCTGGGGCTCGGGCTCAATGCGCGCGCGGCGCTTATCACGAGAGGGTTAGCCGAAATCGTCCGCTTGGGACAGGCCATGGGCGCCGACCCGCAGACATTTTATGGGCTTTCAGGAGTCGGCGATCTGGTACTGACCTGTACGGGGGCACTCAGTCGGAACTACACGGTTGGCGTCCGGCTCGGCAGGGGCGAGAAGCTCGACGCAATTCTAGGCGAGATGCAGGCGGTCGCAGAAGGCGTGCGGACGGCGCGTGCCGCATTGGGATTGGCAAGGCGTCACGGCGTGAACATGCCGATCACGCAGGAGATCAACGCGGTATTGTTTGAGAACAAATCCTGCCGGAAAGCCGTGAGCGACCTGATGGAACGCGATGCGAAACCGGAAAAGGGACCCCGATGAACCCCGAAGGGCTTGATCGGTTGTTACGACAGATTCAGCAGGGACGCGTCACCGTCGCGCAGGCCCTTCGGCGGCTCCGGTCCATGCCTTTCGAAGATCTCGGTTTTGCCTCCCTCGATCATCACCGGTCCCTGCGGCAGGGCTTCCCTGAAGTCGTGCTCTGCGAGGGGAAAACCACCGCCCAGATCGTCACCATCGCGCGGTCGCTGATCAAGAATGGCGGCCCGTTTCTCGCCACCCGCGCGGAACCGGCGGTCGCGCGCGCGATCCGGCGGCTGAATCGTCGGGCACGCTACTACGCCGATGCGCGAATCGTGGCGATCCATCCCGCCTCGCACAAGGTGCAGGGCCATGTCATCGTCGTGACGGCGGGCACCGCAGATGTCCCAGTGGCTGAGGAGGCGCGTGTCACGGCGGAAGTCATGGGCAGCCATGTCGAGCGGCTCTACGACGTCGGCGTGGCCGGCCTCCATCGCCTGCTTGGCAAGAAGGATCGGCTGTTCGATGCCAGAGTCGCCGTCGTGGTCGCAGGGATGGACGGCGTGTTGCCGAGTGTCGTGGGCGGCCTGGTGGACTGTCCCGTGATCGCGGTGCCGACCAGTCGTGGCTATGGCTCCAGTTTCGGCGGGTTGGCGGCGCTGCTGACGATGCTGAACTCTTGCGCGGCGGGAGTCGGCGTCATGAATATCGACAACGGATTTGGAGCCGGCTGCCTGGCGCACCGGATAAACAGGTTAGGCGAGATGCGCGACAAGCGCGAACGCTGAGATGCTGAACAAGTGACGGCGCTTCCATCTCTCGCAAGTCGCGTCTGTCTCGCACGTCACGCGGATGCTCATTTCACCTCCAGCGTTCCCCGCTTCGGCCAGGAGACCATCAGCGTGCGCGGGCCTTTGTCCCCGTTTGTCAGGAGTTTGGTTCGCACTTCATAGGAATAGGTTCCTGATCCAGCCGGCTGCCTTCGTTGATCCTTCCCATCCCACGAAAGCTGGACCGATAGGGTCGGCGGGGTGCCATCCCCGTTCTGAACCGACGCCTGAACCGGCTGACGGGCTGACAGGAAACGCAGAGAGGTCTTGGAAGGAGAGCTGATGAGAGACGAGACTTCCAGGATCGTGCTGCCGTTCAGTTCCTTTGGAAGCTGGACGGTCACCGAGAATGCCAGGGCCCCATTTCCCGGCTGGTATGGTGTTGGCGTTAGGGTCAAGTCGACAATCTTCAGTTCCGGTTCCGGGCGCGGAACCCGGGGCGGCTTCGTCTTTGCCAATCCCTCGACCGGGAGCAAGACGGCGAGACAGAGGTACAGACCGAGCATCCACCGCATGGGCCTGATTCGTCGCACGCCGGATTGAACATGTGCGGAGAAAATGAAGCCGGTACTCATGAAGGCATCGAGCAGGTGGTTCCGGAGGAAGGGACAGGGAAACCCGATTGCATCGGTAGGGGGATAACATAGCCTCCACAGGCTGTCAATAATCCGCCGAGGGCGATTGCCGTCGGGCAGTGCGTTGGGTAAGATGGGCGGCCATTGCGCGGCCACCAGGACGAAGGACTTCATGGGACGGCATCTGCATTTCGACTGTTTCTCGGGAATCAGCGGGGACATGGTCCTGGGCGCGCTGGTGAGCGCCGGTCTGCCCTGGGCCGACTTGGTCGGAGGGCTGAAAGGCCTCAAGCTTGATGGCTATCGGCTGCGCAAGCGGGACGTCCGGCGGGGTGCGCTTCACGCGGTGAAGGTGGATGTCGTTATCCGGCATGGGTTTCACCGTCCCCTGAGTCTGTCCCGCATCCGGCGGATTCTCGCGGCAAGCACCTTGCCGGCCCCCGTGAAACAGCGGAGTCGCGACGTCTTCGACCGACTCGCCTGCGCAGAAGGCCTAGCCCATCGCGTGTCCCAGACGGATGTCCATTTTCACGAAGTGGGTGTTGTGGATTCGTTCATCGACGTCGTGGGCAGCATCCTGGGCTGCCACCTTCTGAAGGTCACCCGAGTCACGGCCTCGGCCATCAATCTAGGGGCAGGCATGATTCAGACCTCCCATGGCCTCCTGCCGGTGCCAGCGCCGGCCGTCGCAGCGCTGGTGAAAGGGATTCCGGTTTATTCGGACGGTCCACGTTGCGAGCTGGCGACTCCCACCGGCGTGGCATTGCTTCGGACGCTGACCTCGGAGTTCGGCCCCGCTGCCGTCCTGGAATCGGCCAGCGTCGGATACGGCGCCGGTGATCGTGACCCGCAGGGATGGCCCAATGCGTTGCGTGTCTTTCTCTCGGAGGAGTCCGCGCCGACTGCGCGCCTGACCGATCGTGTCATGCAGATCGAAACGAACCTCGACGATCTCACTCCCCAGGCCTACGAACATGTGATGGATCGCCTGTTCTCCGTCGGCGCGGCGGATGTCGCGCTGATTCCGGTCATCATGAAACGGAGTCGACCAGGTGTGATTGTGAGCTGCCTGGTCGCACGCGACCAGGCGGACGCCGTGATGGCAGTCCTGCTGCAAGAGACGACGGCTTTGGGGGTGCGCATCCAGGAACTGTCGCGGCAGATCCTTCCGCGACGCTTTGCCACGGTGAAGGTCCATCATGACACCGTTCGCATGAAGGTTGCCGAAGTGGGGGCCGGTTGGGAGAGGGCCACGCCGGAATACTCCGACTGCAGGAAAATCGCGAACCGGACCGGTCTCCCGCTGAAGGAGGTGATGGAGGAAGCGCTGCTCGCCTATCGACAAGCACAAGGCAAAATGAAGAAGTAACAATTATGGGCCTCAATCCATCCTTTTCCATTTTGCACTTCTCATTGGCGGGTCGGCCGTGACCGTCCTGCTCTACGTCCTTCTGTTTATCCTATCCATCGTTGTCACGCTGGGCGGGTGCGCCCTCTTTACCAACGCCATCGAATGGTTCGGGAAACGGCTCGGCGTTTCCGAAGGCGCCGTCGGCAGCATCTTCGCTGCAATCGGCACGACCTTGCCGGAGACCTCGATCCCGATCTTCGCCATTTTCTTCGGGGAGAGCGAGGAGGAGGTGGAAGTCGGACTGGGCGCCATTCTGGGCGCGCCGTTCATGCTCAGCACGCTGGTGCTGCCGATTCTCGCGCTCCTCGTGATGCTCTATGCGCGGACGGGAAAACGCACCGCGCGTTTTCATCTCAACTACCGAGAAGTCGCCACCGACCTCATCTATTTCATGATCGGCTACATCGTCGCCTTGGGCTGCATCTTCATGCCGTCCCGACTCATTCATACCATGGCGGCCATCTCACTGATCGGCCTGTATACATATTATATGAAACTCAAATTCAGCGCGCCGACTGAGGAGGAAGGAGAGGGCAGCCAGTTGGAACCGCTCCTCTTTGCCAAATCCTCCGCGACGCCTTCTCATGTCATGATTGCGCTGCAGTCGCTCACGGGCCTGGCCGGCCTCCTCGTGGGTGCCCACTTGTTCATCACTGCTGCCGAAGCGATGGCCGGCGCGCTCGCGATGTCGCCCTTGATCCTGGCGCTGCTCATTGCGCCGCTGGCGACGGAGTTACCGGAAATGTCCAACAGTTTCCTCTGGCTCTATCGGAAGAAGGACCGCCTTGCCGTGGCCAACGTGACCGGTGCGATGGTCTTTCAAGGGACTGTCCCCGTTTCGCTCGGACTGCTGGGTACCGAATGGGCGATTGCCTCGTCCGCCTCGGCCACGATGGTGCTGGCCATCCAAGCGGCGGGGTTCTGCCTGCTTCAGATTATCCTCGGCGGTTATTGGCGCCTGTGGTTGTTGAGTGCCGGCGCCATCCTGTACATCGGTTATACTTTGTATCTATATGTCCACTAAATCCAACCCCCCAAGAGCGCGCCGACGCCCCCCACGACTCCCACTCCTAGGAATCACCATGGGCGATCCGGCTGGGATCGGCCCGGAAGTCATCGCAAGGGCGGTTGCAAGCCGGTCGCTGCGCAATGTCTGTCTCCCGATCGTCATCGGATCGTTTCCCGTGATGGAACGGACAATCAAATCGTTGGGGATCAAACTCAAACCCATTCTCGTCAATGGCCATGAAAAAGCGGCAATGGGCGCGGGAACAGTGGCGGTACTGGACCCGCTTGACAGGCCGCTGGGCCAGTTCTCGCCCGGGGTTGCAGCGGCCAAGACCGGCGCCGCCTCGGTCGCTTTTATCAAGAAAGGCGTGAAACTCGCGCAGATCGGGTGCATCGACGGCATCGTCACTGCACCGATCAACAAAGAAGCGATCAACCTGGGCGGCTGCCACTATCCCGGCCATACGGAACTCTTGGCGGATCTGACACAGGCGCAAGAGTCCGGCATGATGATCGTGGGCGGCCCTCTGCGCATCATGTTCGTCACGACCCACATCGCGATCAAGGACCTCTCCTCGCTCCTCACTCAGGCCAAAATCGAAAAGGGCATCCGCCTGGCGGATCTGGCGCTGACCCGGCTCTTCGGCATCACCAGGCCCAGGATCGGCGTGGCGGCCTTGAATCCCCATGCCGGCGAACATGGGCTCTTCGGGGATGAGGAGGCCCGCGTGATTCAGCCTGCGGCGCGTGCCGCCCAGGCGCAGGGCATTCTCGCCAGCGACCCGCTCCCCGCCGATACGCTGTTCGGCAAAGCGGCGAAAGGGCAATACGACGGCATCGTAGCCATGTACCACGATCAAGGGTTGATCCCGTTGAAACTCGTCGCCTTCGGCACTTGCGTGAACCTGACGGTGGGACTGCCGATCATTCGCACGTCAGTCGATCATGGGACCGCCTTCGACATTGTCGGTAAAGGTATCGCCGATCCGAGCAGTTTGCTCGAAGCGGTCAAGCTCGCGGCAAGGATTGCCAGGAGCCGGCGAGATGAGCGCGCGGTCTAGGACGGATCGATTCACTATGACACAAACGACGTCCGTACGGCGGGCCGTGATTCAACAGCAGCTGAAGGAACTCGACGCGCTGGCCCGGCAGACCCTCCAGGATCTGAACACAGTGGCGGGGACCGAGCGGGTCGCCAGGTGGAAAGCCCGCACCGTCGCGCTTCTCATGGAGGCAGTGGGACAAGAAGCAGGACGGAAGTTTGACGGCATCCATCCCGGACCATCCTTCACCAACGACATGGTCGAAGAGTTTAGCGAGTTGGTCAATTGCTACCGTACGACGCTGGTTACCCTGACCGAACAACTGAATGACGACCCTGGCCCCTCCAGCGAGGGCTAACGAGTGAATCGCTCCGACCCGCCCGCCCCCATCAAACGACTCGGCCAGAATTTTCTCATCGATCCCAACATCGTTCGCAAGATTGTCGCACTGGCCGGAATCGCGCCGGACGACAATGTGTTGGAGATCGGACCGGGCCGCGGCATTCTTACGGAGGCGCTCTGCCGGGTAGCCGGTCACGTGACAGCAGTCGAAGTCGATCCCCGACTCCATGCCTATCTGTCTAAACGGGAAGCGGAGTTCCCCAATCTCACGCTCGTCCTTGACGACGCGATGCACTATCCGATGGAGAGGCTTCCCGTGGGAACGCTTGTTGTGGCCAACCTGCCGTATTACCTTTCCACTCCCCTGCTCTTCCGGTTACTCGATCGGCGAGAGCGATTCCCTCGCATGGTGCTCATGCTGCAGGACGAAGTGGCCGAACGGCTGGTGGCCAAGCCCGGCAGTTCTGATTACGGGGTCTTGTCCGTGATGGCGCAGTATGCGGCGGAAATTACAAGAGCCTTCAAGGTCTCGGCCCAGTGCTTCAGGCCAAGGCCGGAGGTTGGGTCGGCGGTGGTCTTATTGACAACCAGGGAACGGAGAGAACTGAGCCTGGAGGAAGAACCCAAGTTCACCGCACTGGTGAAAGCCGCCTTTGCCCACCGCCGCAAGACGCTCGTCAATTCGCTCAAGGACGAAGGGCATGATCAGAAGTCAGTGATCGAGGTACTTCAGTCGCTTAGCCTCTCGCCTACTACCCGCGCAGAAATCCTCTCAGTCGAACAGTTCATCGAACTGACTCGCGCTGTTGTCAGCCGCTAGCGCAGCAGGATCAGACTTCCCTGGCGCCCAAGTGAGTTTACGGACTGGCTCGCTAGATAGTCCCGGTAAAAGCCCAGAACCTTTTTCACGTAGGCCCTGGTTTCCTTGAAGGGTGGAATCTGCCGATACCGGTCGACATGGCGCTCACCCGCATTGTACGCGGCCAGAGCCAGCGGAACATTTCCCTGAAATCGATCGAGCAGGTACCTCAGATGCTTCGCTCCGCCTGCGATGTTGTCCCGCGCGTCATAGACATCGAGCACCCCATGCCTGGTCGCCGTTTCCGGAATCAGCTGCATGAGGCCGACTGCCCCGGCCCTGGAAATCACGGTGGGATTGAAGTCGGACTCCGCCTTGATGACTGCGCGATTAGGCGACCAGGAGAACGCGCGCATGATGTTCGATCGCGTACTGGATCAGTACCCGGATAGTTCTGAGGCGGAGCTGGCCAGGAAGGCCATCGACCTGATGACGAGCAAGGACGACTCGACCTCTCAACCGCCCGAATAAGCAAACAAGCCGACCGCCCAAGATCAGACCGCGCGCCCTACTCCGCTGGGTCAAGACCCAGGAGTCCGGCCAGATCAGGAATCGTGTACGACTTGTCTGACCGCAGCGTGACCAGTTTGATGCCTGCCGCGTCTAATACTGATTCGATCACGCGTTGGCGCTCCGCCTGATGAGGACGGGGAGAAGCGGTTTCAATCTGCACGACCTGCTCGACCTGCCGCGACCCAGGATGCACCAGCACAAAATCGACCCGTTTGAGCGCCATATGGCTTAAGACCTGGGACCGCGCTGCACCCATGGCTTCGACGGACACAAACGACCAGAGAGGGACTTGGGCAAAGACGAGATAGTGCTCTTGGACGGCCATTCGCATGAGATTGTAGAGAGAACCTTCTGCCTCGGTCAGCAACGGAGCCGCCGCAATGGCAACACCGGGGGGCAGCGCGAAGGCCGCCGGTCGCCGGTCGGCCTTTCTGGACCGGGCAGCCAACCACCAGCTCAACACCAGCAACGCACCGGCCCCGGCCAGAATCGTCTCCAGCATCTGCTCTTACTTTCGCCCCGCGGGCAAACGCAGTCGCGCAAGCCAACCCGGCCCGCTCGGAACAATAGAACCCAGCAACGCGGGATGAGCCGCACCGGTGACTGCGGGCACGTTCCCATACTGTTCCGTCGCAGTTTGATAGGCCAGCACGGCAAAAGCCACAGCTTCAAGCGCCTTACTGTCCCAGCCATGCGACTCAAAGGTGCTCACCGGCACGGGCGCAAAGACATCTGCCAAATGGGACATGATGGCCCGGTTGCGGACACCACCTCCGCCGACGATCACGTCATCGATGCCGCCGCGAATCCACCGTCTGGCCGTTCCGACGGCTTCGGCGGTCCAGCGGCTGCACGTGGCTAGGAGATCTTCAATCGCCAGTTCCTGCGTCTGTTGCATTGCCAGAAGGTCGTCGAGCATCTTCGCCCCGAAGGCTTCGCGCCCCGTCGATTTGGGGGGGACCTGCGAGAGGAACGGATGCGCGAGGAGTTTGGCCAGTAATCTCCCGTCCACCCGGCCGCGGGCAGCCAGCCGTCCCTCACGATCCATGGACACCCGCGCATTCGTCTTCCGGGACATGAGTCCGTCCAGCACCATATTGGCAGGACCCGTGTCGAAGGCGACGAGCCCTCCGACCCCTGAGCCCCGCGGGAGATAAGTCACATTGCTGATGCCGCCGAGATTCACAATGAGTCGCGCGCAGCGCGGATGGCGAAAGAGCAGCGCATGGACTCCGGGGGTCAGCGGCGCCCCCTCCCCGCCGGCAGCCATATCGCGAGGACGGAAATCGGCCACAGTGGTAACCCCCGTGCGTTCGGCAATCACGGCTGGCTCGGCAATCTGGAGCGTGGAGCGTATTGCGCCGATCCCGGTATCCCTGATCCCGTGCGGGAGATGATGCACGGTCTGGCCGTGAGACCCGATGAGATCAATGTCTTTCGGGTGCAATTTCGCGGCCCGAATCACGCTCAACGCGGCATTGGCAAACCATTCACCCAAGAGCGCGTTCAAGTGGCAGATTTCCGAGACGGTGCCGGATACAGACGCGGCCAGAATTCGCTGTTGAAGCGAAGGCGGGTAGTGCAGCGGATGGAACGCGACCATCTTCACGTGAAGGCCTGATTCCCGGCGACTGATATCGACCAGGGCGGCATCCACTCCGTCGCCGGAGGTTCCTGACATCAATCCAACAACTTTCATCCCCGGCGTATCCTTTCTCGCGTTGGCAAACGGGAATGGGAGTTCGGGTGTGCTACGCTAATCGAACTGGCGATTGCGGTCAAGCAGACCGTTTCGCCTCACCGACCGGACGCCGGTCCGCCGCTCGTCGCGTTGACATCAAGAGGCCTGGATGCTACGGTCCGCCCTCAGGTTCCTGGTGCACCAGGTGAGAAGTCTGTTACCGGCCATCCTCATTGCCATTCTCTCCGCCGCTGTCCCCTTCTCCTCACACGCGGAAGCTCAGGGACCGATTCATATCGTGGTCACCATTCCAGTCCTCAAGGACCTCGCCGAGCAGGTCGGTCGTTCGCATGTTCGAGTCACCTCCCTCTTGAGTGGGTATGAAAACGAGCATACCTATTCGCCGAAACCCAGCGACCTGGTCGCAGTGCGAAAGGCGCAGCTGCTGTTCCAGGTCGGCATTGGGCTCGAGGTCTGGGTCGCCTCGCTGGTGAAGAATGCGGGGAGCCCCTCGCTCCTCGTGGTGACGACCTCCCAGGGCATCGGACTGATTCGTGATCACACGGACCACCATGCCGGGATACATCCGGATGGCGAGGATGCAGAATCCGGCGGGAACCCCCATATCTGGATGGACCCTGAGAATGTGGCCATCATGTTACGCCACATCACCGCGGCCTTGATCAAAGTTGACCCCACCCACACAGCCGACTTTCGAAACAATCAAGCCGCCTATCTCCAGCAGTTGGACCAGTTGCGGAACGAACTCGTGCATCGGGTCATGGCGTTGTCCGATCGCCGCTTTGTCGCCCACCATCCCGCCTGGCCCTACCTGGCGCGGCGCTTCGGTTTCGACATCGCCGCGACGATCCAGCTCCATTCCGGCACCGAGCCGTCGGCCCTTCAGCTGCATTCCCTGATCGATAAGATCAAGAAAGAGCGGATCAAAGTCATCGTCTCCGAAATTCAGCTCAGTCAAAAACTTCCCGAGCTGCTTGCCAAGGAAACCCAGGCGCGGGTCGTTGCGCTGACCACCTTGCCAGGGGGCCTTCGCGGGACCGAGACCTACCTCGACATGCTCCGCTATAATGTGCTCCAATTAGCCAATGCGCTCGAGGCTGCCTAGCCCCTGTTCGCAGCAGTTCACCCTCTCAGCGCGGGAAGGAGCGCCGGGTTCCGTGCCAGACTCCCACGAGCCGATCATCCGGTTTGACCGTGCGTCTTTCGGATTCCCAGGCGTCACTGCGCTCAAGGATATCTCCCTGTCCATCCATGCCGGCGAGTTTGTCGGCGTCATCGGCCCCAACGGATCGGGGAAAACTACGCTCTGCCGGGCGGTATTGGGACTGATGGCTCCCGTCGAGGGACACCTGCACATTTTTGACTGCGCCTGTGAGGAGCTGCGTTGCCACCACCGGGCTATGATCGGCTATCTCCCCCAGAAGGGGGTCGTGGATCGGAATTTTCCCGTGACGGTGCTGGAAACCGTCATGATGGGCCGCTACGGAGCATTGGGGTTGTTCAAACGCCCGGGACGGAGGGATCACGAGATTGCGATGGAAGCGCTGGCCCACGTCGCGATGGACGGGCACAGAGACACCGCCCTGGGCCATCTGTCCGGCGGCCAACAACAGCGCGTCTTCATCGCGCGGGCCCTGGCTCAACAACCCAGGGTCTTGCTGCTGGACGAACCGACCACCGGACTGGATATCACGACACAACACAACGTCATCGAACTCATTCAGCACCTCCACCAAGAACTGCAGTTGACCGTCCTCCTGATCACCCACGACATCAATATGATTCGCTCACGGGTGGATCGTCTGGTTCTGCTCAAGACCAGACTCTTCGCCGCCGGATCACCGGCCGAGGTGCTCAAGCCGGATATTCTCAGCCAGGTCTACGGCAAAGACCTTGTGATCACGGAGAAAGACCTCCTCATCGTTGAGGACTATCACCACCATCACTGAGCCGACACTGGATCCGTATGCTTGAGCTCTTCACCTACGACTTCATGCAGCGCTCTCTCCTCTCCGCGGCGATGGTGGGAGGCCTCTGTTCGATCATCGGCGTGTTCGTCGTACTCCGTGGCCTCTCGTTCGTCGGCGCCGGTACGTCGCACGCCGCATTCGCGGGAGTGGCGCTGGCTTATTTGATGGGCTGGCCGCCGTTGTTGCTCGCCATTCTCTTCGGGTTGGCTACGGTCTGGATCACGGGGTGGGTCGAGGAGAAGGGCCGGATGAAACTGGACGTTTCGATCGGCATTCTCTACACGACAACGATGGCGCTGGCCATTCTCTTTATCGGCCTAATGAAAACGTACAACGCGGAAGTGTACGGCTATCTGTTCGGCAGCGTGCTCTCCGTCACCAGCGAAGAGCTGCGCATCATCGGTGGGTTGAGCATCCTGGTGCTCGGTCTCCTCCTCGTCTTCTCAAAGGAGTTGTATTTCATCGCCTTCGATCAGGAGATGGCCGAGGCGTCCGGCATTCCGGCGCGGCGCATCTTCTTTCTCCTCCTGACCCTTGTCGCGCTGACGGTCGTGGTGTCGCTCAAGACCGTCGGAGCCATTCTCGTATTCGCCATGATTCTGATTCCGGCCTCGACGGCCTATCAACTCACCCACAGCCTCATAACGTTGACCCTCTATTCCGCCATCATCGGGGTAACCACCGCAGTGGGCGGCGTGTTGATCTCCGCCGTGTGGGATGTGCCATCGGGACCTGCGATCGTCCTCCTGGCCACAGCCCTGTTCTTCTGCTCGATGCTTCTTTCCCCGAAAGGGATGCGCAGCCCGTCTCCGGCCCACAGCCATTAGGCTTCTCATCCCCGTCGGATTGCCACGTCCCACGGATGTGGTGGCTGTGGCCCTCCCTCCGCAAACAGTCGACGCCTCGCCTCTCGGCGAGAGAGGCTCCCGTGCCCTTTAACAGTAGGCGCGGTCGCGAGGCGGTCAGGAAAAAGGGGGAAACTGGTGAAACACGGAAGGCACGCTACTCGGTGCGGGCCTGCTTGCTCCGAGTCCAGACCATCCCGGTCTGTTCCTTGGAGCTGAATCCCAGCTTCGCGTAGAAAGCGGGCCGCCGCGTACAGAGCCAGAAGAGTTCGACTTGCTTGAGGCGTGGGTGATTCAGAATGCGCCGGACGATCTCGGTGCCGATGCCTTGCTTCTGATAGGCCTTGTCAACGATCACATCCCAAATCGTCGCGCGATAGACAAAATCCGTGAGCACACGACCGAACCCCACCAATTGATCGCCATCCCACGCACAGAGCGCCGCGTCGGTATAGCGCAGCATTTCTTTCACATCGTCGAGCGTCCGGTCCTTAGCCCAGGGCGCTTGATGGAACAACCGAAGAAGCTGGGACGCCTCGAGTTCTTTCTTTTCTGAAAAGGTAACGGCGGGCTTGAGGGTTGGAGGCATCTTATACTAGATTATCTCCCGACCACAGGAACCCATGCGGGCGGAGTGTACGAGGAAAACGATGTCAACGCAAGTACGCAGCTGCCCTAAGTGCTTTCAGCTCATGTGGCTGAAGGACGACCAGTATGAAGTGCTCGATGAGGAGACCGTTCGGAGCAAATGCCCCCACTGCGGGGCAACGGTTCGATTCAAGTTAGTCTCGGTCGGCGCGAACGCCACCGGACCCAAAATGGGCCATTGATCACTACGAATAGTTGTGAGTGTTGAGTGCTTGGTTATGAGTTAGAATCCTTCGGATAAACTCGTAACTCAAAACTCACAACTCCTAGATCATAGGCCCCGCCCAGACTCCTCCAACTCCGGCTTATTGCCGGGGAGAATTCTTCGAAGTGCGGTACGGTAATCGGCGATGCGCTTCTCATCTATCCGCCGTACCTCGATTTCTTTGTCACGCTGCATCCGTTCCAGATGATCGAGCACGGCCAGCAGGGGCTGGACCGCCCCCAATAATCTTCCCCCCTCAAACGCTTCAAGGGAATCAATAAGGGAGTCGCCCAAGCTCTTATACCGGGTCCCTGCGCTCTGTGTCCGGACCCGCGTGACAATCTTCTCATAGTCTTCGATTGATTCCGGCTGAGGCTTCACGCCCGTCGGGGCCGCCGCCAAATGGACAATTGGCGGTAACTTGAGCGCATAAGCCTTGAGCTGAGCCGTCAGGGCTCCGATGGCCTCAAGAAAGTCGGCTGTCTGCATACCAGATTCCTTCGAGTCCGCTCTGAATGGGCATGGCCGAGCCGCCGGCTATGATTCCCTGCCGCTTCTGCATTCGGTCAACTCTTCAAGAGCTCCGGTGACGTCCTGCATATCCGAAGGAAATGGCCTGGTAAACTCCTGGAACTCTCCTGTCTCGGGATGGTGAAACCCGAGTGTCCTGGCATGGAGCATCACCCGTGGAATCTCGACATGGTCAATCGCGCAGACTCTGCGTCCGCCGTACGCCTGATCGCCGAGAATAGGATGCCCGAGTGAGGTGAGATGGACTCGCAGCTGGTGGGTGCGACCTGTGCGTGGATAGAGCAGGACATGAGCGGCTAGTTTGCCATAGCGATGATCTACCTTGTACTCGGTCACAGACTCTCTAGGGCTTGTCGTGCGAGAGGAAAACTTTTTACGCTCTTTGGTATCCCGGCCAATGGCGAGGTCGATGAGGCCATGCCCTTTCTTCGGCACTCCCCAGATCAAGGCCTCGTACACTCTGGTGATGGTGTGGGATTTGAACTGAGCAGCGAGCGCACGATGTGCGCGGTCCGTCTTGGCGACGACCATGACTCCGGAGGTTTCCTTGTCCAGCCGGTGAACCAGGCCGGGGCGTTCCTTCCCTCCGATCGTCGAAACCGTGCCGCCCGATGTTTGGAAGTGATGGAGGAGTGCATTAACGAGCGTTCCGGTCCAGTTCCCCGGAGCAGGATGGACCACAATACCGGCCGGTTTATTCAGCACTAGCAGAGCCTCATCCTCGTACAGGACTTCGAGCGGGATCGCCTCTCCTCTCAGTTCGAGCGGCTCCGGCTTCGGCACATCCACCGTAATCCTATCGCCGGGCTTGATCTTTTGGCTGGGCTTCACCACTGCGTCGTTGATGCGGATACGGCCGAGTTCGATTAACCGCTGGAGCGCGGACCTCGACAGATCCCGTTCGCGATTGACGAGAAAGACATCCAGCCGTTTCGGCTGTTCTCCCAATGTGACGACGAATTCAGTGATCATGCGATAACGCGCCGCCTTGCCTCTCAATCATTGTAAGCTGCCATAGCGGGAGAAAGGATTACAAGGGAGCGCGTCCCTACGTTCTTGTGGCGATCAGGCGTATGATGTCCCTGAAGGATGACTGTCAGAAAGGAGACCCCCTCATGCGAAGGACCTGGATCGTGCTCGGAATCATGGCGATCGGACTCGCCGAGCCTGGCTATTGGAGTCGCGCCGCGGCCGAGCAAAATGTGGATGATGCCGTCACCGTGCCAGTGGCGATCGTGGCGGACTACATCCACTCGGTGATCGAGGCGCATCGAACCTTCTACACCATCCAGGTGGTCGAGCGGATGCAGAAGAACGGAAAGATGGTCGCCTCTGAAAACTGGCGAACGAAACATACGCTCCCGTTGCCGGTCCAGTTGTTAAAGGAGGCTGATGAACTTGGTGCCTTAACTGGCTCAAAGGTCCGGTACCGGCTCATCGGTTTCTGGCCGATCAACAAGCAGAACGCACCTGTGACCGACTTTGAGAAAAAGGGACTTGAGGAGGTACGGAAGCGTCCGGAACAGCGGCATGGTGGCATTGTCTCGACGGGCGATGGCCGCTATTTTCAAGCGATCTATGCCGACCGCGCTGTGACCCAGGCCTGCATCGGTTGCCACAACGCGCATCCGCGCAGCCCCAAGAGGGATTTCAATCTGGACGATGTCATGGGCGGCCTGGTGATCGAGATTCCGCTGGAGAAGTAGGAGAGACCAAGGATCGGAACATAATGAGAGCATCCTGATAGGTCGCATCATTCTTTCGGACCGCACCAGGGATGACGCCGAGTTCACGGAAGCCCAGCTTCTCCCACAGGCACCGCGCAATCTGGTTCTCGGAAAAGATAAGACTGAAGATCACACTGCGATAGCCGAGCTCCTTGGCATAGTCCAGCATAACCGCGCCGAGCAGCCAGCCCAACCCGCGATTCCGCCACTCCGGCGCCACGATGAATCCTGCGTTCGCGACATGTCTGGCGCGCCCGGGCCAGTTTGGCTTGAGATAAAAGGCACCGAGTAACTCCGCACCCGTCCGTCGCGGCCGTTCATAGGCTACCACGGTGCTCTTGCCGCGAACCCAATAATCCTGAAATTCATCTCCTGGGAGCGGCCGCTCGTGCGGATACGACGTGCCCTCGGCAATGATCCGGTCATAGAGCTTGGCCAGCAACGGCAAATCTTGATTCCCTGCCAGTACTAGCTCAACCGGTGTCCCATCCCTCAGCCTGGCTTCAAGGGGGAACTGCATGGATTGCGCCTAAAGCAACTCAAAGTGCTTTGAATGGTGAGTAAAATAGCAAAAAAGAAAATGTTTACCATCAATGCCTCGACCATTGGAATCTATTTTGAAGATCCACCCAATTTCTTTCCAATTCAGCCTGGTAGCTGCTGCTAACTCCAGATAACCCATGATCCAGACTTTAGGAGCCCTTGCCATTAATGGTGTAAGGTGGGTTGATTGAGACACTATTTCTGATTCGTGTTGCTTAGCAAGTTTACTTTCCAAGCGGATCAAATGTTGATCCAGCTGGGTACCGCATGATGGAATAAGAATGTACCGTCACGGAAAGCCTCTCGCGTTGCTGAAGAAATCAGCTTCCGGTCTACGACAGCAGTTAATAGACGTCTCCTCACCTCGACCAGGTCACGTCTGTATGCTGGAATTGGATCACAAAAATAGGGCTTCCCAGGGCTTCCAGAATTCTCGCCGATGATCAGACACTTGAGTTCCCGTGGGAACCAGACAGCGCCCCCATGACATCGGTCAACCGGAGGCTCCAACCCACAGCATTTCATGCGCATAACTAATGAGGCCAAAAGTGAAGATACGCTAAAGACTTTGTGAAATCGACTCCTCGTACTCCTCCTTCAAAGCGTGGCCTGTCTGATCCCGAACTGCACGCTCGTTCTCACCCACCCAACCCTGGCGTGCCGAGCCGCGTCCTAGCCCAGGCGAGCACATCGCTTACCTGCAGTGGGATTCGATTGTCAGATGTGCCGGGTACGCGAGCACGGGGGATCAGCAAGGCTGGCTTCTGTAGTGATCGATGTGGGATTGTCTGAGAAACTCTGCGCTAGGCGTGGCCGGTCTTGCGGGCGCGTTCGGCGATCTTCTTGCGGAGGCGGGCTTTTTCGAGACTGATCTGGGCTTCTTTGACCTCGGAGGGCAGGCCCCCCGCTTGGAGCCGCTGTTCGGCCTCAGCGACTTTGGCCGCGGCGCGTTCGACATCGATGTCCTCAGCCTTTTCGGCAATCTCAGCCATGACGGTGACTTTAGTCGGGGTCACTTCGGCATAGCCCCAGAGGACGGCCATATGGTTCGTCTGATCACCCACGCGATAACGCAGTTCTCCGATACGAAGCGTCGAGAGGAAGTGGCAGTGTCCCGGCAACACGCCGAATTCGCCCTCTGAGCCAGGCGCGATAACCTCATCCACCTGCTGGCTCAGCAGTTGCTTTTCCGGCGTCACGACCTCTAACAGAATCTTGCCTGGCATTCTCTTGTCCTACCTTCTCTCAGAAAGCGGAGGAGCGGTGTCCCTTCCACTGCGCGCATGCAACGAGGGCCTTCCGAGGCCGCGCGTTGCGCGAGCAAGGAAGGGACCCGCTTCGACCGCTATACCTTAACCCCCATCTTCTCGGCTTTCGCGATCACTTCTTCGATCGGCCCGACCATGTAAAAGGCCTGTTCCGGAAGATGGTCGTACTTGCCGTCGAGGATCTCCCTGAAGCTGCGGACCGTATCCTTCAGCTTCACATACTTCCCAGGCGAACCGGTGAAGGCTTCGGCGACGTGGAATGGCTGCGAGAGGAAGCGTTGGATCTTGCGTGCGCGGGCCACGACCATCTTGTCGTCTTCGGACAATTCGTCCATCCCGAGAATGGCGATGATGTCCTGCAGGTCTTTGTATCGCTGCAGCACGGACTGGACACCGCGCGCGACTTTGTAATGTTCTTCGCCGATAACCTGCGGGTCCAGAATCCGTGAAGTAGAGTCCAGGGGATCGACCGCCGGATAGATGCCCAACTCGGCCAGTTGCCTCGACAACACGGTGGTTGCGTCCAAGTGCGCGAAGGCGGTCGCCGGAGCCGGGTCGGTCAAGTCATCCGCAGGCACGTAAATGGCCTGCACCGACGTGATCGATCCGCGTTTGGTCGATGTAATCCGTTCCTGCAAGGCGCCCATTTCGGTCGAGAGGTTCGGTTGATAGCCGACGGCCGACGGCATACGGCCGAGCAACGCGGACACTTCCGAGCCGGCTTGCGTGAACCGGAAGATGTTGTCGATGAAAAGCAGCACGTCCTGGTTTTCCTCGTCGCGGAAGTATTCAGCAACCGTAAGGCCAGTCAGACCGACGCGGAGGCGGGCTCCCGGCGGCTCGTTCATCTGACCGAAGACCAACGCCGCCTTGGATTTGGTGAAGTCGTCCGGATCGATGACCTTCGACTCCCGCATTTCGTGCCACAGATCGTTGCCTTCACGGGTACGCTCGCCCACACCGGCGAACACCGAGAAGCCGCCGTGGTGCAACGCGATGTTGTTAATGAGTTCCATGATGATGACCGTTTTGCCGACGCCGGCTCCTCCGAACAACCCGACTTTTCCACCCTTGCTATACGGTTCGAGGAGATCGACGACTTTGATGCCGGTTTCGAGCACTTCAGTCTTCGTATCCTGATCCTCAAGCTTTGGCGCCGGGCGGTGAATCGGATAGGTCTTTTGGGTCTTGAGCGGTCCCTTCTCGTCGACCGGCTCACCGAGGACGTTTACCAGCCGTCCGAGCGTCTCGCGGCCGACCGGTACGGAGATGGCTGCACCGGTATCCTGGACGTCCATCCCGCGGGTCAAACCGTCGGTCGTGGACATCGCGATGCTCCGGACGCGGTTTTCGCCCAAGTGCGAAGCAACTTCGAGGGTGATCCGGATAGCAGGTGTGCCCGCAGCCTTATTCGCTTCCTGTGTCACCTTGAGCGCGTTGTAGATGTTCGGCAGTTGGCCGGGAGGAAATTCTGCGTCCACCACTGGTCCAATCACCTGCATCACTTTTCCTGTACTCATTATTCACCCTTTGTGTAATGTTGAATTTTCAATGTTGAATGTTGAATTGGTCAAACTTGAACTTTTCCCAAATTAAACATTCAAGATTAAACATTGACCATTGCCTTTAATTGGTTTTATTTGAGCGCCTCGGCCCCACCAACGATGTCCATCAGTTCTTTCGTGATCGCCGCCTGCCTTGTCTTGTTATAATGCAACGTGACCTTCTTGATGAGTTGGCCGGCGTTGCGCGTGGCCCCGTCCATCGCGCTCATACGGGCTCCATGTTCGGCCGCCGCCGATTCCAGCAGAATGCGGTACGCCTGAATCTGAAAGTGTTTCGGCACGAGGACATTGAGCAGTTCGGCTTCATCCGGCTCGTAGAGATAGCTGCCGCCGGTCGTGCCTTCCGCTTGCGCCGTACCGAATTCTGCAGCCGCGTCGACAGGAAACAGCTTTTCGACGATCACGCGCTGTTGAATGGCCGATTTGAACTCGTTGTAGACGACGTAGAGTTCATCGAACGTCCCCGTCACAAAATTGTCGATCAGGTCGCCACCGATATCGATGGCGTGTTCGAAGCTGAGCTTGTCGAACACCCCGGTCCATTCTTGTCGAATCGGCCACGTCCGGCGTCGAAAATAATCACGGCCCTTTCGGCCGACGATGCTGAGAGTGACCCGGAGCCCCCGCGCTTCACATTGCCGGACGAACTCGGCGCTCTTCCGCACGATATTCCCGTTGAATCCGCCGCAGAGTCCTCGATCGCTGGTGACGACGAGAATTTCAACCTTCTTCCCTTCGCGTTTCTGCAACAACGGATGCGCGGCGCGATTCACCCGCTGGCTGAGGTTGCTCAACACCCCCCGCATCCTGTGCGCATAGGGACGAGCGGCGAGAATGCGGTCCTGCGAGCGCTTGAGCTTCGCCGCGGCCACCATCTTCATGGCTTTGGTGATTTTCTGCGTGTTCTTGAACGCCGAGATCTTACGGCGCAGGCTTTGTAAGCTTGGCATGTTTCTACGCGTTCAGCAGTCAGCTATTCAGCCTTCAGCTCAATGCTGGTAGCTGGATCCTGATAGCTATTTCCCCCCGTAGCCCATCTTCTGCTTAAAGGTCCCGATGATTTCCTTCAACCTGCCGCCGACCTTGTCATCAATCTTGCTGATGCTGGCCACTTCCTTTTTCATCTCCGGATGGTGCTGTTGAACGTAATGGAGCAGGTCGGCTTCGAACTGTTGCACCTTGTCCACCGGCACATCGTCGAGGAAGCCGTTGACGCCCGCATAGATCGAGAGCACCTGATCGGCCACCGGCATCGGCTTGTATTGCCCCTGCTTCAGCAACTCCACCATGCGGACGCCGCGCGCGAGCTGCATCTGCGTCGCTTTGTCCAGTTCGCTGCCGAACTGGGCAAACGCCGCCATTTCACGGTATTGCGCGAGGTCCAGCCGGAGAGTACCGGCGACCTGTTTCATCGTCTTGATCTGGGCCGATCCACCGACGCGGGAGACCGAGAGGCCCACGTTGATGGCGGGACGAATACCGGAATAGAAGAGGTCGCTGCCGAGATAGATCTGGCCGTCCGTGATCGAAATGACGTTGGTCGGAATATACGCCGAGACGTCGCCCGCCTGCGTCTCAATGATCGGCAGCGCCGTGAGACTGCCGCCGCCGAGCTTATCGCTCAACTTGGCCGCGCGCTCAAGTAACCGCGAGTGCAGATAGAACACGTCGCCAGGGTAGGCTTCGCGGCCCGGAGGCCGGCGCAGCAAGAGGGAAAGCTGTCTGTAGGCCACCGCGTGCTTCGACAAGTCATCGTACACGATCAAGGCGTGCTTGCCGTTGTCGCGAAAGTATTCGCCGATGGCCGCCCCGGCAAACGGAGCCAAAAATTGCATGGGAGCCGCATCGCTGGCCGTCGCCGAGACGACGATGCTGTAGTCCATCGCGTGATTCTCTTCCAGCGTTTTCACCACGCGTGCCACGGTGGAACGCTTTTGGCCGATGGCAACATAAATACAAAAGACGTTCAGGCCTTTTTGATTGATGATCGTATCGACCGCGATGGCCGTCTTGCCGGTCTGCCGGTCGCCGATGATCAATTCCCGTTGACCACGACCGATGGGGATCATGGCATCGATGGCCTTGATGCCAGTCTGCAACGGTTCGCGAACCGATTGACGGGTGTTCACCCCGGGAGCAACCACTTCGATGCGTGAAGAAAGAGAAGATTTGATCGCTCCTTTGCCGTCGATCGGCTGGCCGATGGCGTTAACGACCCGACCGACCAGGGCTTCACCCACCGGAATTTCGGCGATGCGGCCCGTGCGCTTGACGGGATCGCCCTCCTTGATCCCGACATCGTCGCCCATCAGGACCGCGCCCACATTATCCTCTTCGAGGTTCAACGCAATCCCGTAGAGCCCTCCGGGGAATTCGAGCATCTCGCCAGCCATCGCGCCGTCCAGGCCATAGACCTTGGCGATTCCGTCTCCTACTTGGATGACCGAGCCGGTTTCCTTGACGTCGACTTGTTTGTCGAAGCCTTGGATCTTCTCTCTAATGATCGCACTGATTTCATCTGCCTTGATCTGCATGGCTACTCCTTCGTCAACAAGCTCTGTATCGCTCGCAAGCGTCCCCGAACGGTGCTGTCCACCACCGTGCTGCCGATTTGGATCTGAACGCCAGCTAGATGGTTCGTATCGGTGTGAAATGTGATATCGACATCGCGTTTGAGCGTTTCACGAAGACGCGCTTTGATCCTATTTTGTTCGGGGGGTGGGAGCGCGGTCGCCGAAGAGACGGTGACCTGCTGGGTTCCCTTTGATTGATCGACCAGCTTCCCGAAGGCCTCCGCGATTTCCGGCAGAAACCCGACACGGTTCTTCTTGACCAATTGAGTGATGAACGCTTTCACGGCCGGGGGACATCCGAAACGTCCGCCGAGTTCCCTCAGGACTGCGATCTTGTCTTCGACGCCGAATGCGGGAGAGGCTACGACGTGGCGCAGGGACACCGAGTCCTTCAGGGCCTGACCGAGGCCGTTGAGAGTCCCCCGAGTCGCTTCGATGCTGGATTGATCGAGAAGCTCGAAGAGTGCCTGTGCGTAACGTCGCGCAACTGCTGTCTTAATCACTGTCCAGATCCGGTCGCTCTATTTTTGGACAACAACAAACTCTCGTGCTTGCGCACGAAAATGAGCGCGCAAAAGTATCATTGGAGGATAGGACCTGTCAATACGATGTCTGGGGCATACCGCACGCGATCAGGCTGTGGAGACACTCGATAGATCGAGAGCGTCCCCTCTGCCAAATAGTCGAAAGCTGGGGACGGTTCAACGACGGCACCTTGCATGAAACGACACCAAAATCGACCACTCGATGTATAATGATCAAGCAGGTGAACGATGCGACCATGTATTGCTCGACATGTCCTGACGCTCCTCTTGTCGCTCGGCAGCCTCGCCCCCTCCGCCTGGGCCTATCGAGAATACTTCACGCCCGAGCAGAAGGCCAAGCTGGAAAAGATCCAGACCGTTTTGGTCGAGGCGATCGCGCTCACAGACAAGGATGGCGCGGGTTCCGGCCCTCTCACCGAGACCGTCGCTCGACGTCTCGGCGAGATCGGCTACACGGTGGTGCTGGATGCTGCCAAAGCTCACGACGTGGTGTTCCGTGTTAAATGCGAGCAGCGCAAGACATGGGAGGGAACCACAGCTGCCGGCGGAGATGCGGACCTCCCGGATTCCCCCTCCCGCCTCTGGAAGGGGCCGGCCTGCCAGCTGACCTATGTGCTCGGTGGTATGAAGATCAAGTGGCAAAAGGAAGTACGGACGGATTTTGAGGATGCCGTGGCCGCCGCGGGCGCAGCCCAGGCGCCGGAACCAGGCGCCTATGCCATGGCCACATTGAGGGAGGCGCTCGAGAAATACGACTTTCCACTTCTCCTCGCCGCGGAGTGGGGCCAGCCGGACCGTTTACTCAAGGCGCTGGATTCGTCGGACACCAGCCAGGCGAGAAAAATCAAAATCATGTCGCTCTTGGGCGAGATGCAGGCTGACGAAGCTCTCCCGAAACTCAAAGAAGCGCTGAAGGACCGGGATCTGGTCAAACAGGCGCTTGTGGCGATGGGCAATCTCGGCAAGGACGGCATCCCGCTTCTCATCGATATCATGAATTCGTCACCCCAGCCGGAAGTTCAGGCGGCAGCGGCAAAGGGGCTTGGACAGATCGGCGGACTCCACGGCGACGCGTCTGTCGTGTTGCCGCTGCTGGCCAAACTTCAGGACCCCAAAACCGACTGGGCGGTTCTGACGGAGGTGGCCTGGGCCCTCGGCAAAATACCGGACAAGCGGTCGATTCAACCGCTCTACGATCTTGATAAGAAGCTCCAGGCCATTCGAGATCCCGACAACGTGACCCTCAAGAAACTCAAGGAAGCCGTGTTCTGGGCGATCAAACAGTGCGACACCTGGGATCAGTACAGCTAGCGCGCCATTGACAATCCTCGATCTGCCTCCTATCGTGCTGCGATCCGGCCTGGAGCGGACTCGATGGGTGACAATTCCCCCTCATCATTTTCATCTTCCAGAACTGGCCGGCAGGTCCTCGAGCGCATCGCACTGCAGATGGCTTCGAGTCTGGATCTGCAGCTTGTGCTCACCACTATCACCCAGGGGCTGGTCGAGGAGCTGGACGCAGCCTTCGCCCGCATCTGGCTCTTGGGCCCTGGGGATCTGTGTGCCGAGTGCTACAAGGCTGCCGACCGCAGGGCAGCCCAGGTCTCGGATCATTCCTCTGAATCGCGTGGGCCATGTCTCGTGTGGATGTTCTTGCTCCCGCATCGTGGAATACCTCGTCGTCACAGCGGCATCTAGTGACGGCTTCTCAGCGCGTCGCGGATTTCCATTAGCAGTTTTTACTCGTTCGTCGGCCCCGGCGGTGGTGCTGGAGGCGCTTCTCTTTTGAACCGGTTGACCTGTTTAACCAAGATGAAGATCGCAAAAGCGATGATGAGGAAGTCAAACACGCTTTGCAGAAACACTCCGTAGTTGAGCGTCGGGACTCCCGCAGCCTTGGCCGCCGCCAGTGACGGTTGAGACGTACCGGACAGGTTGATAAACAGGCTCGAGAAATCCACCTTGCCCATCAATAATCCGATCAGAGGCATCAGTAGATCGCTGACGAGCGACGATACGATTTTTCCGAACGCCCCGCCGATGATCACCCCGATCGCCATATCGAGAACATTGCCCCTCATCGCGAAATCTCGAAATTCCTTCAGCATGCGTTTTCCTCCTTACTAGAGAATTCAGGCTGTCTGACCCTCTCAACCAGAGCACCGGTGTCTAGCAGCACCGTTCTGTGGACTGCAATAACATTGTGTAGGGAAAAGCCTGAGGCCGAGCAATGGGCAAACTCTGTGCCTCCACAAGCTCCCCGAAACACTGGTCAAGAAATTCAGCTGCCTATGTTGATCAGAACAGACTTCGTCGTCGTTGGGCGACTCAGTCATTCATCCGCTGTGGTGTCGTTGACAGGCCAAGAGCCGGATCGCCTCACACCGCCACCTTCCCATTCACCCGTGGCCCAAGCTCTCACATCAACAATCGCGCCAGTCTAGACCGTCCGAGCCACGACCGGAACAGGAAACTCGATGTTGGCGGCGCGAAACCGCTCGATGATTGCTTTGTTGATCTCGCCTTACGTCGAAACATAGTGCGCCACCGAGGTCCAGGGCTCGACAGCGATTGTCACGGCCGGATGCCCGAGATTGCTTACTCCCATAGAGGGAGCCGGCTCCTTCAAAACGCGCGGGTGAGTGACGAGGATATCTTGGACGATGGCCAAAGCCTGATTGAGGTCCGTCTTGTAGACCACATCAACCGTCAGATGAATCTGCCGGATGGTTCCAAAGTTGTGGAGAATCTCGCCGATAATTTTTCGGTTCGGGATCGCGACGCACGAACGGTCCGGGTGCACCAACGTGGTCGAAAAGATGTCGATCATCACGACGTCGCCCCGCACGTCGAGTAGAGAGATATGTTCTCCCACCTTATAAGGTTTGGCAAAAATGATCGAAAGACCGGCCATTACGTTGCTCAGGACGCCTTGAAGAGCCAGGCCGATGCCGACACCGGCCACGCCGACAGCGGCCACCAATGGCGCAATCGGTACGCCGAGTGTTTCCAGAGCAATCATGGCGGTAAAGAGCAACACCGCGATCTTGACGATGCGGACCACGAGCATTCGCACAGGAGGATCGAGGGTCTGACGTTCCAGGGACTGCTAGACGATGTTTCCGGCCCAGCGGGATGCCATCACGCCCGCGCCGAAGATACAGAGAGTGACCACAGCCTGCAGGCCGTACTGCACGGCATCATATTGAGTCAGAATATCCATGACAGCCGTAGTTGCCGCCTCCCTAACGGCCCAACAATCCCTTGAGCAGATCCTGCCCCTGCTGCTTCAAGTCCTGGGGCTTCGTCGTTCCTTTGAGCAATCCCCCGACTGCTTCCTCCACTTTTTTCTGCACCTGCTCCTGCACTTTCCCTGTTAGGCCCTTCATGTCGAGTCCATACGACGGTTCCTGGATCGTGCCGGTAATCATGAGGGGCAGGCTCAATCGACCGTCTTTCACGGCAAGCTTGGCGACGGGCGAAGCGCCGGCGATCTTCTGACTCAGCTCCTGCGACAGATTCAGCTTCAGGGTCAGACTCAGTTGCTGATCGAAGCCGATGGTCCCTCCCCCAGTAGCTTGGAAATCGTGGCTGTCCATCAGGAGACGTTGCACGTTGATGATTCCTTGTTTGACGGCGAGATCCGTCTCGATGGTCGAAAATACCGTCGCCTTTGGATCGCTAAGCGGGATTCCGGCGACTTTGAGAAGGGAGAACGCCTCCTGAAGAACGTTGACCCCCTCGATCTTTCCATCCTTCACGGCGAGGTGGCTCGTCCCCTCCAGGGCCTTCGTGAGATCCGGCATGGCGAATCCGCGGCCTTGCAGCGCAAGGTCGGCTCCCGCCGTCCCGCTGAGCGACACCTGCGTCGCCGCGACAGCGTTGAGGGCGGGGCCGATCTGCAGACCTTGAACCGTCACGGTTCCATCGAATGGCGGAGCGACGGAGCCGGCCGTCATTTTGCCCTGTCCCTGCACCTGTCCCTCGAACAGCTCACACGAGAGGGAATTCAGTTTGGCCTGTTGTCCCCTCACCTCCGCTGCTATCTTGAGATTCTTGATGTCCACCGGTTTACTCAGCGGAAGTGTCATCGGCAAATTGGCCGTATTGATCGCCGGCGAACTGATGTTCACGACAGCGTTCTGGCCCATCGTCCTCCCTGTGATGGTGAGTTCGGTCCCTCCCAAGCCAAGTTGGAAATTGATCGTATCAATGTCGGCAGTTTCCTTCAGGGGACCGAACGCGCCGTCGAGCGTCACAGGGAGATTGAAGGGCTGGACAAGGGCGTCGAGATGCAGGCTCGGGCTCTGGCCGAGCCGAACTGATCGGAGGAGCATGTCTATATCCTGCAGGACGTACTCCGACTGCTTGGCCGCGGTCAGATCTCGGTAGCTCAGCTTTCCGCCGGCGATCGACACGCGATCCACGGCCGACGGCGCCAGAATTTTCAGGGGACCCTCGGCCGACGGAATCGGTGCGCGTGAGGGAGTTTTCGGAACCGGCACGCCCGTTCGGCCGATTGTGGAGATATTGAGGACGCCGTTCTTGTTCTTAATGACCGTGATGACCGGGTCGCGGAGCGTGATGTTCTCCACCTCGACCTTGCCGCTGAGCAACGGCATGAGTTTGACTCCGACGTCCAGAGACCTAAGCGAGGTGAAGGGGGCCGAACCGAACGCCGGGTCGTCTAATACGCTGAACCCGCCCACCCTGGCGCCAATCCGCGGCCAGATCGTCAGCCGGATATCCTCCATCCGGACCTTCCGGTTGAGCGCGTCTTCAATGAGCGGCTTATATTGGTCTTGGTACTTATTGAGGTCGATAAGGAAGGGGAGCGAGAAGATCAGCCCAAGGACCGAGACAGCCACGACGAGCAAGCCCATCACAATCTTCATCGGCGCCCCTCACGCTGAGAGCGCAGTATAACTGGGCTAGTACGTAAGAAACAACGCGGAGAAGGAACATTGTGAGGTTGGAGGATCGGACTGACGCGGTCGGGAAGGGTTCCACCTGCCGTCGCGCGCGGATTATCGACAGGCACAGTGGTAATACTCGATCGGGCTGGGAGGTGCAGTGAAGGCGATGCTGATGGTGTCAGAGTCGTAGCCGACCGTTTCCAGATCTTTGGCCGCGCACATGAGTTCTTCTTCGGTCAGATAGGCGACGGTGTCCGGAATGCCATGGCGCTTCAGCGACAGCAATATCCCGTTTAATGTCTCGCGCTCTTCCAGCGGCATCCGTTTCGCCAGCGGAAAATGAAGCGTTCGGCTGTAGGGGCTCTCGAAGGTCTCATTCAACGCCCGGATGGTCCTGAGCACGAGCCGATCTTGCTCCCATGTCTCGAGGTTCGACCCAGCGGAGGGATGAGTCGCCAGGAGATCCATCAGCGTGATGACGTTGGTGTTCAACGAACGGCCCACGAATTCGCGCTGAGGTTCCATGTGCACCTCGTCCATCCCCAGATACCCGGCCACGGCCTGGACCAGATCGAAATTGATCATGAAACTGTATTGACCGCCGAACTGGCCATAACAGGGCTTTTCCGGGTCGTTGAGCACCTTCCTGTCCGCCGTGCCGGCATCGAAGGCGCTGAAACCGATCGCGTCCGGCGCTAAGAGGCGCTTGGCTTCCTTCAGGGTTGCAAAGGCGCCCACATTGACCGGTACCAGAATTTTCGGGTCGATCCCTCGGAAAAACTCCACGATGGTCTTGCGATAGGACACATCCTTCCACACGACTTTCCGGCACTCTTTTTCCCAGACAAGCTCATCGAGGAACGGAGGAGAGGTCCTCAAGACATCGAGGTCCTTCGCTTCGAATGCGCGCACGAACGCCGACCAATCCTGAATCGTGGCATGCAGGCCTTCAGTCAGGTTGGGACGGACATATTCTTCCTCAAGATCATCGGCGTTCCTCGCCATCAACTTGGTCGGGAGATCATTCCACAGCTCATTTCCGATGATCCGATCGACGGTCCCATCGGCTACCTCATCGAGGTGCCCGAACGATCCCAGGCGGGTTTCGACGCGACCCTGATGCGCAGCGAGGTCGGGATGGGCCAGAGCTCCATCCAACACCGATTGGTTCGGATCGACCATGAGGTATCGAATACGAGGATACACTCTGCCTGTTTTATCGAGGGTCTTGAGGTGGCTTAAAAAACAGGCAGCGAGGTTGCCGTTGCCCGGCCCGAGCTCCAGGACGGTCAGACGAGACTTGCTGGACAGGCGCGACTCGCGCGATGAGTTCGATGGGTCGACCGAAGTCGTCTCGCTTCTCCCGCTTTTCGCGCCCTTCTCGCGTTTACTCACCTGCTCGTAATAGTCTGCGGCAAGCGCATGGGCGAGCCGATAGTCGGCTGAGGCAAACGTCTGATAATAGTCCCGCAGCTTGTCCCCTCGAAGACCGTAGAAGAGCTGGTTGAGATGCGCCTGCCATTGATCGAGAGGCTTGTAGTCCCCGATCAGCTGGGGAAGGGCATCAGCATCTTGCAGCATGATCCAGTCTCATCCCTGGTTCGCTCTGGCGTGATTCGCGCGCAAAATCCTAACAGATGGGCGGAAAGGGCCGCAACGGCCTAGCTGATAGCCCACCCTCTTGCTTGACAGCCCTCACGGGACAAGTGTACCAACCCACCTATGGCCAGGCAGGCGAAACGAACGGCGATCGAGGCGATCACGGCGGTGATAGTCCTGGCCATATCAACCCAATGGGCCGACGGCGCCGATGAGCTGCCGCTCACGAAAAACCTGCCGATATCCGAGTTCCAGAATCGCGTGCAGGACACCACGCCCTATGATTTCGACGCTCCGCCGAAGGGCATGTTTCGCTCCATCACCATGGCGGAAGGCTTCGAAGAAGAACTGGGGTTTCACCGCACCCACGAAATTGTGCCGGTGAGACCGGCCGAGCGGTTTCCCCAGGATGCCCCAGCTATCTTCATCGTGTTCTCACTCCATCAACATTATCAGGCCTTCACGGTCTTCGGACGCTGCATGCCGGAAGCCGACGGCATCGAGCGCGACACGATCGTGACCGAGGATGCCATGCACATTGCGCTGGAGGACGAGAGCGGCTACCTCAAGCTGTTGCATCCTCAAGGAGGATGGAAGCCCGGCCGCTACAAGGTCGAGATTCACAGCGGCGAGCAAGTCAACGAGATGAGCCTGATGGGCACGATGCGCTTCAGCGTCTTAGCCACGGGAAACTAGCGCGATGGGTCGCCATTGACGGGACCGCGCACCAATCGATGTGACCGGCGACCCACAGGCCGACGGATTCGCTCCGTGATCAATCGTCTACGTCGACTGCACACTTCACCTGTCTTGTTTGACGCTCCCCCGACCATCCGTTAGAATGCGCGCGTGAAGAGACCACGCACGACCCGCTGCCGGAGCGTTCGCGCATCATGACGTTGCCGTCCAGCCCTTGGGCCTCCGTCATTGTTCCCATCAAGGATGAACGGGAGAACCTCTCGCCCCTCCTCGCCGGCCTCCTGAAAGTCATGGATTCTCACGAGAACTCGCGCTCGCGACCGTACGAGATTCTGCTCGTCGATGACGGCAGCAGTGACGGCAGCAGTGAGGAGCTTGATCGCCTAGCTGCGCAGTACGCGCACGTACGGGTGTTTCACCTTGACCGCAATTACGGCAAAACCTGCGCGCTCGACGCAGGATTCAGGCAGTCGAGCGGCGAACTCATCATCCAGATCGACGGTGACCTGCAGCAGGACAGCGAAGACATCTTGAAACTCCTCCCCAGCACCGCCACCTATGATCTCGTGTGTGGCTGGAGGCAACAGCGGCAGGACGGCCTCGTCCGGAAACTGTCGTCCCTGATCGCCAACCGGGTGAGAAACTTCTTCACTCATGACGGCATCCACGATACGGCGTGCCCTCTCAAGATCTTTCGACGACCGGTGTTGGAACGCATCCGCCTGTTCGAAGGCATGCACCGATTTTTCCCCGCCCTCGCGCTCATGCACGGGTTTACGGTCACGGAGGTTCCGGTCCGCCACTACCCGCGCATTCACGGCTTGTCCAAGTACGGCATGGGCAATCGCCTTTTTAAATCACTCTATGATCTGATCGCCGTGCGGTGGATGCAGAACCGGGTGTTGCGGTACAGATTGCGCGGTCAGATTCATGACCACTGAGATGATCTGGATCGGTATCGGCTTTCTCGGCCAGGGCTTGTTCTTCGGCCGCTGGATCATTCAGTGGATCGCGTCCGAACGGAATGCTGAAAGCCGCGTTCCCATCGCCTTCTGGTATATGAGCCTGATCGGCGGGCTCATCACGCTCGCCTACGCCATCTACCGACAGGATCCGGTTTTCATTTCCGGACAAGGCATCGGCACGTTCGTCTATCTTCGCAATCTGGTACTGATCCACCGGGCGGATCAGGCCAAAGGTCAGGCCCACCCATCATCTCAGCAGTCATGACCCTGCATTGGGCCGGGCCGCCCCCACTGCGTGATATCACCCACAGGTAGAGACATCCGGTGACTTCCGATCAACCACCCAACCAGGCAGTGAAGCTGCTGGCCCTCCTGGCCCTGTCGGGCCTGCTGTTCTTCCTGGGTCTGGGCGACATGGGGCTCACCGACCGCGACGAGGGACGGAATGCGGAGGCGGGCCGGGAGATGTTCGCATCCGGAGACCTCCTGACTCCCACATTCAATGGGGAATTGCGCGTGGCCAAGCCGGTCTTCGTCTACTGGCTGATGACCATGTCCTACCACGTCTTCGGCGTCAGTGAGTTCGCGGCCCGCGTTCCCTCCGCCCTGTTCGGGGTGGCCCTGATCCTGATGCAGTATCTGGTTCTCTCCCGCTTGCGCGGCCAGACCGTCGGGCTGTTCGGCGCCCTCATGTTGCTCCTCAATACCGAGATGCTCGCGCTGGGACGCATGGCGATCACCGATAGCGTGCTGATCTTTTTCACCACGCTCTCCCTCTATGGATTTTGGCTGGGCCTCCACGGAACAGGAACGCGCCGCCATTGGATGTGGGGCTTCTACGTAGGCATGGCCCTCGCGACCTTGACCAAAGGGCCGGTCGGATTTGCGGTTCCACTCACGGTGGCCTTTCTCTATCTGACCGCGGCGCGCCGCTGGGCGAGCTTCTGGCAGCAGGGCCTCCCGATCGCCGGCACGCTGCTGTTTGTCCTTCTTGCCGGTCCCTGGTATGCCGCCATGTTCCTCGTTCATGGGGACGCCTACGCCTCGCAGGCCAAAGTCCATACAGTCGGGCGCTTCCTCAGTCCGATGGAAGGGCACGGAGGCGGCGTATGGTTTTACATTCCGGTACTCCTTCTTGGCTTCTTTCCCTGGAGCCTGTTGTTGCCTGTGGCCCTTCAACGAGCCTACAAGAGCTGGAAGGAGTCACGGACGACAACGGGCACCAGCGCCGTATCGTTTGATGCGCGGGACGCCGCTGCTTCCAGTCGCGAGTTGGAATGGTTTGCGGCCCTGTGGCTGGTGGGGGTATTTGTGTTCTTCACCCTCTCCTCCACCCGCCTGCCGCACTACATCGGCCCCCTGTTTCCCGCGGCTGCGCTGCTGGCCGCATCCTACTGGTCACAAGCCCTGAATGATCCGTCGACGAGGGGGATTCGTGGCTCGATTCATGCCATGACGGGAGTCGGCTATCTCCTGGCGATCGGATTCGCCTCTGTGCCCACAGTCTACGGAAAATTCTCCGGCCAAATGGTCAGAGAGTTTCCCCTGGCCGTACAATTCGACCTTGGCAGCGGACCCTATCTGGCGGCGGCGGTGCTCCTGATGGGAATGGGACTGGTAAGCTATTTCGGACTCAACGAAGAGCGGCGCGCAGCGGCGTTCGGAGCTGCAGGAGGAGCGGTCGCGAGTGTGTTCCTTCTCGTCATCCTCACCGTCATACCCGCTATCAACCGGTACGCCATCGCTCCCCCCCAGGAATTGGCCTACGCGGCGGGATTGAATCTCGCTCCAGCGGACCAACTGATCGCCTACGGCTCGACCAGGCCTTCCATGGCATTCTATGCGAGGCGGAAGCTGCTCTTCATTCCGTCCGGAGAGGTCGACCGGCTGCGCGCGGCACTGGCTCATCAGGGTCGAACGATGATCCTCCTCCCGGAAGCCGTTCAGGATTCATTGCCGAGAGAAGCAGCCACCTTTCGACCGATTCTCAAACGATACGGCTACCTCCTCCTGGCCAGTCAACCGATGGTGACGATACCGGAGGCGGCAGCACCTGCGCAGACATCGCCTCCCAAGCCTCTCGGCTACTAGCACCAAACTCAGGCGTATCTCGTTCTTTGCGCGAGACGTGCGAGAAACGCGGGACTTGTCAGTGGCTTCCTTTTCCCGAGTCGCGCCTGTCGCGCACTTCGAGCGCATCTCGCTACCTCTTGCGAGCGACGAGCCGTCACCGGAACGGCAGAACACCCCGCCCTTCGTAGAGTATCAAGAACGCAAGCAGCAGACTCACGAGCAAGATGCCGTCCCCCATCCTGAACCCTATAGGGCGATCCTGTTCCGGTTCCTCCGGTGCGGCGAACCAGGCAGCCAAACAGGCAAATCCGACCGATGCCAGCACCAGAGGCGAGGCCGTCATCGCCGCGAGACCGTAGGCCACGAGAGCCGGCGCGGCATCTGCCGGCCGGCCCCGGCCGGACCCTGTGCCGCTGATCCAGGCGATACGGCGGAGCCACAGTCCAGTGGCCGTGGTCACCACACCGAGCCCGACCAAGAGCACCGAAGCAATCCCTTCCTCCACCTGATGCGACAACGTCCAGAGCAGGGCAAACAGCGCGCAGGTTCCGATGGCCGCGTTCAGCAGCCCGCTCCGGAGCGAGGCGCGCCACTCTTTCAACGGCGCCGAGGCAATTGAACCGCTGAGCACACCCAACACGGCGCCACCCACGACATCCGTCGGGAAATGGGACCCACGGAGCACGCGGCTCAGTGCGACGAACACTGCGAGCCCCAGGCAGAGCGGGCCCAAGGCCGGGAACCGTTTCGCCATCACCGTCGCAATGGCAAAACTGGCCGCGGTATGTCCGGAGGGAAAGGAGTCGAGTCCCGACATCAAGGTAGGAGTGAACTGCCAGTCTCCTGAATGGACGAATTTCGGGCGAGGTCTTCCGATCAGATGTTTGAGTCCGTTCGCCAGCAGGGCGACAATCCCATGGGCGACCAGTGTCTCGATCCCTGCGGTCCTGACGGTCGGCTTTGAGAAGAACCACCCGACAGCCAGGAGTACCACACTCACGGCGACGAGGTGCGATCCTTCGCCGATCCAGTCTCCCGCATTGCTGGTGAAGGCCATCCAGGGAATCGTGAGTTGATCCCAGGGAAGGTGGATCGTCACGGATCTCACATAACGGGCGATCGGAAGATCGAGCTGGACGACTCCCATGAATGCGATGGCCAGCGCGGCACAGGAACAACAGAGGGCCGCAATCCCGCCGAGTCGTGGCACCGAACCAGGGCTTCCGGATTCTCCTAACTCGTCACCGATCACTCATCACCGATTTCCGTCCTAGGGGATCCAATCGGCCAGAAAGACGTTGAACTCGCCCGGTTCCTTTGCATTGCGATCCGACACCCACACCAGGCGCTTGCCGTCCGGCGAGAACATGGGGAAACTATTGAAATGCCCTTCTACGGTGAGGCGCTCCAACCCTGTTCCGTCGTCACCCACCAAATATAGATGGAAGCTCGGCCGCCCCCCTTCTCCCCTGGTTTCAATGTTCGAAGAGAAAATGATGCGCCGGCCGTCCGGATGGAAGAACGGAGAGAAGTTCGATGCCCCGTTCGCAGTGACCTGTGTCTTGCCCGATCCATCGGCATTCATGATAAAGATTTCCAGCTGACCCGGCTCCACCAGCCGCTGCGCCAACAATTCCTTATAGCGGGCGATCTCGCTCAGATCGGTCGGGTGCGAGGCACGATACACGATCCGCTTGCTGTCCGGCGAGAAGAACGCGCCGCCGTCGTACCCCACCTCGTCGGTGAGGCGCCGGGTCTTCGTGCCGTCAAGGTTCATGGCATAGAGATCCAGGTCTCCGTCTCTGACAGAAGTCCATACGATGGTTTTCCCATCCGGCGAGATGGTCGCTTCGGCGTCGTAGCCGGGCGTGGACGTCAGTCGCTGCATCTCCTGTCCGTCGATCCGCACCGTATAGACATCATAGTCGTCCAGCGCCCAGCGATAGGCACCGTCCCGTTTCGGCTTCGGCGGACAATTCGGTCCCGCAGCATGGGTTGATGAGTAGAGGACGCGGCGGTCGCCAGGGAAAAAGTAGCCGCAGGTCGTCGCGCCCATGCCGGTACTCACCACGCGCACCGTCTGACCTTCCAAATCCATCACGTACATCTGATAGCACCCCAGTCCGGTACCGACCGGCTTGAGCGTGGCGGCGAACGAATCCTCCGTCCAGTTATTCGTCGATTGGAAGATCAGTTTGTCACCGCTGAATGAAAAATAGGCTTCGGCATTCTGGCGGCCGAAGGTCAGTTGACGGATATTGCCGAGGTGACGTTCCGTTGGACCAGTCGCTGCGGGCTTTGCCGTCGCCTTCTGCTGTTCCCCGGCCGGCGCTGATGGAGCCAGACATAGGGCCAGGCCCAGCGCCAGCAGCAGACTCCGCATGTACCTACCGATCTCCATCGATCCGCACCTCCTTCAGATCCTGAACACTTTGCCAGAGTCCGCGCTTCGTCACGGCCCCGTCGCGGAACATCACGTAACTTTGCCACCCGTAGTAAAACAGGAGCCGTGAGACGTTGGCAACCGCGCGGGGCGTCGCGCCATAGAGAACCGTGACCACGCTCCCCGGCACGTTCGCCCGATGGCAGGAAAACAGGACCGCCGTCGCTGGCCCTTCAAGCATCTGACCATCGACCTCCACACCCGCGCCTTCCAGTCTGACCAGGTCGCCGCAGGACTCCGTCACGATGGGCCGGACCGCCGGCAGCTGATCTGCTTCGGTGAGCACCAGGACCGACCCAACGGGAGGAAGCGCCGCCCCGGCCAACGGGCGCACCAGAGTCTTCGCTGATTCCGGCAACCGCGATTCCTGATCCGCCACGCGAGCCACGACCTGCTGCAACGGCGACGCAGGGTCGGCAAAGGCCCGGATCATCGTTCTGTGCGGGTCCGTCACGTAACCATTCAGCATGGGCGGCAACTGAATCCGCGCGAAGCGTCGGAAGGCCATCAAGTCCGGATCGAGCACGACCCATCGCGGCTGCCGCGGAAGCAGGAATTCGGCGATGGTCTCCGACGAGCGGTTGAGTGCGATCGACCTGACTTCCGTTCCCTCTCCGGTCCCGATGTCGATGGGAACAGTCATCCGGAACGGCTTGCCGGTCTGTTCGATGCGGACCGTCAGGAGCCAGCCGTCCGCCATTGGGCGGGCACTGAGCTCTCCCAACGACAACGAGGGCGCGCCGGTCTCTTCGATCCATTGCTCGAAAAACCATCGCAAATCCCGCTGACTCTCGCGCGCAAACACGGCCTCGAGGCTCCTCCAATCTGCATGGCGATTCCGATACGAGGCCGTCAACGCCTTGAGTCCTCGGCCGAATGCCTCCTCCCCGATCTCCTGACGCAGTAGGTAAAACACGAGCGCCGATTTCTGGTACCCGATGGCATTGTCACGCTCATCGTGTTTCCGTTGAAACTCCGCCACGGGATAGTCCCGCTCGGGCGTCACATAGACGCTGAAGGTCTGCATCATCAACCGGCGCTGTTCGATCGCCTGTCGAGCGTCTTGAACCAACTCATGCCAATAGTAATTCGCTAGGTAGGTGGTCAGCCCTTCGACCCAGTTGCCGTGATCGGCCGGATTGAACACCGAATTCCCGATCCACGAATGCACGATCTCGTGACCCAGCGCATAGGGTTGCACGTAGTGTCGTTTGATGCTGCCGCTGCCGAGCAACGTGAAGGACGGCATGCCCAGCCCGCTAGCAAAAAAATTCTCCACGATCGCAAACTTTTCGAACGGATACTCACCCAGTAGCGGAACATACGCATCCAGGTACTTCGCAGTGGCATCGAGATATTCGTCCGCCAAATGGGCATTGTCGGGAAAGAAATACGTCGCCAAGTCGACCCGCTGGTCGTTGGGGCCCTTCCACCGGCGTGACTTGGTCACGAAGTTGTTGGCCACCAGGGTGAGCGCCTCTGACCGGACCCGGACATCCCAGGTCGACGAGGTTCGTCCGCCGCTCGTCGTCTCCTCTTGCTTCAGTCCCTGTGTCACGACGGTCCAACCCTCCGGAACATGGGCAAGGACCCGATAGGCACTCAGCGATCCCTCGATATCCGGATACCACTGGCTCTCGCTGCTCAGGTACACCCCTTCCGGTCCGATATGTCCCGCGGTCTCACTGGGCGTGACAAACCTCAGGTGGCGCGGCTCCCTCGGGGGATCGTCGATCACGCCGCGATAGCTCCACATCAGCGAGACACGCCCCTCGTGATCGGCTGGAAGTACCACGGCGATCCGGTGCGCCGGGAACGGTCCAGCTGGTTCCCGGGTAAAGGCAAGCGACTCCTCCGGCCGCGCCCGCAGCGTAATGGAATCGACGTGGAGCGTCGGGGCGAGCGTGAAGGCAACCGACCTCGCGTGACGCGGGACTTCAAGCTCCACGTGATCGCGCGCCACCAGCTCATGACTGGCAGGAAACACCTCCATGACGAGGTCATGGGCGATGATGGTGGCATGGTCGGGAGCGGGCGAGGCGGCCATGCCCTGCCCCGGCTCGGCACCGGCAACGAGAAGGACGATCAGGCTGGATTGGATGAGAGATCTCCCGATGGACATCGGGAGACTTTTAGCATTCGCGACAGACGAGCACAAGTTGGATCGCGGTCAGAAGGCGCTCCAGGTCGACCGGCTTCACGAGCACTTCCTGCGGCCCCAAGGCCCAGGCCTCTTCGAGATATTCGTCATTGTGGCTGCCGGTCATGATGATGGTCCCCACCGGATACTCCTTCTCACGCAGGGCTTCCAGCACCTCCACCCCCGACATCCCGGGCATGATGATGTCGAGCAGGATTGCGTCCGGCGGCGTATCTTCCACCATGCGCAGTGCCGCGTGCCCGTCATTCACTCCCAGCGCGCGGTAGCCCCGCAGGCTCAAGAACTGGACGAGCAGGTCGCAGACCAGCGGATCGTCGTCAACAACCAGGACCGACTCCTCGTTCTGCTGTATGATGTGCCCGTCGCCGCGCTGGACCGCCGACGCATCCGGCGGCGCTGGGAGCTGCGAGACGCGGTTGACGGCTTCGACGAGGATATCCAGCGACAGGCCCTTGCGGATGAAGTCGGTCACACGCAGCGCCCGCGCCTGGTTCTCCTGCACCTCGCTCGCTCCCCCGCCGAGGATGATGACCGGTGCATGGGGATCCATCGCGCGGATCTCTTTCAGGACGGTCAACCCGTCCATCTCCGGCATCCGCAGATCCAGCAGCGTGACCCGGGGGGCATGTTTGCGGAACAGGCTGAGTCCCTCGCGCCCGCTCGTGGCCGACACGACATCGTAGCCGTGTCGCGTGAACACGTTCTGCAACAGATCGCAGTTCATCTGATCGTCGTCGACGATCAAGATCCTAATCATCGCCACTCACCCTCTTTGATTGGAGTAGCCCGCTCGCCGCCATGATGCACGGTGAGGGCGAGCACAGAATAGCACGGGCCTGTGAGGATGAGAAGAAAATGCGGGGTTATGAACAGGCGGTCGGCTGCCCGAAGAGCGCCGCGACGAACGCTTCAGGATTGAAGTCCTGGAGATCATCAACTCCCTCTCCCACCCCGACCAGTCGAACGGGAATCCTGAGCTCCTCAGCGATCGCCACGACAATGCCGCCTCGCGCGGTTCCATCCAGCTTCGTCAGGACCAGCCCGGTGACGCCCACCGCCTGGTGAAACTGCCGGGCTTGAGCCAGCGCGTTCTGCCCGATCGTAGCGTCCAACACCAACAGGACCTCGTGCGGCGCCTCCGGCAGTTCCTGGCCGATCACGCGTTTCACCTTGCGCAGCTCATCCATGAGATTGGATTTGGTATGCAGCCGACCCGCCGTATCGATCAACACCACATCGACGGCCCGCGCTTTGGCCGCCACTATCCCGTCGAAGGCCACCGCCGCCGGGTCGGCGCCGTGCCGGTGCCGGATGACGTCGACTCCGATCCGGTCGGCCCAGACCTGCAACTGGTCGATGGCCGCCGCTCGAAAGGTGTCGGCGGCCACCAACAATACGCGGCGCCCGGCTTGCGTCAACCGTTCCGCCACTTTGGCAATCGTGGTGGTTTTTCCAGCCCCGTTCACTCCTACCACCAGGAACACGAACGGTCCGCCTTGTTGGTCGATCAGCTGTTCGATCGGGGGACCGGATGCTTCCCTCAGCATATCGTAGAGCGTCCGGCTCAACACGTTGCGGATTCCTTCCGGCGATCCGGCCTCCGCACCCCACACCTGGTCCTTCACCTGCTGCATGAGCCGATCGACAACCGGAGCTCCTAGATCGGCCTGGAGCAGCGTTTCCTCCAATTCTTCGAGCAGGGACGAATCGGGGGCCCGGCCCAGAAATCGATCGAGCGCCTGCCGGAGTGCGCTCCTGGTCTTGCTGAGCCCCTTGTTCAACCGCTGAAACCAGTCCACCCTCAGCGACTCCTCTCTCGCCGCTCCCCGCGACGGGTCACGAGACGCGGCACCGGTCCGATGGTTCGCAGGATGGCTCGCTCACGCCGCCGCATACGGATCGCCTCGCTCCGACTGCGCTCATGATCATAACCGCACAGGTGAAGCACACCGTGCACGAGCAGTGCGGCGAGTTCCTCCTCCGGCGTTCGCCCGCTCTCTCGTGCCCGACGAAGCGCCGTCGGAATCGAGATGACGACATCCCCCAGCAGCGCCGGACAAGGGTTGTCGGCTTCCCGCATCGGAAAGGCCAGCACGTCGGTCGTTCGATCCTTGCTGCGGTAGACCCGATTCAGTCGGCGCATGCGACGATCGCCTACCAGCTCGACGCTCAGTTCAGAGGCCGATTCACCGGCCGCCGTCAGGATCTGTTCGGCAAGGCGCACAAACCGGGCCTGCTCGAATCGTGGCTGTCGGAGCCGGAGCCCAACGTGCACAGCCATTTAGTGAGACTGGCCGAAGTGGCCTTTGGACGGCACCCCGCGCTTGGAAGGAATGCGGCCGGGTGCATGGGCGGACGGAGACGCGTGGCTCTTTGATTCCGGCCTGGAAGCCGGCTGATGCCGGTCATAGGCCTTGATGATGTCCTGCACCAGTCGGTGCCGCACCACATCTCTCTCGTCGAAATACACGAACTGAATGCCCTCGATATCGCGAAGGACCTCCTTGATCTCGATGAGGCCGGACCGGCGATCGGTCGGGAGGTCGATCTGCGTGATGTCGCCCGTGACCACGACCTTGGAATGGAACCCCATGCGCGTCAGGAACATCTTCATCTGTTCAGCCGTGGCGTTCTGCGCTTCGTCCAGGATGACGAACGAGTCGTTGAGTGTCCTCCCGCGCATAAACGCAAGCGGCGCGATCTCAATTTCACCGCGCTCAATCAGGCGGTTCGCGCGCTCCATGTCCATCATGTCGAACAACGCGTCATAGAGCGGCCGGAGGTAGGGATTCACCTTTTCATACATATCACCGGGCAGGAAGCCGAGCTTCTCTCCGGCCTCGACAGCCGGACGGGCCAGGATGATCCGGCTCACCTCTTTCTTGATCAAGGCGCTCACCGCCATTGCCATAGCGAGATAGGTCTTTCCCGTTCCCGCCGGTCCGATCGCAATCACAATGTCGTGCTGCTCGATCGCTTCGATGTAGGTCTTCTGGGTCGGCGACTTGGGCCCGACGAATCGCTTCTTCGTGACAATTGTCGCCGCGTTGCCGAGCACCTCCTTGAGCGAGGCGTCCGGGCTTTGCCGCAACGCGCCAAGGGCGTGCGTCACATCCTCGGCTTGGAGCACGATTCCTTCGTTCGTGAGAGAGGCGAGTTCGAGGAGAATCCGTTCCGCCTGGCGGACGGCCTCAGGGAGCCCGTCGAGGGTGAGTTCTTCTCCGCGCGCCGAGAGGCGCACGCCCAGCTCACCTTCAATCAGCTTCAGATGCCAGTCGTGGTGGCCGAACAGGGCCGCGGTGTTGGTGCCTTCTCGTAGTTTGAGTTTACGCACGAGCGCGGATCGCTCTCCGTCCCTGACATCGAAATGTATTCATTCTAGCAGACAGGAAAATGAGGAGACAAGCGGAGGCGAAGGAGCGGTCCGAAGACTTCACGCCTCTGCAGGCTTGGGGGGGCCCGCCGCCGTGAGCGTCAAGTCGAATTCCTGCGAAGCCATTCCGCCGCGTCCGTCCCTTGCTACAACCTTGACATGGAAGGTTCCCTGCTGATCGGGCGGAATGCTCCAGGCAATCAGACCCGTCGCTTCGCTGATAGTCATGCCCGGCGGGGCCGTTTCCAGTTGATAGGTCAGCCGGTCACCATCGGGATCCAGGTCATGGCATCGCCGGTCGGGTTCACGCGAACCACCGCCGGCGTGCTCGTCGTCAGACCCAGGTTCACATCGGAGAAGCTCCATAACAGTGACCTCGCCCCCTTAAACGGGTCCAGATCCTATGCTAGGGTCGGGCCGGAATGACCCGCCCCGCGAATCTAGACCGAGCGAGACCTGAGGATTTGGCCTGCGCGTGATCGGTGTGAGCCGCTGATGCGGCGATGCGACCCTAATATAGCTCACGTGAGTGTCTCCAGTAATTCGG
>Ga0233424_10000374_pt1 | contig 59551 bp, 40 predicted proteins | sample Watercolumn_Towu_FD_181011 | JGI IMG/M metagenome (GOLD analysis project Ga0233424, IMG submission 181011) | Freshwater microbial communities from Lake Towuti, South Sulawesi, Indonesia - Watercolumn_Towuti2014_125_MG | ecosystem: Environmental > Aquatic > Freshwater > Lake | place: Indonesia... | reverse complement strand
AGTTAGCCGTGTTTCAACGCGACAGAGTCTCCGTGTTATCCCGACCGGCATGGCGGGATAACACGGTGGTGTTATCCCGGCCGAAACGGGCTACAACCGGTCCGCCGGGCTTTTGACTCCCTTGCCGGGCACCCAGCAGCCCGGCTGCTTTCGAGCAGCCGGGCTGCTTCCCTGTGCGCGGGTCTCCTGACCCCGCACTCGCGTCCGACCGCAGGTCTCCTCGCCGCCGCCTGGGAGACCTGCGGTCCGAAAATCGGCGGGGTCGGGAGACCCACGCCGAACAGTGGCCCGCGCCGAACCGTGTGAAGATTTTCGCGCGGCCGCCCCTCACCCCCAGCCCCTCTCCCCCTGCGGGCGAGGGGAGAACTCGCGCGGTGATCGTTGAGAATTGAAATCCGCGCGGCCGGACGGGACAATCCGGGTCAGACACCGATCCTTCGGCCGCGAGAATCGGCATCGCGCTGGGCAACGGCTTCGCGGCGGTTTGAGCAGCAACCAACACCACTCACCACTCACCACTCACCACTCACCACAACGGGAGGCACATCATGGACCGTTTGGCTCGGCGGGATTTCTTGATGGAACTCGGAGGGAGTGTGGTGGCGGGAGCGGCCGCGTGGGGGGCGGGGGCGGGGGCGATCGAAGCGGTGTCGCCGGCGTTCGCGGCCGATGCCCAGGTCACGCCGGACATCGTTCAGTTCCGGCCGGAGATGGAACCGATTGTGCAATGGATCGAGAGGACCCCGCGCGAGCGGGCGTTCGCCGTCGCCGCCGATCAGCTCAAGGCCGGGCTGTCGTATCGTCAGTTGCTGGCGGGACTGTTCCTCGCGGGCATTCGCAACATCAAGCCGCGTCCGGTCGGGTTCAAGTTCCACGCGGTGATGGCCATCGAATCGGCCCACCAGATCGCGCTCGACGCGCCGCAGGCGGATCGGCTGCTCCCGCTGTTCTGGGCGCTCGACAATTTCAAAGCCTCGCAGGCGCGAGACATCGCCGAGGGAGATTGGACTCTGGCTCCGGTCAAGGAGTCCGAGGTTCCCTCCGCGAGCCAGGCTCGGCAGCGATTTAAGGAGGCGATGGATCGCTGGGACGATTCGGCGGCGGATGCGGCGGTCGCCGGGTTGTGCCGGGCGGCCGGAGCGGGCGAGGTCATGGAATTGTGCTGGCTGTACGGCGGTCGCGACTGGCAGAACATCGGGCACAAAATCATCTTCACGGCGCATGCGTGTCGGACGTTGCACACGATCGGCTGGGAACATGCCGAGCCGGTGTTGCGGTCGCTGGTTTACGGACTGCTCAACGGCGGAGCGAGCGACACGGCCAAGCCATACACCACGAACCAGGCGCTCGTGAAACAAGTGCGACCCAACTGGGCCGCGGGCAAGCCGGACGCGGCCGCTGCGCACGACCTGCTCGCCACGCTCCGCAAGGCCACACCCGACGAAGCGGCTCGGGCCGCGGTCGAGATGCTGAACCGAGGCGTCGCCGCCGCGTCGCTGTGGGACGGGATCATGCTGGCGTCCGGCGACTTGCTGATGCGCAAGGTCGGCATCCCGTCGCTGCACGCCACCACCGCGTGCAATTCGTTGCACTACGCATTCCGAGCGAGCGGGCGCGATGAAACGCGGTTGCTGATGCTGCTCCAGGCGTGTTCGTGGGTGGCGCTGTTCCGCGAAGCCGTTCGAAGCCGCGACGGGCTGCCCGATGCACCGCTGATCGACAAGCTGGAACCGGCCACGGAATCTGGCGTGGTCGAGACGGTGTTCCACGGACTCAAGAACAACCGTCTCGAAGCCGCGCGGCGCGTGCTGACTCTGGCGGGGAACGACCAGTCGGCCGCATCGTTCATGGACGTGGCGCGGCATCTCGTGATGACCAAGGGGAACGATTCACACGATTACAAGTTCGCGTCCGCCGCGTTCGAGGAGTTCGCTCAGGCCAGCCCGGCGGTGCGCCCGCAACTACTCGCGTCGAGCGTGTACTATCTCAAGGGTGCGACCGATTCGGATTCGCCGCTGCTCGACCGCACGCGGCAGGCGTTGGCGAGATTGTGATCTGATCTGTAACTTCTCCCCTCTCCCCAAAGGGGAGAGGGGAATAATGAAATGCAAAACCCGTGGGACAACTCGATTCACTGGAGACACAACATGAACTGCTTTCGATTCGCGGTCGTGGCGGCGTTGCTCGGTTGGTGTGGCCTCGTGTCGGCGGCCGACAAGCTGTCGGTAAAGGTGCTGATCGTCACCGGAGATCACGGTCACAACTGGAAGGAAACGACACCGTTTCTCAAGGACCTCCTGACCAAGGCAGGTCACATGGTGGACGTGACCGAGCAACCGAGCGTCGATCTGGTGGCATCGAACCTGGCCAAGTACGACGTGCTGCTGTTCAACTATCGGAACACGCCGAACGGTGCGAAGGCCAACCCGGCCAGCGTCTGGTCGGAAGACAACAAGCGGGCGTTCATGGAAGCGATCCACGATGGCAAGGGGCTGGTCGTGTATCATCACGCGTCGTCCGCGTTCACGGGGACCGGCGACTTCGAGAAGGAGTTCGAGAAACTGTCGGCGGGCGGTTGGCGCAAGCAGGGTTTCCACGGCGCCATGCACGAGTTCACGGTGACGGCTCAAAAGGACCACCCGATCACCCGGGGCATCAAGTCGTTCACGCATGGTCGCGACGAGCTGTACCAGAACTCGCTGATCACTGAGGGGAGCGAGGTGCTGGTCACGGCGTATTCCGAGAAGGCCACGGACCCGAAGAACACCGGCAAGGACGAACCGATGGTGTGGACAAACAAGTACGGCAAAGGCCGCGTCGTGCAAAATGCTCTTGGACATGATGTGACAGCCATGCAAGGCAAAGGCTGCCAAACCCTGATGATCCGCTGTGTCGAATGGGCGGCGACCGGCAAAACAACGTTCGAGGCCCCGGCCGAGTTAAGTGCGGGTGGCTAGGACGCGAAGGGGTCGGGAGTCTTTCTCAGGTCGGCCTGTGTGGATTCCCAATGACTCTTGGCTGGCGGCCGACCTGAAAAAGACACCCGCCCCCGTATCTTTTTTCACAGCGACATGACTTCGATTCCCGCGTTGGCGAATGGCAACGGCTCGCGACGCAGTCGAGTCGGGGTGGCCTCGAAGATTCTGTTCGGCCTTGCCGTCGGTGCCATCGCGTGGTGGGTGTGGCAGGATGGCTGGGCGTCGAACGAACGGTTACGGCGCGACGCCGAGGTGGCCTTGGCGCGGAGGCAGTACGTAGTCGCTGAGCAGTTGGCTCGGAAGTTGATGCGTCGCCGCGGTCAACTGGCCGCGGGTTTGTTCATCGCGGGGGATGCGGCGGCACGGCAGGAGCGGTTCGACGACGCGCTCGAACTGCTGTCGCGGATTCCGCCTCGCGATCGTTCGATCGCCATGGCGTCCGCGTACCTTCGCGGGGAGATCAATCTCTTCCAGCGAATGCGACTCGGCGATGCGGAGCAATGCTACCGGACCGTGCTGAGCATCGATCCGAAGCACATCGGCGCGCACGATCGGATGGTGTTCGTGCTCGGGTTGCAAGGGCGATCGTGGGAGGCGGAGCCGCATCGCGTGGAGTTGATCCGTCAGAACCGTTTCAACGCCGTGCATCTCTCGCTGCTGGCCTTGGGCGAAACGGCGGACGAGAACCCGCAAGGCGTCGATCCGTACGCGACGAAGGCGCCGGACGACCCGCATGTCCTCTGCCGGCAGGCACGCGACGCGATGCGAGCCGACGAAATCCCGAAGGCCCGGCGACTTTTGGAAATGACCGTCGCCAGCGAGCCGACGATGTTGCAGGCTCAGGGCTGGCTGGGCACGATCCTCGTCCGCGAAGGAACGGGGGATGAGTTCCTGCTGTGGCATGACCGGTTGCCGCCGAACGCGAATGATCATCCCGAGATCTGGTTCGCCCGCGGGACGTGGCTTCAGCGTCACCACGACGACGCGGCGGCCGCACACTGTTTCGCCGAGGCCGTCCGCCTCGATCCGAATTCGCAGGCGGGAAACCATCACCTTGCCCAGCAGTTGCTCGCCCTCGGACGCGATACGGACGCCGAGGTCTTACTCCGCCGGTCCAAACTCCTCGGCCTGCTGGTCGCCGCCGGCAAGCGGTATCAGGTTTTGCAGAGCATCGAGTCGATGCGAGCCGCGGCCGACGTGTGCGAACAGCTCGGCCTGCGCTGGGAAGCGTGGGGTTGGCGGCAACTGTTGCTTGCGCTCGGCGAGTTGCGGCCGGGAGATCCGTTGGTCGCGAACGCCACCGCACCCGTGTTCACCGGGCAACCATCAGCGGACTCCAAGTTCTTCGCGTCGTTGCGAGCCAACCTCGATGCCGGTTGCGAGCGCCGCACGGAGCGACGCGCGATGCCGACTGGGCAGGTTAACCTCACGGGGCTCGAGTTGCCGAACTGGTCGAAGAAGTGGGACGAACTCGGAAAGGGATCGCCGCCGGTCACCGCATCTGCCAGGCCGAGCACTGACGGCGCGGTGTCATTTCGAGACGTTGCGCACGAGGTGGGGATCGACTTTCGATACCACAACGCCAACCGGTCGGGACAGCAGCTCGATCACATGTACAAGTTCACCGGCGGCGGCGTGGGGGTGATCGATTTCGACGTCGATGGCTGTCCGGACCTGCATTTTACTCAGGGGTGCGAGTGGCCTCCGCTCCCGGGGCAGCGCGAGTTTCTTGACCGCTTGTTCCGCAACCTGTCGGGCGAACGGTTCGAGGACGTGACTGAGGCCGCGCGGATCGTGGAGGATAGGTTCAGCCAGGGTGTGTCCGTGGGAGACATCGACAACGACGGGTTCCCGGACCTGTACGTCGGCAACATCGGCGCGAACCGGCTGCTGCGGAACAACGGCGACGGCACGTTCACCGACATCACCGCCGAATCGGCCACGGCCGGCGACGATTGGACTACAAGCTGCGCTCTGGCGGACGTCAATGGCGATGGTTTGCCGGACATCTACTGCGTGAACTATCTGCAAGGCGAACACCTGTTCGATCGGCCGTGTGCCTGGCGTGACGGGACCTCGCGCATGTGTACGCCACACGAGTACGATGCGGCAGACGATGTGCTGTTTCTCAATCTGGGAGACGGGCGGTTTGCCGATGTCAGCGGCGAGGCGGGGTTGCTGGTGCCGAACGGCAAGGGACTGGGAGTGGTCGCGGCGGATTTCGACGGGTCGGGACGGATCAGCCTGCTTGTCGCGAACGATGCGACACCAAATTTTTTCTTCGTGGGTCAGCCGTTCGCCGCGGGATCGGTGCCAAGGTTCGACGAGCGCGGGTTCGTTTCGGGCTTGGCGCTCGATGCCGAAGGGCAGGCGCAGGCCTGCATGGGGATTGCCGCCGGGGACGCGGACGGGGATGGCCGGCTGGACCTGTTCGTCACGAATTTTCACAGGGAGTCGAACACGTTGTACGCGCAGCGGGCGGGGTCGCTTTTCGTGGATGCGACGCGCGGCACCGGGCTGCGCGAGCCGGGATTCGAGATGCTCGGGTTCGGGACGCAGTTCCTCGACGGCGACCTGGACGGTTGGTCGGACCTCGTTGTGGCCAACGGACACGTCGCGCGGCTGGAGGCGCAGGGGATTCCGTTCGAAATGCCGCCGCAGTTCTTCCGCAACGTGGGAGGCGGCCGGTTCGTGGAGTTGAAAGCAGACCGGGCAGGTTCGTACTTTTCAAACAAACTTCTCGGCCGCGGCCTGGCTCGCGTCGATTGGAATCGCGACGGACGCGAAGACTTCGCCGTCAGCCACTTGGAATCGCCGGTCGCGCTCGTCACGAATGAGACTGCCGCCACAGGCCACTTCCTCGCCGTGAGCCTTCGTGGCGTGCGATCGTCACGCGATGCCATCGGATCGATCGTGACCGTGCGATCCGGAACCCGCCGTTGGATTCAACACGTCACCGCTGGCGATGGCTATCACGCGAGCAACGAGCGGCGACTGGTGTTCGGTCTCGGCAGCGCATCGCGAGCGGATGAAGTGACCGTTCGCTGGCCGTCGGGTGTCACCCAAGCGTATCGCAGCCTGTCTGCCGGCAGCGAATGGCTGTTCATCGAAGGCCGTCCGGTCGAGGAACACCAAAGCCGGGTTCCCAAAACCGTAGCCACGATCGCCAGAACGTGGGCTAACCTGCGAAACCCTTGAACACGGCTACCGGCCGGGTGGCGGGGGCGCACTGCTAAGCAGAAGCCCCCGTCAAGCCTCGGCGGCGCGGTGCGCCTAGTCGCCCGACATGCCAACCGTCCATTCAATGGAGATTCGATCGGGAGACAACGAGTTTGGTTCTTCTCCAGAAAACCAACCGGCACTCGACCATTTCCAGTCCGCCGCGCGGGCCACCTGTCCCTTGCGCACGGGATTGAGATGCACATAATCGATCATCTTCTCCAGCGTGCGCGGCTCCGTAATGTTTCGATCAAATCCTCCACCGCGTTGCCAGAAGTGATATACCTTTCGTCTGCCTCGTGTTGACTTCAGGCGTTCCAGCCAATCCGGCGACTCATGTCTGACAAACGCCAGCGCCTTGCGGGAAACAGGGTTCTTAACTTGTTTGAGAAACGAGGCGATGTCGTAGCGCACTTCCCGAGGATGGACGACGATGTGGACGTGATTCGGCATGAAGACATGCGCCCACAGGTCATAGTGCAATCTGCGGCAAGCCGATGCCAGACATGCCGCCAACCAAACGCAGGTCCGTTCCTTGGATAAGAAAGGATAGCCGTGGTAGCAACCAAACGTCAGCTCGTGAGCGTGTCCGGGATCATTGTAGGACTTGCGATGACGTATCTTGGCGAGCATGTCCCCAGGATACCGTGGGGGCGAGGTCGATTGCCACGCAGCGGCGGCGAGTGTGGCGCGGGCGCACCGTGAAACAGAAGCCCCCGCGAAGGGCGGCGCGTCTCTCCGGGGGCTTCTGCTTCGCAGTGCGCCCCCGCCACCCCGTCGGGGACCGACGCCACCAGAACGTCACGGACTTTGGGGTGGTGTCATCTTGATTTCAAACGTGTTTTGTCCTTCCTTGACCTCGAAGTTCAGACCGCTGGTTTCCGTTGATCGGTATTGCTCCGGGATGTCATTCGACGGCGGAGGCTGCTTGCCGTCCGCAATTTCATCGGGCGTGAGGACCACAGGGAGAACCATGGCAGAGTACTGACCGACTGGAACCGGGTCTGTCACCTTGAACTTTCCGGAAGGCTCGATGGTGGCACCGGCACCGTCGCCTGTCGTTTTTGAGACGAACGAAACGGAGCCACCCTTCACCGGTTGACCGTTGAAGGTCACGGTACCATCCACGCGCCCGGTAACCCTCTTGCCCTTCCCGCCGCCACCACATCCCCCCATGATGGGCAGAATGAGAACGAGAGTGCTCAGGGAAATAATCGTCGTCCGTTCGAATCTCAAAATGGAATTCATGCAACACCGTTCCAAAAGGCCGAGATCAAGTTTTGCCAATTCCAATATGAACCCGTCGTGGGATGGAAAGCCACGAATTTTCGACTCGCGCAGAGTCTACAGTTCACGGAGGACGCGGAGTTTCGATCAAAAGTTCCCGGTCGGTAGGCGGTCATCCTTCACACACAACCGGTCCAGCGTGGCGAGGTTGATGTTGTCGGAGAGGAACTGCACCGACCCATCGGCCAACAAAATGTGGAGACCACCGACGTGGAAGGAATTGATGATCGTGTTGGGCAACCAGGGGTTGTTCGCATCACCAGGAATCGCAGCGGCCGAAGTGTAGTTTTGGTTTGGCCGATACTTCACCGAGGTGAGGGCGCAGTGCCAGGTATCGGGACCACCCGTCCAAGGTACGCCGAAGTTTTGCGTCCAACCGGACCAGGCACCGTAGTAATTGGCACGGATGTCTCGATTGAAAACCATGCCGGACTGCTCCGACACGATAATCGTGCTCGACGTTCCATCCAACACGTCACGAATTCGTGTGACCGTTTGGACAAGCAGAATCCCGGTGTTCGTATATCGTCCGCCGTAATTGCTGTTTGAGTAGGCATTGGCACGTCCAGCAGGGTCACGATCCGCCCCCATGATGCCGACGTAATCGGCCGTTTGCCCGAGCAAGAAATTGTTCATTGTGGGAGGCGGTGAGTTGTTCGTCTCCGAATTGGGACTCGACGGACAATTGAAGGCATTCGAGACGACTTTGCCCCTCAGAATCGCATTCTCGCCCGAATAGCCTCCGCGGCCGGTACCTGTCGCGTTGAAATCAGAGAGAAAACTCCGTCCGAAGTTGAACACGTTGTATGTTGCTGCGGCGTCGAGGTGCGGCAGGATACTGACGCGCCAGTTCGGTCCATGCGGGCCCCACGCCACGGGATCGTTTCTCGGAAAGATGCCGCAGCGGGCTCCGATCGGAAACGTGCCGTGCGTGTCGAGGTAGTTGTGGATCGCCAGGCCGAGTTGCTTCATGTTGTTCCGGCATTGCGTCCGGCGAGCCGCCTCGCGCGCCTGCTGCACGGCCGGCAACAGCAAGGCGATCAACACAGCGATGATGGCGATCACGACCAGCAGTTCGATCAACGTAAAGCCGGTGGACAAGAACCGAGAATTCCTTCGTCGAGCGAACATGACGACCTCCTTCGAGAATGGAAAAACAGAACAAGCCGAAGAAAGCACCTCCAACAAACAATCACTGAGCAAAAGGCGGAAGAGAAGTCGGCAAACGGAGCATAGTCTACTCACGGCCGAATGCAGCTTCAACGCCTTGTCGAGCATTTTCTCTGTCCGAAATCTCGTGACCACGTGACTGATTGCGAGTACAAACAATGGTTCAAATCCGTTGGATGGGAATTGCGGGGTGCGGAAAACAGTCATGGGGTCGTTTCGGTGTCGGTTGGGCACTCCTGCCCGACCGTGGACGGCCAAGAGTGCCATCCTACTTTCTAAATGACCTACGACCCGAAAAACAGTCGAGGATTTCCGATATCTCCGCACCCTCACGCGGGCCGCGGGCCATCTGCTACGATCCCGGCATGAAACTCAAGCGGTTGCCGGAAGACTTTCAGGTCGAGGAGTTGACGCAGTTCGCGGCGGACGGGGGTCCGTTTGCACTCTACCGGCTGACGAAGAAGTCGATCGGCACGCCCGAGGCCATTGACTCTGTCACGCGAGCCTGGAGCATCCCGCGTCAGCGTGTTTCGTACGGCGGGCTGAAGGACAAGCACGCCGTGACCCGGCAGTTCGTCACGATCCGGAACGGACCGCGACGGACTTTTCGTGGCGACGGCGTGGAACTCGAACCGATCGGTCAGGCGTCGCGGCCGTTCGAGCCGAAGGACATTTCCGGCAACCGATTCGCGATCGTGATGCGCGACATGTCGCGCGAAGCCGTCTCGCGCGCCGAGCAGACGCTGCAGCAGGTGGCGGCGGACGGCCTGCCGAATTATTTCGACGACCAGCGATTCGGTTCCGTCGGTGCCTCCGGGGAATTCATCGCTCAGGCGTGGTGTCGAGGCGATTACGAGCGCACGCTCTGGCTGGCTTTGGCCGACCCGAACGAAGACGACCGGGCCGACGAGCGCGAACAAAAACGGATTCTTCGCGAACTCTGGGGCCGGTGGGCCGAGGCCAAGGCAACGTTGGCGAGGTCTCACCGGCGCAGTGTCATCACCTACCTCGCGGACAATCCGACGGACCAACCGAGCGACTTTCGAGGTGCCTGGGCGCGAGTCCGAGTGGACTTGCGCAGCCTGTACCTCGCCGCGTTCCAGAGTCACCTTTGGAACCGTTTGCTCGTGGAGTTTATTCGTCGTCAGTGCCGCCCCGAGCAGTTGGTGGACGTCGGGCTCAAGTTGGGTCTCGTCCCGTTCCCGATCTCGCTGAACGCCGATCAGTTCGCCGTCCTGCAATCGACGGAGTTGCCGCTCCCGTCCGCCCGGCAACACCTCGACGAGGGACCGATCCAGTCGCTGCTCACGGATGTCCTGCGAGAGGCCGGGCTGGAACTGCGGCAACTGCGAGTGAAGTATCCTCGGGACAGTTTCTTTTCCAAGGGCTGGAGGGCCGCAACGGTGAACGTCATTGGTGTGCAGCACGAAGTCGCGCAGGACGAGTTGTATCCCGGTCGATGGAAGTTTGCGCTTAGGTGTGAACTTCCCCGAGGTTCGTACGCGACGATTCTGGTCAAACGCTTGACGGAGTGCTGAGGGCGGATGGTGGATGGCGATTCGTAGTGGAACCTCGTGCAATGTCCGTATTTCACCCAAAACTTGAAGTCCTGTACGAGGACAATCACTGTCTCGCAGTGAACAAACCGTCGCGGGTGCTCACCGCCGGCGACCGCACTGGCGACGTCAGCATGCTGGAGATGGCTCGCGACTACATCCGGACAAAATACGACAAGCCGGGCAAGGTGTACCTCGGAGTCGTCCATCGACTCGACCGGCCCGTGTCGGGCGTGATGCTGTTCGCCCGCACCAGCAAGGCGGCCGCTCGGCTTTCCGAACAATTCCGTCAGCGCACGCCGATCAAGATTTACCAGTGTCTGGTCGAGGGCAACGTGCAGGCACTCAGCGGAACCCTGATCCATTGGGTCCGCAAGGACACAATCCGCAACCTTGTGGAAGTCGTCGAATCGGATGCGTTCGATGCCAGGCAGTGCGTGTTGCAGTATCGCCGCTTGCGACGGGTCGGTCAGTACACGTTGCTCGAAGTGACGCTCGGCACCGGACGGAGTCATCAAATCCGCGTGCAGTTGGCTCACGCCGGGATGCCGATCTGCGGCGACAAAAAATACCGCTCGACCGTGCGCCTCGGCGGAGCCATCGCCCTGCACGCGGCGTCGCTGACGTTTGAGCACCCTGTGCGTCGCGAACTGATCACGGTCACCGCCCCCGTCCCGGCCGCCTGGCAAAGTCAATTCAACTGACTCAAGCCGCAAGATTGCGTCGAGCCGTCGCGTGCAGGCGGCCACCTTTTTCTCATTTGTTCTGGAATCACGGCGCGGGCGTTTGCTATAGTCCGCCGTTCCGTCCCAACGTGAAATGGTTCCGCCGCCGTGGCGAGCCGCGGAGGGATCAGGTCCCTTGGAAAAAGCCCGCCGCGCGAGCCGATTCTCGGCCGCGTCGCGACCGCTCTCGGTCGCGTGTCCTCGACAATGACGGCTCCCCGCGTGAAGGTTCTTTTCCAGCGTTCGTTTTTCATAGGGTAAGCATGGTTGACCGCAATCTCATTCGGGAATTCAGCATCGACGACGAAGAGTTCGAAAGCACATTCGCAGAGGCGATCCGCCTGAATCAGGAAGAACGACAGGGCTTGGATTCGCTGTACGAAGAGACCTCGAAGTCGTTCGAAACCGGCAGCATATTGAATGGCATCGTCCTGCGCCGCGAAGGGGACGATGTGTTGGTGGATGTGGGTTACAAAAGTGAAGGCATCGTGCCCGTCAACGAATGGGAGCCCGGTGAAGAGCCGCCGACGCCCGGCCAGCCGATCGAAGTGTTGTTGGAAGAGGTCGAGGATGCGCACGGAATGATCTTGCTGTCCAAACGCAAGGCGGCCCGCATTCGCGGTTGGGAAAAGGTCATTCAGCAGCACAAGGAAGGGGACATCGTCAGCGGCCCCGTCGTCCGCAAAATCAAGGGTGGGCTGCTGGTGGATATCGGCGTGAACGTGTTCCTGCCCGCCAGCCAGGTTGACATTCGACGGCCCGCGGACATCGGCGACTACATCGGCAAGACCGTGCAATGCGTCGTGCTCAAGATTGACGAGGCTCGCCGCAACATCGTCGTGTCGCGTCGGAAAATGATCGAGGACCAGCGCGAAGAGCTTAAGCGCAACCTGCTCAAGCAGATCAAGGTGGGCGAACTTCGCAAGGGCGTGGTCAAGAACATCGCCGACTTCGGCGCGTTCGTCGATCTCGGCGGGATCGACGGCCTGCTGCACATCACGGACATGAGCTACGGCCGCATCGGGCACCCGTCCGAAATGGTCAAGATCGACGACGAAATCGAAGTCATGATCCTCAACGTCGATACCGAGAAGGAAAAGATCGCTCTCGGCCTGAAACAGAAGCAGCCCAGCCCGTGGGATTTAGTCCCGGACAAATACCCTGTCGGCACGAAGGTCAAGGGCGAGGTCGTCAACATCATGACCTACGGCGCATTCGTCAGGCTTGAACCGGGCATCGAAGGGTTGGTCCACATCAGCGAGATGTCATGGACGAAGCGGGTGAACCATCCGAGCGAACTCGTCAACGTTGGCGACCAGGTGGACGTGATCGTGCTCGGCATCAACAAGGAGAAGCAGGAAATCTCGCTGGGCATGAAACAGACGCAGGCCAACCCGTGGGACCAGGTCATTTCGAAATACCCGGTTGGCGAGATCGTCGAGGGGACCATTCGCAATCTCACCAACTACGGGGCCTTCATCGAGATTGAAGAGGGGATCGACGGACTGTTGCATGTCAGTGACATGTCGTGGACACGGAAGATTTCGCACGCCAGCGAAATGCTCCAGAAGAACGACACGGTGCGGTGTCGCGTGTTGTCGGTCGATCAGGACCGAAAGCGCATCGCACTCGGCATGAAGCAACTTCAGGACGACCCGTGGGAAACGCTAATCCCCACGAAGTACCAGCCAGGGGCCGTCGTCACCGGGACCGTGACCAAGCTCACGAACTTCGGTGTCTTCGTCCAACTGGAATCTGGCTTGGAGGGGTTGCTCCACATCTCCGAACTCTCCGATCAAAAGGTCGAGAACCCCGAGCAGATCGTGAAGGTCGGCGATCAGATCGAAGTCCGCATCCTGCGAGTGGATACTCAGGAACGGAAGATCGGTCTCAGCCGAAAGCTGACCCCCGGCGAAGGCGAAGCCACCGGCGATGCGGGCACGGAACCGGGTGCCACGCCGGCCGCACAGTTGCCTCGCGAGGAATTAAAGGGCGGCACCGGTGACAGTCAGGGTCCGCTTTTCAGCATGGAGACGCCGGGCTCCTGATCGCGTCGGGCAGACTGGCGAAACCTCGCCGCGAAAACGGGATAAACGGCCCTTTCAGTGCATCTGAAAGGGCCGTCATTTTTGCGCCGACTGCCTTTCCTACTTGAGCAGAACGTCTGTTTCTTGCGATTTGCTGCGAGATAGCCTGATTTCCCGTCCGATACATAGCACTGCTTTGCGCAGCTTTCGCAAAGTCAGCAGTCTACCCAATTGTCGTCGTCGCGATCTTCTCGAGCCCGGGACGGTGAAACGACCGATCACCCACCTAGTCTTTCGCGACGGAATGTGAAACGGTTGGCAGTCATTAATCCATCCACACTCCGTTGGAACTTGAGCATCCATGCAGAAAACTCGCCGCCGGTTGACGTCCGCCGTCCAAACGCCGCTGGAAACCTACCTCAAGGAAATCAATGAAACTGCCCTGCTGACCGCGAATGAAGAAAAGGAACTGGCCTACCGGATCGCCGAATCGGACAAAGAAGCCCGCGACCGTATGGTGCGCGCCAACCTGCGCCTGGTGGTGAACATCGCTCGCAGCTACACCGGCAAGGGCCTTCCGCTTCAGGATCTGATCGAAGATGGCAACCTCGGACTGCTTCGTGCCGTCGAAGGATTTGATCCGGGGATGAATACCCGGTTCAGCACCTACGCCAGCTACTGGATCAAGCAGTCGATCAAGCGGGCGCTCATCAACTCATCCAAGACGATTCGCATCCCGGCCTACATGGTCGAACTGCTGTCGAAATGGCGACGCGCCTCGGCCAAGTTGATGGATCAACTCAAGAGAACGCCCACGCCGGAAGAGATCGCAGCCGAGCTGGGCATTCCGCGGAAGAAGTTGAGCATCGTCAAAAAGGCCATCCAGCTCTACAACATGAATCCGCAAACCGACCAGTCCGGTTCCGGTTGGTCGCTGGGCGACATGGTTCCTGACGAGCGGGCCAAGGAACCTGACCAGGAAATGCTGGACGGCGATAACTTGAAACACGTCCTGAGCATGCTCCAAACGATGGACCAGCGTGAAGCCACGATTCTACGAATGCGATTCGGCTTGGATGACGCAGAGCCGCGAACCCTCAAGGAAATCGGAGAGTCCTTGGGCCTGACGCGCGAACGTGTTCGGCAAATCGAAAACGAAGCACTCAACAAGCTGGCCGACGGGCTGATGGCGGACTGAGTTGAGGACGCGCTCATCAAAGGGACCTTGACTCGCCCGCTCGCACTTGACGACACCAGCCGCCGATGCGAATGTCTGCGCTGCCCATCGTTCAGCGAGGTTCGCGATCGTGAAACCAGCGCCGCCAAGTCGGATCGCCTTCGGAGTGCCCTGCCCGTGGCTGATCGCAGCCGCGTCGATCGCGTTCGCCTGTGCCGGCACCGGCGAGGCGGATGAAACTCGGCCGCCGTTTCGTTACGTCGGCTCTGCCACGTGCTCCGCTGGCGGATGTCATGGCGGAGCCGGTTCCAAGGAGCCGCGCGGCAGCGAATTCAGCATCTGGACCCAGCAAGACGTCCACGCCCGGGCATTCTCCCGGTTGCTCGACGAACCATCGAAGCGGATCGCACAGCGACTGGGATTCGATGCGGCGCACGAGGCCGAGCGGTGCTTGAAATGCCACTCGCCACAAATCTCGTCGCGCGAGATGGCGGCACGGCACCGTCTGGCGACGCGGCCGATGACGACTCGCAAGGGCATGGTTTGCACGGAGGGCGTCAACTGCGAGCAGTGCCACGGCCCTGCGGAAGAGTGGCTCGAACCGCACAAGGAGACGACTCGCTGGAAATCGACGTCGATGGCAGATCGCGAATCGCTGGGGTTCCGCGACACGCGCAGTCTGGTCACTCGTGCGAAGTTGTGTGCTGACTGCCATGTCGGTTCTGCCGAGAGCGGCCGTGCGGTCGATCACGATTTGATTGCCGCAGGCCATCCACGCCTGCGGTTCGAGTTCAACAGCTACCTCGCCAACATGCCTGCCCACTGGACCCCGCGTGCCGACTGGCATCCGGAACTGAGTCGCGGCTCCGACGGCTTCGTTGCTCGCGAAACCTCCACGTGGGCGGTCGGGCAACTTGTTGCCGCGGCCCACGGTGAAAAACTGATTGCGTCACGATCACCCATCGACTTCGCTCATTTCGACTGCCACGCGTGCCATCACGAGTTGAGGGCGCCTAGCTGGAGGCTCGAGTTTCGCTTGCCATCCGCACGGTCCGGGACTCCAACCCTCGGATCATGGTATGCGTCGCAGCGAAGTCTCCTCGAATCCGTGATCGATGTTCGTCGAACAATGGAAGTCGGTGCCTTGTCGCGGGCGGATGTGCTGCTGCTGATGAATGGCCTCGCGGTGGAAGGGGCTCAGCTTTCGGCTCGGACTTGGGAAGCGACGTCGCAGGTGTACCTCGCGATGGATGCCGTCACGCGCGATCTGCGGCGGAACCAAGAACAACTCGATCCGACCTCCCGTGTGGCGGCCAGCGAAACGGCCGACGCATTAGAGTCGATCCGGAAACGACTTGAATTCCCCGGCAGCCCCGTGCCGCTTGACAGCCCGCAAGACTTCGACGTCAATCGCGTGAAGGAAATCCACGAACAGTTCGAACGCATCCGGCAAGCGTGGTCCGCCACGACCGCCGCGAAAGGCCGTTGAAAAATGATTCGACATCGCTTCCCGAACGGCGTCCACCCCTCGCCCCTTTGGGGAGAGGGGCCGGGGGTGAGGGGCGGTCCACACGCACCCGCAGCTTGGATCGCGATCTGCATCGCGGCGTTGTGCGTCGTTTCCGCTTGGCCGCCGCAGGCTCGCGCGGCACCGCCGTTCGAGCGGCTGGGAGTCGAATCATGCCAGGGATGTCATCAACAGCCGTCCGAACTCTACAGCGAAAAGCGCACGACCGAATTTGTGTCGCTCACCGAGTCCGCGGTCTGGTCGCGAGACGACAAGCACGCGCAGGCATACCGGCTGCTCGAAACCGATCTCGGCCAGCGAATCTGCAAGGCGTTGCAAATCGACTTGCAGGATGGAACGTCGTCGCAGCAATGTCTGAGTTGCCACGCGGACTGGCGGAAGGAGGCGCCCAAGCCAAAGCCATTCGATTTGAAACAGGGCGTGACGTGCGAAGCGTGTCACGGGGTGGCATCGAACTGGGCGAATCCGACGTTGCATCAGCAGGCAGAATGGCGGGTGCTCAAACCCGCAGACAAATTCACGAAACACGGGATGATCGACATCCGCGACCCGGTGACGCGGGCCCGCGTCTGCAACTCGTGCCACATCGGTGATCGCGAGCAGGGCAAGTTCATCACGCACGAAATGTACGCTGCCGGTCATCCGCCGCTGCCGCCGATCGAACCGGAGACATTCGCTGACCAGATGCCCCGGCATTGGAGGTCGCTGATCGAAAAGCCCGACTTCGAACACCGGGCCGTGTACGAACAGGTCAACGGGTTCCGGGCCAGCGATCACGTTCGATCACGCGGTGTGATGCTGGGTGGCGTCGAGGCGTTGCGGTCGTCGATGCGTTTGCTGGCCGAAGAAGTCGCGACAGGGAAGGGGCCGTGGCCCGACTTCGCGGTCTTCGACTGCACGGCCTGCCATCACGAACTGACTTCAAAAAGCTGGCGGCTCGAACGCGGCTACGGCGGGCATCCGCCGGGCCGTCCGCCGATGCCCGCCTGGTCGGCCGTGCTGGTTCCGCTGGCGATCCGCCACGCGGCAGGAGACGACGCCGAGTTCACAAAGTCTCACGCCGAGTTCCGCGCGAAATTGAAGGCAGTTCACGCCGCGATCGCCAGACGTCCGTTTGGCGATGCGCAGCTCATACCCGAAGCCGCCAACGAATTGCTGACCTTGTTGGACACTGTCGAACAGGCCGCCCTCGCGAAACCGGTTGACACCGATGCCGCGCGTCGATCGCTTGCGATGTTGGCCAACGCAGCGACAGAGAATCATTATGACTTCGATTCCTCGCGGCAGTTGGCTTGGGCGGCGAGAGTCCTTGCCATCGATGCCGGCCTGGTGCTGCCGGAAAAACTCCCGTTGACCCAACCCGCGATCGAACAGCTCATATCCGCCGCCAAAGATCGCCGCCGGATCGTCGACGAGGTGTTCGCGGCATCGAAAATCGACGAGGCATTGCGACTGAGGCTGCCCGCCCGCCGATGCGACAGCATTCCGGGAACCCTTCCCGCCCTGCTCCGTGCGCAGTCCGAGTTCGATCCAAAATGGTTCCGCCTCACTCTGCGAGACACCTGGTTGAAGGTGACGGTCAAATAGCCGCGCTGCGTTCGGGGGTCTCGCCGCGCTCGGCGCCGAGCGGCGGCAAAGCCGGTGCCATTCCGCCAAGCCATCGGCCGATCCGCCCGAGCCGGCCGCTGTTCAGCAGGATGAGGTAGGCCGGAACCAGAATCGGCCGCACGACGAACGTGTCGAGCAAAATGCCGAACGCAAGGGCGAAGCCGAGTTGCTTCATGCCCACCAGCGTGCTTGCCAGCAGCGACGTGAACGTGCCGGCCATGATCACGCCGCAACTGGAAATGATGCCACTGGTTTTCAACAACGCCACGCGCACGCCTTCGAGCGGACCATGCTGTCGTTGCTCCTCGTCGATGCGGGCCATCAGAAAGATGTTGTAGTCTTCGCCGATCGCGATCAGGATCGTGAACAGGAACATCGGGACCTTCCAGTCGAGTCCCGAGAAGGCGTCGCCATTGAGCCACCAGAAACAGGCAAAAGTCGCTCCGAGGGCGGCGAGGTAGCTGAAGAACACGGTCACGATCAGGTAGCACGACACGGCCGGCTTGCGGAGCAGGACGACGAGGATCAGAAACACGACGCCGAGCACGAGGGCATCGATTTTCAGCTGATCGTGGTCGGTGACGAGCTTGAGGTCGCGGATGCTGGCAGTCGGTCCGACGAAGAGAAGTTCGCTGCCACGGATCGGCTCGGGGAGGTGATCGCGGATGACGGTTTCTAGTTCGGCGAGCTGATCGATGCTTTCGCGGACAAAGGGGTCCTTGGTGAACACAACGTCCAGCCGCGTCACGTGCCCCTTCAAATCGTCCACGTCGCTGACGTAGTAGTCGCGGGCCTTGCGGTTGCGCAGCATCCGGGCCGGTGCCGACAGCTCCTGGTTGTCGTGCAGTCCGATCGGCTTCTTGAGGTATCGCAGGTCGGCAATGCCGAGATCCGGGGCGCGATCCAACAGGCTGCGCTTGGCCCCGCCATTCGGCGGCGTCACAGGTTCCTCAACCAGTTGTTGCAGAGCCACCTGTCCGTCACTCAACGGTTCGGAGAAATCGACTTCGTGGTTCTGGAGGAGCACAGTGAGGGTGCCGGCATAGCCGGCTGGAAAATGATCCTGCACCGCTTTGGCGCCGACGACGCTGCGAGTGTCTGCTGGAAGTTCGCTCAACAATCCGTAGCTCAGGTAGTCATGCAGCGTCGCGCCGGCGATGGCGAAGGGGAGCATCGCGGCCGCGCTGCCGAGCAGAATCATCCCCGGGCGTTTGACCAGGCACCGACCCACCCAGGCCCAGATCGCCTCGGCGCGAAATCGTTCGAGGAACTTGGCCAGCGGATTCACGCCGGCCACCCAGCCGCCCGACGCGGCGATGCGCTCCGCGCGACCGTACGGCCAGAATGCGAACCGTCCCGCCAGCTTCAACATGGCAGGCGTGAGCGTCAGCGACGCCAGCAGCACCACGCACAGGCTCAGTGAGATTCCGATGCCAGCCTGCCGGAACTTGCCGAACTGCGCGAACACCATCATGCCAATGCCGCCGATGACGGTTCCGGCGCTGGCGGTCAGGGCCGCGCCCACGCCTGAAAGTGACGAACTTAGTGCCTCACTCAAACTCTCCGCGTTTTGCAGTTCTTCCTTGTACCGCGCGATCAGGAACAGACAGTAATCCACGCCGGCTCCGTACACGACCACAGTGATGTACACTTCGATCCCCTGAAAGATCCGGTATCCCAGGTGCGGGACCTGCGTGAGCAGCGCCACCAGTCCGAGCGAAATCTGAACCGCCACGAAAACCGTGACCAATGGGATGATCGCCAGCAGCGGGGAACGATAGATCACCACCAGCAGCAGTAGCACGAGGAACACGGTCCACCACTCGATGTCCTTCGCGGTTTTGTCCCCCGCCAGCAGCATGTCGATGCCGACGGTCGCACTCCCGCTCAGTTTGAGATCGAGTCCTGGCGGAATCTGGTTGGCCAGCGAACCGTTTCGCACATCGATCAAATGCTCGATCCAATCGACTGTCGGCCGGTTGATGCCGTCGAGGAACTCCGTGGTCAGGGGAACGATGACGAGCGACGCCTTCTGGTCCTCGCTGACCAGCAACCCGCCGACGAGCGGGTCCTTGAAGGTTTTGATCTTCGACGTTTGCGAGATCACCGAGCCCGGCTGAGCCTGCAGATCTTCGATCGCCGGCTTGAGCGCTTCCTCGATGAACGTCTCATCCGCTTCGGTTAGCGGAACGGTTCTCCGGCAGACAATGACCACGCTACTCTTGAGCAGGTCGTTGGGAAACGCCTTGGCCAGCAAGGCCTCTCCCAGCCGGCTTTTTACGTCCTCGGGAAGATAGGCGAACTCACCGCCACCAGCGATTTTTTTCCACTCTGGTGCCGACGTCCGAACCACGACCAGCACCACCAACCAGGCCACCAGCACGGCGACCCAAAAGCGGGAAACGAATTGTCCCAGCACACGAAACATTCGACGTGGTCATTGCGGGTCTATCGAAGAAAAAGCGTGCGGCCAACGAGGTTCCGTCGCACGGATTGTACGAATCGCGGCTACGGTATCGACCCGGTGTGAGAGAGTCAATCAACGAAGGGCGATGGCGGCGCCGGGGTGGAACTCACTGTCACTCGACGCGGCGCGCGGATTCACAATCGTTCCGCCGGATTCCGTCGCGTTCGTCAACCTGTCCTCTGTGGGGCGGGTCGTTCGCGAGGCGCTAGAGGTGCATGCGGAGCTTGTGGCAACGGCACCTTCGTCAAAGGCAGCTTGAGAGTGAACGTCGTCCCCTGGCCGACCGCGCTGTCCACGCGAATGCGACCCGCGTGGGCTTCAATCACCTGGCGAGTCAGCGACAATCCCAATCCTGTTCCGCCCTGTCCCTGCGAATCGGCTGTTTTGGTGGTGAAGTAGGGATCGAAGATTCGCTTCAGAACGTCGGGAGGGATGCCGTGGCCGCTGTCGCGGATGGCGATCTCGGCCAGTGCGGCCTCGGCGTTCATTCGTACGGAGACCGCAAGTTGCCCCCCATTGGGCATGGCCTGGCGTGCGTTCACGATCAGGTTGAGGAGCACCTGCTGAAGCTGACCCACGTTGACCGTTGCGGCGGGATGCCCGTCGAACTGCGTCTGCAGCCGCACGCGATGGCACTGCAGGTCCTTCTCGACGAGCACGAGCACGTCCTGCACGAGTTCCACGAGGTCCACCGATTCGCGTGGCGCGTCGGCTTTGCCGCGGCGGGCGTACGACAGCACACCGGTCGTGATCTTCGCGGCCCGTTGCCCGGCGTTCAGGATCTTGTCCAGAGCCTTCTCGCGCGTCGCGTGGTCTTTGTGACGCAGGCCGAGCTTTGCATAGTTGATGATCGTGGTCAGGATGTTGTTGAATTCGTGGGTCATCGACGACGCGAGTTCGCCGATCGTCCCCAGCCGCTGGGCTTGGAGCAATTGCTGTTCGAGTTCGGCCAGTCGCCGCTCGAGCGACGCTATGTCGGTTCCGGTGGAAGAGCTCATCGTCAAGCGTGAGGAAATGCCTGTTCGCAGTGAGCGCGAACGAATGCGATGTCCGCGCTTCACTCCTATCGGAACGACTGCAAAGCTTTCTCCAGACGGCAGAGGCGTCATGTCCCGTCCTCGATCACCTCGCGCTGTGCATTCCCGACGTGCCGGTTGGCGATGCCCGGTGGAAATGTGAAGCTGAGCGGACTTTGCCGTGGAAGTTGGAGGGACGAGGGTCGAGGGCAGGAGAACGATGACCGCGAACTCACTCGACCGACGACCCTCAAACCTCAACCGCTTCCGGCAGGTACAGCCGATGCGTTTCGATGTAGCATTCGACCGCGCGCGGGACCATGAAGCGGATGCTCAGGCCAGCACCAACACGGCGGCGGATGTCGCTCGACGCGAGATCGCACGCGGGGATTGAGACGACTTGCAGCCGGTGCGAGAAGTCCGCGCCGAGGGTCTGCCAGACGGGAGCGGCATCCGGCGGTGGTCGGTCCCCACGGTTGACGACGACCAGCGTCGCGAGTTCGAAGATCGCTCGCGGCTCGCGCCACGTCGAAAGGTCGGCCAGCGAATCGGCCCCGAGCAGGAAAAACAGTTCCCGTGCCGCATCCTCAGCGTGCAGGTCTCGGAGCGTCTCGACGGTGTAGCTCGGCCCTCTGCGAGCCAGTTCGCGGCGATCGATTCGAAATGCCGCGTGCCAAGACATCGCAAGATCGAGCATTTCGGCTCGTTGCTTCCCCGGCGCGATGGCTTGGACCAGCTTGTGTGGCGGCGTGCCTGCGGGGACGAACCGGACTTCGTCGAGGCCGCACTGTTCTCGGCACTGCTCGGCGAGCAGCAGGTGCCCAAAATGCACCGGGTCGAATGTGCCTCCGAAGATGCCCAACTTCATCGTGCGTGACGCTTCCTTCCTCGCGGCGGTTCCGAACCGTATCCTGTGGCCGTCAGGTTAGCACACGACGGCGATGCCGCAACCCGCATGACAACCACACCGCAGAAAAGTCTGTTCGGGCCGGAACCGCTGCCGTGGGAGGCGGCGGATCGGGAGGACATTCTGTGCGCGGACGTCATATTCAACCGGCCGCTGGACACGCCGTTTCAGTATCGCATCCCGGACGAACTTCGAGGGCGGCTGAAGCCCGGTCAACGCGTGAAGGTGCCGCTCGGTCGAGGCAACTCGCTGGTCGTGGGTTTTTGCGTGGGCGTGTCACCTCCCACGGTGAACTCGTTGCGGAAGCTGAAATCGGTCGAGTCGTTGATCGACGACGAACCGCTTCTGACGCCGGGCATGCTCAAGCTGACGCGGTGGATCGCGGAGCGATACCTGTGCGGTTGGGGTCAGGTGCTGGACAGCGTGGTGCCGGCCGGAGTCAAAAACCAAGCCGGGACGCGCGAAGTGCTGTTGCTGCGGGTGGCGGATGACGTCCGTGAAAAGCTTGGGGGGCGTGAGTTGTCCGACAAGCAAACGGCCGTGCTGGACGTCTTGACGAAATCGGCCAAGCCGCTGACACTCGACCAGGTTGCGAAGCGCGCGGGATGCGGGACTGGTCCAATCGCCGCACTGCGGAAGAGTGGCCTTGTTGAAACATTTCACGAGCGCCGCGAGGCGGATGGACGCGATCCAACAAGCACCGCCGGAGCCGAATCCGAGCCGCCGATCACATTGAACCCGGAGCAACAGCGCGTCCTGGATCGAATTCTCGTCGCGCTGCGCGAGCGGTTGCACAAAACGTTTGTGCTGTTCGGTGTGACCGGCAGCGGCAAGACCGAGGTGTACATCCGGGCCATCCAGGAGGTTGTCAGCTACGGTCGTCAGGCGATCGTGCTCGTGCCCGAGATCAGCCTGACGCCGCAGACAATTCGCCGGTTCCGCAGCCGATTCAAATCGGTGGCGGTGCTGCACAGTCACCTCAGCGATTCCGAACGCCACCGGTTCTGGCAGCGGATTGCGCGGGGCGAGGTCGAGGTCATCGTCGGCGCCCGCAGTGCCGTTTTCGCGCCGGCCCCGCATCTTGGCCTGATCGTGATCGACGAGGAACACGAGACCACGTTCAAGCAGGATTCGACGCCGCGCTATCACGCTCGCGATGTGGCTCGGCAGCGGGCGGAACTGGAGAACATCCCGCTGATTCTTGGTTCCGCCACGCCGACGCTGGAATCATGGTCGCGAGCCGCTCGCGTCCAATCGACTTCTCCCCTCTCCCCTTTGGGGAGAGGGGTCGGGGGTGAGGGGCGCGACGACGAACTGCTGCGGTTGCCGAACCGCGTGGCCGGGCGACCGATGCCTCCGGTGCACATTGTGGACATGCGGTTGGACCCGCACTTCCAGCATGGCGGGGCGATCGGGCGGGCGTTGCAGTTCGCCATGCAGGAGTCGCTCGCCGCGGGCGGGCAGGTGATTCTGTTCCTCAACATTCGCGGTTACTCGCCCGTGCTGTTCTGTCGAAGCTGCGGGAAGCCGGTGAAGTGTCCGCACTGCGATATCACGCTGACGTGGCACAAGTCAGACAACCGGGCGAGGTGTCATTTCTGCGAGTTTGACGCGGCTCCGCCAACGGCGTGTCCGAATTGCAAGGCGCTCGGGTTGAAGCTGTTTGGAATCGGTACGCAACGGTTGGAGCAGGAGGTGAAGGCCCGGTTCCCGAAACATGCGTGCTTGCGGATGGACAGCGATTCGATGCGGCGGCATGGCAGCCACGAAGTCGCGTTGGAGTCGTTTCGCCGGGGCGACGTGCGGATTCTCCTCGGCACGCAGATGATCGCCAAGGGACTCGACTTTCCCAACGTGACGCTGGTGGGCGTGATCGATGCCGACACGCTGCTGCATCAGCCCGACCTGCGGGCCAGCGAGCGGACGTTCCAACTCATCGCGCAGGTCGCCGGCCGCACGGGACGAAGTGCTCGCGGCGGCAAGGTGCTCGTGCAAACGTGCTCGCCGACCGAGCCGGCGATTGTGCTGGCGTCACGCCACAATTTCGAGGCGTTCGCGCGTGCAGAGTTGGCACACCGCCGCGAGACGAATTCGCCGCCGTTCCAGCACTGGGCCCGCGTGATCGTGCGCGGCCCCGACGACTCCGCCGCACAGGCCGCAGCCCGGCAGATGGCTGACGCGTTTCGATCGGCCATCAGCGAACTGTCGTCTCCCATCCGGCTCCTCGGCCCCGCCCCCGCCCCGATCGCCCGGTTGCAGAACAATTTTCGCTACCACTTCCAACTCGCGGCCGAATCGGTCGAGCCGATCCAACAACTCTGGCACTTCGTCTCCCCGTCCGACAAGTTGGTGCTGCCGAAGGATGTGGAGTTCACGGTGGACGTGGACCCGATCAGTCTGCGGTGATTTGCATCATTCAGCGTAAGGCCATTCCTAGCTGAACGATGATGGCACGGATACGATGCAACTCCGCGTTTTCTCTGTGTGGGGAAACGAACAGTACGCACATCTCCCCGTCAACAAGATGGAAATCGATCATGGATCTCGAAGCCAGAGTCCGGCGTTTGGAAGAACTTGTCGCCGGGCCTGTGTTTGGCGACCAGACCAAGACCATTCGTGCACGGCGAGTGGAGATCGTGAATGAGCAAGGTCAGGTTCAGACGGTGCTCACTATTACTCAAGAGCAGGCGGTCATGGTCCTCACCGATCCCGGCCGAAACGCCAAGGCCATGATTGGAGTGGGCAAAGAGGGACCACACATCATTCTCACTCGGCCCGACGGTAACGTCGCGCTGCGGCTGGGCGTCTCGGAGAAGGGGGACCCGACGATTTCGTTGTCAGACGCCAAGCAGCAGCCGGTGGTCATGCTGTCCCTCACCGGAAACAATCCCGCTCTGGATTTTCGCGATCAGCAAGGCATGGTGCGGCTATCACTCAACGTCCTGGCATCTGGCACGCCGTTCATTACCTGTCACGATCCGCAGGGGACGCGGCGCGTGTCTCTGAGCACCATCGAAGGTCCCAACGGGCACGCCTTCTTGAGCCTCCACGACGCGAACGGAAAAGAACATTTCTTCGCGGCCGTCGCGGACGGCGGCACTCCACAATTCGTCATCTCCGGGACCGATGGCTCCCAACTCATGTTCAATGCCGGCAACCAAGGAACGACCGTCGTCGTCAGTGACGGGCAGCAGCAACTTCGGCTGGCGCTCGGACTGTCGGATAAGAACGACCCGTTCATCACGCTCTACAACGACCAGAGCAAGCCGCGCGTCTCGCTCGGTGTCGGTGAAGAATACAGCGGTGTGGCCGTCAATGATTCGCACGAAAAGGGTCGAGTCACGATGACGGTCAATGCCGACGAACGACCCGCGATTACCCTCCGCGACGAATCGAACTGCCAGCGCATCGTGCTGACCGAGATGCCGGATCGGAGCGTGGGTGTGGCCCTCTACGACCCGCAGGGCAAACTGATGGCCATGCTCTCCGGCAGACAGGATTGCCGCGGTCTACTCGTCAATGACCCCACGGGCCGACCACGAGCCATACTCACCTTTGGTCCCGAAGGCCCGGCCCTCGTCATGACCGACGAATTCGGCAAGGAGACGTATTCGGCCCCTTGATCGGTTGCGGTCATGGGTCAGGCTTTTCAGCCTGAGTGTCAGCCTGGAAAGTCCGACCTAATGAATTATTCGCAAATCAATATAATGAATACGCTTGCGTCTCACCGATCCCGGTCAACACGGCCTCAAAACCGACCGACATCGCCTGCCTGTCAACTGACATTGAGGCTATGTCAGTGCGAATTGGCCGTGAGTCAGTCGAATTGACGCCTGAGTCGGTCGACTTCAAGGCTGAGTCAGTCGAAATCGCCGCCGTATCAGCCGACACCCTCGTGATGCACGCTGCCCGGTGTCCAAGTTCAACTCACACGCACCGCGTGTTCGTCCCCCTCGGGCCGATGTTCGCCGAACCGTCGGGTGGCACTGCCGGCTTGTCCGGCAGTGATTCAAGGTCCACGTCGAGCACTGCTGGGCAAGCCAGCAGTGCCACGCAGCAGGGACGAAACTGCTACTTCAAACTCTGTTGTGGCAGGGTCTCCCGACCCTGCCACGATGCCTGACCGAAGGACTCCGGGCGGTGCGGGATCAGGAGACCCGCGCACAACGATGGTGACCCGCGCACAACGGTGTCAATCGAACAGGTAGCTGACCGATTCGTTGCGGTGGATGCGCCGGATGGCTTCGCCCAGGAGGGGGGCGACGCTGACGATTTTGAGGGTGGGGAATTTTTGATCTTCGGCGATGGGGATCGTGTTGGTGACCACGACTTCGCGCACGGGGGCTTCGCGCAGGAGGGACGTGGCTTTGCCGCAGAAGACGGCGTGCGTGGCGCCGATGTAGATCTCGGCGGCTCCCTGCTGGTGGACCACTTCGGCCGCGCCGACGATCGAGCCGCCGGTGCTGATCATGTCGTCGAACAGCAGGGCGATCTTGCCGGTGATCGGGCCGCCGATCAGGTTGGCCTGCTTGGTTTCGGTCGCGCTCGAGCGGCGTTTGTCCACGATGCACAAGTTGCCGCCGAGGTACTCCTGGTGCGACAGCGCCCGCTTGATGCTCCCCTCGTCCGGGCTGATGATCGCGATCTGATCGCGGGGAATCTTCTTCGACAGGAAATAGTCGTCGAGGATCGGGGCCGCGTACAGGTGATCGACGGGGACGTCGAAGAAGCCCTGAATCTGTGCCGCGTGCAGGTCCATCGTCAGCACGCGGTCGGCTCCGGCCTTGACGATCAGGTTGGCCGCCAGCTTGGCCGTGATCGGCACGCGCCCCGAGTCCTTGCGGTCCTGCCGGGCGTAGGCGAAGTACGGGCAGACCACGGTAATCCGCTCGGCGCTGGCGCGCTTGCAGGCGTCGATCAGGATCAGCAGTTCCATCAGACTTTCGTTGGGCTGCGGAGCCGTCGGCTGGAACAGGAACACGTCGCGACCGCGGATGTTTTGCAGCAGCTTGATCCCGATTTCGCCGTCCGGGAAGTTCCAGATCTCGACCTTCGCCAGTTCGATCCCGAGGAAGTCGCCGACTTCCTGAGCCAACCTGGGATGCGCCCGCCCGCTGATGATCGTGAGGTGCTCGTACATGGCCGCCATTTCAGCGGTGGCCACGCGGCTTTGTCAAGGAGCGGAGTGAAAGAGACTGAGCCGAAGTATCTCGACGATACTCATCGTGCAACAGCGCGGGTGTTTGGATACACTGGCTCCGGTGCCGCCATGAATCCACTGATCGAACAACACAAGGATGCACTGGTTGAGCTGTGTCAGCGGTTCCAGGTCCAGCGTCTGGAACTGTTTGGCTCAGCTTGCACGCCGGAATTTGATTCGCGGCGCAGCGATCTGGATTTCCTCGTGGAATTCACGCCGGGCTGCGATCTCGGGCCGTGGTTGTCGCGATTCCTGGCGCTTCGGGACGCTCTTGCTGAATTGTTTGGATGCTCGGTTGATCTCGTCATGCCGTCGGCTCTGAACAACTCCTGGTTCCGCCGCGAAGCCGACAAGACTCGGACCCTGATCTACGATGCATCCACAGTCACCCAAGTGGCTTGACGACGCGCTTCAGGCAGCGGACCTGATTCTGACCGCCACGCGCGTGCCTTCCGGCTAATTGTGCTGGCGCGAGATCAATTTGCTCTTCAGTAATTCCTCTCGACCCTGGAACGGCGGTCGAACGGACGGGCGGTTCCGCGAATCGTCACGACGGTTTTGCGAATTGCTCGCGATTCCCTTCGACGCGGTTGGTGCGGCGGCAGGTTTCGGCGGGGCAGGTTCGGGCGCGACCTGTTGCAGCCATTGCGCGGGGACATCGGGCGGCATCGGGAACTGGTCGGGGCAGACGCGGGCCTTGATCACGTCAAACGGCTCGTCGATCCACAGGCCGTGGTCGTTGATTTGCATCACACCGAGATCGCGCATGAGTTGCATGCGGGTGGATTCGTAGGCCAGCCAGACGCTCATGAAATTGTTCTGGGCATCGCTGAGAGCGGACACCGCTGACAGGAGGTTTTGTGCGGCCGTGGGACCGAACTGAGCCTGCGCGGCGCCCGGATCGGCGGGCGGCACCGGTTTGTTCAGGGCCTCGCGGGTTTGATCGACGCGGCGGATGGCAATCGCGACTGCCCGGCGCTGGATTTCCAGATTCAGCCGGTGTTGATTGAGGTTGCGGACGTGATTCCGCATTTGCGTGTTGATCGAATCTTCAAAAATGACGAGCTGCCGACGCGCCTGTTGGTAGCTGATAAGCTGAGCCCGGAAATTGTTTCGTTCGATCAGCCGCGTGAGCGGCGGATCAAACTGGAATCCGGCTCGCAAGCGACCCGTCGGGCCGCGAAACGCCAGCGGATTGTTGCCCAGCGTCGAGACATCGCCGTCAAAAAAGATGCTGAAGTTCGACTCCAGCCGGTTCGCGTTGAATTCGATCAGCCGCCACGTGTCCACAAGGGCGGAGCGGTTGTTCATCCAGTCGAGCCGATTCGAGCGGGCAATCTCCAGGGCCAGCGCTGCGTCCAGGTCAATGGCTGTGACGGACACCTGCTCCAGCCGCGCCCGAGCCTGAATCAGGGACAGCTCTCCCAGCACGTCCTGCAGATCGACCAGCAGGGCGACAAACTGGTCCGCTGTCTTGCGGCGCGTGTCCGGAGTCAAACCATTTTTCAAGCCGGACAGCGTGTCGCGCATCTTCTCAAACCGGTCGCGCACTTCGATCAAGTTTTCCGACAAACGCTGGCGATCCCGTTCGAAGTCGGCTCGAGCGTCCGGCGCCAGCGTGTCCTGCCGGACCTTCGCCGCGCGATCGAGCTGGTCGAGGTCCTGTCTGGTCAGTGTGAACAACGTGACGGAACGACTGTGAAATTCCTCGAACATCGAGAGTGCTTCCTGAAGCGCCGGCAGATCGGGGTCCGCAGGCAGATCGCCGATACGACGAATGAATTCGCTGACGTCATTCTGCATGTCCGTCACCTGGCGATCGATCAGTTGGAACCTGCGAATCAGGCTGTCGTCCAGGTCGAGTTCGACATTGGGAGGCAGTCCGAGCAGAACCTTGAACGTGTCCAACTGCGATTGCAGGCCGTTTCGGTTTTGGAGCAGGGTCGCACGTTGAGTTTCGATGCTCTGTCGAAATTGGTCGACCTGGGCGATGTCGATCAGGCCGGCATCGAGGTTGGCTTCGAGCAGGGCCAGAGTGCGAAGCTGCAGATTCAGGCTGTCCTCGTTGTTGCGAATCTGCTGCAATCGCTGAAGCTGTCCGATGAACCCGCCGACGTTTCCGGCGCCGCCGCCGGCAAGGCCGATCACGGCGCCCGCGCTCCCGCCGCCGCCGCCGCCGTCGATCCCACCACGGCCCAGATTGGCATCGCCCACACCGCTGAATCCGGTTGTTCCCAGTCCCGTAAACCCCGACAGTCCGGAATCGCCGGAGAAGCCGCCGCGACGTTGCGGCCCCTGGACGCCGAGGTTGCCGATCGCGACGTTCGTGTAAAAGCCCTGGCGATACTGCTCAAACGCCCGCACGTTTGCGAGCAGGACACGTTCGGCGAGCGTCAGTCGCTCCAGCCCGATGACTCGGCCTCCGTTACGCAACAGCGGCTGGACCAGACTGAAATTCAACAGCGTGGTCGCGTTGTCCGAGTCATTGCCGGCGAACTGCCAGACGAACGAGTTCGCGAACCCGACGAGCAGCGTCCCGGCGGTTGCCGCGCGCTTGGCGATGTTGAACGACGAGAAGGGCGCCGTTCGACCGAGCGTGAACGAGTTGGCTTCGCCACCAGCTCGCTTGTCGCCCAGATGCTGGTACGTGCCATCCACGCCACCGAAAAACTGCGTGTCGAATGCAAACCGCTCCGAACTCACGTCCAGCGCCGACAGGTACAGCGTTTCGATCTGCTGCTGGTACGTCGAGCTGTTGATCAGGCCGATGCGCACCGCATCATCCAAGCCGAGAAGAATGGCACCGTCCTTGCCGGGCCGGGTGTACGACGAGAGCGATTCGCGCCAACTCGGGCTTTCCAGTTCCGGCCGATCGCCGTTGTCATGCCAGCGTTTCCAACCCGTCTTGCCGTAAATGCAATGCATGAGTTGATGCGAGTCCGGGTCGTCGGGAGGCATCGGCGGGCATTCCTGCACGTACGGTTCGTAAAACCGGCTGCGGGGATCCATGTCGACGGAGAAGCCGGGTTCGCGGGCCCAGCGTGGGTCGTACGACTTTTCCTCGACCAGGCCGGCGACGTCGGTGTCGGCCTGCTGTCGGTAATGAAATCGATTGCAGCCGGCCAGGGCGCAGGCGAACAAGGTCACGCCCACGCGAAGCCGTTTCGACGGCCGAATTGCACCGCTGAACATCCGTGTCCCCTCGTTCGATGCGCGTATCCCGAGGTCCCTGACCGGGGCGAACGGCGATCCGCCGCACCAGCGCAAACGGATCGCATGACATCAAACTCGGCTGATAGACTTTGCCGACTTGAACGATTGCAGCGGTCGCGGAGAATTGCCGGCGTGACGCGCGCCTCGCTTAGGGAGCCGGCTTGGCCGGATCGGCAGAAGTCGCCGCAGGCGCCACACCAAACCGGGTTCGCATCGATTTGAGAGCATCTTGCGCGGACTGCTGCTTGAAGGGGTTGGCATCTGGATCGGGCGGGCCACCACCACCGCCTCCGCCAAACCCACCGCCTCCGAATCCGCCACCACCGCCGGCGCCACCGCCACCTCCACCGCCTCCACCTGGTCGCGCTCCAAACGGCAGACCGATCGCGTCCAACTGTTCCTTCTGGCTGTCGGAGAGCAGTCCCAGAAGTTCCTCGTGCATCGCCTTCGCATCATCGTCGGACATTTTCTCTCGTTCCTCGACGCCGACCAATCCCTTCATCAGTCCGGCGAGTTGATCGGATTCGAGCTTGATCCCAATGTTGCCCGTCAGCAAATCCAGCTTCCGGACGAGCGTTGTCAGATCGCGTTTGGGGGCTGGGCCTCGTCCGCCTCCCATGCCGCCTCCCATGCCACCCATCATCGGCATCATGGCCGGACCCGTCGGCGGTCCGCCGGCCATCGGGCCTCCGGCCGACGGCGGAACGGGAATCGACGCCGATGCTCCTCCGGTCAGGACCGACCGCTCCGGCACCTGCGCCGGGCGCGTGACTTCGAAGCCGGCGGCAGACAGGATCGCGTACGAACCGATCGAGCCCAGCAAGACGCCGGTGGCCCCCGCGGCAAAACCGAGCGACATCCCCAGCGGGTTTCGCTGTCGCAGCGCCACCCAAATCAGGACGAAGATGGACAACAGCCCGACAGACAAGACGTACGCGCTCAGGACATTCAAGTTGGCCATGACTCGCCTCCTGTGAAGGATTGGAATGAAAGAAGTCTCCCGCGCGACCATGCCTCGCGCGATGAGTGGCCTTGGAGCAGTCGGCACCAGGTCGCCAGCGATCACGCGGTCCCGGCGGCCGTCAGGAGTTTGTCCACGTCGTTGGCGACGATCACGCCGTAGTTCACGGCCCCCAGCCAGCCGGACATGATAATGCCCACCGAACCGGCGTGATACAAGCCCCAGACCTGATTCGGCAGGTCGCGGCTGACCTTCAAGCCTTCGAATTTGGTCCCAAACGAAGCCCCCTGCTGGTGCCGCGTGTAATGCAAAAACGTGCGCGGCGTCGAGGCTTCGACGTGATCCAGCTTGGCGCGGATATCGGGCACGTACCGTTCCAGACACGACAGGGTCGTGTCGACGAGCTCGCGCTTGTCGGCTTCGTACTGATCCTCGGGCAGGTCGGACCAGTCGCGAAAGTTGGCGTTGGTCGACGAGACGATCAGCCAGCGGTCGCTCCCGGGACGTGTCCGAGGATAGTAAAAGGAAAACGTGCGACTGCTGACGCGCTTGCTGAGCATCGCGTCGACATCGAAGCCCGTGTGTTCCGAATGGAACAGCAGATCGCCGCAGTCGTCGAAACCGACCCCCGGCTGGAGCGCGATGTACACCTGGCAACTGCTGTTGTTGAGCCGCACCGCGCGTCCCTCGTCAACGTAGGCGGGGTCGAGATGCTGCTCGCCAACCAGTTGAAACAGCGTGGTCTTGATGTTGGCATTGGACACGATCGCCCGGCAGCCAATCCGCCGGCCGTTCACGATCACGCCGGTCACTTTGCGGTCGGGCGAAACCTCGATCTTCTCGACCAGGCACCGAATGCGGATATCGACTCCGTTCTTCTCCATCTCCGCCCGCATCAACTGTACCAGCCGGTCGGTGCCACCCTCGAACGTGTACACGCCCTTGCTCATGAAATTCGAAAACACAATGCCGTAGGTGATGGCCGGGTCTTCGAGAGTGGAGCCGTTGGCGTAGGTGATCGGTTCCATCAGCAGACGCACCACGTCCGACCGGCCGGGGAAGAACTCGTCGAACAGTTGCCGGGCCGTCTTGCTCTGGTCGTCGTAGAAGTTCATCCCGCGAGCCGTATCGAAGAACCGTTGCACGACGTCGGGCGAAATCCCAAATTGAGTCGTGATGATTCGCGTGAAGTCTTCGCGGTCGAAGGAGGTCCGCAGCGAAAACTGCGGGTTCTCGAAGCGAATTCCCCGGAGTTGCACAATCGAATCGGCGATCTCCTGCGTCCAGTACTTCCGGCACGACTTGATCATGCCGACCGGGAAGCCGTGCAGCGAAATGTCGAAGATGTGTCCGCCGCTGCGCTTGAACCACGTCGCCATGCCGCCGAGCTGGTAATGATGCTCCAGAAGCAACACCGAGTACCCCGCGCGAGCCAGAATGTTCGCCGACGTCAGCCCGGCCAACCCGCTGCCGATGACCACGACGTCGTAAGAATCGCGGGCGCCTTTCAAAAAATCTTTGGGCATCGTTCTTCTCAATCACGCGATCGCACTTGCTTCCCAACCGAGACCAAACCTCGCAGCGCCGCAGTGTATTGTCTGCCCCGCCGCGAACCAATCGACGGCCGGAGAAAATACTCCGTTGCCCCGTCCCTTGAGTTCTGGCCGTTTCGTTACTCGGCGTCCTCCACCCCTCGGTGGTTTGAATCCTTCGTCGCCGCAAACGCCGAGGCCGGGGAGGACGCTGAGAAAGGTTCACTGAGACGACGTCGACGCCACGAGAATTCCTTCCGCCGCTCGAACGCCATGATGAAACGCTTCCTCGAACACCGGAATCCCGCTCAGGTCGGCGTTGGCGAAGTGGATGTTGCGAAATGGCTGAGCAGCGTGGCGGCGGGCGTGGCTCCAGATGAATTCGGGATGCGGCCGCACCATCGCGTGCCCCCACCGCATGATGTCGATCCGTTCGACGTGCTGCCGGATGCCGGGGTGAGGCCGCGACAGGTCCGCCAGCGTGACGTCCGCCCACTCGTCGCGGCAAAGTTCGAGCAGCCGCGAACGTGCCACGCGCGGGTCGTGGTCGCACAGCAGAAAATAATACGTAACCACCGTGGGCCCGAATTCCGGCCCGCGTTGATGCGTGGCCACGACGTAGCCCAGCGACGGGCTGTCGTAGATCACGTTGTCCCATGCGAGCGGGAACCCCAACCCGACCGGGCGCGAGCGGAGTTGCAGGTTCGCCACCATCCACGATCCGTGCCGAAACTCGTTCAGGTGCGAGGCCAGTTCTTCGGGAGATTCGCGGAACGATTTGATGACGTGCCGGGTGAGAAACTGCGGGGCGGCGAAGATGACTCGGTCGGCGTGCCAGCCCACCGTGCGTTGCTGCTCCGAATCGAACGCAACGACATCCACGCCCGGCGTCCCGTCTCGATCGACCGGCACGATGTCCAGCACTGCCATGCCGGTGCGGACTCGATCGCTGACCCGGCTGAGCAGGTGATTCACGAGCCGGCCGTTGCCTTCGGGCCAGGTAATCAGTGGTTGCGGTTCGTCGCCGGGTCGGCGGACTCGCGACGCAAAGTAGAACAGTCCCGCCCAGGCGCTCACGTCGGTCAGCGTCGCGCCGTAGTCATCGCGGCAAGTGTAGTCCAACAGCCAACGCAACCGCGACGAATTGAATGCGTGTTCATCGCACCACTCGGCAAGCGAGAGTTTGTCGAGTGACGTCACGTCCGCATCGTCCGAGCACTGCGCCACGGGGATCGTGAACGCCCGGCGGCCGGACCCGTCGCGCCATGCCACCCAGCGGTCCACTTCTCGTTGAAACTCCGCAAGCTGCCGTCGATCGTCTTCTGACTCGCCCGCGTGCAGGTACAGCCCTTCGTACCACCGGCCGCGGTGAAACACACGCTCCTCCGGGTCGCGAACGAAAAACTGTTCGCCGACGATCGATTCCCCGTCGCGAGTTCGACCCTCGACAACCCCGACTTCGTGCAGCAGCGAGATCAACTCCTCGTTCTCCCGAAACGGCACCGGCAGGTAGTGAGCCCCCCACGGAAACGCCGTCAAGTCGCATCGCCCGCTGCGCGAGGTCCCGCCGGCTTTCGGCTCCAATTCGAAGAGCTCGAAATCGTGGAAGCCGGATCGTGCGAGCTTCCACGCCACCGATAATCCGGCCACGCCGCCACCGACGATCACGACCGGGATCGACCGCCAGGCGTCCTCGGACGGCGGCCGGAATCCTCGATCGCGCACGACGTGCCCCAGCCGGGACGAAGCGCCGACCAACTCGCCGCCCGGAAGTGCCACGCGATCTCTTTCCAACGTCGAACACGCCGCGAGCGCGGCTGGTGCGCCCAGCATCGTTGCCAAAAGCTCGCGTCGAGTCAGAGAGGTCATGGAATAATCAACTCGCGGCAACGATTGCCGATCGGCGGAAATTGCCTCACGTCGCGTGTTAATCTTTGCCGATGATAACGACACTATCGACATTACCGATTTTGCGCACCCGGTTCGAGCACGGACGCCACCGATGCGGTGCAGATTCCTCGCAAACTGGATCCTCGCTGCCAGCCTGATCGGGCTGGCGCCGGGGATGCTGTTGGCGCAGTTCGAAGTTCTGCCGGTCGCGAACGAGTCGGCGCCGCGCGGTCAGTTCTTTGGAGTTCTTGGCCAGGTGGCTCGGCCGGGAGTGTATGAGTTGCCGGGCGGGCGGCAAACGCTCAACGACCTGATCGAAGCCGCGGGCGGATTGACCACGGCGGCGTCGAGCAATCTGCGGATCGTCCGCAGCGGTGGCCAAACGTTCTTTCAGCCGCGAGTCCGGGTCGAGCTGCACTCGGGAGACCTCATCGTTTGCGAACGTCGTCGCGCCGGAATGGTGATGGCGGGGAGCGGCTCGACGGCAGCGAGCGGCCGCGACGCGCGAGACTCAACGGGCTACGTGACCGGTAGGCCGTCGAACGGCGCAGGCACCGCCTCGGAACCAGCCCGGTCATCCGAACCGGAAACGGCGGACGCGGTGCAACTCGGCGTCATCGGCTTGCTCGACCGGCTGGTCGTGATCGCGATCCCATCGGAACAGGCCACGCTGCAGAATGTGCTGGCGACACTGCGTCAGTCGCGCGAAGGGGCGAGGCAGATTTCGTTGCTCAGGGATGGCAGCCAACACCGCGCTGTTCCGCTGACCGAAGCGACTCAGACCGTGCTCACCACCGGCACCGTGATCGTTTTCGACGCGAAGTCGGCTCAGGTCGATTTCCTGCCGAAGTTGCCTCAACCCGTACGCTGGACGGCCAACGAAGTGCCCGCGGCCCAGGCGTTGATCACCACCTCCGATGTGGCGAAGCCGGCGACGGTCGAGGGGATGTTTCCTCGGACAGCGCCACAGTCGAATGAACTGACCGTGCCGCCCGATCAAACGGCAACTGTGATGGACGTGACCGAGCAGTTTCAAACGGCGGATGAGCCGGTGGCGCATGCCGCTGCCGACGAATCCTCAAGTCCAGCGCCTCTGGTCACGACTCGCGAGGCGGTGACGACGCCAACCGTGGACGACGCGAAAGCTGGCGGAACGAGTTGGGTACTTCCAACGCTGATCGTGTTGGGCAGCGTCCTCGCGGTGGCGGGCTTGATTGGGTTTGAGTTCCTTCGCAGGCCGGCGTTGAAATCGCAGTCCGCACGAGCCGCTGCCGGAGCCGTGGCCGCAGCACAGCCGGATCGCAAGGCGCTCGAATCTCGAGGCGAGACGATCCCTTCGGTGCCGGAACCCGCGATCCCAACGCTGCTCGATGAGTTGATCACCAACTGTCTGCCGATCGTCATCGAACCGGTCGTACTGCCGAGTGGTGTGCGAATCCATGGGCGACCCATCGAACGCTCGGACGAGTTTCAACTGCGTTTCGACGCGGCACATTCGATTCCGCAGCCGCACGTTTGTCAGGCGGCAACGGTTGGCGTACTGAAAACTGCGGTCGAGCCGACGGCGGCCGTGCAGAACATTCCGCGCCGCGCGGCGGCGACTCCCCCAGGTCAGCGAATCGATACGCGACATCCGCGAAGCATGGACGAGCCCAAGCTGCTGGATCGCGTTTTGGCGGAGCTTGACCGGAGCAAACGAGCATCGGCCGCGCGGTCTTCGCCAGCGATTGCCGGCGGGAGGACGGGTCCATCTCACATCGGACGGCATCTGCAAGGAGGTGTCCGATGAGCGAGGCACTGGACTGTGGCACCTGCTGGTTTCGAGCGCTTCGCCCGCACGGGAGGCACCTGGTCTTGCGCCGTGGTCTCGCGGTGTTCGCGACGGTGCCGGACACGCCGGCCCAACGCGAAGTGCTCGAATTGGCCCACGTTCCGTTTGCCATTGGTGACGACTATCTGGCATTGATCGGTGACGCCTCGGAAAAACTGGCTTCCGTTTTCAAAGCCACCTGCCGCGATCTGCTTCCGTACGGCGACCTGCCGGCGGATGATCCGGTCGTGCGACAGGCGATTGCGATTCTCGTGGAATCGCTGCTTCCTCAAGTGGAGTCGGCGGGCGAAGTTTGTTGTTTGATTCGGTGCGGCGGCGGCGAGAGTAATCCGGGGCGATTGAGCCGCCGCACCGAGTTTTTCAGCCGGCTGGTTCGGCTTCGAGGCTACCGACCGGTTGAATTGTCCGCCGGGATGGCGGTCGTTCTGGCGGGGTTGTCGGATCAGGGATTCACGGGGATTGGGATGGACCTGGGAGCGTCCGGATGTGACATCGCCGTCGCGCATCGCGGAGTGCCAGTGGCGTCGTGCTGGGTCCCGCGCGGCGGCCGTTGGATTGACGAGCAGTTGGCACGTCGCCAGCAGTGGTTCCAGCGCGAACCAAACGGCGGGTTGAGGCCGGACATCGTGCGCGCTGGCCCGACCAAGCTGTCGAAGCAGGGATCCGTCAACAATCCGTCGGGAGCGAATGAAAACTTGTTCGCCGGTCTCTATCGAGGAATCTTGACGCCGGCGGTGGAACAGTTGGGACGGATGCTGAGCACCTGCGGTGAGGCCACGCTGCGGGCGTGTCCTCCGCTGACGATCGCGTGCAGCGGCGGAGCGACCGGTGTGTCGGGCTTTGCCGAACTCCTGCAGCGTCTGGTTCGCGAGATGCCGCTCGCCGTCCCCATCGGCTCAGTCCGCGTGGCTGCAGATCGCGAGCACGCGGTCCTCCGAGGCGGCCTGATCCACGCCGAAATCGAACACGTTGGGCAACGCTCCCGTCCGGCCGCGTGACGCTGGCGGATGGAGGATGGCGGATCGTTGACGCCAGTCAGTGGTCACGGTGGAGTCGACCCACGACCCACCCTCCATCGGCTGATTCTGCCTCTGCTGCGTCATCGTCGCCATCCGCGGCATCCTTCGGGCTTGACCGACCCAAACCCTTGTGAGACAAGACGCCGCGCATCTCTCGTCTCTCACAAATCCCCGCAGCGACAGTGTCGCCATTCACGACCAAGGATGGTCCGCAATGAAACGGATTCTGTTTGTCGGCCTGGTCAGCGGAGCCACCGCGTGCCTCGGCGGGTGCGCGAATTTCGTGGAGTCTCGCGTGGTGAGCGCCTTCGCTGCCGACCTGCGATCCGAGGACCTGGCCGATCTGCGGCAGCTCTCGTCCGACGAGTTTGCTCGCGAGGCGTTGCGGCACGACAAAGCGATTGATTCCCTCAAGCTGCTCAAGGTTCCGATGGGGGAACCCAAGGTCGTCAAGGTGTCGGACGAAGCTCCCAATGCAAAAGACGTCGTCGTTGAGGTCGGCGATGCGAAACAGAAGCTGCATTTCAAGCTCGTGCGCGACCCCGACAAACGCAAGTGGGTTGTCGACGACATCTACAAGAGCAAGCAGGACGTTTCGAAGGGTACCACGATCGCGCAGCAGATGGACGTGCTGCTGAGCGTCCGCGAGGTGCTCGATGCGTTCGAATCTGGCGACCGGCGGAGGATTCTGGCGACGACCACCGACGGGCTTGGCCGAACGCTCAGCGATCTGCCGCCGCACTGCCTGGCCGCGCTGGCTCGAAAGGCGATCGACGAGACGGTCAAGCAGTCGGGCATCCAGCCGCGACTTGAGGTTGGGGAAGACGTGGCGCACGTGCGACTGCCGCAATCGGGCGGCGAAATCGAAATCACGTTTCAGCGCGTGGGCGAACGCTGGTTGATCGAAGACGTGAGCCGCGAGGCGCGGCAGGAGGCGAACCGCCTGGCGTCGCTGCGTGACGCGGCGGCCGTCACATCCGTCGCCGTGGCCTTTCAGGCGGCGTACCAGTCCCACGACAAAAAACGCCTGGCCGAGGTGAGCACAGCGAGGCTGTTCGACGGCTGCCTCGCCGCCGCGGACCTGACATTCGTCAGCCTGCCGACAGCGGCATCTCCGGACAAGTTTGAAGTCAAACTGGAGCCGCGCAGCGCGAGTTTCGTCGTGAACGGCAAAAGCGAGATCCTGCGGCTCAGCCTCCTCCAGCAATCGTCCGGCAGGACGGGCGAGACGGCGTATCGCGTCGAGGAAGTCACGCTGTACGAACTCAACGGCACGCAAGACAAGCGACTGTCCGCCCTGTTCAATTCGCATGCGGTGATGCAGGCGTTCAGCGAGTCGCTCAATTTGAGAGACCTCGGCAAAGTGCGTTTGCACGCGTCTCCGGACTTCAATCGCCGCGTGTGGGATCGCCTGACGCCTTCGACGCTGGAGGCGCTCCCGACACGCGAGTTGCAGCCGGCCACGCCGCACGTCGTCAACACGGTGTTCCGCGGCGCTGTGACGGAGGTCACCGTCACGCAAGGGACGGGACCGCGAACGTATGTTCTTCGCGATCAGTCGGGTAGGATGGTCGTCGATGACATCGAAGTTCCCGCGCAAGACCGACCGCGGTCGCTCAAGGCGACGCTCGACCTGCTGATTCCGATCCAGGAGTTCGCTGCCGGCGTTCGCACGGAGACGGTCGACATCGTTCGCTGGCAGACCTCGCGTGACTTTGGCCGCATGGTCTGGAACAATGTCGATTCCGTGCCCGACATGGATTTCCCGATCAACACGTTTCTGCGGTTTCCCGTCAAGCAGATGACGGTTTCTCCCGATCGAGCGCTGGTCCTGCTCGGCGACGACACATTCGGCGCGAAGGTGTTGCTTGTGAAGGAGCAGGATCGGTACGTCGTGGACGACGTGGTCCTCGTCTCCGGACCCGAACTGGATCAGCGCGTGGGTCTCAAGCATCACCTGCGCGTCCGGCTTGCGCAAGGGAATTGAGCGAACGACGCGTTTTTTGACCAAGCAACGTCCCAGCACTGACGGTGCGTGATCCAAAAGCCCGGGGCGCACCTTTTTGATTTTGCGCTATTTCGATCACAGCCGGGCTCGCCTCGGCGGAACGATGACTGGGACGCTTGGGGCGACGCTCGTTCATCAGTCGTAGCCCCGTTGGGACTAGCCCAGCGGAGGCTGAGAACGGTCGCTTGTTGGTCGTCTGCAGCTATCCAGACATGATTCCGTCGGGGCAGGCCCGGCGGTGATATACAAACAGCGGAACTTCAAAGGCTGCGCCCTTGGCCATCGGGATGCGGCGCTTTGCGACTGCTCCCAGTGACGCGCTGTGATCCATCGTCGGCTTGAGACGCCGCGCCAAACTTCGTATACCCTGACGCAGGAAAACCGTTTCGCGTGCGAGTCACCACGTCGAGGGACCAGGACATGAAATACATCGTTGGTTGCATTGGATCGGCCTTGGTTGGAAGCCTGCTGACATTTTGGATGGTGGAGAACTCGAGACCAGCCGGCCTCGTGGCGCAGGAGCGCGGGCCGCTACTGGCTCCGCCGCAGAAAAGCAGCAACCAAAAATCGCCAGTCACGCCGCCGTCGCCCCTGCCGGGCGGAGCGGGCGCGGGGTTCGTCGATCAGCTCACGCCCGAGGAGCAGGTCAACATTGCCGTGTACGAGAACGTCAACCGCGGCGTGGCGAACATCACGACGAAGAGTGTGCGCGGCGACGGGTTTCTGTTTGAGTTTTCAGCCGAAGGAGCCGGATCGGGAAGCGTGATTGACAAGCAGGGGCACATCCTGACGAACTACCACGTCGTCGAAGACGCGAAACAGGTTTCGGTCACGCTGTTCGACGGCAAATCCTACGATGCCAGGTTCGTCGGCGGCGATCCGATCAACGATGTGGCGGTGATCCGGATTGACGCCCCGGCGGAATCGCTGTTTCCGGTCGCGTTCGGTGATTCGCGGAAGCTGAAGGTCGGCATGCGCGTGTTCGCGATCGGAAACCCGTTCGGGCTGGAGCGGACTCTGACCACGGGCATCATCTCCAGCCTCAACCGCACGTTGCAGGTTCACGAACACCGCAGCATCAAGTCCATCATCCAGGTCGATGCCGCGATCAATCCCGGAAACTCCGGCGGTCCGCTGGTGGATACGCAAAGCCGGCTGATCGGGATGAACACGGCCATCGCCAGCAAGACCGGGCAGAGCGCCGGCGTCGGCTTTGCGATCCCGGTCAACCTGATCGCCCGCATCGTGCCGCAACTGATCGAACGCGGGCGGGTGATCCGCCCGGAAACAGGAATCGCCGAGGTGTACCAAACGGAGCGGGGACTGCTCGTCAATCGACTGGTCCCGAACGGCCCGGCCGAACGCGCGGGCCTGCAGGGTCCGTCGGTAAAGCGCCGCGGGCTGGGATTCGTCACCATCGACCGCAGCGCCGCCGACCTGATCGTCGGTGTGGACGGGCAGAAGGCCACCACCGCCGACGACTTCCTGACGTACATCGAATCGAAGAACCCGGGCGATCGCGTCATGTTGCAGATCATCCGCGCCGGGCGCGAGCTCCGCGTTCCCTTGCAACTCGGTGGCGAAGTCGGCGGCAACGGCAAGTCGCCGCAGTGATTGTTGGAGTACCGGCTTCCGCCGGGATGCCGCCTAATGGCGGGACTCCACCACGGATGGAAACTCGGCAATTGCCTGCTGCACGCGCTCGAGCGGCACTCCGATCACGTTGGCGGCGCTGCCTTGGATGTCGATAACGAACGGGTCGCGAGGCAACTGCAGGCCGTAGCCGCCGCAGCGCCCTTCCCACTCGCCGCTGTCGAGGTACGAGGTGATCTCGTTGTCGGTCCACGGTCGCATCGTGATCGTCGTGGTTTCGACGCCGACGAGACCGATCCCGTCGTGAGTCCGCAGCAGGCACCAACCGGTCAGCACGTCGTGAGTCGATCCCGACAGCAGCCGTAGCATGCGCCGAGCGTCGTCGCGGTCGGTGGGCTTGCCGAGCAGTTCGCCGTCCACGCGGCTAACCGTGTCGCAGGCCAGAATCGTGCCACCCGCGCCTCGGTCACGCACCGTGTAAGCCTTCCACAGCGCGAGGTACTGCAACGCCGCTTCGAGATCGGGAAAGCCCGCCAGGTCCGGCTCGTCGATTCCCGACGGGATCACGTCCACGTCGAAACCCGTCTGCTCCAGCAATTCGCGTCGCGCTTTGGATTGGCTGGCGAGAATCAAACGCATTGATGTTCGTGAGCGTAGGCGTCGGTTGAGGGTTCTTCGCGAGCGACCTAAGATGGCCGCTCGCCTTTCGTCGGGCGATTGATTTTAGAGGTCAACCCGCGGGATGCAACGACGCCTTGCGGGACTTGTGAAGGAGTGGAACGTGCGCGGATGGTGTGCGATTGTGGCGGCGATCCTGTTGAGTGTCGCCGCGGGATGTCCTGACAAGGCGGCGACCGGTCCGGCGCGGTTGTCGTTTGCCGGGCAGGACATTACCGTCGCGGTGCCCGGAGGTTCGGGCTTCCCGACTGCCTGGGAGTTGCCGATCCAGGAGTGGTCGGCCCAGACAAACGCTCACTGCACGATCCGTGAGTACGATCCCGCCATCGCGCTCGCTTCGCCCGAGAAACTGATCGCCGACGGAGACGATTTGGTCTTGCTGCCGCTGAACCGGCTGGGTGACATCATGGGCCTGGATGCAGGCAGCGGCATCTCGACGTTGGCCGAGGTCCCCGAGACGATGCGATCGGAATCCAATCTGAACTGGCTGGACCTGTTTCAGGGTCTTCGCGAGCAAGTCGCGTCGCGCGGCAAGCGGCCGCTGGTGCTGCCGATCGCAGCGCCGGTGCTCGTCGTTTACTTTCGCGAAGACCTGCTCAAGCAGGCCAACCTGTCGCCACCGCGCACGTGGGCCGAGTACGATCAACTCGTGAATTCACTTGATCGTTGGGCTCCCGGGTTGACGGTGGTCGAACCGTGGAGCGAGTCGTTTCGGGCGACGATGTTCCTCGCCCGGGCGGCCCCCCTTGTGAAACATCCGAGTCAGTACTCGCTGTTCTGGGACATCGAAACGGGCACCCCGCTGATCGACACGCCGGGGTTTGCGAAGGCGCTCGACGCCTCGCGGCTGGCGATCAAAAAGATGCCACCCGACGTGCTGACCCATGTTCCGGCCGATTGCCGCTGTGAAATCCTCGCGGGCCGCGCCGCGCTCGCGATTGGATACGAAGCCGGCCCGAGGGCGTCGGGCGTCGTCTTCTGCCCGACGGGCGAAAGTGCCTCGTCCGCGAAGGTGGATCGCACGCCGAGCATGCAGATCGGTTTTTGCCGCCTCCCCGGTACGACCGAAGCTTTTCACCTGTCGAATAAACGATGGGAATCGATCCCCGGCGGCGACGTGAACTTCGTCTCGTTGACCGGTTTTGGCGGCATGTGCGCGGCCGTGTTGGCTCACAGCGCGCCGGCCGAACGCGACTCCGCGTGGCATCTGCTGCGAACGCTCGCCGGTGGTGACCTGAGCACAGTCCTCCCGGCGGGCACGCGCACGCCCTGCCGCGAATCGCACGTTGGTTTGCCTGCCAATTGGACTGGTGACGAACTTCAGGATGCGGAGCGTTACAAGTACCTCAATGCCGTTTCGCAAACGTTGCGCGACACGCGGCTGGTGACCGAGATGCCCGTGCCGGGTCATGCCGAGTTCCGCGAGGCGCTGCGCGACGGTGTCACCAGCGTGCTTTCGGGAATGGCCGAGCCGGAACCGGCGTTGAAATCGGTCGCGACCCGATGGCAGACGATCGCCAAGCGGCGCGGCGGCGCGTGGAAAATACGCGATGCCTACCGCGCGAGCCTGGGATTGTCGCCCAAGGAATGATCGAGCGGCCGGCGACTCACAGTTCGACCTTTGGAATCAAGAAACCGTGGCTCCGTGATCCTCGAAGGCATCGTCACCACCGTCAGTTCGCAGGGGGAGATCAACATCGCCCCGATGGGACCGATCGTTGACGAAGAACTGACGACGTTGCAGCTGCGGCCATTCAAGACATCGACCACCTACCAGAACCTGATGGCGCGGCCTTGCGGCGTGTTTCACGTGGTGGACGACGTGCTGGTGCTGGCGCGGGCGGCGATTGGCCGGCTGGACGTGTTGCCGGAGCTGTTCCCGGCCGAGCGGGTGGCGGGATGCGTGTTGCGGGACGCGTGCCGTTGGCTGGAGTTCGAGGTTCAGACGTGCGACGATCGGGAGGAACGAACGAATCTGTTTGCTCGCGTGGTCCACACCGGTCGCCTGCGGGATTTCTTCGGCTTCAACCGGGCCAAACACGCGGTCGTCGAAGCGGCGATCCTGGCGACTCGCGTGCACCTGCTGGCCAAAGACGAGTTGCTGCGGCAATTCGCGGCTCTCGAAAGTCCGGTGCAGAAGACGGCCGGACCGCACGAGCGCGAAGCATTCGACTTGCTTCGCGGCTACGTGATGGACAAGCTGAAATCATCATGACTTCGCGCACGATCACGATTACCACGGGAGCCCGCTTGCACTGCGGATTGTTGGCGCTCGGCGACGGACAGCAACGGCAATTCGGTGGCGTGGGGTTGATGATCGATCGGCCGGGAGTGTCGCTGCGAGTGACTGCGTTCGAGCGCGACGAGGTATCGGCCGACGAGATGGATCGTGCCCGAGTCGTTGAAATCGTGAGGCAATACCGCTCGCGATGTCCCGCCGGCGTGCCGCCGCCGCCGTGTCGAATCGAGCTGCTGTCTTCGATCCCGTCTCACGTGGGACTCGGCTCCGGGACACAACTGGCGATGGCCGTGGCGAAGGGGTTGAGCCTGTTCGCCGGCGAATCCGATCCGACCGCGGCGGAACTGGCCGATCGAGTCGGCCGCGGCAAGCGATCGGCCATCGGATTGCACGGGTTCGTGACAGGCGGTCTGCTGGTCGATGGCGGGAAGCAGCGCGACGACGAGATCAGCCCGATCATCGCACGCGTGGACATGCCCGGCGACTGGCGATTCGTGCTCGTGCGGCCACCGGCGGAGATCGGCTGCTCCGGTTCGAGCGAATTGGGTGCTTTCGCCACCTTGCCGCCAATTCCCGACCGCACGACCGAGCGGCTATGCCGGCTGATTGTGCTCGAACTACTGCCGTCGGTTCAGCACCGGGACTTTGCCGGCTTCGCGTTGTCACTGCGCGAGTTCAATCACACGGTCGGACAACACTTCTCAAGCGTGCAGGGAGGCGTTGTCGCGTCACGGCGCATGACCGAATTGGCCGCGTGGTTGGAGCAGCGCGGAGTAGTCGGCGTCGGCCAGACATCATGGGGTCCGACGATGTTCGCCGCATGTTCATCGCCCGAGGAGGCCGATCTCTGGTTGCGGCAGATTGGTGCCGACTGGTCTGATTGCCGGGTCGAACTCGTTCGGCCGATGAATCAGGGGGCACATTGCCGGACTTCGGTGTAACCTAACCGTCGCCGCGGCACACGCTGACCTTACACAGTTTGACGGTCGTAGGGGATGATCGTTACGATCATCCACGGCTGGGTCGGGCCGGTTCGATCCTTGTAGGAAGGCTTATCGTTCGGCCCGACCGCTCACGCTCTCATTGCTGGAGGCTCAAGACCATGAATCAACAGTCGCAATCTGGATCGGAGGCCGGTCGCGAGCAGAAGCGTGTGGCATTGGATCGGAGTGGCGGCGGAATTGGAGGCTGGCTGTTACTGCTGGTGGTGATCGTGGCGGTGGCAGGCGGCGGCTATTTTTATCTGCCGCAGATGCTGGCCCTCACGACGTCCCCGAGTTCCGATCGCGGGGTGCTGACTCACGTGGTGACCAAGGGGCGCCTGCTGGTGACCGTCACCGAAGATGGCAACGTGGAGAGTGCTCGCAATCTGGATGTGAAAGCCCAGGTGGCCGGCGGCAGCACCATCCTGTGGATCATTCCAGACGGGACTGAGGTTGAGCAGGGAGCCGAATTGGTAAAGCTCGACCAGTCCAACATCGAGGAACAACTCAACGCGCAAACGATCTCGTTTGAAAAAGCACAGGCACTCAAGATCCAGGCCGAGGAGGATTTCGAGGCGGCGAAGATCTCGGTCCGCGAGTACGAAGAGGGGACGTTTTTGAAGGAGCAGAAGCTGGCGGAGTCTCAGATTCGAATTGCGCTCGAGAATCTCCGCAGCGCCGAGAACCTGCTGTCTCACACGCAGCGCATGGCTCGCAAGGGATTTGCCACGCCGCTGCAGGCCGAAGCGGATGCGTTCGCGGTCGAGCGAGCCAAGTTGGACCTCGAGGCGGCTCAGACTGCAAAACGGGTGCTGGTGGAATTCACGCGTGCCAAGATGTTGAAAGATCTGGAAGCCAAGCGCGAGACGGCGGCGGCCAAGGTTCGATCGGAAATCGCCGCGTTTGATCTCGAGCAGAAGCGACTGGACCGATTGCAGGCGCAGTTGAAGAACTCAGTCATCAAGGCGCCGCAGCGCGGCATGGTGGTGTACGCGAACGATCTGGATGCCGGTCGACGCGGCGGTTCTTCGTCGGTGAAGGTGGAGGAGGGAGCGCCGGTTCGCGAGGGTCAGACGCTCATCCGGTTGCCCGACCTGACTGACATGCAGGTCAAGGTGATCGTGCACGAATCGAAGGTCGAACTGATCAAGCGCGGGATGCCGGCGCGGATTGAAGTCGGCGACCGGCACCTCAGCGGCTCCGTGATCTCCGTTGCCAACCAACCGGAGCCGGGAAGCTGGATGAGTTCGAACGTGAAGGAATATGCCGCCATCGTGAAGATCGAAGGGGAAATGAAGGGCCTCAAGCCGGGCATGACTGCGGAAGTGGAAATCCTGATCGATGACCTGTCGGACGTGCCGCTGATTCCCGTTTCGGCGGTGGTGGAGCAGCGAGGCAAATTCTATGCATGGGTGAAAACCTCCGGTGTCCCCGAGCGACGTCAACTCAAGCTGGGTCGGACCAACGACAAGTCTCTGCATGTGATCGATGGCGTGAAGGAAGGAGACGAAGTGCTTCTCAACCCGCGCGCCGCAGTTCCCGAAGCGCGTGAGGAAGGCCCAGCGTCCGAGGAGGAGGATCCCGGCTCGAAGTTCAAATCGAACGGGGCTTCGGCCGCGAAGAAGGATCCCACCGTGTCCGACGCGAAAACCGAAAAACCGGAGCAGCCGGCGGGCAGCTCCGGTGGTGAAGAAAAGAAGAAATCGCCTCGTGCCGGCGGCTTCAATCTCATGGCATACGACAAGGATGGCGACAAAAAGGTCAGTCGCGAAGAGGCGGAGGCGGGCGGCGTCGCCGCAGACCGACTCGACGGCATGTTCAATTTCATGGACACCAACAAGGATGGCTTCATCGACGCCGCAGAGTTGGCGGCCGCTCGCAAGAACATTCCGCAAGGTGGCGGTGGCCGACCTGCCGGTGCGGGCGGCGCTGGCGGACCGGGTGGAACCGCCGGAGGCGCGCCGTAGCCGGTCGAGACTCAACCGCATTCGTTTTCCGCTGGGACAGCGCGGAAAACCCACACCAGACGATCATCCCGAGTTAGTTCTTAGGCCATGAGAGTTGGTCCGCCGCTTCAGGCCGTCAGCCCACCACACGCACCCCGCCCTCCATGTTCAGTCGGTTTCTCCGTACCGTTCAGCTCGGATTCAAGAGTCTGTTGCTGCACAAGCTCCGTTCCGGCCTGGCTGTGCTGGGAATCTTGATCGGCGTCACGGCGGTCATCTGGTTGGTGGCGCTGGGCGAAGGCGTCAGCTATCAGGCGCAGCAGCAGATCAAGGAGTTGGGGGCGACCAACATCATTGTGAAGAGCGTGAAGACCGCGGCGGGGGGATCGCGCGGCGGCCCCAGCTTTCTGGTGGAGTACGGTCTGACTCGCGATGACTTCGCACGGATCATGACGATACCGACCGTGAGGCGGGCCGTGCCCATGCGCGAAATCCGCAAGGAGGTCCGGTTTCGAGAACGTCTCGCGGATATCCATCTGATCGGTTGCACGCCGGACTATCTCGAGATCAATCACGTTGATATGGAACGCGGCCGGTTCCTTTCAGATCGAGATCTGGCCGCCCGCGACAACGTGTGCGTGATCGGCGACGAAACGGCCAAGCAGTTGTTCCCGTACGAAGATCCAATCGGGCACTCGATCAAGGTGGAAACGGACTTTTACACGGTCGTCGGACAGACGAAGAACCGGGCTCCGTCTGCCGCGATTGGCGGCAGTCTGGTCGGACGCGACTATAACCTTGACGTGTACATTCCCATCACCACGTTCCGGGCACGCATCGGCGACCAGGTCATCACGGCGCGATCGGGCAGCCGCGAGGGCGAGATTGTGCAACTCAGTCAGATCACGATCACGGTGGGGGACATCGCCGAAGTCGAAGAGGCGGCGGACATCGTGGGAATTCTGCTCGAGAAGTATCACAAGATCCCTGACTACTCGATCACCGTACCCAAAGAACTGCTGCGCCAGGCGGAAATGCTGCGCATGATGTTCAACGTGCTGCTGGTGCTCATCGCGGGCATCTCGCTCGTGGTGGGCGGAATTGGAATCATGAACATCATGTTGGCCACGGTCACCGAACGGACGCGCGAAATCGGCGTGCGGCGGGCGATGGGAGCGCGGCGGCGTGACATCATCCAGCAGTTTCTCGCCGAGACGGTCGTGTTGTCGGCCACCGGAGGCATCGCGGGCGTCGCGTTTGGTTTTCTGTGCTGGCCCGTCACTGACGGCGTGCGTTCCGCCGTCAAGAGTTGGTTGCCGGATGTCTGGAAGAGTCTTCCGTCGACGATTCACAACCTGGAACCGATCGTTGCGCCGTGGTCGATCATCGCGGCGTTCGGGATCTCCGTTGGCGTGGGTGTCGTGTTCGGCCTGTATCCCGCGCGCCGGGCAGCGATGATGGATCCGATCGAGGCCCTGCGGCATGAGTGAAGTGGCCCTTCCTGTGGGCGTGTTCGGCAGATAAAGTCGCTGCGTCCGCAGGCGCGAACCGATTTGTGGAGTCAGCCAGAATGCTGCGAATTCTCGATCTGCCCGCGACGTGCCGCGAACGAAACTTGTCCCGTCGCGAATGGTTGCGCGTGGGCGGAACGAGTTTGGGGGCGTTGACATTGCCGGATCTGGCGACGGCAGGCCCGGCGACTCGCACCGACCCGCCATCGAATTCCGGTCGGGAATTCGGTCGAGCGAAGTCCGTAATCGTCATTTTTCTCGGTGGGGGGCCGCCTCAGCACGAATCGTGGGACCCCAAGCCGGACGCTCCCGAGGAGATTCGCGGCGGCTTTGGAGCGATCGCGACGCAGACGCCCGGGTTGTCAGTCGGTGAACTGATGCCGATGACGGCGCTGCTCACCGACAAGATCGCGGTGTTGCGGGCGATGGTCACGAACGACAACGCGCATTCCTCCAGTGGCTATCAGATGATGACGGGCGTTCCGCACGTGCCGTTGAGCGCCGAGAACGCCGTGTCGAAGGCTCCGAACGTGGCGCCGCACTGGGGGGCGGTCACAAAATACTTGAAGCAACATCGGCATGGTTCGATCCCACCGGCGATGACAGTTCCCAACCGGATTGCGAACACCGGTGAAATCGTCTGGCCGGGACAAGTCGGTGGCCTGCTCGGTTCGAAATATGACCCGTGGCTTCTGACATGCGATCCGTCCCAACCCAACTTCACTGTGCCAGACCTTGCCCTGCCCGCTGAGCTTCCGCAGTTGCGGTTCGAACGACGGCTAACCTTACTCGATCAGGTCAACCGGCACTTCAACGGACTGAGTGATTCCGCCGCCACCTCGAGCTTCACCCGGCAGTCGCAGCAGGCGTTGGACCTTCTTGGCGGATCTCGTGCGCGGCAGGCGTTCGATCTCGGGCGCGAAAGCGACGCCACCCGAGACCGTTACGGTCGCTCGCGCTGGGCGCAAAGCGTCCTCCTCGCGAGGCGGCTCGTTGAAGCCGACGTGTCGCTCGTACAGGTCAACTGGTGTCGAGTCGATGGCGAACCGAACGCGGGCAGTTGGGACACGCACGACAATCACAATGATCTGCTGAAGCGCTTCCTCATGCCGTGGATGGACCGGGCGTATTCGGCCTTGCTGACGGATCTATCGGAGCGTGGCCTGCTCGATGAAACGCTTGTGGTTTGGGTTGGTGAGTTCGGCCACACACCGAAATTCAATCCCCGCGCCGGTCGCGATCACTGGGGGTACTGCTTCTCGATCGCACTCGCCGGCGGTGGCGTTCGTGGCGGCGTTGTGCACGGCAGGTCCGACGGACATGCCGCGTTTCCGGTCAGCGGGCGCGTCGAGCCGCGCGATCTGCTGGCGACCGTCTTCCATTGCCTCGGCCACTCACCGGACACCGAGCTGCACGACACCGAGGGGCGCCCGATGCCGATCAGTCGCGGCCGCGTCATCGACGAGATTCTCTGAACCAAGTTGTTGCTCGAGAATCATCCGCGCCAGGTTGGGTGTCGAAGCAGGTTGTCGATCGCCTGGCGGACCGCATTCCAATCGGACCCGACGGAGAGCGGTTCGCCCAGGATGACATGGTTTCCGTGCAACGAGCTTGGCACCTCGCCGTCCGCGACATGTTGATGCACGCAGAGCACCGGCAGCAGAACGGCCTCAGGAATTGATGAGCGTAGAGTCTGCCAGGCGAGTTCAGCTTGCGGAGTGGCCCTAGGTCCCGTGACGGTGATCGCGACAACGTCGTGACCGCGGAGTGTCTTCGTTGCAGTCGCGGTTGCCGAGGCCCAGTCTGCCTCGCCCGACGTTCCCGCATGCAGCGCGATCAGGTTCGTGCGCCGTGACAGATACCGCAGGAACGGACTGCCCCGCGCATCGTCCGGTCCTTCGACAACAACGAACCGGACGTACCGATCGGTTGCCGAGATCACCAGTAACGCGTCTTCAGGCCGTTCGCAATTCGTGGCAAGGATGACCGGACCGTCGCTGGGCAGGTATTGCAGCCCGTGCATGTGCAGGTGATAGCGACCCTGCGACCTCAGCCAGAGCAACGAGCGCACGAGAAAGTCTGGAAGTTGTCGGCAAAGGACAAACAGCACCAAAACGGTGAACGCGCTCGCGAACAGAAAGAGAAACCGAGGAATCCGCAACTGGGTTTCCAGTTGCTGGGCGTATGCCTGCAGTGCTGCCAGGCCGACCGAACCCGGAACGGCTGCGTGGGCCGAGGTTCCCTGCATCGCTTTCAACCCGGACGTGAGGCACCAAAAGCCGCCGACCGCAAGTATCCCGCCCACGACGTTGAGGAAGTTGCTGGCGGCGATCAGGTTTCCCTTGGCTTCCTTCGGCGCCCGCTTTTGCAGCAACGTGTACAATGGCACGATGTAAAAACCTGCGGAAACGCCGATCAAGAACAGGCAGGCGACGACGATCCAGGTTACCCGCGCGATCACGGCCGGTACCGCGGAGAACAGGATCATGCCGCAGGCTCCCAACGGGACCAGGCCCAGTTCGACCTTGTGGCCCGAGAGGTAACCGGCTGCGAGGCTCCCCAGGCCGACTCCAAATCCGACCATCGCAATCAGCAACGTGACACGCAACTCCGCCTGTTCCTCGCGACGCAGACTGGCGATGTGGAAGCCGAAAATCGACCTCCCGGCCGGCGGTGCCGGTGTCGCTTCGGCAGGAGTCTGAAGCTGGTTGATTCGCTGTTGAACGGTCTGCATTTCCTTCGTGATTTCGCCTTCGTACAGCAGAGTCTGTCGAAGGAACAGCGTCAGGAATGCCGCAAACGCGATCCCCATGATCGACAGCGACAGCGGTCGCGATCGGCGGAGAATGGCCAGATTGGCGAAAATCGGTTGCCACAGGTTCGTGCTCAATTGGCGATCCGGATCGGCGGCGGCCAGCGGTTCCATGAAGAAGCTGGTCAGCGTGCCAAGCAGCGCCAGGCCGAGGAGAAGTCCGCCGATCATCCATTCCCGGCCCGGCTCGATGTTCCCCGCCGAAATCCCGGAGCGGCAGAAGACGTACAAAATGCCCCCCAACGACGTGCCGAAAATCTGAGCCGTGAAGCTGGTACCTTCGAGCAACCCATTGCCGCGAGACAAGACGGTTGTGTGCAGTATCTCCGGCATCGCTCCGTACTTGGCCGGGACAAAAAACGTGCTGTGCAACCCCATCAAAAGCGTCGTTGACACGACCAGCGCCGAACTCACAAAGGCCAGTTGCGTCGCGGACCACGTTGTGACCAGGTGCGGCAGGCCGAGTCCCAGCAGCGCCAGCGACATCATCACGACTTCGGCCAGCTTCCAGAAGACGATGATGTTCCGTTTACTGAACTTGTCGGCCAGTACGCCTGCGATTGGCGAGAACACGAGGAACGGCGTGATGAAACACGCCGTGACCAGCGACAACACCGTCTCTTCGTTGAACCACTCCACGCGAGCGTAACGCACCAGCATGTCCGTGGCAAAAAAGATGGCCACGATGTGAATCGCCTGATCGTTGAACGTGGCGGTGAACTGGGCGAGCAACAAGCCCAGAAAAGTGCGATTCCACAATGAGTCCACGGTGGTTGTGGGAGTGTCGCCGGCGGCAGGAACGGAGGGGGCAGCGGTGTCGGCGGTGGCTTCGGGTTGCGGCTCAACCGGATTCGCTGGTGGCGGGATATTCAGGCTGCCGCCGGACGTCGGAAAGGAGCCTTCAGGGGCCGTAAGATCCCTGTGTTCCTTGCGAGGATGTGACATCTTCTTCCGTGCATGTCGAATTGGATTTCAGCGACGTGACGCCTGCGGCAGCATAACCGATTCGTGGTGGCGCGTCACCGGTGTCTGCGCTGCCGGACGTGCGGATTGTCCGGTCTCCGGGCCACGGTGAGACGGTGGCGGCCACACCTTCTCCTTCGAGGAATCTCGTCGCTTCCGGCGGTCACCATGAATCAAATTTGGCACCCGACGTTTCGCGACCTATCGTTTGCGTGGCATTGTGCAATCCCATCTCGCCATCAACAAACCTGCCATGACGAACTCTCTTGCACTCGACGACCCCTCGGCAACAGCGACGAAACTGCCGACCATCTGGTATCTGGAAGGTTTTTCCGACTGCGAGAGAGAAAGCAGCGTGCGAATTGCCCTTGGGCATTTCCCATTTTACGTCGGACGCAGCCCGGGACTGTCGCTCACGCTGAGCTCGTCGCAAGTCTCAAAGCGACATGCCACCATTGACAAGCGCGAGTCGGAATTGTGGTTGCATGACCTGGGGAGCAAGAACGGAACCGGCGTGAACGGGAAACGCATCACCGATCCGGTTCGATTGCAGAATGGCGACCGGATTCAGTTCGCCCAGCTTCAGTTCCACGTCGCTTGCGAAGGCGCGGAGTTGCCGCTGGCGGTGCCAACCGGCAGCACCGCCGAGTTGCAAACGGTCGAATCGCTGCTGAGTCAGATTCTGCAATCCGGCGACGTTGTGCCCCACTACCAGCCCATCGTTCGATTGTCCAACGGCACGCGACTTGGTTACGAGGTATTGGCGCGCACGAGCAATTCCGGGTCGCAACCGGCATCGGTCCTGTTTTACGCCGCGAAGCGACTTGGCGTCGAAGCCCAGGTCAGCGACCTTTGCCGTCGTGAGGGGCTGGCTCAGGGCAGGACTTTGCCCGGGCGGCCGACCCTGTTTGTGAATACGCACGCCACCGAGTTGGCTCACGTTCCGTTCCTGGAATCGCTTCGAAACTTCCGCGAGCAGGCGCGCGTGACGCCGATCGTGCTCGAAATCCAGGAGGCGCAGGTGTGCGATCCGGGAACGATTCGCGACCTCGTCCTCGTGGCCCGTGCCTACGGCCTGAAGCTCGCCTTTCATAACTTCGGCGGCAACGAAATCCGACTGCGCCAGTTGCTCGACTTCCAGCCGGACTACATCAAGTTCGACTACTCGCTGATTCACGCTGTGCACCAGGCTCCGCTTCATCGACAGCGTTTTCTGACCGACCTTGTTCAGCAAGCTCGCGCCGGCGGTGCGGGAGTTATCGCCGGGGGAGTTGAATCCCGCGAGGAGTTTTTCCATTGCCAACGTCTTGGATTCGACTTTGCGCAAGGGCTGTACGTTGGACGCCCGCTCGGTCGAGCCGACCTTCTGGCCTCCAACCTGAAGTCCAAGCTGACGCGCCCCAACTCGGCGCGGGCGTCGCTCGAAGCCTGCGGTTTCCTGGTCCGGGAAAGTAAACGATCAAGTGAACTGCCGGAGGACGGACGAGCCGCCAAGCGGGAACCCGTGGGCAATCGGGTCCGAACCGGGGCGCGCCGCAACCAGTCCGACGCACCCAATTTGCGGGCCGGACTCAAGGCAGCGGGAAATTTGAATGGCCGTGGCGATTCTCTCGTCAGGAATCGGCGAAATGCCGCGTCGGCCGGGACGTCGCGGAATGAGTTGAATCCAGTCGCCGGCTCCGTGGTGCGCATTCCCGGACGGTAATTAGATCGGCTTCCAGCGGAACACGGTCACGCGCCCGACTTGGATTTTGCATCGTCCAGGCTTCTCTGCGTCTCCTTGATGTACCCTTCGATATCCGTTTTCTTGATCGCCTGCTCGTAGTGCGGAACGGCCAGCTTCGGTTGTCCTACCTGGAGATAAACGTCACCCATCGCGCGATGCCAGAAATGAGCCAGCAGGTTGGACCGAGACTCCGGGCCGGCCGCTTCGGCTTTTCTTGCGGCGTCTTGAGCACGGGCCGAGTTTCCATTCTTGAGCCAGGCGACAGCCGCTTCCTTGTAAAACCAGGCGGCAACTTTCGGGTTGGCCACCGCCGTCGCTTCGTGCTGCTCGGCCACGTTCGAATCTGATCCGTCGGTGGGGTTCGTATTTGCCACTGAAGGCGACGCGGACGTGGAGGCGGCTCCGGACGGCGTCCCATTCGCCGCCATTGGAATTCGCGGCGCCGGTCTGGAAGGCGTGCCGGTGTCGGACTGACACACCTGCAGGTACTTCCGCAGAGCCGGTTTGAAACTCGTGAAGTGATCGCCGGCGATCGACTCCACCGTCAGCAGCGAATCCGCTCGCGCTTCGGCTTTCGCAAGATTCACCGCCAACCGCAGCTCGTCCGCGTCCCCGATGTAGGCATGGTGCTGACGTTGCATGTCCTTGATGTTGCCCAGCAGGATGCGCAACTTGCGCTCTACAGGATTCGACTGGTCGAAAGGCACGATGTCCGACCAGCCGACAAACGTCGCCTCCGGGTACAGTCCGCCGGAACTGCCGCAGTGTCGCAGCGGCACGTCGTCGTGCAGCGAAAGCAGACACGAGATGCCTCCGCCGACGCTGTGCCCGAACGCGTACACGCGATCGCCGTCCACGTATGGTTGCGCGGCGACCCATCTCACCGCCGCTTTGGCATCGTCGATCTCGTGCCAGAACAATTCGAAGTTGCCCGGCTGTCCGTTCTCTCCGCGCAGCATCGGAGCCATCACGACGAACCCCGCCTGCCGAAACGGGTCGCACGCCGAGAAGTCGTCGCCGCCGAACGCGAACCCGCCGTGAAAGAACACAAATGCCGGACTTTTTGCCCCGCCAGTTGCGTTGGGCTTGCCGACCCAGGCCTTGAGTTGCAGCGCGCCGGACGAGAACCTCACCTGCTCGACTCCGGTGGGAGGCGACTCCGGCTGCCAGTCCTGCGGTGCCGGCCCCTGCTTCAGAAGCTTCGTTTGGAATGCGGCTTTGCGCTGGAGGTACGGCTGCGACGAATCGGCCGCCACCGGCGATGCCGATCCGCCACCGCTCGGCGCTGCGCCCGCGGCCCGGCCGGCTGCGGGATCGAACGAATCGAAGAACTTCTGCTGGTCCGCCGGTCGCGGGCTGGTTTTCTTGGTGATGAACTCCAGCGCGAATAGACTGTCGCCGCACAGGTAAAACCGCATCGAGTTGTGCAGGTCGTTGATCTCCAGTTCGATCTGCCGGCCGGGGAAATTGCGAAACGTGATCGGAGTTTGATTGACGATCCGCGAGCCAGGCCTCGTGCGTTCGAGTTCGCCACCGACATTGTTCAACACCAGATCGGCCACGCCCGGCTGACTCAGCTCCGCCCCGATCTTGCTGTACGCCACGCTGCACGCAAACTGTCGCGACTCGCACGCGTACTCGTTCACCATCACGCTCCCCTGGAATTGAGTCTTGGTTTTCGGCGGCGATGGCATTTGAATTCTGAAGGACGAGTCGGGTGGAGTAAACTCAATCCACTCGCCGCCTCCGCCGAGATTCGCGAATCCGCCGCCGAGCTTGCCCAGCCCGCGCACGACGTTGAACGCGATCGCGAAAGCCACAACAAACCCGATCAAACCGGCTCCGATCTTCACCGCCGTTCCCACAGACGACTTGCCGCCGGTTTTGGTCGCTGTCGAACGCGGTTTCGCCTTCGCCCGCAGCGTGGGCGGCAGCGGTAGATCGGATTCGACGACGGCGTCCCCTTCCGTGCCGGAATCGAGCACCGCGAGAAAATCATCCTCGACAGGGTCCGCTTTCTTGGCCGGCACCCGGATGGCCGTGCCGCAATCCTTGCAATTCAGCGTCTTCCCGGCCGCCGCATCCTTGAGCCGATACTCCTGACCGCAGTCGTGGCATCGAACCGTGATCGCCATCGCACGTCTCCCGGTTTCATTTCGAGGACGACGTCGCGGCCGGTGAGGCATCCGGCGACGACTAAACAACCACGCCATGTTGGAAGTATTTCTTCACCGCGTCAACCACATCGTCGACGGTGACCTTCTCGAGCCGCGCGGGGATAAGTTCGATCGTGGTCGAAGCCGAGGAGACGCAGGTTCGGATCGGCCAGACAATGCGCGAAATGTCGAGCGCCTATCAAAATGGCGATCTGTGGTCGTCAGCCCACTGATCAATCGGCTGACCCCGGCCGATTGGCGTCATTGTGTTAGTGACTCTGACAAACTCCTGCGGGAGACGATTGTACGGCACCGCCTGACGTACTCGCGACGCGCTGCGGTCAATTGACAAGCGAGGGATGCGGGTTATCATGGGCGTCAATCTCTCATGTCTTGGCGGCTGCGTTGCGGATCGAGTCTGGGGTTTCATCATTGAAGGGGCACGCTCGTGAACCTCCTTGAGAACTCTCCACCGCCCGAAGTGCGCAGCGCCCTCAGCCCGATTTCATGGGGCAACACACTTGCAGTCGCCGCGTTGATTGCGGTCTCGATCCTCGGTGGCGCATCACTTTACTGTGGTTCCCTGAAATCTGGGCTTGCGTTGCTGCGCGGGCAATCGGTTTACTTTTCCTCGAACGAAGTCATCCTTGGAACAGTATCACCGGGCCAGGTTTCTTCAGGTTGGTTTGAGCTCGCCAATCTCACTTCGCGCACGGTCACCATTTACGGTGCACACAAACATTGCGAATGTGCAATTGTATCCGATTTGCCCGTTGAGATTCCTCCTCGAACTCACGCCAAGATTTGGTTCAGTGTATCCACGAGCCAAGGTGAACTTCGTTCGGTTGTTTCTACCGTGGTTGACCTGTTCGTCGACGTGCCTGAGTCGCCTATCCCGTTGACGCTCACCGTGAATCTGGACCACGCTGGAAGTTAGTCCGGGTGTTTTTCCCGTTGCCCCTTTACCAAAGGAGTCCTCATGATTCGGATGATCACACTGGTTGCAAGGTTGGTCAATGCAACATCTGCCTCGCTACTCATGGTCGGTTGTTTGTCGATTTTCACTGCTCCCGTGAAGGCTGACATCAACGATGATTTGTTGCTGGCCGCTTGCACAAATGACGATGGGACAACGTGCTCGTCGCTCGACGATGAATGCAAAGGCACTGACGGGACCAGCCACAAGGGAGACAAGTGCAATAAGTCCAATACTGCATGTGGGTGTGACACCACAACACAAGGTTGCAGATGCTCAAAGTGATGAAGGCCAGGGATCACAGTCGAGGCTACATTCATGAATAATAAACTACTGGCGCGAGCCCGATACGCAGCCTGCGTGGGGATCGCGTTGGCGATGTCGCTACTCGAGTTCGGAATGGGTTCCGCGTTTTCCGACCAAGATTCGCTGAAACGTCGATTCGACGCGGAGTATGAATCCGCGATAAGGCGATTGGAGTTGGTCTACCGTAATATCCAGATGGATATCGCCGGCCGCAAGTACTCCGATGGGAATCTGCGAGAGGAGCGAACAATTACCTTCCTTGCAGGCGAAGATCGCCTGAGAGCAGATGTTGAACGTGTGGGAGACTTGTCGAAATCCGTATATGTTGCCTCGCCCAGCCTGTCGTTCGACCTGAAGCGGAAGACGCCTGGGTCCGCATTCGAAATCAGTGAAGCGGACACAACGATGGCTTTGCATATCCAAAATTCCGAGTGGATTAGGCGAAATTGCAAGTTGCCATTCGCGGCCGTCTCAATACTTGAACGACCCATATCGGAATTCATGAAAGACAAGCAATTTCAAATCACTGGGATCACGGAGATACCCAGTCGTGGCAGTGATGGCGCGAACGATGTCCGTGTGGACTGGAAGAACCCATTTCAAGACGATCAAGGCAATGTCCGCAATCGAGGCGGCTGGTTCTTATTCAGCCCTGCACGTGGCTGGGCGCTGAAAGAGTATGAATTCTGGACTAAGGATCCCAAGCAGGTTCGATTGCGCGGCGAGATCGAATATGGCGAAGTTGTGAATGGTGTCCCCATCCCCAAGAAGGCTACACTCCTCAGTGTGCGCAACGACGCGGAGGCAGTTCTGTTGGAAAGTCAGGAACTCGTGAGATTTCGAGTTGGGACTTCACCGAGTTCGGAATTCCAATTGGCCAACTTCGGAATTCCAGATGCTGTCGTTGCGGGAAACCACCACGGGGCGGGTTCCGGGAGAATCCTCGTCCTGCTTGGTGTCATAGGACTGATTGCCTCCGTGCTGGTGTTGTTCCTCGTGCGTCGTCGTGCGGGGCGGGCTGAGTGAACCGCGAGAAGTGTGCGGGTCCGTCGGATGTTGTTACCCTGGAACAGCGCCAGCGCGTTCGTTTCCAATCAGTGAGCGAACTGAGCCTGAACACGGAAGGCAAAGTCGTGTCTTGCAATTACCGAGTGCGCGGTGGGATGACACTGATCGAATTGCTGGTGGCCATCGGTATCATCAGTAGTCTCATCGCTTTGTTATTGCCTGCCGTTCAAAAAGCCCGAGAAGCGGCGCGTCAGGTACAGTGCAAAAGCAACCTGAGACAGATCGGGCTGGCACTCCACAACTACCATGATGCTCATCAAGCCTTTCCAATCGGGAGCACGAGCGGCGTTACCGTTGCGGGAAAGCCCGGCGGCCACGGAGCATGGGGATGTGCGGCATTCCTGTTACCCTGGCTTGAGGAGCGCGCGGCCTACAATACTGTAAACTTCGAGTCCACTAATTGCTGTGCTTACATCCGCGCCCAACAAATCGCCGTGCCGCGTAGGCCCGATCCGGCATCGAAGCCCTACCGCCTTCTCATTTGTCCGAGTGATCCTATGGGATTTGAACTACTCCCTCACGGCTCGAACAATACATTCCCTTGTGGCGATCTGTACCCGGGTAGCTACTTGGGGGTAAGTGGCGACAAAAATGACAACTGCCAAGGCACGACTCGCGGCAATGGGAGCTTTTTCACTTTGAGTTCCGTCCGGTTTTCTCATATCACCGACGGCGCATCGCAGACCTTGGTTATTGGTGAACGTGGGCTGCCCACCGATTTGGCTTGGGGTTGGCTGATCTGCGGCGGCAACGAGTGCGAGCACTACATCTCGACCGAACGCGGATTGCATCATGGCTATGTCGGCCCCGGCGTGTTCGGCAGCAATCAACGCTTTTGGAGTTGGCACGCGGCCGGGACGCATTTTCTGTTCGCGGACGGGCGCGTTCGATCGCTGAGCTTCGACATGGACACCACGACGTTCAAGCGGCTGTCCACTCGCGCGGGCAACGATGTTCCCGGCAACTATTGAGGGGAATCTCGCCGCAGTTTGAGTGTGGGATCGGGCAAACAACGGTCGAGAAGGCGAGTTTTGAACGGAACTCGGGTAAACGACGGCTGAGAGGCCGAGTTTCGGACAAAACTCGGGTAAACGACGGACTGGAAGCCGAGTTTTGTGCAAAACTCGGACGCACGAGACTGCTGGAAATGAAGTTACGTCAATCCTGCCTGTTTTGACTGGAAAGGGGTCGTCATGGGAGCCAATCCGCTGCCGGGGAAGATTGACGAGTTGTTTACTCTCGCCGAAGACATGGCGGACGGGTTGCACACGCACG
>Ga0233424_10000373_pt1 | contig 59746 bp, 50 predicted proteins | sample Watercolumn_Towu_FD_181011 | JGI IMG/M metagenome (GOLD analysis project Ga0233424, IMG submission 181011) | Freshwater microbial communities from Lake Towuti, South Sulawesi, Indonesia - Watercolumn_Towuti2014_125_MG | ecosystem: Environmental > Aquatic > Freshwater > Lake | place: Indonesia... | reverse complement strand
CATTTCGACACCGCGCGCGATCTGGTGGACCTGGGCCTGAAGCTGGACGACCCGCTGTGGCACATGCCGCTGTGGGCGCCCTACAAGGGCGGCATCGAGAGCACGATCGGCGACATCGTCAACACCGGCAAGAGCGCCCTGGCCGGCGCCATCAACGCGGCCCTGTTCCTCGAGTACTTCGTGCCCGAGCACCAGGACTGGCTGCACATCGACCTCTTCGCCTGGAACGACGGCGCCCGCCCGGGCCGCCCCGTGGGCGGCGAGGCGCAGACCATCCGCACCCTGCTGGCCTATCTGGAGCAGCGCTTCACGGCCTGAGCGCGCTCAGGCGCCGCCGAGCACCCACTCGGCGGCCTTCTCGGCAATCATCAGCGTCGGCGAATTGGTGTTGCCGCTGGTGATGCTGGGCATCACGCTGGCATCCACCACCCGCAGGCCCGCCACGCCGCGCACGCGCAGGCGGCTGTCCACCACGGCCATCGCGTCCTCGGCGCGGCCCATCTTGCAGGTGCCCACGGGATGGAAGATGGTGGTGGCGATATCGCCCGCCAGGCGAGCCAGCTCCTCGTCGCTCTGGTACTGCGGGCCCGGCTTGTATTCCTCGGGCCGGTAGGCGGCCAGGGCCGGCTGGGCCACGATGCGCCGGGTCAGGCGCAGGCTTTCGGCCGCAATGCGCCGGTCCTCCTCGGTGCTCAGGTAGTTGGGTGCGATCGCCGGCGCGTCCGCCGCATCCGCCGAGCGGATGCTCACCGTGCCGCGGCTCGTGGGATTGAGATTGCAGACGCTGGCCGTGAAGGCCGGGAAGGCATGCAGGGGCTCGCCGAAGGCGTCCAGCGAGAGCGGCTGCACGTGGTACTGCAGATCGGGCCAGGTCTTGTCCGGCGAGCTCTTGGCGAAGGCGCCCAGCTGCGACGGCGCCATGCTCATGGGCCCGCTGCGACGCAGCAGGTACTCCAGGCCGATGGCGGCCTTGCCCCAGAGGCTGTTGGCCAGGGTGTTCAGGGTCTTGGCGCCCTGCACCTTGAAGACCGCGCGGATCTGCAGATGGTCCTGCAGATTGGCGCCCACGCCGGGCAGGTCCTGCTGCACCGCGATGCCCAGGCCCTGCAGCAGGCCCGCCGGCCCCAGGCCGGAGAGCTGCAGGATCTGCGGCGAGCCGATGGCGCCGGCCGCCAGCAGCAGCTCGCCGCCCGCCTTGAGCCGCACCGTCTCCAGGCCATGGGGCGTGCCCACCTCGGCGCCGCGGCAGTGCAGGGCGCCCTCCTCGCGCTCCAGCAGCAGGCGCCGCACCTGGGCGCCGGTCCAGAGCTCGAAATTGGGCCGGCCCAGGCAGGTGGGGCGCAGAAAGGCCTTGGCCGTGTTCCAGCGCCAGCCGGCGCGCTGGTTGACCTCGAAATAGCCCACGCCCTCGTTGTTGCCGCCGTTGAAATCCTCGCTGGCCGGGATGCCGGCCTGCTGCGCGGCCTGGGCAAAGGCGTCCAGGATGTCCCAGCGCAGGCGCTGCTTCTCCACCCGCCACTCGCCGCCCTGGCCGTGCAGGGCCTTGAAGGCCTCGGAGACAGGCTGGGCGCCGGGGTCCAGGCGCCAGTGGTTCTCGTGCTTCCTGAAGTAGGGCAAGACCTGGCCCCAGCGCCAGCTCTCGTCGCCGCTGGCCTGGGCCCAGGCCTCGTAGTCGCGCGACTGGCCGCGCATATAGATCATGCCGTTGATGCTGGAGCAGCCGCCCAGCACCTTGCCGCGCGGATAGCGCAGGCGGCGCCCGTTCAGGCCCGCGGCGGCCTCGGTCTGGTAGAGCCAGTCGGTGCGCGGATTGCCGATGCAGTAGAGATAGCCGACCGGGATGTGGATCCAGTGGTAGTCGTCCGTCCCGCCGGCCTCCAGCAGCAGCACGCGGCGCCGCGGGTCGGCCGAGAGGCGGTTGGCGAGCAGGCAGCCGGCCGTGCCGGCGCCCACGATGATGGTGTCAAAGACGTTCTCTTGGCTGCTCATGGGGCCCGATGCTGACCCAGGCCCGGAGCCGGGACAAGGGCATTGCTACCGAGAGAGGGCCCCGCCTGTTGCGCCCAGCGCATACCAGTCGATGCGCCGCGTCAGCGTCATGACAGCTGCCAGGATGACGAAGAGCAGGAGCGCGCCGATCACCAGCGAGTTCTGCTCCAGGCTCAACAGGCCGTAGAGCGTGGCGTAGAGCAGGGCGATCAGCGCGCCAAAGCCCGCGCCGCGTCCCCAGCCGCCCAGCATGGCCGCGCCGTAGAAGCCCAGCAGGCCCACCGCTGCCGCGGCCGCCAGCAGGTAGGACAGGCCGAAGCTCAGATGCTCGGACAGGCTCAGCAGCAGCAGGAAGAACAGGCTCATGGCCAGGCCCACCAGCAGGTACTGCACCGGGTGCACACGGCGGCCCGCCAGCAGCTCCACCAGGCCCACGCAGAGGAAGGTGAGCAGGATGAACATCAGGCCGTACTTGATGGCGCGGTCGCTCATCACATAGGGGTTCACCGGGTCGCGCAGCTCGAAGCCCAGGGTGTCCAGGCTGGCGGCGGGCCGGTGGTCCAGCACCTCGGCCCCGGCGCTGCTGGCCAGCTCGGAAACCTGCCATTGCGCGCTGAAGCCGGTCTCGGCCACCTCGCGCTGGCTGGGCAGGAAGCGCCCGCCAAAGCTGGGATGCGGCCAGTCGGAGCGCAGATTCATCGTGGTGGCCGCCGCCGCGGGCACCAGGGCGAAGCGCTGGGTACCCACCAGGTCCAGCTCCAGCACCAGGTTCAGGGCCTGGTCCGCCGTCAGCGGGGGCAGGCTGGCGTGCAGACCCTGCTTGTAGACCGCATGGGTGGTGCCGGGGCGGATGGGCAGGCTCTGGCCGCCCTCGCTGCGCAGGCGGGCGCTGCGCAGGCCGCGCGGATCGCTGGCCGCCAGCATCAGGCTGGGCGGCTGGCAGTCCAGGCGGCTGTTGGGCTGCTCGGCGCGCGGCTGCAGGGCCGCAGCCAGGCCGGCCTCCCACTGCGCCTGCAGCTGCACGCGGCCGGCATAGCCATTGACCTTGAAGAGGCCGCGGTAACGCGAGGCCTGGTTCAGCGCGCCGTTCACGGCAAGCTGCTGGGGCAGCACGCTGAGCTGGAAGTCGCGGCGCTGGGCCTCGCCATTGCGGTCCACCCAGCTTTCGCTGCAGTGGCGCAGCAGCAGGGGGCCGATCAGGGTCTGCTCGCCGGCCTGGGCCTCGGCCACGCTGGCCTCGGCCTCGCGCTGCCGGGCCTGGCGCTCGTCGATCAGAAAGCCGATGCGCAGCAGCACGACCATGAGCAGCAGGCCCACGCCGGCCAGGATCAGCAGCTTCCAGATCCAGGCGCGGCTGGCGGGTGGGGAGGAGGTGGTGGGGATGGCGATCATGCCGGCGCGGCCCGGGCGGGCAGGTTGATGAACAGGCTGCCCAGTCTGGGTTGCTCGCGTGAGCGCAGGAGGAAGTTTGTGAAGCCGCGGTGAAGTCCGCGCCCCCGGGGTCGGCTCAGGCCAGGGCCGGCAGGCTCAGGCGCACGCGCAGGCCCGGCGCGGCGGGCTCGAAGTCCAGGTGGCCGCCATGCAGCTCGGCCACGCGGCGCACGATGGCCAGGCCCAGACCCGAGCCCTTGCGCAGGCTGCCGGGTCGGGCGGTGGAGAAGAAGCGCTGGCCCAGCTGGGGCAGGGCCGCGGCCGGCACGCCGGGCCCATGGTCGCGCAGCGCGAAGACCGCCTGGCCGCCCGCCTCGGCATGGACGGACAGCTCCAGCGTGGAGCCCGGCGGCGCGAAGTCCAGGGCATTGCCCAGCAGATTGGCCAGGGCCAGGGCCAGCAGCTCGGCATCGGCCCGCAGGCGCAGCGCCGGGTCGCGGTGCAGCCACTGCAGGTGCAGGTCCTGCTGCTGCAGGCGGTCCGCCAGGGCTTGCAGGGCCTGCTCCACCGCGGCTTGCAGCGGCAGCGGCTCGGGATGGGCGGGCGCGGGCAGCATTTCCAGCTTGGAGAGCTCCAGCAGGCGCTCCACCAGCTCGGTCAGGCGCTCGCTCTGGGCCACCACCTGGCCGGCAAAGCGCTGGCGGTCGGCCGCGTCCAGCTCCTCCTGCAGCAGCTCGCCGGCGCCCCGCAGCGCAGCCAGCGGGCTCTTGAGCTCGTGGGTGAGGGCACGCACCGTGTGCTCGATGTGCTCGCGGCCATCCAGGCGCTCGCGCATGGCGTCCATGGCGCGGGCCAGATCGCCCAGCTCGCCGGGCACGGCCGGCGGCGGCTGGCGGCGCCCGGCCTGCACGCGCTGCGCATACTCGCGCAGGCGCCGCACGCTGAGCACCAGCCACCAGGTCACGGCCACGCCCACGGCCAGGGACAGGGCCAGCAGGCCCAGGCCGGCCAGCAGGATGCGGCGCTCCGCCCGGTCGATGAAGGGCTGGATGGTGGCCACGGGCTTGGCCACCGTCACCACGCCCAGCAGCTGCTCGCCGCGGCGCACCGGCGCGGCCACATACATCACGGTGCTGCGGTCATCGCCCGCCACCGCGCGGCTGGAGCGCGCGCCGTACTCGCCGCGCAGGGTCAGGGCCACATCGCGCCAGGCCGAATAGTCCTGGCCGGTGGCGCGCGCGGGGCCGCTGTCCAGCAGCACGCGGCCCTCGGCATCGGTCACGTAGATGTGCAGGTCCAGGCTCTGCTTGTGCAGGCCCCAGATGCGCGCATCGATGGGGCGCTGCGCATAGTCGCGCACGCGCTCGGCAAAGCGGCTGCCCTCCAGGGTCTGGCCGGACTGCAGGGCGGCGAGGTCGTCGCGCGCCAGCTCGGCCAGCAGATTGGCCGTGTCCACCAGCATGTCCTCCATCACCTCGCGCACGCTGGGCTTGACCTCGGTCAGCACCACCCGCAGCAGCAGGAAGGAGGACAGGCCCGCAATCAGGAAGAAGGCGAAGAAGACCCGCAGACCCAGACGCACGATGCGCTCCCGCCCCTACTCCAGCGAGTAGCCCAGGCCGCGATGGGTGCGGATGGGGTCCAGCTCGGGCCGCAGGGCGCGCAGCTTGGCGCGCAGGGTCTTGATATGGGTGTCCACGGTGCGGTCGCTGCTGTCGGCGTCCTGGCCCCAGACGGCATCCAGCAGCAGCTCGCGACTGTGGATGCGCTGCGGCGCCTCCAGCAGCTTGAGCAGCAGGCCCAGCTCGCGGCGGGTGAGCTGCAGCAGCTCGCCATGAAAGCGCACGCGCGAGCCCTCGCCCTCCAGCACAAAGGCCTGGGCCAGGCCCACGGGCGCTGCAGCGGCCGGCGGCGGCGTGGCGGCGCGGCGCAGCAGGGCACGCACCCGCGCCACCAGCTCGCGCGGGCTGAAGGGCTTGGCCAGGTAGTCGTCGGCGCCCAGCTCCAGGCCCAGCACCTTGTCCATCTCCTCGCTGCGCGCGCTAAGCATCAGGATGGGCAGATGGGCCAGGGGCCCGGCACGCAGCTCGCGGCACAGATCCAGGCCGCTGCCGTCGGGCAGGCCCACGTCCAGGATGGCGGCGGCCGGGGCCCTGGCGCTCAGGCGCGCACGCGCCTCATGCAGCCAGCCGCAGATCTCGACGCGAAAGCCCTCGCGCTGCAGCGCGAACTGCACGGTCTGGGCAATGGCCGGGTCATCCTCCAGCAGCAGCAGCTCGGTGCCCGGCCTGGCGCCCGGCACAACGGGGAGATTCATCGCGCCAGATGCGAGGCCAGCACCGGGAAGAGCTTGGTCAGGCCGTCGGCCAGCAATTCCACCGCCAGGGCGGCCAGGATCAGACCCATCAGCCGGGTCATGATGTTGATGCCGGTCTGGCCCAGCACGCGGGCGATGCGGCCGGAGGCGCTGAACACCGCAAAGGTCACCAGGCCCACCACCACGCCATAGCCCACCAGCACGCCCTGCTCCCACCAGTGGCGGGTCTTCTCGGCATAGATCACCATGGTGGAGATGGTGGCCGGGCCGGTCAGCAGGGGAATGGTGAGGGGCACGACGGCGATGCTGGCGCCGGCGTCGGCCTTGCTGGAGCCCTCCTTCACATCCTCCTGCCGGGTTTCGGCGGGCTGGGCATTCAGCATCTGGATGGCGCTGATCAGCAGTAGGGTGCCGCCGCCCACCTGGAAGCTGGCCAGGGAGATGTTGAAGAACTCGATCACCTTGAGGCCGGCCAGGGCGCTGACCGCCACCACGATGAAGGCGGTGAAGGCGCTGACGCGTATGGTGCGCTGGCGCTGCTGGCGCGAGAAGTTCTGCGTGAAGTGGATAAAGAAGGGGATGACCCCGATCGGGTTGACGATCGCCAGCAGGGCGATCAGGGGCTTGAGCAGATCCATGGCTTCATTGTGAGTGCTGGGCCAGGCCCCGCAAATAGGCCAGACCCTGGGCCACGCGCGGGCCGTACCAGCTCAGCAGCTCCCCATCCACCAGCTGCACCCGGGCCTGCGGGCACAGGGCCTGGGCCAGGGGCAGGTGGGCGGCCTCGAAGCGGTAGGGCTCGGAGCTCAGCAGCACGCGCTGCACCTGGGCCAGCCAGGGCTCGTCGCCGCGCAGCACCGGGTAGCGGGCCGCACCGGATTCGCCGCCCTGCACATCGGGCCAGCTGCGCCAGCCCACGCGGGCCAGCATGCGGGCGATGTAGGTGTCGCGCGCCACCGTCATCCAGGGCTCGCGCCAAATCAGGTAGAGCACGTCCTCGCCCGGCCAGGGCAGGGCGGCGCAGCGCGCCAGCTCGGCCTGCAGGGCCTCGCCCAGGGCCGCGGCGCGCGCGGCCACGCCCTCCAGGGTGCCGAAGGCCGCCTGCAGCTGCCCCAGCAGGGCCAGGTTGTCGGCCGGGTCCATGGGATGGGTGACGAGGATGTGGGGCACGAACTCGCGCAGGGCCTGCACAGTCTCCAGCCGGTTTTCGTCCACATTGACGATCACATGGCTGGGCGCCAGGCGGCGCAGCTTGTCGAGGTTCACATCCTTGGTGCCGCCCACCTTGGGAATGGCGGCCATGGTCTCGGCGGGGTGGATGCAGAAACCGGTGCGCGCCACCATGAAGGGCGCCAGACCCAGGGCCGCCAGCAGCTCGCTGAGGGAGGGCACCAGGCAGGCGATGCGCGGCGCGGCACTCATCGCGGCAGCTCGGGCTCGCGCAGCACCAGGTAGACCGCACAGCAGCCGCGCAGATAGACCAGGCCCGGCAGCACCAGGGCCAGGGCGAAGACCACGCCACCGCCCACCAGGGCCGCCATGCCCAGGGGGCTGGCCGCCACCGGCGCGCCGGCCGCGCCCAGGCTGCGCAGGCCGTAGCCGAAGAGCCCGGCCATCAGCTGCTGGGGCGGCAGCTCGATGCCCGCGCCCCAGACGGCCAGCAGGGCCAGGGCCCGGCCGCCGCCGATCACCACAAAGCTCACCGCCGCACTCACCAGACCGGTGAGCAGCAGCACGGCCGCCATCAGCACCGCAGCCTCGGGCAGGCGCCGGCGGGCCTGGCGGCGCAGCAGGGCCAGGGTGTCGCGCACGCCGCGGCCGGACCAGATGGCCGGGCCGGTCAGCGGCCCCACCAGCACCGCAATCACCAGGGCCGCCAGGCCCAGCAGCAGCACGCCCAGGGGCACGGTCAGGGCAAAGAGCGCCACACCCACGCCCGGCAGGCGCGCCGCCCAGAGCAGGCCACCCAGGCCCGCCAGCAGCAGCCCCAGCAGGGCCAGCACCACCAGCAGGCACAGCAGCACCCGGTGGGCGCCCAGCAGGGCGTCGCGAAAAGCATCCTGCACATCGCGCACCGGACGGCCCAGACTCTGGTCCATCAGCAGCAGGCCGGTGGCATTGACCCCATAAAAGGCGACAGCGAGTGCGAGCCCCGCCCACACGCCACCCCAGGCCCCGTCCTGGCGCGCCAGGGCGGATTCGGCCATGGCCAGCAAGAGGCCGGCCATGCAGAAGGTGCTGAGCAGGGCGTAGAGCGCGGCCCCGTTGCGGGCCGCATCCAGACTGGCGAGAACGCGGTTGAGGGCCTGGAGCGTGAGACGGTCGGTCATGAAGGGATAAGGCGGGCTGGGCGCATGATAGCCAGCCACCATGACGCCGCGCCGGCCTTGTTTTCCGGCAGAAATTCCGCTTTTACGGGTTTTCTCGTGGAACCGAAAAACAACAATTGACAGGTGCGCTTTGCGCATCGCTCAGGCGCTCACCCATAATGGGTCGGCCTGTGTCTGGACGCCACGCCGTCGATTGATTGTTCACGATGGGTTGAAGCTCGACATGGTTCTTAGGTATTGAAAGGGCTTCCCCATGGGAAACAAGCTTTATGTGGGCAATCTGGCCTACAGCGTGCGTGACGAGTCTCTGCAAGAGGCTTTCTCGCAATTCGGCACCGTGACCTCTGCAAAGGTCATGATGGATCGCGAAACCGGCCGTTCCAAGGGCTTCGGCTTCGTGGAAATGGCTTCGGATGCCGAAGCGCAATCCGCCATCAACGGCATGAACGGCCAGCCTCTGGAAGGCCGTGCCATCGTCGTGAACGTGGCTCGCCCCCGTGAAGAGCGTCCGGGCGGCTTTGGCGGCGGCGGCAGCCGTGGCGGCTTCGGTGGTGGTGGCGGCGGCGGTTACGGCGGCGGCCGTTCCGGCGGCGGCGGCTTCGGCGGCGGTGGCCGTTCGGGCGGCGGCGGCTTCGGTGGTGGCGGCGGTGGCGGTGGCTACGGCGGCGGCCGCTCCGGCGGTGGTGGCTATGGCGGCGGCGGCAGCCGCGGCGGCTACTGAGCCCTCGAGCTCCACTAGCGAAAAGGCGCCCTCGGGCGCCTTTTTTTATGGCCGCATGAGAGCGGCCGGGGGGGCCCTTGCCCCCTCCCGGTGGGTCACTCGTAGCCCAGCACCGCCTTGGCGAAGACTTCGGTTTGGCGCTGCTGCTGGCCCCAGTCGCGCGAGCGCGCCAGGCCCAGGCTGAACACCCGGTTCAGGCCCTGGCGATGCTGGGCCACCAGGGAGACCTGGCGCTGGCGCTCGTGCGCCCCCTCCAGGGCTGGCTCGGCCAGGGGCTCGGCGCGGCGCTTGAAGTGGCTGTTCTGGCTGATCAGTCGCAGCGAGTCGCGGGCGCTAAGGTGCAACACGGCCAGGCTTTGCAGGGCCAGGTCGCGGAAGGCGCGGCTCTGCTCGGGCCCACGCACAAAGCCCTGCTCGGCCCGCTGCTCGAACTCCAGCCAGGCGCCGCGGGGCAACTCGGTGCGCAGCTTGGCCTCCAGCAGCAGCCAGGCACCGCGGCCGGTGCGGTCGGCCTCCACGTCCAGACGGCGCCCCCACTCCAGCTCGGCCGCCAGCCAGGTGAGCCAGGGCGCAGGATTGCTGCCCGTGCCCAGGCTGAGGGTGCGCAGCGCATGCAGGCGGCCGCCGCTGCGGGCGCGCTGCGCGTCCAGGCCCAGATGCCCCCAGAACTCGCTGTTGCGCGCCGAGGTGAACCAGAAGCCCGGCTGCACGCGGCGCTCCAGCAGCTCGCCGCCGGGCACGCCGTGGCGGGCATCGCTCAGGGTCTGGGTCTGCAGCAGCTTGAGCTGCACCTCGGACTCATAGACCGGCAGGCCCGCCAGCAGGCCGCCGCCCAGGCGCCGATGGGTTTGCAGCAGCAGACGCTGCACGCCGGACTGGGGCACGAAGCCGTTGTCATGCGCAAAGCGGGCACTGATGCGCTCGTAGTAGGCGAGGTTGTTCCAGTCCTCATTGCGGCGCTGCCAGCTCAGCCAGAGGTGCTGGCCCTGCTCGGCGGCCTGGGCCAGGGGGCGATCGTCCGGCGCGGCATCGAAGCCCACGCTGGTGCGCGAGAGCAGGAGCTGGCCGCGCAGCAGATCGCTGCCGCTGGCATGCCAGCTGGCCTCCAGACCCAGCACGCGGTTGCTGCGCCCGGCGCCGTAGTCGCGCTGTGAGAGCAGGCCGCCCACCGACCAGGGCCCCTGGTGCCAGCGCCCGCGCGCGAAGCTGACCGTGGAGCCGGCCGGCTGACGATAGGACTCGGTGCCATAGGCATGGGCGCGCAGCAGCTCGCCGCCGCCAGCATCGCGCAGCTGCATCAGCGTGGCCTGGGCATCGCTGCCGCGCCAGGTGGCGCGCAGGCCCCAGTCGGGGTCGGTGATGGCGCGGGAGTAGAAAGCCGCGAGCGAGCGCAGGGAGCCGCTGTCATCCAGCTCGGCCGAGCCGGCGATGTCGGTGCTCTCCAGGAAGAAGGGCCGCTTCTCGGGCACAGAGAGCGCAAAGCGCGTGTTACCGGCCAGCTGGGGCGTGTCCAGCTCCACCTGGGAGAAATCGGGGTTGAGCGTGGCGTCCAGCACCCAGTCGGCGCGCGGACGCCACTTGATCTCGGCCCCCAGGGACAGGTCTTGCTCGCGCTGCCGGCCCGCGGGGCCGCGGCTGCGGCTGGCGCGTGCGGTGAGCTCGGGGCGCAGGCTCAGGAAGCTGCGCTCGCGCACCGTCTCCACCAGATCACCCAGGCCCTCCAGGGGCTGGAGCTCGGCGATGAAGTTCAGGGCCTCGCGCGTGAGCGGGGCGCTGACCAGCAGATGGCTGGCTTCGCGCGGCACGCTGCGCGTGACCATCAGGCGCCAGGGGCGTGCGCCGCAATCGGCCTGGGGCGGCGCACCGGCCGGGCAGCTGGCGTCCGGGTAGCGCAGGGCGGCCAGGGGCCAGCGCAGCTCCACGCTGTAGCCGTCGTCCAGCCGCTGGGTGGCGGCCTGCACCTCGAAATCGGGGGCGAAGTCCTCCACATCGTCCTCGGCGGTGAACACGCCGTCGGCCAGCACGCCCGCGGCATTGACGCGCACGAACTGGGCCGAGCGGCGCAGGCCCACCGGGTCCAGCAGCACGGCCACGAAGTCCTGGTCGCGCTTGACCTGGTCGCGGCGCGTCAGCGGCGCGCGGATGCGCTCGGGCGCGTCGTCATAGGCGCGGATGCCGAAGACCAGGGCATCGCCCTGCACCAGCACCTGCACCGTGGTGCGCCAGGGCGGGCGCTGGCCGTCCTCGGGCAAAAAGGTGTGGAAGGCCTCGTGCAAGGGCGCGCGGGCCCAGGCGGGCTCGTCCAGCGCGCCATCGATGCGCAGGCCGGCCGCCTCGGCCGCGGGCAGGCGCAGGGCCTGGGGATTGGAAGCGGCGGCGGGCAGGTTGGCGGCCAGGCACAGCAGGGCACCCAGGGCCAGCGGGTTGAGTCGCAGGTTCATCATCATTGAAGGGGCGCAGCCATGGGGCGGCGCCGCAGCTCATCAAGGGCAGGCCGCGCCAGGCTTGTGGCGGGGCCGAGGTGGCGGGGGTCGCGTGAGCGCCCCTAGCAGGGGTGAAGAACCTTGAGCATGGTGATGGCCTGGTGCGGGCTGAAAAGCGTGCGCAGTGTAAGCGCAGCGCGGCCGGCTTCAGTGGCCCGCGCGGTGCTTGCGCGGTCGGCCGGCCAGCAGCTTGTCGAACAGGGCATTGGGCAGCAGGCGCAGCAGCTTGGCCACCACGCCCATCTGCCAGGGGATGACGCGGTAGCTGGCCCCGGCGGTGATGGCCTCGAAGGCGCGGTCGGCAAAGTCGGCCGGCTGCATCAGAAAGGGCATGCTGTAGCGGTTCTCGCGCGTCAGCGGGGTGTCGATATAGCCGGGGCAGATCGTCACGACCTTGACGCCCTGGGGCCGGCACTCGCCGCGCAGGCTCTCGCAATAGCTGATCACGGCGGCCTTGCTGGAGCAGTAGGCCGCATGGCCGGGCAGGCCGCGGATGCCGGCCACGCTGCCGATGCCCACCAGGGCGCCGTGGCCGCGCGCGTTCATGGCGGCGATGAAAGGCTGGAAGGTGGCGGCCAGGCCGAGATTATTGGTCTCGTAGAGGCGGCGCATGACTTCCAGATCCTCATAGACCGCGCTGTCGATGCCGATGCTGATGCCGGCATTGGCGATCACCACATCGGGCAGGCCCTGGGCCGCCAGACAGGCGCGGCCGGCGCCGGTGATGGAGGCGATATCGCGCACATCGGCGCCGTAGACGGCCCAGCGACCGGCCTCCAGGCCCTGCTCGCGGGCCCAGGCCTGCAGCTCGGCCTCGCGCCGCGCCACCAGGGCCAGGCGGTAGCCGGCCTGGTAGTAGCGCAGGGCCAGGGCCTGGCCGATGCCGCTGGAGGCACCGGTGATGAAGACCAGGGGGGCGGCGGAGACAAGAGCGCTCATGGACGGGGGCTTCGCGGGTCGAGGCGGGCGTGGCTGCGGCCGCCGAAGCTCAGTCGCCCGTTCAGGTGGTCGTATTCAAAGCTGCGCGCCTGGATGTCGCCCCCGGCATAGCGCAGGCGCATGGGCAGGTGGGAGCGCAGCAGCTCGCGGTCCAGGAAGGCGTGCAGGAAGTCGCCGTCCATGCGCAGGCGCGGGCTGGCCGAGAGCTCGCCGCCGGGCAGGACCTCGTAGCGCTCCACGCTCACATCGCCCTGCAGCTGCAGCTCGCTGCCGTCGCCATTGCCCACGGCACGGCGCGCGGTGGCCAGGGTCAGGCTGCCATCGCGGCCCAGGGCGCGCAGGCGCACCTGGTCGATCTCGATGGTGTCGGTATCGGGGTAGTGGCGCATCTCGCTGCCTTCGATGCGAAAGCGCTGCTGGCCCTGGGCATCGAAGCGCTGCAGCTCGAAGCCCTCCATGCGGTAGTCGGGGATGTGGCGCGGCGGCACCGGCTCCATGGGCCCGTCCAGCAGGGGCGTGTTCTTGACCAGCCACCAGGTGCCGGCGGCCAGCAGGGCCATCAGCAGCAGGGGCAGGTAGCTGGAGAGCAGGCTCTGCAGACGCCAGAGCCAGGCCTGGCCGCCGCGCGGCAGGGCGCGGCGCGGGCCGGCGGGCGGCGGGGCCAGGGTGGCCATCAGGGGCGGCCTCCGTCCAGGGTGGACAGATGGCCGTTGAGCAGGGCCGCATAGCGGCCGGCCGCCATCAGCAGCAGATCGCAGCACTCGCGCGCAGCGCCATGGCCGCCGGGCGCGGCGGTCACATGGTGGGCCACGGCCCGGACCTCGGCATGGGCCTGGGCCGGGGCGCAGGCAAAGCCGGCGCGCAGCATCAGGGGCAGGTCGGGCCAGTCATCCCCCATGGCCGCCACCTGCTCCCAGGCCAGGCCCAGGCTGTCCAGCAGGGGCTGGGCCACGGCCAGCTTGTCCTTGGCGCCGTAGACGGCATGCTTCAGGCCCAGATCGGCCACACGGCGGCGCACGGCCGGCGAGTCGCGGCCGGTGATCACGATGGGCGTGATGCCGCCCTGGTCCAGCAGCTTGAGGCCATGGCCGTCCTGGGTGGAGAAGGCCTTGAAGCCCTCGCCCTGCTCGCCGATGTAGATGCGGCCATCGGTCAGCACGCCGTCCACATCGAAGATGGCGGCCTTGAGCCCAAGGCCGGGGCCCTGGGCCTTGAGCAGGAGTTCGGGGGGAAAGCGCAGGGCGGGTGTCAGGCTGTGCATCAGATGACCTTGGCTTGCATCAGATCGTTGATGCTGATCGCGCCGATCAGGCGCTGCGCCTCGTCGGCCACCAGCACCAGGGTGATGCGGGCGGATTCCATCAGGTCGGCCGCGTCCACGGCCAGGGCCTCGGCGGCGACGGTGCGGGGGTTCCGGGAGGCCACGTCGGCGGCGGTGAGGGCGCGCAGATCGCCGCCGCGCTCCACCAGGCGGCGCAGATCACCGTCGGTGAAGATGCCCAGCACGCGCTGCTGGGCGTCCACCACCACGGCCGCGCCCAGGCCCTTGGCAGACATCACGCGCATCATGTCGGTGAAGGGCGTCTCGGGCGCCACGGTGGGCAGGGCCTCGCCGCTGCGCATCAGGTCGCGCACATGGGTGAGCAGCTTGCGGCCCAGGGCGCCGCCGGGGTGGGAGCGGGCAAAGTCCTCGGCCTTGAAGCCGCGCGCATCCAGCAGGGCCACGGCCAGAGCATCGCCCAGGGCCATCTGCGCGGTGGTGCTGGCCGTGGGCGCCAGATTGAGCGGGCAGGCTTCCTGGGCCACCTGGCTGTCCAGCACGATATCGGCATGGCGGGCCAGGCTGGACTCGGCGCGGCCGGTCATGGCGATGATGCTCACGCCCAGGCGCTTGAGCACGGGCAGGATGGCGTTGAGCTCGTCGCTCTCGCCGGAATTGGAGAGCGCCAGCACCACGTCCTTGCCCGTGACCATGCCCAGATCGCCGTGGCTGGCCTCGGCCGGGTGCACGAAGAGGGCAGGCGTGCCGGTGGAGGCCAGGGTGGCGGCGATCTTGCGGCCCACATGGCCGCTCTTGCCCATGCCCATCACGGCCACGCGGCCCTGGCAGGCCAGCACGGTCTGCACCGCCCGCACGAAAGACTCGCCCAGGCGCGGCGCCATGGCACTGATGCCGGCGGCTTCGATCTCCAGGGTCTGCCGGCCTCTTTGCAGGGCGAGGGCGGCATCAAAGGACGGGACTGCGCTCATAGGCCGGCAGTGTAGCGGCGTCGTACCCGGCTGTTACCCGCCCGGGCAGCGGCCTTTCCACAATGGGCCAGGCCTCGCGGGCGCGAGCGCCACCCCCAAAGAGGAGACAGAGATGAGCAATGCCAAGAAGCTGCTGCTGCTGGCCGGCGACTATGTGGAAGACTACGAAATCATGGTGCCCTTCCAGGCCCTGCAGGCCGTGGGCCACCGGGTAGACGCGGTCTGCCCCGGCAAGGCGGCCGGTGATTTCGTGCTGACCGCCATCCACGATTTCGAGGGCGCCCAGACCTATTCCGAAAAGCCCGGCCACCGCTTCACCCTCAACGCCAGCTTTGCCGAGGCCCGGGCCGAGGACTACGACGGCCTGGTCATCCCCGGCGGCCGCGCCCCCGAATACCTGCGCACCGTGGCCGGCGTCGTGCCCCTGGTGCAGGCCTTCGCGCGCGCCGACAAGCCGATTGCCGCCATCTGCCACGGCGCCCAGCTGCTGGCCGCGGCCGGCGTGATCCGTGGCAAGCAGGTCTCGGCCTACCCGGCCTGCGCGGCCGAGGTGGAGCTGGCCGGCGCCAGCTATGCCGCCATCCCCGTGGATCAGGCCGTGACCGATGGCAAGCTGGTCACCGCCCCCGCCTGGCCGGCGCACCCGGCCTGGATCGCACAGTTCCTGGCGGTGCTGGGCACGGAGATCCGGCACTGAGAAGATAGGCAACGGGCGCACAGCCCCACTGCCGCCACCGTATCCGGGAGACGCCCATGTGCCAGGTCTTCATCAGCGCCGATCCGCAGTCCTATGAATCGCGCACCCGCTCGGTCCGCCTGCATGGCGTGGTCACCAGCATCCGGCTGGAAAACCTGCACTGGGAGGTGCTGGAGGAGATCGGCGCACGTGACGGCATGAGCGTCACCCAGCTGATCGAGAAGCTTTACGACGAGCTGGTCCAGGCCCGCGGCGCGGTGGGCAATTTCGCCTCCTTCCTGCGGGTCAGCGCCCTGCGCTACCTGGCGCTGCAGGCGCGCCAGCGCATACCGGCCGACCTCAGCGTGCCCATCCGCTCCCTGGATGCCGGCGCGGTGCTGCGCGATCTGCCGGCCAGCTGGGCAAGTCCGGCACGGAAGGTCGGGCTGGGGCCCTAGGCGTCGCACCCGGCCGGCGGTCGGAGGTGCATGACAGGCGGCCCCTCGGGCAGGATCTTGCATGACTTTGCACGAATACGCATATTCGTGCAGAATCGTGCAAACACTTTGTCCAAAGCCCATGAGCGAGCACAACCGCCTCCCTGCCGAACGCGCCGAAACCATTCTGGCCCTGCTCCGCGAGCAAGGCCGTGTTCTGGCGGGTGAGCTGGCCCTGCGCTTCTCGGTATCGGAGGACTCGATCCGGCGTGATCTGCGTGATCTGGCCAGCCGCGGCCTCTGCCAGCGCGTTCATGGCGGGGCGGTGCTTCCCGCGCCCGGATATCTGCCCTTTCCACAGCGAAGCGGGCAGGGCCTGAGCGACAAGGCCGATCTGGCCGCGCTGACCGGCACACTCCTCGCGCGTGGTGATGTGGTGTTTCTGGATGCGGGTTCGACCAACCTGGCCATCGCCCAGTGTCTGCCGCAGGGCGCTGATCTCAGCATCGTCACCAACTCGCCGCATATCGCCATCGCCGCCTCTCAAAGGGAAGGTGTCAGCGTCGTGCTGATCGGCGGGGGCTTTTCACCATCGATCGGTGGGGCGGTGGGGGCGGAAGCCCTGGCCCAAGTCCAGCGACTGCGGGTGGATGTCGGCATCCCGGGCGCTTGTGCGGTGGATGCCTCCACGGGCATCTGGGCCATGAGTGCGGAAGACGCGGCCCTGAAGCGCGGCATCGTGGCCGCCAGTGCCAGGGTCATCCTGGTCGCAGGCAGCGACAAGCTGGGGGCGCAGGGTCGCTTCCAGTTCGCTCAACTCGCGGAGATCGACGATGTCGTCGTCGAGGCCAGCGCGCCAGCCTTTCATCTCCAGGCCTTCGCTGATGCGGGTCTGGGCGTGCATCAAGTCCGGGCCTGAACCCATGCCATCAGATGCCACCCTGAATGCCGCCCTGCCATGCTCGCAGGGCTCCAGTGCACGCGCCCAGCAATATGCCACCCGGGCCGCCTTCTTCATCCCGGGCTTTGCCGGCGCCATCTGGGCCGTCCTGGTTCCCTTCGCCAAGGCAAGCACCGGCGCCGACGATGCCATGCTCGGACTGATCCTGCTCTGCCTTGGCGCGGGATCGCTGCTGGCCATGCCGCTGGCCGGCGTCCTGGCGGCGCGGCTGGGCTGCCGCCGCATCATGATCGCGACGACCGCCGTGATCTGCGCGACCTTGCCCGGGCTCGCCCTCGACCACAGCCCCTGGACCTTGGGTGCCCTGCTGTTCGTGTTTGGTGCCGGTGTGGGCGCCCTGGATTGCGTGATGAATATGCAAGCCGTGGTGGTGGAGCGCGAAGCCGGCCGAGTGATGATGTCTGGGTTTCACGCCTTCTTCAGCCTGGGAGGCTTTGCCGGTGCGGCCATCATGAGCGCGCTGCTGGGGCTGCAGATGGCCCTGGTCCCCGCCGCCCTGATCGGGGCCCTGATGCTCGTGGTGATCGCTGCGCTGGCTGCCAGGCATTGGCGCTCGGAGAAGGCATGCAAAACGGCCGCCGCGCTGGCGCGGCCTCGGGGCGTGGTGCTTCTGATTGGCATCCTCGCCTTCCTGGCCTTTGTGGCGGAAGGCGCCGTGCTGGACTGGAGTGCGGTATTTCTGACCGAGGTTCGTCAGGTCGACACCCGGCACGCTGGTGTTGCCTATGGGGTCTTCGCCCTGAGCATGACGATCACGCGTTTGCTGGGTGACGCCATCGTTGAACGCCTGGGCCGCATTCGCGCCATCGTCGTCGGCGCGCTCGTGGCCAGCCTGGGTTTCGTCATCCTCACCCTGGTCACGCCCTGGCAGGCCTCCTTGCTCGGCTATGGGCTCGTCGGATTTGGTTGTGCCAACGTGGTCCCGGCCCTGTTCTCCCTGGCGGGCCAGCAGACAGTCATGCCGGAGAGTGCCGCCATCACCCTGGTGAGCGCCATGGGCTACGCCGGCATCCTGGCCGGCCCGGCCCTGATCGGCTTCGCTGCTCAGGCCGTCGGGCTGGTGGTGGCCCTCCTGAGCCTTGCCGCTCTGTTGATCGGGGTGGCCCTCTCGAGCCGATGGCTGAAGCCCTGAGGACTGGAGACTGGAGACTGGAGACCCAGCATGAGCTCGTGCGCAACGCCCGACATCGCCTTCCTCCACCGTCTGGCCGACCTGGCCGACGCGCAAACGCTGGCCCGCTTTCGCTCGCCGCTCAGGGTCGACGCCAAGTTCAAGGCGGGTGATCGCTTCGATCCCGTCACCGATGCGGATCGCCAGGCGGAACTCGCGATGCGCCAGCTCATCGAGCAGACCTATCCCGAGCACGCCATCCTGGGCGAGGAGTACGGCGACAAGCCAGGGAGCGAGCACTGCTGGGTCCTGGATCCGGTCGACGGCACCAAGCCCTTCATCTGCGGTATTCCCGTCTGGGGCACGCTCATCGGCCTGACACGGGATGGCCTGGCCGTCCGCGGCCTGATGAGCCAGCCCTTCACGCAGGAGCGCTTCTGGGCGGACGACAGCGGTGCCTGGCATCAGCGCGGCAGCGTGCTCAAACCGATTCACTGCCGGCGCAGCTCACTGGCTGATGCCATCTTGCACACCACCAGCCCGCAGGGCTACACGGACGAGCTCGCCAGCAAGTTCGAGCGCCTCAAGAATCAGACAAAGATGACCCGCTACGGCGGCGAGTGCTATGCCATGGTCATGGTTGCCGCCGGGCATATCGATCTCGCCTTCGAACCCTCGCTGCAGGCCTATGACATCGTGGCGCTGATTCCCATCATCGAGAAGGCGGGTGGCGTCGTGACCCGGCTCGACGGCGGACGCCCGGAGATGGGTGGCGCCATCCTGATTTCAGCCAGCGCCGCGCTTCACGAACAAGCGCTCGAGCTGCTGCGCTGAGCTTGCTAAAAGGCAGCCGACGCGGCCGCCTCAGGCCTGCAGCAGGGCCTCGGCCTGGCGGCGGGCCAGGGCCAGCAGGGCCGCATCGGCCCCGCTGACCTGGGCCGCCACCGTCAGGCCCTCGCCCAGCAAGAAGAGCGCGGCCGCCTTGTGCGCCGGCTGGGCCAGGCCGGCGGCCTCGCACAGGCCCTGCAGATAGTCGCGCAGGGCCTGCTTGTGCTCGGCGGCAAGGGCATGGGCGGCCTCGGCGGCGGCCGGGTACTCGGCGGCCGCATTGATGAAGGCGCAGCCGCAGAAATCGGGTTCGGCCACCCACAGGGCTATGAAGTCCAGATAAGCCAGGGGCCGCGCGGCCGGCGCCGCGGCCTCCACATGGGCGCGGATGCGCGCCATCAGCTCCTCGTGCCGCCAGCGCAGCGCGGCCTGGACCAGGGCTTCCTTGGTGGGGAAGTAGCGGTACAGCGTCTTCTTGGTCAGCGCGGCCTCGCGGCTGAGCTGGTCCACGCCGGTGGCGTGGAAACCCTGGCGGTAGAACAGCTGCATCGCGCGCTGCACCAGTTGTTCGGCTTTGCTGCTCATGGCATGGGGCGCGGCGGCGCCCGGGGGCGAATCGGGAGGCGCCAGTATCCCGCGCCCCGGCTCGCAAGTAAACCGATCGGTTGACTTTGGTATACCGATCTGTTTACCATCGCCACCGTTCCCAGCCCTGAAACACCAGGAGCCGCCCCATGCCTGCCTTCTTGTCCACCTGGACCCGCCGCCTGCCGGCCTCTCGCGCCCCGGCCAGCCCGGCCCTGGGTTTTGTGCTCTGGTCTTGTCTGGGGGCCAGCCTGGCCATCGCCCTGACGGGCTGGCTCAGCCAGGCCAGCGGTCTGCCCTGGCTGATGGCGCCTTTCGGGGCGAGCTGCGTGCTGGTCTTCGGTCTGCCCGACAGCCCCCTGGCCCAGCCGCGCAGCCTGATCGGCGGCCATCTGGTGGCCAGCCTGGTGGGCCTGCTGGTCTTGCACACCCTGGGCCCGTCCTGGTGGGCGGCCGGTCTGGCCGTGGGTCTGGCCCTGGCCCTGATGCAGCTCAGCCGCAGCGTGCATGCGCCGGCCGGGGCCGATCCCCTGGTGCTGATGGCCGGCCATGCCGGCCTGGAGGCCCTGCTGACGCCGGTGCTGGCCGGCTCCCTGCTGATCCTGCTGATCGCGCTGGCGGTCAACAATCTGCGCCAGCGCGGCAGCTATCCCAAGTACTGGATCTGAGCGCTTCGCCAAGAAAAAAAGGGCCCGGTGGGCCCTTTTTGGTCGCAGCGTCGATGCGGCGGCAGGCAGCCCATGAAAGCTGCCTGCGGCCCTGACTCAGGGGTAGAGGCCGCGCTCTTCGCGGGCCTGCAGCACGCGGGTGCAGGCCACGGTGAAGGCGGCGGTGCGCAGCGTGATCTTGTGCTGCTCGCTGGTCTCCCAGATGCCCTTGAAGGCGCCGGTGATGATCTTGTCCAGGCGGACATTGATCTCGTCCTCGGTCCAGAAGAAGCTGGAGAAGTCCTGCACCCACTCGAAGTAGGACACGGTCACGCCGCCGGCATTGGCGATCACGTCCGGCACCACGATGATGCCGCGGTCGGCCAGCACGGCGTCGCCGTCCGGGGTGGTCGGGCCGTTGGCGCCTTCCAGCACGATCTTGGTCGAGAGGCGCTGGGCGCGCTCGGCGGTGATCTGGCCTTCCAGGGCGGCCGGGATCAGCACATCGGTCTTCACATCCCAGAAGTTCTCGTTGGGAATGCCGTCCGCGCCCTTGAAGCCGGCCACGCCGCCCGCCAGGGCCACATGGTCCAGCAGGGCGCCCATGTCCACGCCGTTGTCGTTGTGGATGGTGCCGGTGTGGTCCTGCACAGCCACGACCTTGGCGCCATTGGCGTGGAAGAGCTTGGCGGCGATGGAACCCACATTGCCGAAGCCCTGCACCGCGACGCGTGCGCCTTCCATGGGCACGTTCAGGCGGCGCATGGCTTCACGGCCGATCACGAACACGCCGCGGCCGGTGGCGGCCACACGGCCCAGCGAGCCGCCCAGGGGGATGGGCTTGCCGGTGACGACGCCGGTGGCGGTGGCGCCAACGTTCATCGAGTAGGTGTCCATCATCCAGGCCATGATCTGGCCATTGGTGTTCACGTCCGGGGCCGGGATGTCCTGCTGCGGGCCGATGATGATGCCGATCTCGCTGGTGTAGCGGCGCGTCACCTTCTCCAGTTCCTTCATCGACAGGGTCTTGGGATCCAGACGGATGCCGCCCTTGGCGCCGCCGTAGGGCAGGTTGACCGCAGCGTTCTTGATCGTCATCCAGGCCGAAAGGGCCATCACTTCTTCCAGCGTGACGTCGGGGTGGTAGCGCACGCCGCCCTTGCCCGGGCCGCGGGTCAGGCTGTGCTGCACGCGATAGCCTTCAAAGTGCGCGATGGTGCCGTTGTCCAGTTCGATGGGGATGTCCACGATCAGGGCACGCTTGGGGCGGCGCAGCGTTTCCACCCAGCGGGCCAGCTTGCCCAGGTAGGGCTCGACCGCGTCGATCTGGGAGAGGTAGGTACCCCAGGGACTGTTGCGCGTGGGAGAAACGAAGGACAGGTTGGGCATGAAATGCTCCGTAACTTTTGGGTGGCGCGAACGGTAGCGCGAACCGGAGCCCGCGCACCACGGTTTCCAAAGCCGAGTGCACATGCGGCCATGCGGCCAATGCATAGCGATCAAAAGTGTGCGCCGCAAGCGGCTTATGGGCAAGCTTGTTGCGCATCAAACTGGCCCGGGGCGAGAAGCAGGACTGTGGTGCGCCCGCTGCAGGCCCCTCTCCCGCCAGGGCCCCGCCGGCTTTTCCGGCCATACCCTCGGTCGGCCAGGGTGAAAGCTGCCCTTAATATGGATCGATGATCAGTTCCCTGGACCTCGCCCTGCTGTATCTCGTCGCCGCCGTGCTGGGGGTCGTGGTCTGCCGCTCGCTCAAGCTGCCGCCCATGCTGGGCTATCTGGCCGTGGGGGTGCTGATCGGGCCCAATGCCCTGGCCCTGGCGGGCGACAACGCCGGCATCCGCTACCTGGCCGAGTTCGGCGTGGTCTTCCTGATGTTCGTGATCGGGCTGGAGTTCAATCTGCCCAAGTTGCGCAGCATGCGCGCCATGGTCTTCGGCCTGGGCCTGCTGCAGGTGCTGCTGACCATTCTGGGCACCCTGCTCGGCCACGTGATGCTGCAGCAAGGCCTGGCCCTGCTGGGCGTGCAGTGGGAGCTGTCCTGGCAGGGCGCCCTGGTGCTGGGCGCGGCCATGGCCATGAGCTCCACCGCCATCGTGGTCAAGCTGATGGCCGAGCGCCTGGAGCTGGAGAGCGAGCATGGCCGGCGCGTGCTGGGGGTGCTGCTCTTCCAGGATCTGGCCGTGGTGCCCCTGCTGGTGATGATCCCGGCCCTGGGCAGCGATGCCAGCACCCTGCTGCACTCGCTGTCCTGGGCGGCGCTCAAGGCCGTGGTGCTGCTGGGCATCCTGCTGCTGGGCGGGCAGAAAGCCATGCGCTGGTGGCTGACCCTGGTGGCACGCCGCAAGAGCGAAGAGCTCTTCATGCTCAACCTGCTCCTGGTCACCCTGGGCCTGGCCTGGCTGACCGAGCACGCGGGCCTGTCCCTGGCGCTGGGCGCCTTCATCGCCGGCATGCTGATCGCCGAGACGGAGTACAAGCACCAGGTGGAGACCGATATCCGGCCCTTCCACGATGTGCTGCTGGGTCTGTTCTTCATCACCATCGGCATGAAGCTGGACTGGCGGCCGGTGTGGGAGCAGTGGCCCCTGGTGCTGGCCCTGACCCTGGCGCCCACCTTCGCCAAGTTCCTGCTCATCGCCGGCCTCACCCGCCTGCTGCGCGCGCCCACCGGCGTGGCCCTGCGCACCGGCCTCTACCTGGCCCAGGCCGGCGAGTTCGGCTTCGTGCTGCTGACCCTGGGGGCCCAGCACAATCTGATCGCGGCCCAGTGGGTGAGCCCGGTGCTGGCGGGCATGGTGCTGTCCATGCTGGCCACGCCCGTGCTCTTCATGTACAGCAACCGCATCGTGATGAAGCTCTCGGCCAATGACTGGCTGCTGCAGTCGGTGCAGCTGACCAGCATCGCCAAGAAGTCCATCAAGGCCGATGCCCACGTCATCATCTGCGGCTACGGCCGCAGCGGCCAGAACCTGGCCCGCCTGCTGGAGGCCGAGCAGATTCCCTATATGGCCCTGGACCTGGACCCCGACCGCGTGCGCCAGGCCGCGGCCGCCGGGCAGAGCGTGGTCTTCGGCGACGCGGCGCGGCTGCAGAGCCTGATGGCCGCCGGCCTGGCCCGCGCCAGCGCCGTGGTGGTGAGCTATCACGACACGCCCTCGGCCCTGAAGATCCTGCAGCTGGTGCGCTCGCACGCGGCCCAGGTGCCGGTGGTGGTGCGCACCATCGACGACACCGATCTGGAACGCCTGCGCGCGGCCGGCGCCACCGAAGTGGTGCCCGAGGCCATCGAGGGCTCGCTGATGCTGGCCAGCCATGCCCTGGCCCTGGTGGGCGTGCCCATGCGCCGTGTGATCCGCATCACCCGCGATGCGCGCGATGCCCGCTACGGCCTGCTGCGCGGCTACTTCCACGGCGCCGACGACGACACTGCCGAGGAGCGCGAGCAGGCCCGCCTGCGCTCCGTCACCCTGCCTCCGGCCACGCCCTATGCCCAGCAGCCCCTGGGCGATCTGGCCCTGCACGCCATCGGCGTCTCCGTGGTCTCGGTGCGGCGCACCAGCGGGGCGGTGGTGGTCGCCGGCGACGCGCTGAAGCTGGCCGGCGGCGACACCCTGGTGCTCTCCGGCCAGCCCGAGGCCCTGGCCCTGGCCGAGGAAAAGCTGCTGCGCAGCTGATGCCTGGGCGACAGCCCGCCTGGCGCCTGCGCGACAGGCGCGGCGCGGGGCTTGCGCGACACTGTCCGCATCCGCCCAGCCCCCGGGAAACTGCGCCATGCACTTCGACTACAGCCCCAAGGTCCAGCAACTGCGCGAGCGCCTGCTCGCCTTCTTCGAGCAGCACATCTATCCCAATGAGCGCCGCTACCACGAAGAGGTGGAGGCCAACCGCCGTGCCGGCAATGCCTGGGTGCCCACCCGCGTGATCGAGGAGCTCAAGCCCCTGGCCCGCGAGGCCGGGCTGTGGAACCTCTTCCTGCCGCATTCGGCGCGTGCGCCCGAGGGGCTGTCCAATCTGGAGTACGCGCCCTTGTGCGAGATCATGGGCCGCGTCTCCTGGGCGCCCGAGGTCTTCAACTGCTCGGCGCCCGACACCGGCAATATGGAAACCCTGGAGCGCTACGCCAGCGAGGCCCTCAAGGACCGCTGGCTCACGCCCCTGCTGCGCGGCGAGATCCGCTCGGCCTTTCTGATGACGGAGCCGGACGTCGCCTCCTCGGACGCCACCAATATCCAGTGCCGCATCGAGCCCTGTCTGGACGGCAGCGGCGACTACCTGATCAACGGCACCAAGTGGTGGTCCAGCGGCGCGGGCGATCCGCGCTGCGCCGTCTACATCGTGATGGGCAAGACCAATCCCGAGGCCGGCCGCCACGAGCAGCAATCCATGATCGTGGTGCCGGCCGATGCCCCGGGCATCAGCGTCAAGCGCCACCTGCCCGTCTTCGGCTATGACGACGCGCCCCACGGTCATATGGAGATCGAGCTGAAGAACGTGCGCGTGCCCGGCAGCAGCATCCTGCTGGGCGAGGGCCGCGGCTTCGAGATCGCTCAAGGCCGCCTGGGCCCGGGCCGCATCCACCACTGCATGCGCTCCATCGGCGCGGCCGAGCGGGCCCTGGAGCTGATGTGCCAGCGCGCCATCGCTCGCCATGCCTTCGGCAAGACCATCGCCCAGCAGACCGTCACCCAGGAGCGCATTGCCGAGGCCCGCTGCAGCATCGAGCAGGCCCGCCTGCTCACGCTCAAGGCCGCCTACATGATGGACACCGTGGGCAACAAGGTGGCCAAGGCCGAGATCGCCATGATCAAGATCGTGGCGCCGAACATGGCGCTCAAGGTGATCGACTGGGCCATCCAGGTGCACGGCGGCATGGGGGTGTCGGACGACACGCCCCTGGCCATGATGTGGGCCCACCAGCGCACCCTGCGCCTGGCCGACGGCCCCGACGAGGTGCATCGCAACGCCCTGGCCAAGCTGGAGCTGGCCCGCCACCTCAAGCTGCCGGCCGAGCAGGTGCAGATGCCCATCACCCGCGGCGCCTGAGCGCAGGAGCGCAAAACAGCCGCGGCACGCGGACCGCGGCAATCCCTCGCAGTGGGGAGCCAACTGAGCTGGCGCCACGGCAGTTGGGCGGCTAGGATCGCCGGCTTCAGCCCGCGCAGCCCTGCCATGCAAAGACCCACCCTGTCCCGAACCTGGCCCCTGCTGGCCTTCGGCCTGGTCTTGCTGCTGCAGGCGGCCGTGCTGGTCAGCAGCCTGGGCGGGCTGCTGGAGCGCGGCTGGCTGCCCTGGCTCAGCGTGACGAGCCTGGGGCTCAGCGCCCTGGTGGCAGGTCTTGCCCTGGCAGCCCTGGCGCATGAGCGCGCCCGTGCCGAGCGCGCCCAGACCACGCTGGAGGAAGCCATAGACGCCCTGCCCGCCAGCGTGGAGATCTTCGATGCCGACGACCGCCTGGTGGCCTACAACAAGCGCCTGGTCGAGCTCTATCCGCACAAGCTGCGCGAATTCCAGCGCGGTGCGAGCTTCGAAGAGCTGGTGCGCGCCTCGCTCGAGTTCCAGGGCGTGCCCGAAGCCCAGGGCCGCGAGGACGAATGGCTGGCCGAGCGCAAGCGCCAGCGCGGCAGCCAGACCGCGCCCCTGCTGCAGCGGGTGCACGACGACATCTGGCTGCACATCTTCGAGCGCCGCACCCCTTCGGGCGGCATCGTGGGCGTGCGCCTGGAGGTGAGCGAGCTGGTGCGCGAGCAGCAGCGCCTGGCCGCCAGCCAGGCCCATCTGCAAGCCCTGATCAATGCGGCCACCAACGGCATCGTCACCCTGGACGTGGCCGGCCACATGCTCGAGGTGAACCCGGCCTGCGAACGGCTCTTCGGCTTCTCGGCCACCGAGCTGCGCGGCAGCCATCTGAGCATGCTGATCAACAACCTGAGCGCCGGTCCGCTGGAGCTGGCCCGGGCCCAGGGCGGCCAGGAGTTCGGCGCCCGCCACCGCGACGGCCACGAGCTGGCCGTGCACCTGGCCGTGGCCGAGGTGCGCACCGCCACCACCCACATCTTCGTGGGCATCCTGACCGACTTCAGCGAGCGCAAGCGCCAGGAGCTGCGCCTGCGCCAGGCCAATGAGGTGCTGGCCCGCCAGTCCACCACCGACGGCCTCACCGGCGTGGGCAACCGCCGCCTCTTCGATCAGGCCCTGCTGATCGAGTGGCAGCGCAGCGCGCGGGCCGGCAAGCCCCTGGCCATGCTGCTGGTCGATATCGACCACTTCAAGCAGTACAACGACCACTACGGCCATGTGGCCGGCGACGACTGCCTGCGCCGCGTGGCCACCCTGCTGCGCTCCTGCGTGGGCCGCGGCGGCGAGCCGGTGTGCCGCTATGGCGGTGAGGAGTTCGCGGTGCTGCTGGTGGACACCGATCTGAGCGGCGCCCAGGTCGTGGCCCAGCGCTGCCTGGACAGCGTGCGCCTGGCCGCCATCGAGCACGCGGCCTCGCCGGTGCGCCAGTCGGTGAGCCTGTCCATCGGCGTGGCGGCCTGCGTGGCCCATTCGGATCATCCCGCCCAGCGCCTGATCGAAGCGGCCGATACCGCGCTCTACCAGTCCAAGCAGGGCGGGCGGGCGCGCATGACCTGCCACGCGCAGAAGGTCTGCTGAACCACGCACGCGCCTTTCACACCTGCGCTCCCTCAGAAAAAATCAGCATCGAGGCCGCCCGAGGACGGCCCCGATGCCGCAAGGAGCAGTGTTCGTCGCCGGCCTTGTGGGCCCCACGACGTCGCGAGCGTAGCGCCGTGTCGCCGGCCTGCCCAGGGGGCGTTCTGGTGCTGGAGGGCGCCGGATGCGGCCCCGCGGGTACGTCGCGTTACCTGAGCTCACAGGCGCGCTGTGCCATGCCGCCGGGCACCGGGCGAAACTCCCAATCGCCACGGGGCCGCGTGCCACAGAGAATCCGCCCACACCCGGTCAGGCTGGCGCCCGTGTCTTACACAACCATACACAAGTCCAACACTTCGGCAGATGCGCCTCCCGGCCGCGGCGGCAAGATCTGGCGCATGGGTCTGGCGCTGCTGCTTCCGACGATGCTGGTGCTGGAGGCCGGTGCCGCCAAGCCCCTGGCCGAGCCCGCGGCCGAGCTCACCGTGCTGCACTGGTGGACCTCGGCCAGCGAGCGCGCGGCGGCCGACCATGTGGCCGCACGCATGGCCGAGCAGGGCCTGCGCTGGGTGGACGGCGCGGTGGCCGGCGGCGGTGGCGGCGCGGCCATCAAGGTGCTCAACGAGCGCACCCTGCGCCGCATGGCACCCAAGGTGGCCCAGCTCAACGGCCAGTCCATGAGCGAATGGGCCGATATGGGCCTGCTGCTGGAGCTGGACGGCGTGGCCCAGCGCCGCAACTGGTCGCGCACCCTGTTCCCCCAGGTGATGAGCCAGCTCACCGTGCGCAACCATGTGGTGGCCGCGCCCCTGGGCATACACCGCATCAACAACCTCTACCTCAACAAGGCCGTGTTCGCGCAGCAGCGCATCGAGCTGCCGCAGGACTGGCCCGGCGTGCTGCGCGCGGCCAAGGCCCTGCGCGCCGCAGGCATCACGCCCGTGGCCTTCAGCGACGAGCCCTGGCAGGTGGCCACGGTCTTCGAGGCCCTGCTGCTGGGCGAGGCCGGGCCCGCCCTGTACCGCCGCATGATGGTGGAGCGCGAGCCCCAGGCCTTCGACGATCCGGCCCTGGAGCGCAGCCTGCGCCGCCTGCGCGACTGGCGTGGCCTGGCCCTGCCGGCCACGCCGCCGGGTGCGGCCAGTGGCCCGCAGCCGGTGATGCTGGGCGAGCGGCCCTGGACCGATCTGGTGGCCGACTTCGCCGCCGGCCGCTCCGCCATGCTGATCACCGGCGACTGGGCGCGCGGCGAGCTGGGCAGCCTGGGCCTGGAGGGCGGGCGCGATTTCGACTGTCGCGCCGTGCCCGGCACCGCCCAGGCCCATCTCTACAGCATCGACACCCTGGCCATGCTGGCCGGCAGCGGCGCCCAGGCCGAACAGGAGAAGATGGCCGAGCTGCTGGGCAGCGCCACCCTGCAGCTGGGCTACAACCGCATCAAGGGCTCGGTGCCGGTGCGCCGCGACGTGCCGGTGGACGAGCTGGACCCCTGCGCCCAGCAGTCCTTCGCCCTCTTCGCCAACCCCGCCACGCCGCGCGTGCCCAGCCTGGTGCACCGCATGGCCTTCAGCGAGGTGGGCAAGAACGCCATCATCGAAACCGTGCACCGCTTCGCCCTGGACCCGGCCCAGACCCCCGCGGCCGCGCAGCGCAAGCTGCAGGGCCTGCTGCGTGCCCTGGCCCCACAGGCCGCGCCCACCCAACCGCCCCGACCCGCCCGATGAACCGCAAGATCTTGATCGTCGACGACGACCAGAAAATCCGCGAACTGCTCAAGACCTATCTGGAGAAGAACCAGTACGAGGTGCTGATGGCGCATGACGGCGCCAGCTTCATGGCCGAGTTCGAGCGCCATGCCGAGGCCATCAGCCTGTGCATCCTCGACATCATGCTGCCCGACACCGAGGGCTTCGCCCTGTGCCAGGCGGTGCGCCGCCGCTCCGAGGTGCCGGTCATCATGCTCACCGCCAGCAGCGAGGAGACCGACCGCATCGTGGGCCTGGAGCTGGGCGCGGACGACTACATCGGCAAGCCCTTCAACCCGCGCGAGCTGCTGGCGCGCATCAAGGCCATCCACCGCCGTGCCGGCATGGACCGCAGCCAGGCGCCGCGCTTCTACCGCTTCAACGGCTTTGTGCTCGATGTGCTGGAGCGCAGCCTGATCGAGCCCGACGGCAAGGTGGGCCCGCTCTCGGGCATGGACTTCCAGCTGCTCAAGCTGCTGGTGGAACACCCCGGCGAGGTGCTGGACCGCGGCCGCTTGGCCGAGGTCACGCGCGGCCGCGATCTGGGGCCCCTGGACCGCTCGCTGGACGTGCAGGTCAGCCGCCTGCGCCAGCGCCTGCAGGACGATGGCAAGCAGCCCGCCCTGATCAAGACCGTGCGCGGCTCGGGCTACGTGTTCTCGACCACGGTCAGCGCCAGCAATGCGGCCTGAGGACGCCGGCTCCGGCGCCTGGCGCCGCGCGCCGCAGCGCCTGGTCGGCTTCCTCTTCGACAGCCTGCAGGGCCGCTTCGTGCTGGCCATGCTGGGCGGCCTGGTGCTGGTGCAGCTGCTGGTGAACCTGGTCTGGTACCAGCAGATCGAGCAGCGCACCCGGCGCCAGACCGAGCTGGCCGCCCACCATGTGGCCAGCGGCGCGCTCGGCGCCCTGCGCGCCCTGCGCGAGCTGCCGGCCGCCTACCGGCCCCTGCTGCTGGAGCAGCTGCGCACCATGGGTGGCACGCGCTTCCTGGTCTTCTTCAACCGCGCGCCGGTCGAGGCCGAGCCCCTGCCCGAGCAGGCCCTGGCGCGCCTGCTGGAAGACAAGGTCAGCCAGGAGCTGCGGGCCCAGCTGGGCAGCCAGGTGCCGCTGCGCGTGACCCTGGCCTCGCCCCTGAACCTGCCGGTGGCGCCCGGCGGTGCCCTGCTGCCCGACCTGCCCGACAGCTGGGTGGACCCCGCCCTGGTCTCGGCCGAGCGGCCCGCGCCCTTTCTGGTGATCCAGGTGGAGACCGAGCCGGGGCAATGGCTCTTTCTCAGCAGCGCCATGCCCGACCCCTACTTCCTGGAGCAGCTGGAGTTCTTCACCTGGCAACGCCTGGCCCCGCAGCTGCTGATGCTGGGCCTGGTGCTGCTGCTGAGCCTGGGCGCGGCGCGCGCCCTGACCCGCCCCCTGCTGGGCCTGAGCCGCGCGGCGGCGCGCATGGGCCACCGCTCCAACCCCAAGCCGCTGCGCGTGAGCGGCACTTCGGAAGTGCGGCGCGCCATCCAGGCCTTCAACGAGATGCAGGAGCGCATACGCCGCTATCTGAGCGACCGCGAGCGGCTCTTCGCCTCCATCTCGCACGACCTGCGCACCCCCATCACCCGCCTGCGCCTGCGCAGCGAGCTGCTGGACGATGTGGCGGTGCAGGACGCCTTCCATGAGGACCTGGACGAGCTGGACATGATGGTCAAGACGGCCCTGCAGATCGTCAAGGACACCGATATCCACGAGAACCGCGTGCCGGTGCGCATCGACCTGGTGCTGCAGAAGATGGTGCGCGACGCGCGCATGGCCGGCCAGCAGATCGAGCTGGAGGAGAAACCGCTCACCGTTTTTGGCAAGCCGCTGGCGCTCAAGCGCGCCCTGGGCAATCTGCTGGACAACGCCGCCTTCTACGGCGCCAGCGCCGGCGTGCAGCGCACCGAGCTGCGCATGTCTGAAGGGCTGCCCGGCACGCCGCTGCAGGGCCAGGTCTTGCTCACGGTGCGCGATCATGGGCCCGGCGTGCCCGAGGTCGCCCTGGCCCGCCTGGGCCAGCCCTACACGCGGCTCGACCATGGCGAGCGCCTGCGCCAGGACGGCATGGGCCTGGGCCTGTCCATCGTGCGCGATATCGTGGCGGACCACGGCGGCCAGCTCCTGTTCCGCAACCACCCGCTGGGCGGGCTGGAGGTCTGCATGGCCCTGCCGGCGCCGGTGGCCTGAGGCTCGCACAGTCGTCCCGGTCCACGAGGCAGCGCGGCGCCATACTGCGGCCTTCCTCATCGCCACGAAGCACCGCGCATGACCCAAGCCCTGCTCCAGCTTCACCTCCCCAGCCTTGCCGACGCCGAGGAGCTGCTGGCCTTCGAGCTGGAGAACCGGGCCTTCTTCGAGGCCCATATCAATGCCCGGCCGGCCGACTACTACAGCCTGGACGCCGTGCGCGCCGCCATCGCGGCGGCGCAGCGCGAGGCGGCCGAGGACAAGGCCTACCAGCACCTGCTGCGCGACGGCACGGGCCGGCTGGTGGGCCGGGCCAATCTCACCCGGGTGCGGCGGGCGCATTTCCACAGCGCCGAGCTGGGCTACCGCGTGGCGCAGGCGGCCTGCGGCCAGGGCCATGCCAGCCGGGCCGTGGCCCTGCTGCTGGACAAGGCCTTTGGCGAGCTGGCCCTGCAGCGCCTGGAGGCCACGGCACGGCCCGAGAACCTGGGTTCCTGCCGGGTGCTGGAGAAGAACGGCTTCCTGGCCTTCGGCCGCTCAAGCCGCAGCTTCGAGCTGGGGGGCCAGTGGTTTGACCTGAAGCACTACGAGCGCCGGGCTGACCCGGCCTGAGGCCGAGCCCGCTCAGTCCTCCTCGCCACCCCAGCGCCGCAGGCGGTGGCCGATCAGGGCGTAGAAGAAGATGAAGGCATAGCAGGGCAGCATCATCCAGTAGGCGGACTGCACATGGCCGGTGTCGGAGAGCCGGCCGTAGAGCATGGGCAGCAGGGCGCCGCCGGCGATGCCCATGATGAGCAGGGCCGAGCCGCTGGCCGTGTGCCGGCCCAGACCTTCCAGGGCCAGGGGCCAGACCGCCGGCCAGACCAGGGCGTTGGCCAGGCCCAGCAGGGCCAGGCACATCACGGTATCGGGCACCAGGGGCACGCCGGCCCAGCCCAGTAGCAGCCGGGACAGCAGGGTGGACTCGCTGGACCCCAGGGCCACGCCGGTGGTGAAGAGCAGACCGGCCAGGGCCGAGCACAGCAGGGCGCTGCGCTGCGAGAGATGGCGCGGGATCAGCAGCACGCCCAGCAGATAGCCCAGCACCATGAAGCCCATGGTGTAGGAGGTGAGCACGGCAAAGTGCTGCACGCCCAGCTGCTGGCCGTAGAGGCCGATGGTGTCGCCCGCGATCACCTCCACGCCCACATAGAAGAACAGGGCCAGCGCGCCCAGCACCACCTGGGGGAAGGCGAACACGCCGCGGCGCAGGCGGGCCGGCTCCTCCTGGCCCGCGTCAAGCTCGGGCTCCTGCAGGGAAGAGAAGTGGATGATGGCGGTGAAGAGCAGCAGGGCGCCTGCCATCACCAGATAGGGCTTGGGCAGGCGGGCCGAGAGCTCCTGGCGCAGGCTCTCCAGGGCGGCGGCGTCCAGCGTGGCCAGGCTGGCGCTGGCGTACTGGTCCACACCCGAGAGCACCAGGGCCGAGAACACCAGGGGCACGATGATGCCGGCGCCCTTGTTGAACAGGCCCATGATGCTGATGCGCATGGCCGCGCTCTCGCGCGGGCCTATGCAGACGATGTAGGGGTTGATGGCCGTCTGCATCAGGGTCATGCCGCTGGCCAGGGTGAACAGGGCCAGCAGGAAGACGCCGTAGTGCCGGCTCTGCGCCGCCGGGATGAAGAGCAGGGCGCCCAGGGCCATCACGGCCAGGCCCAGGGACATGCCGCGCTTGTAGCCGATGCGGCCCAGCACCGCGGCCGAGGGCAGGGCCATCACCGTGTAGGCGATGTAGAAGGCGAAGGTGACCCACAGCGCCTGGAAGTTGCTGAGCCCGCAGACCAGCTTGAGAAAGGGGATCAGCGAGCCGTTGAGCCAGGTCACGAAGCCCAGCACGAAGAACATCAGGCCGATGAAGAGCATGGGCACCAGCACCGAGCCGGCGGCGGCCGGGCGGGAGGCGGAAGACAGCGGTTTCACTTGATTCATGGGGCGTGGGCGGCGCAGGAAGGAAGGGCGTGAAGCCCGGCGTCGGGCCCTGCCGCGGCAGGGCCCGGGGGGCAGGACTTCAGAACTTGGCGCGCAGGCCCAGGCTGTAGCGCGAGCCGTTCTCGTAGACGCCCACCGGCAGGCCGTCGGTGGTGTTGGTGCGGATCACGGCATTGCCGATGTTCACGGCCGAGGCGAAGAGGCTCAGTGCGGGCGTGAGGTCCCAGTTGGCCGAGGCGTCCCACTGGCCGTAGGCGCTGGTCACGTCCTGGCCGCCCTCGTTCAGGCCGCCATAGGACTTGGAGCGGTAGTTGTGCGAGAGCCGCAGGCTCACGCCGTTGCGCTCGTAGTAGACGCTGGCATTGAGCTGGTGGCGCGAGTTGCCCACCACGTTCAGGCGCTGGCCGCCGGCCAGGCTGCCGGATTTCGCATCGGTGAGGGTGTAGTTCACCAGGGTGCCGAAGCCGCCGGCAAAGGCCTGCTGCCACTGCATCTCCACGCCGTTGATGGTGGCGCCGTTGTCGGCGTTGAAGGGGCGGGTCACGCTGCGCATCACGCCGCCCACGCTCTCCTGCTTGGAGGCGGTGTAGATGAAGGTGTCCAGGCGCTTGGCGAAGAAGGTGGCCGAGAGCAGGGAGGCATCGGCGAAGTACCACTCGATGCCGATCTCGGCCTGGTTGGCGTGATAGGGCTTGAGCAGGGGGTTGCCGGCCGTGGCGGCATTGGTGGTGCCGCTGACCTCGGTGCTGGCGCTCAGATCGCTGTAGGTGTTGCGGGCCATGGCGCGGGAGAGGGCGCCGCGCACGACGATGTCGCGGCGCAGCTCGTAGACCGCGTTCAGGCTGGGCAGCACCTCGGTGTAGCTGCGGCCCAGGCTCACGGGCTGGTAGTTGCCCTTGCCGTCCAGGTCCTGGTTGGCCTGCGAGGTCTGCTGGGTGCGCACCACGCGCAGGCCGAAGTCACCACGCCAGCGATCCACCGCGAAGTCGGCCTTGGCATAGGCTGCGGTGATCTTCTCGTTGAGGCGGTAGTACTCGCCCAGGGCTTCCTTGTAGACCATGCCCTTGTCGTACATGGTGAAGCCCTTGCTCGCGGCCAGACCGTCGTCCACCCAGGCGTACTGCACCAGGGAGCCGGCCGAGGCCGCGGCCTGGCTCAGCAGGGGGGAGGCGCCCGTGGAGAGGTCGGCCAGGGAGAGGGACTGCCAGCCGGTGCTGCCCGGGCCCACGGTGCCGATGGTGCGGCGGTTGCTGACCGTGTTGTCGCGGTACTTCAGGCCCACCTTCACGCCGCTGAAGAAGCTGCCGTCCAGGTCCCAGCTCAGATCGCCCTGGGCGTACTTCTCCTTGCCCTCCATGCGGCGGATCCAGTCGCGTGCGCCCTGTAGGGTCAGCTTGCTGGCATCCAGCGGGCTGATATCCAGGTACTTCACGTCATAGCGGTCCTTCGCCATGTCGAAGGTGGTGCGGGTGTTGCCGGTGAACCAGAAGTTGCGGTCATGCTTGCTGCCACCCGCGGCCGAGGTGATGCCCACCTGGCCGTGCAGCTTCCAGCCCTCGCCCACATAGCTGCCGTCCAGGTCCAGCAGGCGCGACTTGATATAGGCCTCGCGGTAGATGGGCTCGAAGGCCACGCCGTCGGTGGGGCCCACCGTGCCCGAGACCAGGGCCTTGGTGCCGTCCGAGGTGGTGATGAACTTGGGGTCGCTGACGCGCAGCACATTGTTCTTGTCCGCCAGGCCGCCGGCCAACCAGAGGTAGTTCTGGTTGTTGTTGTTCATGTCCATGTCCGAGTTCAGGGCGTTGAGCACCAGATCGGTCCGGCTGTTGGGGCGGAACTGCAGCACCAGATTGGCCGTGGTGCGCTTGCGGTCCTGACGGAAGATGGCCGAGCCGCCGCCCCAGGAGGCGTAGGCATTGGGCGTGCTCACGCCGTTCTGGTCGACGATGGTGTACTTGGTCGTGTCGGTGAAGTTCTCCAGGCCGTCGCGGCGCATGCTGCGCTCCTGGCGGCTCAGAGCCAGCAGCACGCCGAAGTCATTGGCCTCGTTCTTCCAGTTCAGCAGGCCCGAGACCTGGGGGTCGGTCTTCTTGGGCAGCTTGCTGTAGGTGGCTTCGGCCGAGGCCTGCAGGGTGAGCGGGGCCTTGAAGTCCATGGGCCTGCGCGTCTTGACGATCACCAGGCCGCCGATGCTGCCCTCGTCCAGATCGGCCGAGGGGCTCTTGTACACGTCCAGGCTGCCCACGATCTCGGAGGGCAGGATGTCGTAGTTGAAGCCGCGGCTCTGGGCGTCGTTCTTCCACCAATAGGCCGAGGCCACGGCCTGGCCGTTGAGCTGGGTCATATTGAGGTTCTTGTCGGTGCCGCGCACGAAGATGTCGCGGCCCTCGCCCCAGGTCCGGTCCACCGAGATGCCGGGCACGCGCTGGAGCGAATCGGCCACGTTCTTGTCGGGGAACTTGCCCACGTCCTCGGCGCTGATGGTGTCCACGATGTTCTGCGACTCGCGCTTCTCGGCCAGATTGCGCTTGACGGTGGCCCGCACGCCGCGCACCTCCACCGTGTCCAGGGCCTGCACCTCGCCGCCGGCCGCCTTGCGGCTCGCGGCCGCAGCGCTCGTGTCGGCCTGGGCCAGCACCTGGTCTTCGGCCGCCCAGGCGGCCGTGCCCAGGCTGGCCCAGGCACCCAGGCCCAGGGCCATCAGGCGGGGCAGGGCTTTGAGCGCCGTGAGGGCCGTGAGGGCCGGGCGGCCGTTGTCCGGGAGGGCTGTGCTTGCAGGCATCGTCTTGGGGGCCACGGTCTTGTCTCCTGTACTTTTGAGGGGGGCTGCCGCAGCCGCCGCAAGCGGCCACAGCCTGTTGTCGCAGGGCAATGTAGGCGCGGCCGGAGCCCCTGGCGCGGCACGTTGCGCTTTGATGGATTTCATTGCGGCGGCCTTACACAAGCCCCGGGCGGCGCAAGGCCCGCATGCTCCAAAACCCTGATGGGCCGGGCCCGAAGGCGCGACAATCGGGCCATGCAAGACGCCCTCGCCTTCCTGAAACAGCAGATCCGCACCGTGCCGGACTGGCCCGAGCCGGGCGTGCAGTTCCGTGACATCACGCCCCTGCTGTCCAATCCGCGCGCCTTCCGCGTGCTGATCGACCAGTTCGTGCACCGCTACTTCGACCAGCGGCCCACGGCCGTGGCCGGGCTGGACGCGCGCGGCTTCATCATCGGCTCGGTGCTGGCCTACGAGCTCAATATCGGCTTCGTGCCCATCCGCAAGAAGGGCAAGCTGCCCTTCACCACGGTCGAGGAGACCTATGAGCTCGAGTACGGCAATGCGACGGTGGAGATGCACACCGATGCCGTGCAGGCCGGCGACCGCGTGGTGCTGATCGACGACCTGATCGCCACCGGCGGCACCATGATGGCCGGCAAGCGCCTGCTGGAGCGCCTGGGCGCCACCGTGATCGAAGGCGCCGCCATCGTGGACCTGCCCGAGCTGGGCGGCTCCAAGCGCCTGCGCGACAGCGGCCTGCAGCTGTTCACCCTGGTCGATTTCGAAGGGCACTGACACTCACCATGGCCAAACCCATTCCCCGCCTCAGCGCCGAACAGATCCAGGCCGTGGTCAAGACCGCCTGGGAAGACAGCCCGCCCTACAACAAGGTGCTGATGGAGCACGGCGTGGGCGCCGGTGCCCTGGTGCAGCTGATGAAGCGCGAGCTCACCAGCAGCGCCTTCAAGCTCTGGCAGGCCCGCGCCAAGGCCGCCAAGGCCCCCACCGTGAAAGCCCGCTGGCCCTATGGCCGCTGAGCCCGAAGGCGCGGCGCAGCCGTCGCCCCTGCCCCTGGGCGCCCTCAATGTGATGGGCACGCCCCTGGTGCCCTGCTCCTACGACCCGCTCACCGGCTTCTTCCGCGACGGCTGCTGCAACACCGACGCGCAGGACCTGGGCAGCCACCTGATCTGCGCCCGCGTCACGGCCGAGTTCCTGCGCTTCTCGCAGGCCACTGGCAACGACCTGAGCACCCCGCGACCCGAGTACCGTTTCGCCGGCCTCAGGCCCGGCGACCGCTGGTGCCTGTGCGCCCTGCGCTGGCTGCAAGCCTGGGAGGCCGGCGTGGCCCCGCCCGTGGTGCTGGAGAGCACGCACATCCAGGCCTTGAAGTTTGTGACGCTGGAGCAGTTGCGGGCGGCAGGCTGAGAGGCGCCGCCGGCCGTTTGACCTGATGGCCGGTCGGGATCGGTGCCGCCACCTCCAACGGCCGGGATCGTCTTGCAGCCGCGGTGTCGTCTCGTCTCAAGCTTGCGGGACGATTTCGGCTTCAGGGCAATGCCGCATGCCCCTCAAACAAAGCTACCAGCGGGCGTGTGCCCTCAAACACCGCGTCAAACAGTTGCTTGATGCGGGGCACATGGCGCAGCTCCTGACGGGTGAGCAACCAGAGGTCGCTGCGCCACGCTTTGGGCGGCGCCGGCAGCACGCGGCAGAGGCCGGGCTCCAAATCACCCAGATAGCAGGGCAGCACTGCCAAGCCCGCGCCCGCCTTGACCAGATTCAACACATTGACATGGCTGTTGGTGCGCAGCACGGCATTGGCATCCAAGCCTTGCTGGTGCAGCCACTTGCTGGAGTCCAGGTGCGCGAAGGTCTCGTCGCCGGCAACCCAGGGGAAATCGGCCAGATTGCTGGGACTTGCGCCACCGATCTTGCGTGAGCGGTACACCGTGGACTCGATGCGACACAGACGCCGAGCCACCAGCGGGTCCGCCGGTCGGCCGCCCGCACGAATGGCCACATCGGCCTCGCCCTTCAGAATGTCCTGCTGCACCGTGGAGGTGTTGATCAGCAGCTGCACACCGGCCTGGCGCTGGTAGGCACTGAGCAAGGGCGCCAGTGCCGCATGCATGAGGGTGTCGGTGGTGGTCAGCCGCACCACCCCACCCGGCCAGGCCGCACGCTTGCCAAGCTGCCGTGTGGCCGAGGCCAGCCCGATTTCCATGTCGGCGGCAAGCCGCAACAGCTCCTGTCCGGCTTCGGTCAGCGCGTAGCCGGACCGGCTGCGCTCAAACAGGCGCACGCCAAGCTCGGCTTCCAACACCCCCAGACGACGAAACACGGTGGCATGACTGACCCCCAGCTTGCCGGCTGCCGCAGTCAGCGATCCGGCACGAGCGATGTGCAGGAAGACACGCATATCGTCCCAAGACTTGGGGCTTTGGCTCATGGCGATCTACTACGGATGGGGGTCTTGATGGTTTGCAAGTTTGACATGGTGGCTTGCATAGATGGATGAACGGGGCGTCGCGCAGGCACCTAGGCTAGAGGCTTGTTTCGTACATCCCCAGCGCAGACCGGCATGCCACATCCCAGCACCAGCCCCCACCCGCACAGCGCTGCGGCTTCCGACTTTGATTTCTTTGTCGGGTCCTGGCGGATACAGCACCGTCGCCTCAAAGACCGTCTGACGGGCTGCCAGGAATGGGAGCAATTCGAGGGCAGTTCCGCCATGCAGAAGCTGCTGGGAGGCCATGCCAATGTGGATGACAACGTGATCCACCTGCCCGACGGCGACTACCGGGCCCTGACACTGCGGAGCTTCGATGCGGCAAGTGGCTTATGGTCGATCTGGTGGTTGGATGGTCGCCATCCAGGTCGGCTCGATGTGCCCGTTGTCGGTGGCTTCAAGGGCGGCAAGGGCTATTTCTACGCGGACGACACCTACAGGGGCCAGGCCATTCGCGTTCGCTTCCTGTGGACTCAGTGCTCCGAGCTGGGGCAGCCCCGCTGGGAGCAAGCGTTCTCCACCGATGGCGGTGCCAGCTGGGAAGTGAACTGGGTGATGGACTTCCACCGCATCGATGCCCTTGCCGAAGCCCCCGAATGCCGGTAATCGAAATTCGCAGCTACCGGCTCATACCCGACAGCCGAGCTCGCTTCCATGGCCTGATCAGCCGGCAAAGCCTGCCGCTGATGCTGGAGTGGGGCATGGACGTTGTGGGCTTTGGCCCCTCGCTGCACGACGCGGACAGCTACTTTCTGATTCGCGCCTTCAAGGACTTGATGCAGCTGGAGCATGACCAGGCCGATTTCTACGCGAGCCCCGCCTGGCGCGAAGGGCCGCGCGAAGCCATCGTGAGTCTGATCGCATCAGACAGCAATGTGGTGATGGCGATGAGCCAGGAGCGCATCGAGGCCTTGCGCGACCCAAGCATCGCCAGCTATGACTCGCCGCCCTCGGCATGAAGGCCTTGAATGAACCGATTCCGCCCATGACCGTCCCGAGCCACACCCAATTCTTCGCCCTGCACACCCAACCGAGCCCCTTGCTTCTGCCCAATGCCTGGGACGCCGCCAGCGCTGCGCTGTTTCAACGCGCGGGGGCCAGAGCCGTCGCAACCTCCAGTGCGGCATTGGCCTGGTCGCTCGGCTACGCCGATGGCAGCACCCTGCCGCGGCAGGAGTTGTTGGCAGCCGTTGCGCGAATTCAAAGGGTTCTGTCCGTCCCGTTGAGCGTCGACCTGGAAGACGGCTACAGCGACTGCGCAAGGCAGGTGGCGGACTTGGTCGTCGACCTAGCCCACCTGGGTGTCGCCGGCATCAACTTGGAGGATGGCGCCCAGCCGCCCCACTTGCTGGTCGAGAAGTTGGCGGCCTGTCGCCGCGCATTGGGCGAGAACGCCCTGTTCATCAATGCCAGGACCGACGTCTACCTGCGCGGGCTGGCAAGCGGTGAGGCGGCGCTCGATCTCACCGTGAAACGTGCCCAGGCCTATCACGTGGCCGGGGCCGACGGCTTGTTTGTGCCGGGCCTCAGCCGCATCGAAGACGCCGCCTTCATCGCCGCCCACACCGCAATGCCCCTCAACCTGATGCTGCTGCCGGAACTGCCCAGCATCGCCGCCTTGTTTGCGGCCGGCGTACGCCGCTTCAGCGCTGGGCCGGCAAATTTTCTGCTCGCCTACGGGCACACATTCACTGCTACCGCGGCCCTGCTGGAGGCGCAGCATGCGCAAGGTATGTTCGCCGGCAGCGCCTTGGACTATGCGGAAGTGAATGCGCTGTTCTCCTAGCAGCCTGCCTCACTTGCCAATACAGAAGCTGCTGAAGATCACCCCCAGCAGCTCGTCCGCCGTGAAGGCGCCGGTGATCTCGCCCAGGGCGTCGTGGGCCAGGCGCAGCTCCTCGGCCAGCAGGTCCAGCGCGGGCGGCTGCTGGGTGGAGACGGCATGGGCCAGCTCCAGATGCTCGCGGGTGCGGCGCAGGGCCTGCACATGGCGCTCGCGGGCGATGAACTGGCCCTCGGGCACGGCGTGCCAGCCCACCTGCTCCAGCAGGCGGCGGCGCAGCGCCTCCAGGCCGGCGCCGGTCTTGGCCGAGAGCGTGAGCGCGCCGGCCGGCAGGGCTTCGGCGGCCACGGCATCGGCCTTGTTGTAGAGCTGCAGGATGCGGGTCGGGTCCACGGCGGCCAGGCGGGCGCGGATCTCGGCGTCCTCGGCCTCGTAGGCGGCTTCGCCCACGCGGGTGAGGTCGTGCAGGAAGAGCACGACGTCGGCGTCCTCGATGGCCTCCCAGCTGCGCGCCACGCCGATGCGCTCCACCACGTCCTCGGTCTCGCGCAGGCCGGCGGTATCGCTGATGTGCAGGGGCACGCCTTCGATCTGAATGGTCTGGCTGACCTTGTCGCGCGTGGTGCCGGGAATGGGCGTGACGATGGCCAGCTCGGCGCCGGCCAGGGCATTGAGCAGGGAGCTCTTGCCCACATTGGGCTGGCCGGCCAGCACCACCTTGATGCCCTCGCGCAGCAGGGCGCCCTGGCGGGTACGGTCCAGCACGCCGTCCAGGCGCTCGGTCAGGCGGGCCAGGCGGCCCAAGGCGTCGGCCTGCTGCAGAAAGTCGATCTCTTCCTCGGGGAAGTCCAGCGTGGCCTCGACCAGCATGCGCAGCTGGATCAGGGCGTCGCGCAGGGCGCCCACCTCGCTGGAGAGCGCGCCGGAGAGGGCGCGACTGGCGCTGCGGGCCGCCGCCTCGGTGCTGGCGTCGATCAGGTCGGCCACGGCCTCGGCCTGGGCCAGGTCCAGCTTGCCGTTGAGGAAGGCACGCTGGGTGAACTCGCCGGGCTCGGCCAGGCGCATGCCGGCGGCGCGGGCGACGCCCGTGGCGGGCTCGATCTCGGCGCCAGCCTCCAGGCAGCGGGCCAGCAGCAGCTGCAGCACCACGGGGCCGCCATGGGCCTGCAGCTCCAGCACATGCTCGCCGGTATAGGAATGCGGGGCCGGGAAGTGCAGGGCCAGGCCGTGGTCGATGGCCGAGCCGTCGGCCGCGCGCAGGGGCAGGTAATGGGCCTCGCGCGGGCGCAGGGTACGGCCGCAGATCGCTTCGATGACGGGGGTCAGGTCTTGCCGCGCCGAGATGCGGACGATGCCCACGGCCCCGCGTCCGGGAGCGGTGGCAATGGCGGCGATGGGATCCTGGTGGCGGGACAGCATGGGCGCCATTGTCCGCGAGGTTCGGCGAGGGTGGCGCCCTGCCGGGGCGTGTATGGCGCGGGGGAGGCTGCACCGGGCGCTCTCGTGAGCACCGGGCGCCAGCCCAGCCCGCCCTACCTGCGCCCGTTTCGGCCGGTGGACGGGTCACTGCCCCGCATGACTTGATTAAAGGCGCCGCGCGCCCATGAAAAAAGCCCCCAGGTGGGGGGCTTCGAAAGGGGGCGGCGGCGGCGTGCCTACTTCTGCACGCCCATGCGCTTGTTGATCATCCACTGCTGGGCGATCGACAGGATGTTGTTCACCAGCCAGTACAGCACCAGGCCGGCCGGGAAGAAGAAGAACATCACGCTGAAGGCCAGGGGCATGATCCACATCATCTTGGCCTGCACCGGATCCGGCGGGGCCGGGTTCAGCCAGACCTGGAACAGGCTGGTGGCCGTCATCAGCACGGGCAGGATGAAGTAGGGATCCTTGGCCGAGAGGTCGGTGATCCAGAGGATCCAGGGCGCGTGGCGCATTTCCACGCTGGACAGCAGCACCCAGTACAGGGCGATGAAGAAGGGCATCTGCAGGAAGATGGGCAGGCAGGAGCCGATGGGGTTGACCTTCTCCTCGCGGTAGATGCGCATCATCTCCTGCTGCATCTGCTGCGGCTTGTCCTTCAGGCGCTCGCGCAGTTCCATGATGCGCGGGTTCACCGCCTTCATCTTGGCCATGCTGCGGTAGGCGCTGGCGTTGAGCCAGTAGAAGGCGATCTTGAGCAGCACCACCAGGGCGATGATGGACCAGCCCCAGTTGCCGAAGACCTTGCCGTGCAGCTGGTCGAGCAGCCAGAACAGAGGCTTGGACAGGATGGTGAACCAGCCGTAGTCCTTCACCAGCTCCAGGCCCGGGGCCAGCTGGGCCAGCTTCTTCTCTTCCTGGGGACCGACGTAGAGCTGGTCCTCGGCGCTGACGCTGGCACCCGGCACGGCCTGCCCCATGGGGAAGACCATGCCGATGGCGTAGAGGTTGTTGTCCACCTTGTTCACGCGGAACTCGCGCGGGCTCTGCGCCGTGCGCAGCCAGGCGCTGGTGAAGTAGTGCTGCACCATGGCCACCCAGCCATCGTTGGCACTCTTCTCGTACTCGGCCTTGCCCTTCTCGATGTCCTTGAAGTCGATCTTGTGGAACTTGTTCTTCTCGGTGTACTGGGCCGGGCCGGTGAAGGTGGAGTAGAAGCTCGACTCGCCGGGGCCGGCGCTGCCGTCACGCGTCAGCTGCACATAGAGCTGGGGCGAGACCGGCGCGGCCGAGACGTTCTGCACCTCGTGCTTGACCGAGATGGCGTAGTCGCCGCGCTTGAAGCTGTAGGTCTTGATCAGCTTGACGCCGCCCATCTCGGGCGACTCGAAGCGCACCACCAGTTCCTGGGCGCCATCGGCCAGGCTGCGAGCCCCCGGCTGCAGCGTCATCAGGTTCATGTGGTTGGGGGCACCCGTCACGCCGACCAGGCCGGTCTGCGCCACATAGTTGTGGCCGGCGCTGCGGTTGAGCACCACCACATGGCCGCTCGGGTCGGCCTCGTCCTTGTGCTTGAGCAGCTCCACGCGCACCAGGCTGCCACCCTGGGTGTCCAGCGTGGCCTTGACCACATCGGTGCTGATCTCCACGGTCTGGCTCGCCACCGGGGCGGAAGCCGGCGCGGCCGGCACACCGGCGGCAACCGCGGTCGCGCCGGAGGCGGTGCTCGCAGCGGCCGGCACGCCGGCAGGAGCCGAGGCGGCAGCGGCCGGCGCCGTCTTGGCCGGCGCAGGGCTGAACATCGAGGGGTGACCGTTGTGCTTTTGCCAGCCGTCCCACAGGAGGACCAGCGACATGGTGAACACCACCCACAGCACGGTGCGGCGTATATCAGTCATGGGGAAGCTTCTTGATTGGAAGAAGAACAGGAGGAGGATCTGGACGTGCGCGCCAGTCCGCCACCGAAGCGGCTGAACAGGCGTGGCGGATTGTCGGGCACCGGATCATGCCCGCCCAGACAGAAAGGATTGCAGCGCAGGATGCGCGCCGCGGCCAGATAGCTGCCCGCAGCGCCGCCATGCTTCTCCAGGGCCTGGAGCGCATAGTTAGAGCAACTGGGCTGATAGCGACAACCGGCCTGCAGCCAATGGCTGAACAGCAGCTGATAGCCACGCACCAGCCCCATCAGCAGGCGCTTGGACAGGGGACGGCGCGCGGCGGCGTTCATGGCGTGGGCACAGCAGGTGGCTGCGGGCTCGACGCGGCCCGGGCGGGGCGCGTGAGCTTGTTCACCAGCTGCGCCAGCTCTTCGCGCGCAGCCCGGCTCAGCGCCTCGGAGGAGGCGCTGGGAAACTGCTTGCGATCAAAAGGCGCGCGCAGGCGCACCACCCAGAGACCGGGCGGCACGACACCCCGCTCGGCACCGCTGGCAAAGGCGGCGCGGATCTGGCGCTTGAGCAGGGAGCGGGTCACGGCGCGACGCGCATGGCGCTTGGGCACCACCAAGCCCAGCCAGCAACCCTGAGGCAGGGCTTCGGCCGGCACTTGATCCACAAGCTTGTGGACCACCGGTGCATCACCTGTTGATAAGTCACCAGCCGCTGTGGACAAGTGCTGTCCGGGACGGCTGGGGACGGTCGCGACGTGGTGAGCGGCGAAATGGGCGCTGCGCGCCCGGCTGGGAAAACCCAGCACGCGCTCAAAGTCGGCCGATCGCTGGATGCGGCCGATCACGGTCTGTGCGTCCCGGCTTAGACGGCCAGGCGCTTGCGGCCCTTGGCGCGGCGAGCAGCGATCACGGCGCGGCCGCCGCGGGTCTTCATGCGAACCAGGAAGCCATGGGTACGGGCGCGACGGGTCTTGGAAGCTTGGTAAGTGCGTTTCATGCTGGAACCTCTACGAAGGCGAGTAATGCTAGGTGCGCTAACTGCGCCTAGGGGGCTGTGGATTACAGCCCAGGTCGGTTAGCTCGGAGGAGATAGGCGAAGCCATCGCGCCGGGCCTGCCGATTGAACGAGTCAATCAGCTTGCGGCATATCCGACGCAGCCCCACCTGAGTAGGAGCCACAACGGCATGCTGCTGGATGCCTGGCACCCGCGCGCCTGAACCTCCAGCGCCCGGAAAACCCGCGATTACACCAAAAATCTCGCTGGCGGTCAACGCGCGGCCTGCGCCTGATGGGGTTTACCGGGGATTGACCCGCCCAAAAAAACTGTGGATAACCATGGGTCTGGCGGCCCCAAGACCCGTACAATCCAGCCGCTCAAGAACAAGTTTTCCACAATGAGCGCTGATCTCTGGCAGCGCGGCTGCGAACGGCTGGCCGCGGAACTGCCCGAACAACAATTCAACACCTGGATCCGCCCTCTCCCCCCGGCCGACGTGGCCGACGGTGGCGCCGATGGCGTGGTCGTGTCCCTGCGGGTGACCAACCGCTTCAAGCTGGACTGGATCCGTAACCAGTATGCCGGCCGCATCGAATCCATCCTGAGTGAACTGGCCGGCCGCCCGGCCCGGTTGGAGCTGGCCCTGGCGCCGCGTGAAGCCCTGGGCCGCGTGGCCCAGCCCGCCAACCAGCCCGTGGCCATGGGCCAGGTGCTGCACAACGGCCTGCGCCCCATGCCGGTGCCAGCCGCCCCCGCCACCCAGGCGGCCATGCCCATGGCGGCCACCCAGGTGCAGCAGCCCGCCGTGGTGCAGGCCCCGGCCGTGAACCTGGCGGCCCAGACCCCGCCGCCCAGCGCCAGCCGCCACCGCATCAACCCGGCCCTGACCTTCGACACCCTGGTGCCCGGCCGCGCCAACCAGATGGCCCGCACCGCCGCCCTGCATGTGGCCGGCGCCCCGGGCCAGATGTACAACCCGCTCTTCATCTATGGCGGCGTGGGCCTGGGCAAGACCCATTTGATCCACGCGGTGGGCAATGCCCTGCTCAAGGACAAGCCCGACGCCCGTGTGTTGTACCTGCACGCCGAGCAGTTCATCTCGGACGTGGTGAAGAACTACCAGCGCAAGACCTTCGACGAGCTCAAGGCCAAGTACCACTCGCTGGACCTGCTGCTGATCGACGATGTGCAGTTCTTCGCCGGCAAGGACCGCACGCAGGAGGAGTTCTTCAACGCCTTCGAGGCCCTGCTGGCCAAGCGCGCCCACATCATCATGACCTCGGACACGTATCCGAAGGGTCTGGTGGACATCGACGAGCGCCTGACCAGCCGCTTCGACGCCGGCCTGACGGTGGCCATCGAGCCGCCCGAGCTGGAGATGCGGGTGGCTATCCTGATCAAGAAGGCCGAGGCCGAACAAGCCCCCATGCCCGAGGATGTGGCCTTCTTCATCGCCAAGAACGTGCGCGCCAATGTGCGCGAGCTGGAAGGCGCCCTGCGCAAGGTGCTGGCCTACAGCCGCTTTTCGCACAAGGAAATCAATATCCAGCTGGCCCGCGAGGCGCTCAAGGACCTGCTCTCCATCCAGAATCGCCAGATCTCGGTGGAAAACATCCAAAAGACCGTGGCCGACTTCTACAAGATCAAGGTCGCCGACATGTACAGCAAGAAGCGCCCGGCCAGCATCGCCCGGCCGCGCCAGATTGCCATGTACCTGGCCAAGGAACTCACGCAGAAGAGCCTGCCCGAGATCGGCGAGCTCTTCGGCGGCCGCGACCACACCACCGTGCTGCACGCCGTGCGCAAGATTGGTGGCGAGCGTCAGAAGAACACCGAGCTGAACCAGCAGCTGCATGTGCTGGAGCAGACGCTGAAGGGCTAGGTTTGCCCGGCCCGGAAATAGCCCTTATCTGGGTGAAAATAGACGGTATTGCCCAAAAGGCGGCGCAAGCGCCCAAAACCAGCGGAGAGAGGTCGAGATGATTGTGTTGAAAGCCACCCAGGACAAGGTGCTCGCGGCCCTGCAGGCCGTGGCCGGCATCGTCGAGCGGCGCCACACCTTGCCCATCCTGGCGAACGTGCTGATACGCAAGCAGGGCCCGCAGATCGAGCTGACCACCTCGGACCTGGAGATCCAGGTCCGCACCACGGCCGAGCTGGACGGCGACGCCGGCGACTTCAGCACCACCGTGGGCGCGCGCAAGCTGATCGACATCCTGCGCTCCATGCCTTCGGACCAGACCGTCAGCCTCACGGCCAATGCCAGCAAGCTGACCCTGCAGGGCGGAAAGAGCCGCTTCACCCTGCAGACCCTGCCGGCCGACGACTTCCCCCTGGTGCAGGAAGCCGCCGACTTCGGCCCCGCCTTCAGCGTGCCGCAGAAGACGCTCAAGGGCCTGATCAACCAGGTGCACTTCGCCATGGCTGTGCACGACATCCGCTACTACCTGAACGGCATCCTGTTTGTCGCCGAGGGCAAGACCCTGACCCTGGTGGCCACCGACGGCCACCGCCTGGCCCTGGCCCAGGCCCAGCTGGAGACCGAGATCCCCAAGCAGGAGGTGATCCTGCCGCGCAAGACCGTGCTGGAGCTGATGCGCCTGCTCAAGGACGGCGGCAAGGGCGACAAGGGGGGCGAGGAAGAAGAACAACCCATCGAGATGCGCTTTGCCGGCAACCAGGCCAAGTTCAGCTTCTCGGGCATGGAGTTCGTCACCAAGCTGGTCGAGGGCAAGTTCCCCGACTACAACCGCGTGATCCCCAAGAACCACAAGTTCAAGGTCACCCTGGGCCGCGCGCCCCTGCTGGCCAGCCTGCAGCGGGCCGCCATCCTGACCAGCGAGAAGTTCAAGGCCGTGCGCCTGTCCTTCGAGCCCGGCCTGCTCTCCATTGCCTCCAGCAATGCCGAGCAGGAGGAGGCCAAGGAGGAGATCGAGATCGACTACGGCGGCGACCTGATCGAGACCGGCTTCAACGTCACCTACCTGATGGACGCCCTCTCGAACATGAGCCAGGACATGGTGTCCATCGACCTGAACGACAGCGCCGCCAGCGCGCTGATCACCATCCCCGAGCAGAGCGGCTTCAAGTACGTCGTGATGCCGATGCGGATCTGACGCGAACCACAAACAACGATCAGCGGGCCGGGATTAGCCAATCCAGCCCGCTTGCGTGCTTTTAAAGGGCCGGCAAGACCCGGCCCCGCAGTGAGAGAGAAGAGTCCCCGATGAGCGAGAACACCACCCCGCAGCAGCAGCCCAACGACGGCGGCGATTACGGCGCCAGCTCGATCCAGATCCTGGAAGGCCTGGAGGCGGTGCGCAAGCGCCCCGGCATGTACATCGGCGACACCTCCGACGGCACCGGCCTGCACCATCTGGTGTTCGAGGTGGTGGACAACTCCATTGACGAGGCCCTGGCCGGCCACTGCGACGACATCATCGTCACCATCCACACCGACAACTCGATCAGCGTCATCGACAACGGCCGCGGGATCCCCACCGGCGTGAAGATGGACGACAAGCACGAGCCCAAGCGCTCGGCCGCCGAAATCGCCCTGACCGAGCTGCATGCCGGCGGCAAGTTCAACCAGAACAGCTACAAGGTCTCGGGCGGTCTGCACGGCGTGGGCGTGAGCTGCGTGAACGCGCTCTCCAAGAACCTGCGCCTGACCGTGCGCCGCGACGGCAAGGTGCACCAGATCGAGTTCAAGAAGGGTGTGCCGCAGGACCGCGTGCTGGAGATGCGCGACGGCGTCGAGGTCAGCCCCATGCGCGTCATCGGCGAGACCGACAAGCGCGGCACCGAGGTGCACTTCCTGCCCGACACCGAGATCTTCCAGCAGAACAACGAGTTCCACTACGAGATCCTGGCCAAGCGCCTGCGCGAGCTCAGCTTCCTGAACAACGGCGTCAAGATCCGCCTGGTCGACGAGCGCAACAACAAGGAAGACAACTTCGCCTACGCCGGCGGCGTGAAGGGCTTTGTCGAGTTCATCAACAAGGGCAAGACCACCCTGCACCCCAATATCTTCCACGCCGTGGGCGAGAAGATGTCGGAGCAGGGCACCAACATCGGCGTCGAAGTGTCGATGCAGTGGAACGACGGCTTCAACGAGAACGTCCTCTGCTTCACCAACAACATCCCGCAGCGTGACGGCGGCACCCACCTGACCGGCCTGCGCGCCGCGATGACCCGCGTCATCAACAAGTACATCGAAGACAACGAGCTGGCCAAGAAGGCCAAGGTCGAGGTGGCCGGCGACGACATGCGCGAAGGCCTGGCCTGCGTGGTCTCGGTCAAGGTGCCCGAGCCCAAGTTCAGCTCCCAGACCAAGGACAAGCTGGTCTCCAGCGAGGTGCGCGCCCCGGTGGAAGACATCGTCTCGCGCCTGCTGACCGACTACCTGCTCGAGAACCCGCTGGACGCCAAGACCATCTGCGGCAAGATCCTCGACGCCGCCCGCGCCCGCGAAGCCGCGCGCAAGGCCCGCGAAATGACCCGCCGCAAGGGTGTGCTCGACGGCCTGGGCCTGCCCGGCAAGCTGGCCGACTGCCAGGAAAAAGATCCCGCCATGTGCGAGATCTACATCGTGGAGGGTGACTCCGCAGGCGGCTCGGCCAAGCAGGGCCGCGACCGGAAGTTCCAGGCCATCCTGCCCCTGCGCGGCAAGATCCTGAACGTGGAGAAGGCACGCTACGAAAAGCTGCTCACCTCCAACGAAATCATCACCCTGATCACGGCCCTGGGCACCGGCATCGGCCGCGGCGCCGGCAGCGATGACTTCAACCCCGACAAGCTGCGCTACCACCGCATCATCATCATGACCGACGCGGACGTGGACGGCGCCCACATCCGCACCCTGCTGCTCACCTTCTTCTACCGCCAGATGCCTGAGCTCTGCGAGCGCGGCCACATCTACATCGCGCAGCCCCCGCTCTACAAGGTCAAGGTCGGCAAGCACGAGCAGTACCTGAAGGACGGCAGCGAGCTCGACGCCTTCCTGCTCAAGGTGGCCCTGCAGGACGCCGAGCTGCGCACCAGCGCCGCCGGCGGCGAGGTGCTCAAGGGCGAAGCTTTCGAGACCCTGGCCCGCAAGTATGTGCAGGCCGAGAACGTGATCAACCGCCTGTCCAACTGGATGGACTTCGAAGCCCTGCGCGTGCTCGCCAGCGGCCTGGCCATCAACCTCGACAGCAAGGAAGCCGCCGAGGAAGCCGCTCGCGCCATGCAGGCCGCCCTGCACGAGGCCGAGGTCAGCAGCGAATACGACGCCCGCACCGACAAGCTCTTCCTGCGCATCAGCCGCCGCCACCATGGCAATGTGCGCTCCAGCGTCATCAATGCCGACTTCGTGCATGGCGCTGATTACGAAGTGCTGGCCGAGGCCGGCCGCACCTTCAAGGGCCTGGTGGGCGAAGGCGCCGTGGTCAAGAAGGGCGAGGGCGAGAAGGCCAAGGAAAGCGCCGTGAGCGACTTCCGCAGCGCCATGGCCTGGCTCATGCAGCAAGCCGAGAACTCCGTGGGCCGCCAGCGCTACAAGGGCCTGGGCGAGATGAACCCCGAGCAGCTCTGGGAAACCACGATGGACCCGAACGTGCGCCGCCTGCTGCGCGTGCAGATCGAAGACGCCATCGAAGCCGACCGCGTGTTCACCATGCTCATGGGCGACGAAGTGGAACCGCGCCGCGACTTCATTGAGACGAATGCGCTGAGGGCGGCGAATATTGACGTCTGATTTGTTGTAGCCGCGTAGGGCGCCACAGTAACTGCGACAGGCGCCAAAGTTCTGCGACTGGCTGCCGAAGTTGATGCGACTGCCCTATCTCGGGGAAGGGCGTACCTCTGGGAGCGAGTTGCGATCGCACAGCGCATGTAGGCCGAAGTCGCAAGCGGTGCTAGAAAGGTGCACTGCTGCGAATGCCTGTTCTGCAGCGATGCTGTTGAAAAACTCGGATTTGCCGTGGTCGCCGAGTCAAATCGGGCCTTTGAGCTTCCGCGCTTTGCGCAACATCTCGCCGCAATCGCGCCTGCGGCCTCTAATGAAGCTCCTAGGACCATCGGCGCGGCGCGCTCAGTGCGAGCCTGAGAAGTGGGGCCATCTCGCATCACCACCGAAATCGAGTTTTCAACAGAATCCAGCGGTTGCTGCCGGTCAGCTGCCAGTCTTCGCGGTCCGCTGCCGCCGCAAGCGGTCGGCGGCTATGGGCGGCTTCACGCAGGCTATCGGAGCAGGCGTCGCTCGACGACTTCTGTCATGGTCCGCCCTTCGTGCCGACCGTCTTGTCCTCTGATCTCGATGCTTGTGATCGTTGTACGGCGTAACGCCTGGCCCCGTGAGTCTGTCTCGATCGTTACGGCGATGGTTCCAGAAACGCTTTCCAAGGCTCGCTGCTTCAGGGCATCTGCGAACGAGACCGGACGCTGCGAAATCTCCCCCAAGACAACATCGGATTCCGCCTGGACGCGACGAAATTCCTCGGGATCCAGCTCCACGCTCGAAGTGAAGGTCAATCCGCCTCCAATCGCCGCAGTCGCGGTCAATTGGCCAACGCCCGTGGCGCCTGGTACTCGATAGGGAGCCCCATCGCCCAGCTCGCCCGATCTCAGGTCTAGGGGTTCCAGCGTAGCCACGACAGATTCCGGATCGCATTCAACGCGGAAGGCCGTCCAGGTGAAGATCCATCTTCCACACGCCGCGCGGGTCATCCCTGCTGCTTTGAGCCACTGGTCGACACGAGCCTCGAGCTCGTCCTTGTTGAGCAACTGCAAGGGGCCGGTCGACGGTCTGAAGACGCGCACCGGGAATTGCCAGGTTCGGGCGCGCTCATCGGCGGTTGCGCCTTCAGGCATATCGAACTCCAATTCCGCACCGTCTTGCCGTATAGCGATGACGCGCTCGATGAGGGTGTTCCTCCCATTTGACGTCCCGGATGAGCCGCCGTCCCGTTGTTCTGCCGTCTTGTAGCTCTGAACAATCTCGTAGGTTTGAACAGGCTGCGAACGGGCCGGCGGAACGTCATCAGCCCACGCGGTCGAACAGACGCTGACAGCGGGAAGCGCAAGCGCGCAGAGCGCAAGTGTGGGTTTCAACGTGATCCCTCCGTGCTTTATCCTGGCAGTGTCCCCCGCCAATTGCCATTCGCACAATGTCGGCTTTGAGCCGGCCGAATGGAAGTGGTCATCGGCGGCGCCGGGTCGACAGCTGGCGAAGATCTAGCGGCGCTTTGAGCTTGCCCATCGCGGCGAGCGATTTGCGCGCGGCCTTGAGGTCCTCCTCTATTCCTATAGGAATAGATGCATCGCCCGACTCAGATGACTGTGTCGACGCCTGAGCGAGGCTCAAGCCTGCCCGAATTTTGGAAGCATCGGCTTGATAGCTTCTAGATTGGATATCACCAGCTGCTTTTCCCCACTGCGAGGCACACCGTTTATCTCGAAGTTGAGCGTTCGCAAGGTGTAGTACAGCATCGCCTTGCGACATGACACAGTCGTGGTGCCGTTCTTCATCGCGTAGTCGAGCTCGATGCCCCGACGTTGTGCTGGAGTAAGCGTTGGATCTGCCTTCAGCACTAGGTCGACGTACTGATGCCAGTCAAGGTCGTCAGTGGACCTGATCTCCGTGGCCTCAGGTTGTTCAGTAGAGAGTATTCGACCCAGCACGAAGTCTCTAAAGCCTCGCCGGGTCTCGCAGTACGCGCGGACGTGCCAACGGATGCCGTCGTACCCGAATGCGTGAGGGCTGATGAACCGAGAAGGGGCCTCTTCGCGGGAAATCGACTGGTACTTGACCTTGACCTTCCCGCGTTCTGCGATGGCTTGAACCAGTGGCAAGAGGATCGACGCGTCTAGGTTGCGGGCGGGAAGAGGCACTGACTCCACAGGTGGAGTGAAGGACAGAAATGCCTGCTCTCCCGTCAGGATGTCCCGATGAAGGGCAAGAAGTTGGGAGAGGTACTGACGCGCCCCCGATGTGTCCGACCGAGGTTTGAACTCAGAGGTAGCGACGTACACGCGAGTGCTGGTGTCGTAGCGCATGTTGTCTGGCATCAGGTGCTGGTAAAGCGCCAAGTCAGCTGAGGCCTGAGGGACGGAGATCTTGAAGAACTCCGTCACATCCTTCCGATTTATGCGCCCCTCCCACTGGAGGCGGAAGTCAATGAACTGAAGCCGTCGCTCTTGGCTCCACTTGACCGGAGTGTTCTCAGGGCCCTCCTCGGAGGGCGTGGCTGGACCTGCGGTGCGCTGCGTTCGGGTCGTCATGGGGTCAGTATATTTTGTATGCGCGTATAAAAACTATGCGTATACTAAAGCTACGCTCTTGGGCCCGATGTACGCCCCGGACACCTGCAACACCACCGAGGACTCCAATCACCATGGCCATCGTTAAGAGCTATTCCGTCGGCAACGGCGACATGTTTGCCATCCGGCACAACAGTGACAACTTCACCCTGATCGACTGCTGCCTGTGCGCCGGCACGTCCGACGAGCACCTCGCCGACATCAAGGAGCTGAGCAAGGGGAAGGGCATCTCGCGCTTCATCTCCACGCATCCCGACCAGGACCACCTGCACGGCATCGAATTGCTCGACGCCGAGCTGCCCATCAACAACTTCTACGTCGTCAAGAACCAGGCGACGAAGTCCGACGAGACGGAGTCGTTCAAGCACTACTGCAAGCTGCGCGATGACCCGGCGAAGGCGTTCTACATCTCCAAGGGCGTGACCCGGAAGTGGATGAACATCAAAGACGAGGAGCGTGGCGCTGCAGGTGTCCACATCCTCTGGCCCGAAACCAACAACGCGCTCTTCAAGGATGCGCTTGCCCAAGCGGAAGCCGGTGAGAGCTACAACAACATGTCGGCCGTGATTCGGTACGTGCTGGAAGACGGTGCCAGCTTCATGTGGTTGGGCGACCTGGAAACGGACTTCATGGAAAGCATTGCGAACGACATCAAGCTGGAGAAGACGACGGTCGTCTTCGCATCCCACCATGGCCGGCAATCGGGAAAGATCCCCGACTCCTGGCTGAAGAAGCTTGACCCGCAGATCATAGTCATCGGCGAAGCACCGTCGCGGCACCTGCACTACTACACCGGCTACTCGAAGATCACGCAGAACAAGGCCGGTGACATCATGATGGAGTGCATCGGCGACAAGGTGCACATCTACGTCTCGAACCCGAACTACGGCCTCCACAAGGACTTCGATGACGAGGGTCAGTCGAGCTACGACAACTACATCGGCAGCATCACCGTCGAGACCGAGTGCACGCTGGAGGGCCAGGCGGCATGAAGCCTTGGGACGTGAACTGGAGCGCGCTCTTCGAGAAGCTGCTCGACCCGTACGACGTCAAAGCACGCTTGCTCCCGGGGCTGCTCGTGCTCGTGCCGGCCATCGCTTTCCTGGTGCTGCTGTACGGTCGCCAGAGTCCGGCGGTCGTCGGCCTGGCGGCGGTGTTGAGTTCATGCGGCGGCCCGTACCTGCTCGCTAGCTTCGTGCGCACGTGGGGCCAGCGCGCGCAGGACCGACTGTTCCGGAAGTGGGGGGCGCAGCCGTCCACGATCATGCTTCGGCATCGCGACGGGACGCTGTCCATGCAGACAAAGCTGAAGTACCACAAGCTGGTCGAGTCGCGCTTAGCGGTAGCGATGCCGACCGCAGATGACGAGTTGCGCAATCCAGGTGCGGCAGATGTGGCTTACGCCTCCGCGGGAGAGGCTCTGCGGCCCCTCACAAATGATCGAAAGAAGTACCCATTTGTCTTCAAGGAGCTAGTCGCATACGGCTTCAACCGCAATGCGCATGGCGCACGATGGGTCGGTCTGACCGTCGCCGTCTTGACACTGTTGGCGGCAGCGCTACACGCCGGTGCCCTGCGGTTGTCACCTATCTCCCTCGACCTTGCGACTCTTGATAATCCCCACATCATGGTGATAGTGCTGGGGCTTGGCATGGCCGGGCTATGGTGCCTGCACTTCACCAGCGCGACGGTGCGTATGGCTGGCTTCAGCTATGCAAAGAGGCTTTGGGAGGCTCTGGAAAAAATTCAGAGAAAGCCGTCGCGAGCACAAAAACTTGCCGCCTGATCGAAGACATGCAGCCTGAAGAAGTTACCTACGCGCACGGCCCAGTTGATGGCTTGCCCAAGTCGCTAGTCCAGCCTGAAGACCAAACCATCGCTGCTATCGCACTGATGACCCGCCAAGCGGGGCTGAATCGTAAGGCCCGCAGGGACAAGAAGCCGAGTTCAAAGCCTGGTTCGGAGTACCCGCAGACGCTCGCCAAGAAGATCTTCCTCAAAGATTGGGTGGTGCTGGCGACGTACGTCGACGCGCGGGAGCGTTGGGCTAGCTTCTGGGCATGTGCCAGGGCGCAGCAGCGTACTGGCAACCTCGTGTGTCCCAAATACGCCGATGCGATCGACGTACAGCTCTTGAACGGCTACGACCGGGCGTGGCCCGACCTGAAGGAAGATCAAGAGGCCCTTGGGCTCGTATGCTCGGAGTGGCCGCACATACGCGAAAGCTTGCTGAAGTATTTGAAGAGCGGTAAGGCGGCCGTGTCGCTTGGCGTCTTCATGCTCTGGCCACGGCTTATCGCCGACCTTGCTCGCTGGGAATCCCTTGACGAGCCGCGGCGGCTGCAGGTCGGGCACGCAGTTTTCTCCCTTTCGTCTATCGGATGGACGCGCTGGTTCATCGACCAAGCGTTGCTGCTCTGCCCGGCTCTGGCGGACGAGTTTGAAGGCTTGGATTCAGCGTCCAAGACGAAGCCCAGCGTCGCTCCCAGCCAGCAGTCGTCCGAAGAGAAGGCGGCTACCCTTTCAGCAGGTGAAGGTGCGGTCGCCCATACCGAGGTAGAGGTCGAGGCTGGCGCCGCCGCTGGTGATGTCGTCGCAAGTGTTGCCGACCTGTGGTCGAGCCTCGGTGTCGAGGTCGCCGCCATCCAGGAGGCTTGGACGGACGAGCCGAGCAGGGATTTATTGGAGAGGGCCGTAGCGCTGGGCGTGAGTGCAGCGCAGTTGCTGGATGCCATTCCCGAAAAGGTTACCTCTCCTTATGAAGATCTTAAGATTGGCATAGATGCGCTGCGGGTGCGGTTGCTTGATGCCACCCAGCAGGAAGGCCTTCATTGGTTCGGAACAGACGAGCTGGATGGCGTTCTCGCGCGTTGGCGCCTCGCAGCGAAGGAGGCATCGAGCGACGACGAGGTCGTCTCGCTCGTCACTGACGCTGAGCAAGCGCTGAGTAGATTTGCCAGCGCAGCTATCGAGTTGCAAGTTGAGCAGGCCAAGCTTGCCGAGACCAAACTTGCCCTGGGTAAGCTCGACGCGGAACAGAACGGCAATGTGAGCCTGGCGCTCCGGATGGGTCTGGCCAAGCGCAGGGATTCCGCCATCGAGGCCAACAGCCGCGCACGCCGCCGGGAAATGGAAGCGATGCTGGCAGTCCTTGCCGCTGCCTCTCCTAAGAGCGCCCCTTTCGATCTGGGCGTCAACTATGTTCTGATGCTGTCTGAGTATGGGCAGGGACGAGAGGAGCGCGAAGTAGTTGACGCGGACCACGCGCAGGCGCAACGACTCGCTGACTCTCTGACTCCCGCTGTGGTACCCCCGTCGGCTGAACCAGAAGAGGGCCTCGAGATGCCGTCCGCGGCCGGAGGCAAGACGGAGCCAGCAGAGGCCGGTGGCGAACCCACGGCCGAGCTTCCTAAGCCGGTCCTGCCGCTAGAGGTTGGAGCAGCAGCGCCGCATGCCCGCGCTGAAGTAGATCCCGCTGTATCGGTGAGTCAGGCGCAACCTTTGGCGCTGCCTCAAGCATCTGATGCGGCTGCTTCGGTACCGGACTCTGCTAAGGCATCTCCGGAGCCGGTGTTGGCCGAGCTCGCTAGCGAATTCCGCGCGACTGAGGTCGTGGACGCTGGCGCGCGCGAAGTCGCTTTCACGGACGAGATTGGAGATCGGTGCCGTCCCATATGGGCGCTGCTGCGCATGGGCAAACCGGCTCTGGCGTTTCAGTACGCGAGCGCACTGCACGATCAGTCCCCTAAGCTCCGCGTCCCGCCGCCTGAGCTGCTTCGCAGCGTCTGTCTATCGACGGGGTTGACCGCGAGTGATGGTCCGCTCGCCGTCGCAATCGGCGAGGCTTTCCTTGACATTGACGCGTCGTGGTTTGACCCGAGTGATACGCCCGCGAAGTGGCACACAGCGCTGAATCTCCTGCTCATCGCGGCGACATTGCGGCCCATGGTGCTCGCACCTGCGACTGGGGCGTACTCCGTCGCGCACTATAGGCACCTGGATGGCCGTCATGCCGCGCTCTTGGACTTGGTCCGCAAGGTCGGAGACCTGAGCGAGCCTCTTACGGGCTTTTCGATTGGGCCCACGGTGTTGGGGTCGGCGGCCGATGAGGCTTCGCAGCGCGAGCACGTCGCCCAGCTGTCGAAGGATGCCTCTGACTGGCTCCATGAACGGGCGCCAAGCAAGAAGTTTCGGTACGCCCCCGCTTCTAAAGTGTGGCTGCATTGGCTGAAGCCTGGTGAGTCCATTCACAGGCTGATCTCACCGGTTGCGCGCAACGCGGTTGAAGAGCGCAGCGCTGTTCGTGCGGCCATTGAAGAGCTCAGTGAATACAACGTGTTCTTCGAGCGCATGCGAGATACCGATCGCAGACAGTTGCAGCGCCGCGGTCAGGATATTGAAGCCGGAGCGTTGGAGCATCTCTGGGTGGCCACATGCGAGGCAGTCGGCATGGCCAAAGGATGGCTTGCGGGAGCAACCTTGTTCTCCGAGTCCGGCGGGCGTCTGCGTGGGTTGGTGAGTCAACTCAAAGCCGCGTTCGATATTCATGCGGACCAGGTGTGCTCTGAACTCGAAGTGGAGTGGGAGGGCGACGGGTGGGGGCAAGTCGCTGCAGCAAGCCGGGTGCTCGCCAGTGAGGTCAAGGCCATCGCCGGGATGCTTAAGCAGAGCGATGCGGTGCCCATCGCCGAGCCGCAAGCCAAGGAGCTCCTCGCGCGTGAACTGCTGATGGTGCCCGGGACGACCGTTGCCTCCAGCTGGGCCGTAGAGTCGGACGGCGATGCGCTGCTTCGCGCCCTTGAGAGTTGGAGCAGTTCTCCGGTCGCTCCCGTCGACGCGTTCGATGCGCGTGTCAAGGCTGGCGACCTGGCCGGTGCCGAGCGTTTGCTCCCGGAGATGGTGGCTGATGCCGCAAGTGCAGTCGGGGCAATCGAGCACGCAAAGGAGATGTGGGCTCGGGATCTGCAGAAGGAAGTGCAGCAAGCTCGCCGCGCATCAGAAGTCGGACTCGCCTACGGCTACTTGAGCGACGAGGATCGCTCTGCTTGCGAGAGCGAGCTGAGCTCGGTCGAACTGGCGCAGCGAGAGACGATGCGGTTCGACTTGGCGATGCAGCGTGTTCATGCGGTCGCAGAGCGTATCGAGCAAGAGAAGAGCCGACGGGTCGAGGAGGCTCGTCAGGCCTTCGACCAGGAGCGACCGGCTCTCTCCCCCGAATACGCGCTTGAGGTGGAGGCTCCCCTGAGGCGCTCCGACATTCATACGTTCAACGAGCTTCTGCAGCGTGTGAGGCAAGGTGCCGCGCCTTGGCCGGAGCTGACACAGCGCGTTGACCTGTTCTCTGAGTTCTATCCGGTCCGGCTGAACGAGCTGCTCGCGAACCTCGGGAAACTCGAACGGACTGAAGTCGACAAGCGCATCCGCAACGGTGGCTCGATCGGCGCGCTCTCGTTCGAGTTGGATGGCGACGAGCAAGCCCGTATTGAGGCTGAGGAGGTCTACAAAGCGTGGGCTACCGGGTTCGGGCGCCACAGGCTCGACCGAGAGAACCTGCGGAAGGTATTGGAGGCGCTGGGAGTGCCAGTGCGGAGCCTTGAGCCGGACAAGGGCGGGCAAGGGTGGACCCTGTTCAGCGAGACCATCGACGACCGTGAGGTGTGCCCCGTTCCGCATTTCGGTTCGCGGGCACAGGGCCGCTACCGCGTAGTCGTGCTCGGCGAGCGTGCATCGCCCGAGGATTTGCTCCAGCGAATCGGTGACAGCACTCAGCACACGGCGACCATCGTCCTGAGCTTGACGCGCAGTCCTGCACGCTTCTGGCCTGACTTGGCAAAGCTGTCCAAGGAGCGCCAACGCTCGTTCCTGCTGCTGGACGAAGTGATCCTGTTGTCGCTGCTGGCCAGGCGAGGTTCAAGGCTTGCGAGCTGGTTCGCCTTGTCGCTTCCGTTTACGTACAGCGAGCCGTACGACGCGAGCGCTGGATTCGTGCCGCCGGAGATGTTCTATGGCCGCACCTCGGAGCTTGATGCGGTCAAAGCACAAGGACGCTGCTACTTCATCTACGGAGGTCGTCAGCTGGGTAAGACTGCATTGCTCAGGCGTGCCGAGAAGACGTTCCATGAGCCGGCTGAGGACCGCTATGCGGTCTGGGTGGACTTGCTTGCCCAGGGCATCGGTGAACGCCGGCCAGCTGTGGACGTTTGGTTATCCCTGTCGGACAAGCTGCGTGAGCTGAAGATCCACGGGCTGGAACTTCCGCCAGTGAACACCGCCAAGCCCACGTCGATTGATGCGTTCCTATCTTCAATAAAGGCGTTCATCCAAGCCAAGCCGGGCCGGCGCATCCTTCTGCTGCTTGATGAAGCTGACCACTTCTTCGAGCAGGACGCGCGGCATGGCAGCTCCTACGCTGAGACACGGCGGTTGAAGCAGCTCATGGACGAGACTGAGCGTCGGTTCAAGGTCGTGTTCGCCGGGTTGCACAACGTCCTGCGGACGGCGAGCACATCGAACCAACCCCTTGGCCACTTGGATGAAGCGGTGCGTATCGGACCGCTCATGGACGAGCGCGAGATTCGGGCGGCAGAGGAGCTCATAACGCGTCCAATCGAGGCGGCGGGCTTCGAATTTGAGGACCGCAGTCTGGTGATGCGCATCCTCGCCCAGACCAACTACTACCCGAGCCTGATCCAGCTCTACTGCACCCAGCTCCTGAGGCATCTCCGCGAAACGAAGCTGCGGCGCCGTGACTTCGTTGGGCCACGCTTCAGGATTGACGAGACAGACATCGAGTCGGTATTCGCGGGTAGGCCCCTGCGAGACGCGATCCGCTCCAAGTTCCGGCTGACGTTGCAGCTTGACGATCGGTACGAGGTCATCGCGTACGCCATCGGTCTCGAATCGCTGGCGCCTGGTTTTGACCATGCCGAAGGCGTCGATTGGCCGACGCTTTGGAAGGATTGCGCCACATCGTGGTGGCCAGAGGGGTTCAAGACGACCTCCGAGCGCGATTTCTTGGCTCTGCTGGAGGAAATGGTGCAGCTGGGTGTTTTGAGCCCCGCAAAGGGCTCGGACCGGTTCAGCCTTCGGAACCCTAATGTGCTTTTGCTTCTGGGAAGCCGCCAGGAAATCGAGAACACCCTCGGTGCTGAGCGGGAGCCTCGGGTCGAGTTTGAGTCGACGGTCTTCCGTCCCGCCCTCGGCAGGCGCGTCGATGACCCTGCGCGTAGCCCGCTGACCTACCGGCAACTGGACGAAGTGGTCCAGATGCGCAATTCAGTACTTTTGGTCGCAGGGAGCATGGCTTCCGGGCTCGGCAACCTTCTCGCTGGTTTGCGTGAGCAGCCGGGTATGTCAGACACAGGGCGTTTCGTTCAGATCGACCGGCCCACGACCCGCGCTGCCTTCTCGCAGGAGCTCGATAAAGAAGTCCAGCGGCGGGTTGGCGAAGGCGTCACGGTAATGCTCGTACCTGCGACGGTTCCCTGGGACGCTGAATGGGTTCTTGCTGCCAGGGCAAAGCTGAAGGCGCTGAGGTCGGTATCGAGCTTCGTGTCGGTGGTTTTCACGGCCGACCCGATGCAGCTCTGGGCCTTGGCGGCTCCGGTTCCCGACCAGGCGCAGTGGGTCGAGCCGTGGCTGTCAATCCTTCCTTGGTCGCGCGGATTTGTCCGTAAATGGCTTGAAGAGCTGCAGCTTCCGGTTGAGGAAGCCGACCGGCTCTATGAACTAACGAGGCTGTCCAATAACCCATTGCCGACGCGTCACGGACGTTAGCGGGCGGAACAGGCGCTGGTGCAGCAGGGTTTTCATTGCGCAGGATTGTGGCGCCAACTGCGGGCGCCCGTGAGCACGA
>Ga0233424_10000370_pt1 | contig 60047 bp, 53 predicted proteins | sample Watercolumn_Towu_FD_181011 | JGI IMG/M metagenome (GOLD analysis project Ga0233424, IMG submission 181011) | Freshwater microbial communities from Lake Towuti, South Sulawesi, Indonesia - Watercolumn_Towuti2014_125_MG | ecosystem: Environmental > Aquatic > Freshwater > Lake | place: Indonesia... | reverse complement strand
CGCTGGAGCGGCTGGCGGCGCAGCCGGACTTTCCGGCCAATGCCTTGGGGCGGCGCGTCATGGCGGGCCGCCACCGGGGGGAAATCGTGCGGGTGAGCCCGGATGGGCGCCAGTTCTGGCTCGTCAATGAGCGCAGCGGCGCCACCCAGCTCTTCGATACCGCGTTCTGGCGCGCCAAGGCGGGCCAGCCGCCGTAGCCGCGGCGCCCCGTCGAGCGCCGCTGGGCGGAATCACCGGGCCGTTCAGGCCTTGGCGTTCAGCGCGTCCTTCAGGGCCTTGCCGGGCGTGAAGCGGGCGCTCTTGGAGGCCGGGATCTCCAGGGCAGCGCCGGTGGCGGGGTTCTTGCCGGTGCGGGCGGCGCGCTCGCCGACCTTGAAGGTGCCGAAGCCCACCAGGGACACCGAGTCACCGGCCACCAGGGCTTCGGACAGGCTGGCCAGGGTGGCGTCCAGGGCCACGCCGGCAGCGGCGCGGGAGATGTCGGCCTTGGCGGCGATGCGTTCGATCAGTTCGGTCTTGTTCATGATGTCGATGTAATTCAATCCCTGCCAGAAGCAGCAAAGGGGCGCGATTATCGACGCAAGCGGCGCCTGCGCCTTGAACGGCCCGTGACAGGATGTACATCGACGGCCGCCGCGAGGGCTCGCGGCGGCCCGAAAACGCGCACTATCAGCGCGGCATGATGACCTGGTCGATGACGTGGATCACGCCGTTATCGGCCTGGATGTCGGTCTTCAGGACCTGGGCCTGGTTGACCTTCACACCGCCCTGGGTGCTGACGGTGATGTCGCTGCCCTGCACGGTGCGCACCATGCCGGGCTTCACATCCTTGGCCATGACCTTGCCCGGCACCACGTGGTAGGTCAGCACGGCGCTCAGCTTGGCCTTGTCCTTCAGCAGGGCGTCCAGTTGGTCCTTGGGCACCTTGGCAAACGCCTCATCGGTGGGGGCGAACACGGTGAAGGGGCCGGGGCCCTTGAGCGTCTCCACCAGGCCGGCCGCCTGCAGGGCGGTGGCCAGGGTCTTGAACTGGCCCGCGGCCACGGCGGTGTCCACCAGGTCCTTGGCCTGGGCACTGCCCAGCGTCATCAGACCCAGGCTCAGGGCGGCAAAACTCATCTTCAGGCTCATCGCAATCACTCCTTGTTGACAAGACAGAGACAGGGCTCCGCCGGCCGCGCCGGGGCGCGGCGCGACGGACACCCTCAGGGGGAAAAAACGCTCAGATCGAGAAGCTGGGGATCAGCACCTTGCCGATCACATGGATCACGCCATTGCTGGCCCGCACATCGGTGGCCGCGATGGGCGCCGGGGTGCTGGTGGTGTCGATGATGCGCAGGGGCGAGCCCTGGACCACGAAGCTCTGGCCCGACACCGTGCTCACCGGCGCACCCAGGGTGATGTCGGTGGACAGCACGCGGCCGGCCACCACGTGGTAGGTCAGCACGGTGGAGAGCTGGCTGGGCGTGAGCGCCGCCACGGTGGAGCTGATGGCGGCAAAGGCCTCATTGGCGGGCGCGAACACGGTCAGCGGACCGGCGCCGGCCAGGGTGCTGTCCAGTCCGGCCTGCTTGACGGCGCCCACCAGGGTGCTGAAGGCGGGGTTGGCCTGGGCCATCTGCACCAGGTTCAGCACGCCGGGCGGCACCAGCACCTTGTCAACCACGTGCACCACGCCGTTGCCGGCATTGATGTCGGCTTGGCTGACCTTGGCCGCGGTCAGCACCGCATCGGTCAGGCTCACGCCGCCCGAGGTGCTCAGAGCCAGGGTGGCCGCACGGCCCTCGAACTGGTAGAGCGTGGGCAGGCTGGTGCCGGCGGTGCCGAGGTCGGCAGCGCTGCGGCGCGTGGCCAGCACGTGATAGCTCAGGATATTGGACAGGGCCGAGGCCGGCAGCGCGTTCACCATGGCGGTGGCGTCGGCAAAGCCCAGGCGGCCGGCCAGGGTGTTGAAGGCCGCATCGGTGGGGGCAAAGACGGTGAGCGTGGCGTTGGGGTCGCTCAGGGCTGTCGCCAGGCCGGCCTTGTTGACCGCGGCCACCAGGGCGTTGAAGCCATTGGACTGGGCCACCGCCACCACGGTGGCGGGCGGGTGATCGTCATCGCTGCCACCGCAGGCAGCCAGCGTCAGGGCCAGACCGGCCGTGACCATCCCGATAAAGGCGCGTTTGAGCCATTCGTACATGGGTTGCTCCATCAGCTTGTTGTCGATGAGGATTCGCTCCCGGAGGGGCGATTCATACCAATCGGTCTCGTTTTAAAACCGACTGGTATCGACGTTAAACCGCATAGTTCACAAATTCAACTTCGCAGTTGTAAGCACCCATGACGGACTCGGGCATGCGGCAGCCGACCGGGCTGTTGCGGCCGGCTTGTGGCACTCGTGCTGGCGCTTCAGCGCGCGACGCGCAGGGCGGTGGGCAGTTCGCCCGACCAGCGCTTGAAGGCGCGGCGGAAGGAGCGCGCGTCGGCATAGCCCAGGGCCTGGGCCACCTCGGCGATGCTGAGCTCCGTGTTGATCAGCAGATCGCGGGCGCGCTCATACCGGGCCGCATCGCGCAGGCCGCGGTAGCTGGCGTCCTGGGCCACCAGGCGCCGGCGCAGGGTGCGCTCGCTGACGTTCACCTGCGCCGCCAGACCGCGCTGCGAGGGCCGGTCCTGCAGGCCATGGCGGATGCGGTTGACCACCGAGGCCAGCAGATCGTCCTGGCCGATGGGCGTGGGCAGCAGGCGGTTGAGCTGCTTGCGCACCACCTCGCTGGTCAGGCGGTCAAAGCCGGGCAGGCGCACCTGCAGCCATTTGCTGTCCACGGCCAGGCGGTTCTGGTCGGCGTCAAACCGCACCGGGCAGCGGAAGAAGCGCTCGTACAGGCGCGGATGCGCCGGGCAGGCATAGGCGAAGTCCACATGCAGGGGCTTGAAGGCCGGTCCCACCATGGACCGCACCACAGCCACCGCGCCGGCAAAGGATTCCTCCACCAGAAAGCTCTCGATCTCCAGATCGAAGATCAGCGGCGTGGAGCTGAGGTAGAGGCGATCGCCCTCGAGACTCAGCAGATGCGGCGTCATGGAGCCGATCACGGTCTGGCGCTCCAGGCCGTAGCTCACCGCCTCGCCCAGGGTCTCGCAGCTGAGCATGGCCAGGCCAGCCAGGCCCCAGGAGATGGGCGTCTCGCGGGCCCCCACGGCCAGGCCCAGGGCGGGCTCGTCCAGCTCGCGCTGCACGCGCAGGATCAGGGCGCGGGTCTGCTGGTGGGACAGCAGCACGCCTTCCTCGCACAGGGTCTGGGGCGTGAAACCCAGGCCCCGGCACAGGCGCTCCACGGACAGGCCGCGGTCCTCCGCCAGGGCCAGCAGCACGCGCGCGATGGCCGGCACCAGATTGGCCTGGGTGCGGGGGTCGACCTCGGCCTCGCCGAGGGCGGCGGTGGGGGGAATGGGGCTCATCTCGAAGGGAACAGGAACAGGGAACCGCGCGGACAAGGACAAAGGCACTGACCGAATTTGATCACTCGCCCTCGCCTCTTCATGAGTGTTTTATGACATGTAACTCGCTTGTTCTTCGCCATTTTTCATAAGTAGATCACGGAGATAAGCAGGCACGCACCAGCGTGGAGCATCTTGTCCGCAACTATCCCCTACCTGGCCGAAAAGGTTCCCTTGATATCGCGGCTCGCCCTCTAGAGTTCGGCCCGTTGCGATTTGCCGTTCCGAAAACTCAGCCATGTCTCACAGCGATCTGCGCGCCTCGATGGCGCACCCTGCCTCCACCGCCCGCCCGGCCCATGCCCTGCCGACCCTGCCGACCCTGCTGCTGACCCTGGCCCTCCTGGGCTTGAGCGGCTGCAGCCCCTCGGGCGACAAGAGCGCCGCCGCGCCCGCCGCGCCGCGCCCGGTGCTGGTGGCCAGCGCCCTGCCGGCGGCCAGCGTCGGCGCCGAGTTCATCGGCGAGGTGCGTGCCCGCCAGCGCGCCGAGCTGGCCTTTGCACTGCCGGGCCTGGTGCGCCAGGTGATGGTGGAAACCGGCGAGCGCGTGAAGCGCGGCCAGCTGCTGGCCACCCTGGACCTGGCGCCCAGCGAAGCCCAGCTCAAGACCAGCCAGGCCGAGCTGCAGCGCCTGCAGGCCGGCCTGGATGAGGCCCGCCGCAAGCACCAGCGCCTGCAGGCCGCGCATGAGCGCCAAGCCGCCAGCGAGGCCGAATGGACCGCGGCCCAGGCCGAGCTGCGCATGGCCGAGGCCGCCCTGGCCAGCGCCCAGGCCCAGCGCGAGAACAGCGCCTGGAACCGCGCCCAGGCCGAGCTGCGCGCGCCCTTCGACGGCGTGATCGCCGCACGCCAGCTGGAAGTGGGCCAGGCCGTGGGCTCGGGCCTCCCGGTGATCACGGTGGACGGCGCCGGCCGCGAGCTTTGGGCCCTGCTGCCGGCCGGCCTGCCCGCGCTGAACGTGGGCCAGCGCGCCCGCCTGCTCACGCCCCAGGGCGAGCTGGACAGCCGCCTGCTGCGCCTCTCGGCCCGCCAGGAAGCCGGCGGCGCCCGGCGCGCTGTCTTCGAGCTGCCGGATCAGGCCCGCGTGGGCGAGACCCTGAATCTGCGCCTGCTGGCGGGCGCAAACGATGGCGCGCACGTCTGGGTGCCGCTGCGCGCTGTGCAGAGCACGGCCGCCAAGAGTAGCGAATCGAGTGGTGAGGTGCTGCGCCTCAAGGCCGATGGCCAGTCGCTGGAGCGCGTGCCCGTGCGTCTGGGCGCCACCCAGGGCGATCAGGTCGAGGTGCTGGCCGGCCTGAAGGCGGGCGAGCGCGTGGTGCTGGCCGGCGGTCACAGCCTGGCGGCCGATGCGCGCGTCAAGCCGGTGAACCACCTGCGCTGAAACGAGGGCATACCGTCATGAGCAGTCTTTCCGACTACGCGCTGAAGCGCCCGCGCTTTGCCTTTCTCGCCGCCCTGCTGCTGGTGCTCTCGGGCCTGTGGCTGGCGCTGGACTTCCCGTCCACCGAAGAACCCCAGGTCACGGTGCGCACCGCCACCGTGCTGACCCTGGTGCCCGGCGCCAGCACCGAGCGCATGGAAGAGCTGGTGGCCCGCCCCAGCGAGGAGGCCATGCGCAGCCTGGCCGAGGTCAAGCGCATCAAGACCACGGTGCGCCCCGGCTTCGCCTTCAGCTATGTGGAACTCCGGCCCGATGTGAGCCCCCAGGAGCTGCCCGCCGTCTGGCAGCGCCTGCGCAACCGCATGGCCGAGCTGCAGCCCCGCATGCCCCAGGGCGCCACCGGCCCCCTGGTGGACGATGAGTTCGGCCGGGTGGCCGTGCTCACCCTGGGCCTCACCGGCCCAGGCTACAGCGCGGGCGAGCTGCGCGAGCAGGCCCGCCAGCTGCGCGACCAGCTCTACCGCCTGCCCGGCGTGGAGCGCGTGAGCCTGCACGGCCTGCGCGAGGAGCAGGTGCAGCTGGTGGCCGATATGGCGGCCCTGCAGGCCAAGGGCCTCTCGATCAGCGCCCTCTCCCAGGCCCTGGCCCAGCGCAATGTGCTGGCCCCGGCCGGCCGCGCCCAGGTGGGCGGCTCCGAGCTGGCCCTGACCGTGAGCGGCGACGCCAAGCAGATGGCCGAGCTGGGCCAGACGCCCGTGGCCCTGCCCGGCGGCGGCTGGCTGCCCCTGAACCAGCTCGCGCGCCTGGAGCGCGTGCCGCAGGACCCGGCCTCGGTCGGCGCCTTCGTCGATGGCGAGGCCGCGGCCGTGGTCGCGGTCTCCATGGCGCCGGGTCTGAACGTGATCAGCTTTGCCGAACGCCTGCGTGGCGAGATCGCCCAGCTGCAGGCCCAGCTGCCGGCCGGCATGAGCCTCACGCCCATCACCGACCAGGCCCAGATCGTCACCAAGCAGCTCAAGCAGGTGAGCCAGGTGTTTCTGGAGACCACGGTCATCGTGATGGGCGTGGTGGTGCTCTTCCTGGGCCTGCGCACCGGCCTGATCGTGGGCGCCATCGTGCCCACCACGGTGCTGGGCAGCCTGGTGGTGATGAAGCTCGTGGGCATTGAGCTGCACACCATCTCGATCGGCGCCATCATCATTGCCCTGGGTCTGTTCGTGGACAACGCCATCGTGGTGGCGGAAGACATGGAGCGCCGCCTCGCCCTGGGCGAGGACCGGGCCAAGGCCGCGGCCGCGGCAGGCCGCACCATGTTCGTGCCCCTGCTGGTGTCCTCCCTGGCCATCATCCTGACCTTCATGCCCCTGGTGCTCAGCAAGACCGAGACCGGCGAGTACCTGCGCAGCATGGGCCTGGTGATGGCCATCGCCCTGCTGCTGTCCCTGCTGCTGGCCGTCACCGTCACACCCCTGCTGTGCCAGCGCTTCGCCCACCACCATGCCGAGCTGAGCCGCACCGCCCGCGCGGTGGAGGCGCTCACCGGCTGGTACCGCGGCAAGGTGCGCTGGGTGCTGGGCCACAAGACCCTGTACATCGGCACCATGGTGGCCCTGCTGCTGGCCGCCGGCTGGCTGTTCGCCCACGTGCCCTCCGAGCTGATGCCCGCCTCCGAGCGCCGCCAGCTGCAGATGGCCATCGAGCTGGCGCCCGACACCAGCGGCAACACCACCCTGGCCACGGCCCAGCGCATCAGCCGCGCCCTGGGCGACGCCAAGCGCTTCCCCGAGCTGCAAAGCCAGGCCGTGTATGTGGGTGACGGCGGCCCGCGCTTCATCCTGGCGCTGAACCCGCCCACCCCGGCCGCGCACCGCGCCTATGCGGTGCTGACCCTGGCCCCCGGCTACACGCATGAGCAGGCCCTGCAGCGCCTGCGCAGCGAACTGCCCCAGCAGTTCCCCGATGTGCGCTTCGAACCCAAGCGCTTCTCCATGGGCTCCACCGAATCGGGCACGGCCGAGTTCCGCCTCAGCAGCCGCGACGGCCAGTCGCACCGCGTCGCCGCCGAGCAGCTGATGAAGGCCCTGCAGGCCCAGCCCGACATCGTGGAAGTGCGCAGCGATGCCGAGCGCCAGATCCTGCATGTGGCCGTGGAGGTGGACCAGCTCAAGGCCGCCGCCGCCGGCATCAGCAGCGCCGAGGTGGCGCGCAGCCTGGAGCGCCTGCTCTCGGGCGAGGCGGTGACCCAGTTCCGCGAGGGCGACACCCTGCTGCCCGTGCTGGTGCGCGGCCCGCTGGAGCTGCGCGAGCGGCTGCAGCAGCTGCAGGCCGCGCCGCTGGAGCGCGCCGACGGCCAGCGCGTGCTGCTGGGCCAGATCGCCAGGATCAGCCTGGCCAGCCAGCCCTCGGTGCTGCAGCGCGCGGACCAGAGCCGCGTCGTGACCATCAGCGCCCGCCATGCCCGCTGGACGGCCCAGAGCCTGGTGGATGCGGTACAGCCCGAGCTGGCCCGCCTGCAGCAGGACGGCCAGGTGCGCATCGCGCTGGGTGGCGAGATCGAGGAAGGCGCCAGCGCCAACAACGCCATCACCGCCCTGCTGCCCGCCTGCGTGCTGGCCATGTTCCTGCTCTTCGTCTGGCAGTTCGAGAGCCTGCGCAAGAGCCTGATCGTGCTGGCCAGCATCCCCTTCGTCAGCATCGGCGCGGCCATCGCGCTCAAGCTCACCGGCACCACGCTCACCTTCGTCGGCACCCTGGGGTTGCTGGCCCTGGCCGGCATCATCGTGAACAACGCGGTGCTGCTGCTGGACGCCATCGACGAGGCCATTGCCCATGGACTGGCGCCCGCCGCCGCCATCGAGGACGCCGCCTCCAAGCGTCTGCGCCCCATCGTGATGACCAAGGCCGTGTGCATCCTGGGCCTGCTACCGCTCTACCTCTTCGGCGGCGCGGTCTGGACCAGCCTGGCCGTGGTGATGATGGGCGGCCTGGCCCTGGGCACCCTGATCACCCTGGGCCTGATCCCCGCCCTGTACGCTGCCTTCTACCGCGTGCCGGCGCCCCCGGCCGCTGCCTGAACCCGAGCTCGCCATGTTGTTTTACAAGCACTTTCTGTCCCCCCTGGCCCTGGCCGCGGCGCTGAGCCTGGCCGGCTGCGCCAGCGTGGCGCCGTCCAGCCAGCTGCCCGCCCTGCAGGCGCGCCATGAAGCCAGCCTGCCGGCCGCCGCCACAATGCCTGCCGCCAGCACCGCCACAAAAAGCTGGTGGATGGCTCTGCAGGATCCGCAGCTCGACGCCCTGATGCAGCAGGCCCTGGATCGCAATCTGGACCTCAAGGCCGCCCTGGCCAGCGTGCAGGAAGCGCGCGCCTTGGCCGGTCTGGCCCGGCGCGAAGGCGGCCCGCAGGGCAGCCTGGGGCTCTCGGCCCAGGTCTCGCGCGCCTCTTTGCCCGAGGTGGACCCCTATCGCCAGGGTCAGCCGCGCCCGCCCGAGCAGCGCCTGATCGGCCTGAACCAGAGCCTGAGCTGGGAGCTGGATCTGTTCGGCCGCGTGGGCACGGCCCAGGCCGTGGCCGAGCGCGAGCTGGACATGGCCCGCGCCGACCTGCAGGCCGCCCAAGCCCTGCTGCAGGCCGAGCTGGTGAACCGCTATGTGCAGCTGCGCGCCGCCCAGCAGCTGCAGGCCCTGGGCCAGCAGCACAGCGCCCTGGCCGAGCTGCGCCGCCAGCAGCTGCAGTCCCGCGTGAGCGCTGGCCTGGCCGATGCCCGCGAGCTGCGCGCCGCCGAGGCCGAGCTGGCCCAGCGCCAGGCCGAGCGCAGCGCGGCCCAGGCCCAGGTGCAGCAGAGCCTGGCCGCCCTGGCCCTGCTCTGCGGCCGCGCGCCCGCCGCGCTGGACGGCGAGCTCAAGCCCTTGCGCCAGGCGCAAGCCCTGCCCGCCCTGCCGCTGGAAAGCAGCCTGCAGCTCAGCGAGGGTCTGCTGCAGCGCCTGCCCCAGGTGGCCCGCGCCGACGCGGCCCTGCGCGCCAGCCTGGGCCAACGGGTGCTGGCCGAGCGCGCCCATCTGCCGCGCCTGAGCCTGGCCGCCACCGTGGGCCTCAACGAAGGGGCCTCGCGCCTGGGCCGCGCTGGCGCCCTGCGCTATGCGGCCGGCCCCATGCTGCAATGGGACTGGCTGGACGCCGGTCGCCGCGAGGCCCGCGAGGCCGCCGCCCGCGCCGGCAGCGAGCGCGCCTGGGCCCAGTTCGAGCAGAGCGTGTTGCAGGCCCTGGCCGAGGGCGAGATGGCACTGCGCGGCTGGAGCGCCCAGCTCAGCGCCTGGGAACAGGCCCAGACCGCCGAGCGCGCCGCGGCCGAGGCCGCGCGCTATGCCGGCGAACGCCAGCGCCTGGGGCTGGAGCCGCGCTTGAGCGCCCTGAGCAGCGAGAGCCAGCATCTGGACGCCCGCCGCCAGGCCCTGAGCCAGCAGGCCCAGGCCCTGCAGGCCTATGTGCAGGTGCAGCTGGCCCTGGGCGCCTGGCAGCCTGAGTGATGCGCAGCGTCCTGCCGACACGGAGCCTGCAGGCCCTGGCCCTGGGTGGCTTGCTGCTGCTGAGCGCCTGCTCCAGCTACCGGCCCTGGATCAACCCGCCGCGCCAGGCCGAGACCACGACAGCGGTGCTCACACCGCCGCTGCGCGAACCCAAGCCGGTGGTGGTGGCCGTGGCGCTCTCGGGCGGGGGTGCCCGGGCCGCGGCCTTCGGCCTGGGCGTGCTCAAGGGTCTGAAGGCGGCCGAGTTCGTACTGCCGGGACGCCACACCTCCCTGCTGGACGAGCTGATCCAGATCAGCGGCGTGTCCGGCGGCAGCATCCTGGCGGCGCATTACGCCGCCTTCGGCGATGCCAGCCTGGAGCGCTTCGAGCCCGACTTTCTGCTGGCCCCCTTCGAAGGCCGCCTGCTGCGCGAGCTGCTCTGGCCGCAGCGCCTGTACCAGCTCAGCTCGCCCTGGTACGGGCGCAGCCACATCCTGGCCGAGCGCCTGGACGAGCTCTACCGCGGCATGAGCTTCGCCGACGTGCGCCGCCGCCCCGGCGCGCCCGAGCTGATGATCACCGCCACCGACCTCACCACCGGCGCGCCCTTCGACTTCACGGCCGAGCAGTTCGAGCTGATCTGCTCCGACCTGGATGCCCTGCCCCTGTCCTTCGCCGTGGCGGCCTCCTCCGCCGTGCCCCTGCTGCTCTCGCCCATGACGGTGCAGAACCACGCCAGCCACTGCCCCGACAGCCGTCAGCGCCCCCGCGCCGAGGTGGACAACAGCTACCGCACCCAGCTGCTGGAGCGCACCATGGAGGGCTATCGCAATGCGGCCGAGCGGCCCTTCATCCACCTGGTGGACGGCGGCGTCACCGACAATCTGGGCGTGCGACTGACCCTGGACCGCCTGATGGCCGGCGGCTCCATGAACGCCAACTTTGCCGAGGCACCCACGGGTTCGATACGCCGCCTGGTGCTGGTGACGGTGAATGCCGAGCGCGGCCTGGCCGAACGCATCGACAGCAGCGACCGCGTGCCCAGCACCGGTCAGGTGATGGAGTCCCTGATCTTCGGGGCCGGGGCGCGCGAGTCGCAGATCACCCTGGGCATCCTGGGTGACGACCTCAAGCGCTGGCGCCAGGAGCTCAATGCCACGCGCGGCCAGCCCGGCAGCCCCTTTGCGGCCGATGCCGAGATCCATGTGATCAACCTCAGCCTGCATGACGAGCGCGACGACCGCATCCGCGACCGCCTGCTGCGTGTGCCCACGGCCTTCAGCGTAGAGGCCCAGGATGTGCGCGATCTGCAGACCGCCGGCACCCGCGCCCTGCAGGCCTCGCCCGCCTTCCAGACCCTGCAGGACTCGCTGCGCCGCCTGGTCGACCCGCCGCCCGAGCTCTCCCCCCGCCCGTGAGTCGCCCTCGCATCCTGGTCTTCGGTGGCGGCATCGCGGGACTGCGGAGTTCGGGCGTGCAGCCTGCACGCTGCAGCACGGAAATTCGACCAGCACAGCGCCAGGATGGGCTATCGTCGGCACAGCCCCTCAGCCTCCGTGCCACCTCTTGTCCGACGTCCCGCCCGACCCTGCGGCCCTGCCCCTGAGCACCGGCCCTCACGATGCCCGTCTGCGGCAGACTTGGCTGCTGCGCTACAACACGTCCATCGAGCAGGCCACGGCACAGGCAAGGGCGGACCTGAACCTGGGGCAGGCCCTGGGGGATGAGCGCCTGCAGCTGCGCAGCCGCCTGCTGCTGGAGCGGCTGCAACCCCAGTCCGAGCATTCGGCGGCCTTCTTCGGCGAGGCCTCGCGGCGCCTGCGCCAGCTGGGTGATCGCGCCGGCAGCCTGATCGCGCGCAGCATGGAGATCGCCACCTCGCACTACGGCGGCGATGTGGCCCAGGCCTTGAAGGACTACGAGGCCCTGCTGCCCGAGATCCAGCTGGTGCCGGACCAGGTGGAACGCTACCTGGCCATGGCCTCGGGGCTCTACCTCTATCAGGCCATGGGTCAGTTCGGCGGCTATATGCAGCTGGCCTGCCAGCTGATGGCCCTGGCCGCACCGCTGGACAACGAAGGCCTGCGCATGGCCGCCATGGTCAATATGGGCATGGCCTGCTACCTGACCAGCGACGAGCTGCAGGCCCTGGACCATCTGGAAGCGGCCCTGTCCATCTCGATGAACAGCATGGTGAACACCTGGCTGCGCTTCAGCGTGGTCACCTCCCTGGTGGAAGTCCATATGGCCCTGGCGGAGTACGAGAAGGCCCGTGCCTTGCTGGAGGTCTGGAGTTTCCCCCAGCAGCTTGAGGAACTCGATACCGAAGCGCACAGCGTGCTGCATGCCCTGGGGGCCGAGACCTATGTGTGCCTGGGCGATCTGGCCCAGGCGCAGCGCTATCTCAGCTATCTCGACACCCTGCCGCGCGAGAAGCACAGCTACGAGTTCCGCTGCCAGCTGACCCTGGCCCGCGCCCTGCTGCACCAGGCCAGAGGCGAGGATGAGGAAGCCACCCGGCTGCTCCTGGCCCTGCAGACCGAGGGACCCGCCGATCGCGGCGTGGGCGAACGCCCCATGGCGACCCGCTACTGGCAGACCCTGGCCCAGCTGGCCCGGCGACAGGGGCGCTGGGACCTGGCCTGCCAGCATCTGGAGCAGCTGCATGCGCTGGAGCGCGAGCGCAAGCAGCAGGCCGCACAGGCCCGCCGCATCGCCGCGCGGGTGCAGGCCGAGATCAGCCGCAGCGCCGTGGAGGAAGCCCAGCGCGACCAGCTCACCGGCCTGGCCAACCGCGACCGCCTGCGGGTGGTGGGCGATGCCTGGATCAGCCGCCACCAGAGCAGCCCGGCCGTGGTCATGATGAATCTGCGCCGCTTCAACGCCATCAACAAGGCCCTGGGCCGCGAGCTGGGTGATGCGGTGCTGCAGGCCGTGGCCGACCGCCTGCGCGAGCTGGCACGCCGCTTCAATCATGCGGTGGCAGGGCGGGTGTATGCCGACCAGTTCGCCCTGCTGATCGCCGACCGGGAGGGGCAGGACAGCCTGCAGGCCCAGCTGGGCCAGGCCTTCGCCGCGCCACTGGATGTGGCCGGCCAGTTGATCGACCTCAGCGCCGTCTTCGGCCTGGCCCTGCATCCGCAGGACGGCAGCACCATGCAGGCCCTGATGAGCAATGCGGAGATTGCCCTGCACGAGGGGCGCCGCGGCGAGGCGAGCTGGACCCGCTTCGAGCCCGGCTTCTGCCACAGCGGCACGCAGCAGCTCTCCCTGCTCTCGGAGCTGCGCCGTGCGGCACGCCAGGGCGAGTTTCTGCTGATGCTGCAGCCCAAGTTCTCGCTCAATGACGAGCGCGTGAGCGGCGCCGAGGCCCTGCTGCGCTGGCAGCATCCGCAGCGCGGCCTGGTGCCGCCCATGGATTTCATTCCCTTTGCCGAGAGCACCGGCAGCATACGCGGCATCACCGAATGGGTGCTGGAGGCGGCCATGCGCCAGGCGCGCGCGCTGCGCGAGGCCGGCTGGCCCTGCCAGCTGGCCGTCAATATCTCGGCCCACGATATCGGCGGCCCCGAACTGCACAGCAGCTTGCGGGAGCTGCTGGCCCGCACGGGTGCCCAGCCCGGCGATCTGCGCCTGGAGCTGACCGAGAGCGTGGCCATGAAGGATCCCGCCGCCGTGGTGCCGCGCATGCGCGAGATCAGCGCCCTGGGCTTCGAATGGTCCATCGACGATTTCGGCACCGGCCAGAGTTCCCTGGCCTATCTGCACACCCTGCCGGTGTCCGAACTCAAGATCGACCGCAGCTTTGTGCGCGACGCCACCCGCAGCAGCGCCACCCTCACCCTGCTCAAGGCTGCGGTGGAGCTCGGCGCCAATCTGGGTCTGAGCACGGTGGCCGAGGGCGTGGAGACGGCCGAGGACTGGGCCCTGCTCAAGCGCCTGGGCTGCCAGCAGGCGCAGGGCTGGTATGGCGCGCGGCCCATGCCGGCGGACGACTTCATCCCCTGGCTGCGGGCGCGCGCCGCGGGCATGGCAGCGAAGTCCGGCCTCTGAGCAAAAAGCCACGCCCCACCGCGCCCACCGCCCGGCGCAGGCGCTAGGATTCCGTGCAAACGGAGCAGGCTATGGTGACGACGGTTAAGCGCGAAGACTTCTCACTGCTGGTGGTGGACGATTTCTCCACCATGCGGCGCATCATTTCCGGCCTGCTGCGCGAGCTGGGTTTTCGCAAGATCGCCGAGGCCGAGGACGGTCAGGCGGCATTGCGGGCTCTGGAGATTGCCAGCGCCTCCGCCGAGCCGGTGCACTTCGTGCTCAGCGACATCAATATGCCGGTGATGAACGGCTTCCAGCTGCTGGAGGCCCTGCACGGCAAGCCCGAGGGCGACCCGCTGCGCAAGATCCCGGTGCTGCTGGTCACGGCCGAGGGCCGCAAGGAAGACATCGTGCGCGCCGCCCAGCTGGGCGCGGCCGGCTATGTGGTCAAGCCCTTCAACAAGCAGACCATCGGCGAAAAGATCCATATGGCGCTGAAGAACCGGGGCATCCTGGTCGAGTAGGAAATCGCCCGCGGTGCCGGGTCGCGGGTGTAGGATGCTCGGCACAAAAAGATACAGAAGATCCAGGGAGCAGTCTGCACAAGCTGCTCAAACATGCCCACGCCAGACCAACTGCGCCGGGTCATCAGCGTCCTCGGGGAAATCGCCGAGCTCGGGCTGGACCTGAGCGGCGTGATGCAGCTCGCGGTGGATCGCGTGCTGCAGATCGTCGAGGCCGATGGCGCCGCCATCGAGCTGGGTGAACGCAATTCCCTCGTCTACCGCGCCGTCAGCGGCATCGCCATGCGCCAGCTGGGTGTGCGGGTGGCCATGGACGCCAGCCTCTCGGGCCTGTGCATGCGCAGCGGCCAGGCCCTGCTCTGCCTGGACGCTGAAGAGGACGAGCGCGTGGACCGCCTGGCCTGCCGCGCCGTGGGCCTGCGCGCCATGGTGGTCGTGCCCCTGGTCTACCAGGGCGCGCCGGTGGGTGTGCTCAAGGCCATGTCGCGCCGCCCGCGGACCTTTGGACCGGCCGATGCCGAGCTGCTGACCAATCTCTCGCGGGTGGTGGGCGCGGCCATGTACTGGTCCACCCGCTACGGCAGCGACAGCCTCTTCCACCGCGCCACCCACGACGAGCTGACCGGCCTGGCCAACCGCGCCATGTTCATGGACCGCCTGCATGTGCTGCTCAATCAGGCCCGGCGCCAGAGTCGTGTCGTCAGCCTGCTGATGCTGGACATGGACGGGCTCAAGGCCATCAACGACGGCTACGGCCACGCCGCGGGCGATGCGGCTCTGCAGGAGTTCGGCCGCCGCATCGCCCAGACCGTGCGGGCCGGCGACACCGTGGCGCGCCTGGGCGGCGACGAGTTCGCCATCCTGGCGCCACAGTCCGGCGAGGAGCTGGACCTGGCGGCCCTGCAGCGTCGTCTGCACGAGGTGCTGGAGCAGCCCTTCATCGTGGCCGGCGGCCTGCACAGCATCGCCGGCAGCCTGGGCTGCGCCAGCTTTCCCCACGAGGCCGAGGACGCCGAGCAGCTGCTGGCCCGGGCCGATGAGCGCATGTATGCGCTCAAGCGCGCCCGCAAGGCCCGGCCAGCCTTCGCCGCGCACGCCCAGCTGGACGGGCCGCGCCTGCTCTAAGGCGCCGACAGCCGCGCCCTACTCCGCCGCATAGGGCTGGGCCGCGCGCTCGTTCTCATCGATGCGCAGGCGCTTGCCCAGGGCCGGGAAGGCGCGCTGGGCACAAGCCTCGCGCTCGCAGAGCTTGCAGCCCGGGCCTATGGGCGTGGCGCTTTCCGGGTCGCCCAGGTCCAGGCCCTTGGCATAGACCAGCTGGGCCGCATGGCGCAGATCACAGCCCAGGCCCACGGCGAACTCGCGCGTCGGCGCGCCATAGGCCGCCGGCGCCTGGGACTCGCTGTGCGCGATCCACAGATAGCTGCGCCCGTCGGGCATGCGCGCCAGCTGGGTCAGCACCCGGCCCGGGCGCGCAAAGGCCTCGTACACGGTCCAGAGCGGGCAGGTACCGCCACCGCGCGAGAAGTGGAAATCGGTGGCCGACTGGCGCTTGGAAATATTGCCGGCCCTGTCCACCCGGATGAAGAAGAAGGGCAGGCCGCGCGCCTCGCGCCGCTGCAGCGTGGACAGGCGGTGGCACACGGTCTCGAAGCTCACGCCGAAGCGCCGCGCCAGCAGGGCGATGTCGTGGCGCAGGGTCTGGGCCGCGGCCAGGAAGCGCCCATAGGGCAGGACCAGGGCCCCGGCGAAGTAGCTGGCCAGGCCGATGCGCGCCAGGGCCGTGGCCTCGGCATCCAGTGCGGCGCCGGCCAGAAGGCGAGCGATCTCGGCCTCGCACTCCAGATAGGCCAGCTGGGTACCCATCTGGAAGGCGCGCTGGCCGGGATTCAGTCCCTCGGAGAGCTGCAGCAGGCGCGCAGCCGGCAGGTAGCGGCGCAGACCCGCCTCGGCCACGCTCTGCACCCGTATGCCATGCACCCGGCCCAGATAGGCCTCCAGCCGCGGCGCCAGCGCGGCCGCGCTCTCGTCGGCCTCGCCGGCCTCGGCGCTCAGGCGCTGGGCCAGGGCCTCGGCGGCCCGGTCCAGGCTGTCGATATGGTTGTGCTGGGCATAGAAGAAGTCGCGCACGGCCTCGTGCGGGCCGGGGCCGGCCAGGGGCTCGCCCTCGCGCCCGGCCAGGCCCAGGGCGCCCAGATCGCCCAGGCGCTGCTCGGCACCGCGCGCCCGCGCCTGCAGACGCAGCAGCAGCTGGGCCAGGGCCGGCATCTGCTGGGCCAGGGTGCGCAGCTCGGCCTCGGGCACGCCGCCGGGCGGGCCGCTCTCGGCCGCGATCTCGCGCAGCTGGGCATGCAGCCGGGCCTCCTCGTCCTCGGAGAAGAACTGCAGGTCCACGCCCAGGCCGGACTGCAGGCGCAGCAGCACCGACACGCTCAGCGGGCGCTCATTGTTCTCCAGCTGGTTCACATAGCTGGGTGAGAGCTGGAGCAGCTGAGCCAGGGCCGCCTGGGTCAGGCCGCGCTGCTCGCGCAGGGTCTTGAGCTTGACGCCCAGAAAGGACTTGCGCATGGGCGCCCCACCTCCGGTATTGATCCTGAAACTTCGCAAACTTCGCAAATTCACAGCGCCAGCTTCGCAATTCATGGCCAATTCAGCCATTGAGCTCGAGGGGTGACACTGCAAACATTGCAAACACACCCACTATCCCACGCCCCCATGCCCCCGATCAAGGCCCCGGCCGCGATGGGCCCGCGGGAGCTGCAGCTCAGCGAGCTGGTGCTGCCCCGCCTGGCCAATCACTACGGCACGCTCTTCGGCCCCGAGGCCCTGGCCCTGCTGGGGCGCAGCGCCTATCTGCTGGCCGCCAGCCACTGCCGCCAGGCCGTGGTGATGGCGGCGGCCCAGGACATCGTCTTTCTGGCCCCGGTGCCGGTGGGCAGCCTGCTGCAGCTGCGCGCGGCCGTGCTGCGGCGCGGACGCAGCTCGCTGAGCGTGGCGGTGAGCGCCACGCTGGACGGCCCTGGCGGCGCGGCCGAGGTGCTGCGCGCCCGCTTCGAGATGGTGGCGGTGGACGGCCAGGGCCGCCCCACGCCCCTGCCCCAGGAACAACAGGAGGAGACCCCCGCATGAGCAGCACGCTGCAAACCCCCGAGAGCCCCAAGACGCCCAGCCCCGGCTTCAAGCCCAAGAAGTCGGTGGCCCTGTCCGGCGTCACGGCCGGCAACACCGCCCTGTGCACCGTGGGCCGCAGCGGCCAGGACCTGCACTACCGCGGCTACGACATCCTGGACATGGCCGAGGCCTGCGAGTTCGAGGAGATCGCCCATCTGCTGGTGCATGGCCGGCTGCCCACCCGCGCCGAGCTGCGCGCCTACAAGACCCGGCTCAAGGCCCTGCGCGGCCTGCCCGCCAGCGTCAAGGAAGCGCTGGAGCGCCTGCCCGCCAGCGCCCACCCCATGGACGTGATGCGCACCGGCGTCTCCGCCCTGGGCTGCGTACTGCCCGAGAAGGAGGAGCAGACCGTGCAGGGCGCGCGCGAGATCGCCGACCGCCTGCTGGCCTCGCTGGGCTCCATGCTGCTGTACTGGTACCACTGGAGCAGCCAGGGCCGGCGCATCGCGGTGGAGACCGAGGACGAGAGCATTGCCGCCCACTTTCTGCACCTGCTGCATGGCGAGCCCGCGCCCGAGTCCTGGGTTCGCGCCATGCACTGCTCGCTGAATCTCTATGCCGAGCATGAGTTCAATGCCTCCACCTTCACCGCGCGGGTGATTGCCGGCACGGGCAGCGATCTGTACTCGGCCATTGCCGGCGCCATCGGCGCGCTGCGCGGGCCCAAGCATGGCGGGGCCAACGAGGTGGCCCTGGCCATCCAGCAGCGCTACGAGACGCCGGACGAGGCCGAGGCCGACATCCGCGAACGCCTGGAACGCAAGGAGGTGGTGATCGGCTTCGGCCACCCGGTCTACACGGTGAGCGACCCGCGCAACCGCGTGATCAAGCGCGTGGCCGCCCAGCTGAGCGAGGAGGCCGGCTCACGCAAGCTCTTCGACATTGCCGAGCGCCTGGAGCAGGTGATGTGGGAACACAAACGCATGTTCCCCAATCTGGACTGGTTCAGCGCCGTCAGCTACCACCTGATGGGCGTGCCCACGGCCATGTTCACGCCGCTCTTCGTGATGGCGCGCACCAGCGGCTGGGCCGCCCATGTGATCGAGCAGCGCCAGGACAACAAGATCATCCGCCCCAGCGCCCACTACATCGGCCCCGAGGACCGCCGCTTCGTGCCGCTGGACGAACGCGCATGAACACGAGATACCGCAAAGCCCTGGCCGGCACGGCCCTGGACTGGTTCGACGCGCAGCAGGCCGTCGAGGCCCTGCGCCCCGGCGCCTGGGCCGGCCTGCCCTACACCTTGCGCGTGCATGCCGAGAACCTGCTGCGCCGCGCCGAGCCCGCCCGGCTGGACGACTATCTGCTGCAACTGATCGAGCGCCGCCAGGACCTGGACTTCCCTTGGTACCCGGCGCGCGTGGTCTGCCACGACATCCTGGGCCAGACCGCCCTGGTGGACCTGGCCGGCCTGCGCGACGCCATCGCGGCCCAGGGCGGCGACCCGGCCGCCGTCAACCCGGTGGTGCCGGTGCAGCTGGTGGTGGACCACTCGCTGGCCGTGGAATGCGGGGGCGATGATCCCGAGGCCCAGACCCGCAACCGTGCCATCGAGGCGCGCCGCAATGCCGACCGCTTCCACTTCATCGACTGGTGCAGCCGCGCCTTCGAGCAGGTGCAGGTGATACCTGCGGGCCAGGGCATCATGCACCAGATCAATCTGGAGAAGATGTCGCCGGTGATCCAGGTGCGCGAGGGCCTGGCCTTCCCCGACAGCTGCGTGGGCACCGACAGCCATACCCCGCATGTGGACGCCCTGGGCGTGATCGCCGTGGGCGTGGGCGGTCTGGAGGCCGAGAACGTGATGCTGGGCCGCGCCAGCTGGATGCGCGTGCCCGAGATCGTGGGCGTGGAGCTCGGTGGCCGCCTGGCCGAGGGCATCACCGCCACCGATCTGGTGCTCACCCTCACCGAATTCCTGCGCCAGCACAAGGTGGTGGGCGCCTATCTGGAATTCCATGGCGAGGGCGCACGGCGCCTGAGCATCGGCGACCGCGCCACCATCGCCAATATGTGCCCCGAGTACGGGGCCACGGCTGCGCTCTTCGCCATCGACGAGCAGACCCTCGCCTATCTGCGCCTCACCGGCCGCGAGCCCGCGCAGATCGCTCTGGTGGAGCGCTATGCCCGCGCCGCCGGGCTCTGGGCCGACACGCTGGTGCAGGCGCAGTACGCGCGCCGCCTGCGCTTCGACCTGGGCCAGGTGGAGCGCTGCCTGGCCGGCCCCTCGCAGCCGCACCGCCGCCTGCCCAGCCGCGCCCTGCGCGAGCGCGGCATCGCCGGCGACGCCGCCGCCCTGCGGGCCCAGGAGGACCAGGGCCTGATGCCGGATGGCGCCGTCATCATCGCCGCCATCACCAGCTGCACCAACACCAGCAATCCGCGCAATCTGATTGCCGCCGGCCTGCTGGCGCGCCGCGCCAACCAGCTGGGCCTCAGGCGCAAGCCCTGGGTGAAGAGCTCGCTGGCCCCGGGCTCGCGCGCGGTGGAGCTCTATCTGCGCGAGGCCGGCCTGCTGGCCGAGCTGGAGCAGCTGGGCTTTGGCATCGTGGGCTTTGCCTGCACCAGCTGCAATGGCATGAGCGGCGCGCTGGACCCGGCCATCGAGCGCGAGATCCTGGCGCGCGGCCTGCACACCACGGCCGTGCTCTCGGGCAACCGCAATTTCGACGGCCGCATCCACCCCCGCGCCCAGCAGGCCTTTCTGGCCTCGCCACCCCTGGTGCTGGCCTATGCCCTGGCGGGCAGCATGCGCTTCGACATCGAGCAGGACGTGCTGGGCGAGCACGCGGGCCGCCCCATACGCCTGCGCGACCTCTGGCCCAGCGATGCCGAGATCGACGCCGTGCTGCAGCAGGCCGTGCGGCCCGAGCAGTACCGCGCGGTCTACGAGCCCCTGTTCGCAGGCCTGGCACAGCCGGCGCAGCGCGCCGCACCGCTCTACGACTGGCGGCCGCAGTCCACCTACATCCGCCGCCCGCCCTACTGGGACCGCGAGGGCCTGGGCGCCCTGGCGGCCAGCCCGCGCCGCCTGCGCGATCTGCGGCCCCTGGCCCTGCTGCCGGACAACATCACCACCGACCACCTCTCGCCCTCCAACGCCATCCTGCCGGACTCGGCCGCAGGCGAATACCTGGCCGCCATGGGCCTGGCACCGGAGGACTTCAATGCCTACGCCACCCACCGCGGCGATCACCTCACCGCCATGCGCGCCACCTTTGCCAATCCCAGCCTGGCCAACGAGATGGTGCGCGAGCCCGATGGCCGCGTGCGCCGCGGCTCCTGGGCCAGGCTGGAGCCAGAGGGCCAGGTCTTGCGCATGTGGGAGGCCATCGAGCGCTACCAGCAGCGCGGCCAGGCCCTGATCATCATTGCCGGCGCCGACTACGGCCAGGGCAGCTCGCGCGACTGGGCCGCCAAGGGCGTGCGCCTGGCCGGCGTCGAGGTGGTGCTGGCCGAGGGCTTCGAGCGCATCCACCGCAGCAATCTGATCGGCATGGGCGTGCTGCCGCTGGAGTTCCTGCCCGGCAGCAGCCGCCTGAGCCTGGCCCTGGACGGCCGTGAGCTCTACGAGGTGCGCGGCGAGCCCGCGCCCGGCGCCCTGCTGCGCCTGGGCCTGCGCCGCCCCGATGGCAGCCGCCAGGAGCTGCCCGTGCGCTGCCGCCTGGACACGGCCGAGGAGCTGGCCATCTACCAGGCTGGCGGCGTGCTGCAGCGCTTCGCGCAGGACTTTCTGGAACAGGTGCCGGCATGAGCGCGCCCCTTTTTCCCCAGCTGCGCATTCCCGCCACCCTGATGCGCGGCGGCACCAGCAAGGGCCTGTTCCTGCGCCTGCAGGACCTGCCGCTGGCGGCCCAGACGCCGGGCCCGGCGCGCGACCGCCTGCTGCAGCGCCTGATGGGCAGCCCCGATCCCTATGCCAACCAGATCGACGGCCTGGGCGCCGCCACCTCCAGCAGCAGCAAATGCGTGATCCTCGCGCCCAGCAGCCGCCCCGACCACGATGTGGACTACCTCTACGGCCAGATCGCCATCGACCGCGATCTGGTGGACTGGAGCGGCAACTGCGGCAACCTCAGCGCCGCCGCCGCGGCCTTCGCCCTGCACGCCGGCCTGCTGGACGCGAGCCGCGTGCCCGAGCGCGGTCTGTGCAGCGTGCGCCTGTGGCAGGCCAATATCGCCAAGACCATCGTGGCCCAGGTGCCGGTGCGCGACGGCCGGGTGCTGGAGGGCGGTGACTTCCGCCTGGACGGCGTGGCCTTTCCCGCGGCCGAGATCGTGCTGGACTTCCTGGACCCGGCCGAGGGCGAGGGGGCGCTCTTCCCCACCGGCAGGCCGCTGGACGAGCTGGCCCTGCCGGACGGGCGGCGCATCCCGGCCACCCTGATCTCGGCCGGCATTCCCACCGTCTTCGTGCGCGCCGCCGATGTGGGCTGCAGCGGCACCGAGCTGCGCGAGGCCCTCAACGGCGACGCCGCCGCCCTGGCCCGCTTCGAGGCCCTGCGGGTGGCCGGCGCCCTGCGCATGGGCCTGATCAGCCGGCCCGAGCAGGCGGCCGAGCGCCAGCACACACCCAAGATCGCCTTCGTGGCGCCGCCCAAGGACTACCGCGCGGCCGATGGCCGCTGGGTGCGCGCCGGCGAGATCGATCTGCTGGTGCGCGCCTTCTCCATGGGCCGGCTGCACCACGCCATGATGGGCACGGTCTCGGTGGCGATTGCCGCTGCCGCGGCCGTGCCCGGCACCCTGGTGCATGAGGCGGCCGGCGGCCTCGCCCGCGAGAGCCTGTGCTTCGGCCACCCCTCGGGCAGCCTGCGTGTGGGCGCCCAGGCCCAGGCGCTGCCGGACGGCGGCTGGCGCATCGCCAGCGCGCGCATGAGCCGCAGCGCCCGCATCCTGATGGAAGGCTGGGCCCGCGTGCCCACCGACTGCTTCTGAAAACCCCTTGAGCCCCACAAGCCCCGCACCCATGTCCACTCGCAAGCAACTCCGGGCCCTGGCCCAGGCACGCCGCGGCGTGCTGCTGCCCGGCGCCTTCAATGCGCTCTCGGCCCGCCTGATCGCCGATCTGGGCTTCGAGGCCCTCTACCTCACCGGCGCCGGCCTCAGCAATATGTGGCTGGGCCTGCCCGACCAGGGCTTCATCAGCCTGGCCGAGGTGGCCGAGCACACGGCGCGCATCCGCGACGCGGTGGACCTGCCCCTGGTGGTGGATGCCGACACGGGCTTCGGCAATGCGCTCAATGTCTATCACACGGTGCGCCGGCTCGAACGCGCCGGGGCCGACTGCATCCAGCTGGAGGACCAGCTCGCGCCTAAGCGCTGCGGCCATTTCGCCGGCAAGGCCGTGATCTCCACCGAGGAGGCGGTGGCCAAGATCAAGGCTGCGGTGGATGCGCGCCAGGACCCGGACCTGATGATCATGGCCCGCACCGATGCCTGCGCCAGCCTGGGCTTCGAGGCCGCGCTGGATCGGGCCCAGCACTTTGCCGAGGCGGGCGCCGATCTGCTCTTTGTCGAGGCCGTCACCACGCCCGAGCAGATCCGCGCCCTGCCCCAGCGTCTGGCCACACCCCAGCTGATGAATATGGTGATAGGCGGCAAGACGCCCCAGCTGCCCGCCGCCGAGCTGGCCCGGCTGGGCTACGGCCTGGTGCTCTACGCCAATGCCGCGCTACAGGGCGCGCTGGCCGGCATGGGCCGGGCCCTGGGCCAGCTGCGCGAGAGCGGCGAGCTGCTGGAGTCCAGCGGCCTGGTCAGCCCCTTTGCCGAGCGCCAGCGCCTGGTGGACAAGCCGCGCTGGGATGCGCTGGAGGCGCGCTACCAGGCCTGAGGCGCCACCTCGGCCACCGACCGGAAGGCCGGGCGCGCGAAGAAATAGCCCTGCATCAGGTGGATGCCGGCATCCAGCAGGAAGTCGCGCTCGGCGGCCTGCTCCACACCCTCGGCAATCACCTCGATGCGCATGTCCTCGCACAGGCGCACCAGGGACTTCACGATGGCCTGGCGCACCCGGTCGCGGTGGACCTCGCGGATCAGATCCATATCGATCTTGATCAGATCTGGCTGGAAGTCGGCCAGCAGCTTGAGCCCGGCATAGCCGGCGCCAAAGTCGTCGATCGCGGTCTTGAAGCCGCAGCGCTTGTACTCGCGCAGGATCTCGGCAAACCAGGGGCCGTCTTCCACACGCTCGCCCTCGGTCACCTCGAAGATGATGCGCTCGACGGGAAAGTTGTGGGTCCGTGCCGCCGCCAGCGTGGTGCGTATGCAGAGCTCGGGCTTGTAGATGGCGTTGGGCAGGAAGTTGATGGACACCGGCTCCTGCAGGCCCAGGGTGCTGGCGCGGCGGATGGCCTTGACCCGGCAGGCCTGGTCGAAGCGGTAGCGGTTGCCCTCGTTCACCTGGGCCAGCACCGAGGCGGCGGACTCGCCCTCGGGCCCGCGCACCAGGGCCTCGTGGGCAAACACCCGGCGCGCCTTCAGATCGACGATGGGCTGGAAGGCGTAGTCGAACTCAAAGCCCACCCGCTCGCCGCGCGCGCAGGACTCGCAGTCCTCGGGCCGCCCCTCCAGGGGCTTGAAGCCCTGCGGGAAGATGGGGCGGACGGCGAGGGGCGGGCTGTGGGGCATGAAGCCATTCTGGCAGCTGCGCCCCGCGCGTGGGCGCAAAAGGTGTGCGCTTTGCATCAGTGGAGCTCAGAGCTTGAAGACCTGCACCGCCTCCACCAGGCGCGAGGCCTGGTGGCGCAGGCTCTCGGCCGCGGCCGCGCTCTCCTCCACCAGGGCGGCGTTCTGCTGCGTGACCTGGTCGAGCTGGGCCACGGCGTCGTTGACCTGGCCGATGCCGCTGGTCTGCTCCACCGCGGCGGCGCTGATCTCGGCAATCATGTCGGCCACGCGTTTGACCTGGCCCACGATGTCCTGCATGGAGTTGCCCGCGTCGCTGACCAGGGCGCTGCCCGCTTCCACGCGCTCCACACTCTCGCCGATCAGGCTCTTGATCTCCTTGGCCGCGCCCGCCTCGCGTCGGACCGCGGGCACAAGCCCCTGCCCCAGCCCCGGGTGGCGGGCGAGGGACGCACGGCAAGCCCGGCCCAGGGCTTCAGTCCGGCAGCGGCAGCAAGGCCTCGCGCGCGGCGGCCAGCACCGCGCCGGTCAGCCGGTCCAGCAGGGCCGAGGCGGCGCGCGCGTGCTGCCAGTACAGGGCCACATCCAGCGGCGTGTCGGGCAGCAGCTCCACCAGCTCGCCGCGCGCCAGATGCGGCGTCACCAGGGCTTCGGGATTCATGCCCCAGCCCAGGCCCGCCAGCGAGGCGGCCACGAAGGCATGCGAGGACGGCAGGCTGTGGCGCGGCAGCTCCACGCGGCGTCGGCACTGGCACTGGACCCAGCGGCTTTGCAGCTCGTCCTTGCTGTTGAAGACGAGGCTGGGGGCCTGGGCCAGGCTCTGCGCATTCACGCCCTCGGGAAAGTGACGGCGCATGAAGTCCGGGCTGGCTGTGGCGCGGTAGCGCATGGCGCCCAGGGGCCGGCTGTTGCAGCCCGCGGCCGGCTGGGCGCTGGCGGTCACGGCGGCCAGCACCGCGCCGCTGCGCAACCACTCGCCGGTGTGGTCCTGGTCGTCCACGGCAATCTCCAGCAGCACCGGCGCCTCGGCACCAAAGGCCGCCAGGGCCGGCGCGGCCCAGGTGGCCAGGCTGTCGGCATTCACCGCCAGCGGCAGGGGCACGCGCTGGCCGGTCTCGGGCGCCAGGCCCGGCAGGCTGCTGTGCAGCTCCTGCTCCAGCAGGCGCACCTGGTCCAGATGCTGGCTCAGGCGCCGCCCGGCCTCGGTGGCGGTGCAGGGCTGGCCGCGCAGCACCAGGGCGCAGCCCAGGCGCTCCTCCAGCGCCCGCACCCGCTGCGAGACGGCCGAGGGCGTCACATGCAGGGCTCGCGCCGCGCGCTCGAAACTGCCTTCGCGCAGCACGGCAGCCAGGGCGCTGAGGGCGGCGTAGTCCAGCATACAGTTCAGTTTTACTTCATTGACTTAAGAAAAGTTAGTTTGGCTTCATTGCTGCCGGCTGGCAAGCTGGGCGCATGAACTGGTTGAACCCCACAGCCCTCTCCGGCGCCGAGCTGTCCGCGCCGGCCGTCTTTCTGCAGGGCCTGGCCCTGAGCCTGGGCCTGATCGTGGCCATCGGCGCGCAGAACGCCTTTGTGCTGCGCCAGGGCCTGCGGCGCGAGCATGTGGGCGGGGTGGTGCTGTTCTGCGCCCTGATGGACGCCCTGCTGATCGCCGCCGGCGTGCTGGGCATGGCCCAGCTGCTGGGCGAGCGGCCGGGGCTGGCGCGGGTGCTGGCCCTGGGCGGCGGACTCTTTCTGGCCTGGTATGGCTGGCAGGCCCTGCAGCGCGCGCGCCGCGCCGGTGCGCTGCGCGCCAGTGCGGAGGCCGCCCCGGCCAGCCGCGGCGCGGTGCTGGCCCAGGCCGCGGCCTTCACCCTGCTCAACCCCCATGTCTACCTGGACACCGTGCTGCTCGTGGGCAGCGTGGGCGCCCAGCATGGCGCGGCCCTGCGCCCCGGCTTCATCGCCGGCGCCAGCCTGGCCAGCGCCCTGTGGTTCAGCCTGCTGGGCTATGGCGCGCGCTGGCTGGCCCCGGTGTTCGCGCGGCCGCGGGCCTGGCAGCTGCTGGACAGCCTGATCGGCCTGACCATGCTGGGCCTGGCCCTGCTGCTGCTGCGCCAGGCCTGGCTGGGCGGCGCCGCCTGAGACGGCAGCGGCCGCGCCGATCGATACCCCAGCAAATTAATCAGATTTGTCATTCAGCCTCGGGCGATAAACCGCCCGGGGCCGCATCACACCGCGGCAAATTACCGCCTCACGACCGAGAAGTCGCCAAATTCATCACAAGCCCCCCCATTATTCGGCCTCCATCGCCTAGCACGACTATCACTTCGATCATTTTTGCCATTCAATGAGGGCATAGGGCGTCACCGTCTGGGTCCCAGCGGACGCACCCTGGCTAGCAGGCAAAGGAGCCGAATATGTCCCTGGTGATGAAGAACCGTGAGGCCCTGAACGGGCACGCCGGATCGGCGGTGGTGGCGCAAGGCCTGAACCGTCAACACAACCGCGATGCCGAGGCCAACCGCCGCCGCGCCCGCACCCTGGCCAAGCAGCAGCAGGCCGCCGAACGCGTGGCCAGCGCCAGCGCCCAGTTGGCGGCCGGCATCAACGAGGCGGCCTCGGCCGCCGAGGAGCTCAAGCGGGCCTCCGACCAGATTGCCGGCGGCGCCGAGGAGGCAGCCGGCGCGGCCCAGCAGTCGCTGGCCGCCGTGACCCAGATCAGTACCGCCCTGGGCCGCCAGCTCGGCGCCAGTCAGGGCGCCCAGGGCAAGGCCGAGGCCATGCGCGATCTCGCAGCCCGGGTGAACCAGGAAGTCTCCGCCACCATCAGCGCGGTGGGCGTGGCCGCCGAGCGCCAGGCCAATTCCGTGAAGATGGTGGCCGAGCTGGAACGTCAGGCCGCCAATATCGGCGACATCGTCAAGGCCGTGGCCCGCATCGCCGACCAGACCAATCTGCTGGCCCTGAACGCCGCCATCGAGGCGGCACGCGCCGGCCAGCACGGCAAGGGTTTCGCTGTCGTCGCCGACGAGGTGCGCACCCTGGCCGAGACCAGCGAGAAGAGCGCCAAGCAGATCCAAGACCTGGTGGCCCAGATCCAGACCGAGGTGCGCACCATCGCCAGCGGCATCAACGAGTCGGCCGACACCATACAGAGCGAGGTGGCCAAGAGCCAGGTCATCGTGGACCAGCTGGAGCGCATCCGCAACGATGCCGGCGAGATCGTCAGCGGCGCTACCCAGATCGCCACCGCGGCCAGCCAGAGCAGCGTGGCCGCCGAGCAGGCGCTCAAGGGCGCCGAGCAGATCGCCGCCGCCGCCACCGAGCAGAGCTCGGCCTGCGAGGAGTCGGCCAAGACCATCGAGGAGCAGGCCGCCGCCCTGGCCGAATGCGAGCAGACCGCGGCCAGCCTCTCCGAGATCGCCGAGGAGCTGAAGAACTCCACCGACATCGCCAAGAGCGCCGAAGAGGTGGCCTCGGCCGCCGAGGAGCTGGCCAGCACCGTGCAGGAGATCACCCGCGCCGCCAGCCAGATCATGATCGCGCTGGACCAGATCCGCAAAGGCTCGGAAGCCCAGTCTGCCGCCGCCACCCAGTCCGCCGCCGCGATCACCCAGATCGGCAAGGGCGCCGAACTCTCCGAGACCCGTGCCAACGAGGCCCGCGAGCGCGCCTCCAGCATCCGCGAGTTGATGGGCGAGAACAAGCGCCATATCGACACCCTGGTGGCCAGCATCGGCCAGGGCGTGGATGCCACCCGCGTCAGCATGCAGCAGATCAAGGAGCTGGAGCTGGTGAGCCGCAAGATCGACAAGATCGTGGACGCCATCACCCAGGTCTCGGTGCAGACCAATATGCTGGCCGTCAACGGCAGCATCGAGGCGGCACGTGCCGGCGAGTACGGCAAGGGCTTCGTGGTCGTGGCCACCGACATCCGCAATCTGGCGCACGACTCGGCCGAGAACGCCGACCGCATCAAGGACCTGGTCAAGAGCATCCAGGACCAGATCGCCCTGGTCGGCCGCGACCTCGGCGAGATCATGTCGGCCGCCCAGGCCGAGGTCGAGAAGACCCGCAGCATCACCCAGAACCTGCTGCACATGGAGCGTGATGTGGCCGAGGTCGAGCGCGGCAATGTCGAAGCCGCCCGCACGGCCGCCGAGATTGCCTCCGCCCTGGTCCAGGTGCGCACCGGCGTGGACCAGATCTCCGCCGCCGCCAACCAGGCCGAGAAGGCCGCCGAACAGGCCGCCGCCGCCGCCAAGCAGCAGTCGCAGGGCGCCGACGAGCTGAGCGCCGCCATCGAGGAAATCTCCTCGCTGGCCGACGAACTGCAGAGCAACTGAGCCGGCCTCGGCCCGGGAGCCATTCATGCAAGAGCCAAACAGCCCCCTCGCGACGGCCGCCCTGCCGGCCGACCGCCAGTTCGTCAGCTTCGAGCTGGCGGGCGAGATGTTCGCCGTGCCCATGAGCCCGGTGCAGGAGATCATTCGCCTGCCCGAGGTGGCCCAGCTGCCGCTGGCGCCGGCCGCCCTGCTGGGCCTGGCCAATCTGCGCGGCCGCGTGCTGCCGCTGATGAGCCTGCGCCGCCTGCTAGGCCTGCCCGACCAGGACCATGGCGACTCGGCCCGCGCCCTGGTCATCCACTGCGGCCAGGCCCTGGGTTTTCTGGTGGACCGCGTCTGCAGCGTGCTGCAGGTCGAGGACGAGCAGCTGGAGCCGGCCCGCGCCCTGGGCCATGTGCTGCACGCCGAGTCCCTGGCCGGCCTGATCCGCCGGCCCAATCCGCAAGGCCAGGACGAGCTGCTGATGGTGCTGAACTTCGAGCACCTGGTGGCCCAGGCCTTTGCCCTGACCCGACACGAGAGCAGTAGCAGCAGTGCCAGCACCGGTCCGGCCGCACCGGACAGCGAGACGCAGGCCGCCGTGCCAGACAGCGAGCTGCGCCTGGTCAGCTTCACCGTGGACGCGCAGGAGTACGGCGTGCCCATCGAGGAGGTGCAGGAGATCGTGCAGCTGCCCGAGCAGGTCACGGTGCTGCCGCAGGCGCCGGCCCATATGCGCGGCGTCATCACCCTGCGCCAGCGCCTGCTGCCCCTGGTGGATCTGCGCAGCCTCTTCGGCCTGGGGGCACAGCGCCATGACGAGCACCAGCGCATCGTGGTCGTGGCCCTGCCAGGCTGCGGGCCGGTGGGCCTGGTGACCGATGCGGTCAAGGAGGTGCTGAGCGTGCCGCGCCAGCAGGCCAGCCAGATGCCCGAGCTGCTGATGCGCGACGGCCAGCTGGCCGAGTTCGACGCCATCTGCCAGCTCGATGAAGGCCGGCGCCTGATCTCCGTGCTCTCCGCCACCCGCTTGCTGGGCCTGCAGGCCCTGCGCGAGGCCGCCGCCGCCGCCCAGGTCCTGCAGGACATGCCCCCGCCCCCCATCACCGGAGACCGAACCATGACGCTCGAATCCTCTGCCACCTCCAGCGCCAGCAGCCTCGCCGAGGACATGCAGCTGGTCGTGTTCCGCCTCGGCGCCGAGGAATTCGGCGTGCCCATCATGTGCGTGCAGGAGATCGTGCGCGTGCCCGAGCAGCTGACCCGCGTGCCGCGCACGCCCGCCTTTGTCGAGGGCGTGATCAATCTGCGCGGCGTGGTGCTGCCGGTGATCGACCAGCGCGCCCGCCTGGGCCTGCCGCCCCTGGCCCGCAACGACGGCCAGCGCATCATGGTCTTCGCCCAGGGGGCGCAGCGCACCGGCTTCATCGTCGATGCCGTGGCCGAGGTGCTGCGCGTGCCCCAGGCCTGTCTGGCCCCGGCGCCGGATCTCAGCGGCCCGCAGAGCCGCCTGATCCAGCAGGTGGCCCGGCTGCGTGACGGCGAGCGCCTGGTGATGCTGATCGACCCCGCCCAGCTGCTGGCCTGGCAGCGCGCGGCCCATGAGCCGAGCGAGATCCCCGCCCTGGCCGAAACTGCTGAACACGCCGAGCTGCGGCCCGCCCTGCCCCTGGCCGCCTGAGGAGACCGCCATGCCCGCCCCCACCTCCCATGCCAAGAAAGTGCTGGTGGTCGACGATTCGGCCCTGATGCGCAAGGTGTTGCGCCAGGTGCTCAGCGATGCCGGCTTCGAGGTCGCTGCGGCACGCAGCGGCCGCGAGGGCGTGGACCTGGCCCTGCAGTTCCGGCCCGATGTGGTGACCCTGGACATCAATATGCCGGAGATGGACGGACTCACCGCCCTGTCCATGCTGATGAGCGCCCAGCCCACGCCGGTGGTGATGGTGTCCTCGCTGACCCAGCAGGGCGCGATCAGCACCCTGGAGGCCCTGGCCCTGGGTGCGGTGGACTATGTGGCCAAGCCCGGCGGCACCATCTCGCTGAACCTGCGCGAGATCGCCGACGAGCTGGTGCGCAAGGTGCGCGCCGCCAGCCAGGCCCGGGTGCGCGGGGGCAGCCCCTCGGCCGCCGCCCAGCGCGGCCTGAACGCACGCCGCACCAGCCCCCGGCCGCGCCTGGCCGCCACACCCGCGGCACGCCCCACGCCCGCACAGAGGCCCGCGCCGACGCCGCGCGCCGGCCTGCCCGAGGGCCTGGTGCTGATCGGCGTGTCCACCGGCGGCCCGCGCACGCTCGAAGAGGTGCTGCCGCGCCTGCCGGCCGACTTCCCCTGGCCGGTGCTGGTGGTCCAGCACATGCCGGCCCAGTTCACCGCCGCCTTCGCCCAGCGCATGAACCAGCTCTGCGCCCTGGAAGTGCGCGAGTGCAACGGCGCCATCCCGCTGCAGGCCGGCCAGATCATCGTGGCCCAGGGTGGGCACGACATGGTGGTGCTGGAGCGCCTGGGCCGCCTGGTGGCCCAGCCGGTGGCCGAGTCGTCCCAGCATCCCTGGCACCCCTGTGTGGACGTGCTGGTGGACAGCGTGCTGCGCCACATGCCGGCCGAGCGCCTGATCGGCGTGCTGCTCACCGGCATGGGCGACGACGGCGCGGCCAGCATGGCGCGGCTGCGCGAGCGCGGCGGCCACACCATCGCCGAGTCGGCCGACACGGCCGTGGTCTTCGGCATGCCCCAGGAACTGATTGCCCGCCGGGGGGCCGAGTGCGTGCTGCCCGCCGACCGCATCGGCGAGCAGCTGCTGCGCTGGGCCACCCGGCACTGAACGAACCGGAGCCACACACCATGGGACTGCGAAAACCCGCCCCCAGCGCCCTGCACCCGGTGCGCGAGCGCGAGCATGCGCGTGATCTGCCGGGTCTGCTGGAACAGCTGAAGAACCCCGACCCCAGCCTGCGCCGCTGGGCCGCCCGCGACCTGGGCGCGCATGCCGAGGCCGCTGCGGCTCTGGGCCGCGCCCTGGCCGGCGAGCGCGAGCCCTCGGTGCGCGAGGCCTTGTTCACCAGCCTCAGCACCCTGGCCAGCGAGAGTGCGGCCGAGGCCCTGATGCCCCTGCTGCGCAGCGAGGACGCCGCGCTGCGCAACGGCGCCATCGAGACCCTGGCCGGCATGCCGCAGGCCGTGGCGCCCTCCATCGAGCGCCTGCTGCGCGACCCCGACCCCGATGTGCGCATCTTCACCGTCAATCTGCTGGGCGAGCTGCGCCACAGCGAGGTCAACCGCTGGCTGGGCCAGGTGCTGGCCCAGGAGTCGCAGGTCAATGTCGTGGCCGCGGCCATCGAGGTGCTGGCCGAGACGGGCGGCGCCGCCGAGCGCCCGGGGCTGCTGCGGGTGCGCGAGCGCTTCGCGGACGATCCCTTCATCGGCTTCGCCACCGAGCTGGCCCTGGACAGGATCGAGGCGCCATGAGCCACGCCCTGCGCACCCCGGCCGCCCGATCACCCAAGGTGATCACGGACGCGGACTTCCTGAAGTTCCGCGAATTCTTCTACCGCAAGACCGGCATCCACTTTGAGGACAACAAGCGCTACTTCGTGGACAAGCGCCTGCTGGAGCGCATGGCCGCCACGCAGTCGGACGACTTTCGCAGCTACTTCGTGGGCCTGCGCTTCGAGCGCGACGGCCGCGAGCTGCAGCAGCTGGTCAACGCGATGACGGTCAACGAGACCTACTTCCTGCGCGAGAGCTACCAGTTCGACTGCATGACCCGCGACCTGATGGACGAGCTGCTGCGCCAGAAGCCGCCGGGCGAGCGCATCCGCATCTGGTCCATCCCCTCCTCCACCGGCGAGGAGCCCTACTCCATCGCCATGCAGCTGCTGGAGCGCTGGCCCGGCATCGATCGCCACGAGGTGGAGATCCTCTCCTCCGACATCGACACCACGGTGCTGGAGGCCGCCCAGCGCGGCGTCTACAGCCAGCGCTCCGTGGCCAATGTGCCCAAGGCCTGGCTGGAGCGCTACTTCAGCCGCAGCGGCAACGGCGAGTGGACCATCTCGCGTGAGCTGGTGGCGGCGGTTGAGTTCAGCCAGGTCAATCTCAGCGATCCGGCCAGCACCCGGCGCTTTCGCGACATCGACCTGATCTTCTGCCGCAACCTGCTCATCTACTTCGACGACGTCTCGCGCCGTGCCGCGGCCGAGGCCCTGTACGACGCGCTGCGCCCCGGCGGCTTCGTCTGCCTGGGCCATTCGGAGTCGATGAGCCGCATCAGCTCGCTCTACCGTGTGCGCCGCTTCGCCGACGCCATGGTCTATCAGAAACCCTTGAATGGGGAGGCCCCATGACCCACCCTGCCCGCATCCTGGTGGTGGACGACGCCGCCACCGTGCGCCTGTACCACCGCAAGCTGCTCGCCGACGCCGGCTGGCAGACCGACGAAGCCGTCAACGGCATGGAAGCCCTGGAAAAGGTGGTGGCCGCCGGGCCCGAGCGGCCCTTCGATCTCTATGTGGTGGACGTCAACATGCCCAAGCTCGATGGCTACGGCTTTGTGCGCGAGCTGCGCCGCCTGAGCCCGGCCCTGCAGGCGCCGGTGATGATGGTCTCCACCGAGGCCCAGCTGCAGGACGCCGAGACCGCGCGCCAGTCGGGCGCCAACTGCTATATGGTCAAGCCTGCCCGGCCGGCCGAGCTGGTGCTCAGCGCCGCCCTGCTGCTGGGCGACGGCACGGCCGCCGCGCGCGCCGCGGCCGCCCATCCGGTGAGCGGAGGTGCGCGATGAACAACGCCGCCGAGATCCTGGAACAGTTCATCCTCGAGGCGCGCGAGTGCCTGGAGACCATCGGCCAGCGCCTGCTGCAGATCGAGCGCGAGCCCGGCAACCCCGAGTTGCTCAACGACCTGTTCCGCTCCGTCCACACCCTCAAGGGCAACTGCGGCATGTTCGAGTTCGGCGCGCTGGAGCGCGTGGTGCACGCCGGTGAGGACGTGCTGGACCGCGTGCGCGCCGGCCAGCTGGCCTACAGCAGTGCCATGGCCGATGTGCTGCTGGCCGCCATGGACCACAGCGCCGAGCTGATCGACGCCATTGCCGACAGCGGCCAGCTCCCCGCCGCGGCCGATGCCCGCTCGCAGCAGCTGGCCACGGAGCTGCGCGCCTTTCTCAAGGCCCCGGGCGCAGCCGCCGCGGCGCCGGCCCCGCAGGCCGCACCGCAGGCGGTTGCGGCCCCGCAGAAGCGCCCCGACTGGGTCGCTGCCCTGCCGGGCGACTGGCAGCGCCCCGGCCTCAGCCTGGTGCGCTACCAGCCCGAGCCCGAGTGCTTCTTCAAGGGCGAGGATCCCTGGGCCCTGGTGCAGCAGGCGCCGGGCCTGCAAGCCCTGCAGCTGATCGAGCCGGCCGACTGGGGCCCGGCCGAGGACTTCGACTGCTACCAGTGCCGCCTCGGCTTCGTGCTGGCCAGCGATTCGCCGCCGGCCTATCTGCAGGAGCATTTCCGCTACGTGCCCGAGCAGTGCGAGTTCCACACGGTGCAGGCCGAGCCCGCCCCGGCCCCCACGCCCGAGGCCGGCCTAAGCGAGGGTCACCAGCGCCTGCTGCTGGCCCGGGCCGGTGAGATCTGGCTGGAGCAGCTGGTCTTGCTGGACCGCCCGGGCTGCAACGCGGGGACAGCCGCGGCCATCGCCCAGGTGCTGAGCCACCTGCTGCCCCTGCTGGAGCCCGAGGCGCCGGCAGAGGCCGCCCCGGCCGCGGCCGAGGGCCCGGCCGCCCTGGCCGCCTGGGCACGGCGCCAGCATGCGGCGGGCGCCAGCAGCGCCGCCGCCGCGGGCGCGGCCCGCGCCCTGGGCGAGGACGCCGGCCCGGCCACGGGCGAGCGCGGCGGCCAGCGCGTGCTCAAGGTGGCGCAGGACAAGATCGACCGGCTGATGGACCTGATCGGCGAGATGGTGGTGGCCAAGAATGCCCTGCCCTATCTGGCCCAGCGCGCCGAGGCCCATTTCGGCCAGCGCGAGCTGGCCCGCGAGATCAAGAACCAGTATGCGGTGATCAACCGCATCGCCGAGGACATGCAGCACGCCATCATGCAGGTGCGCATGCTGCCGGTGGGCACGGTGTTCCAGCGCTTCGGCCGCCTGGTGCGCGATATCTCCAAGCGCCTGGGCAAGGAGGTGCAGCTGGTGATCGAGGGCGAGGACACCGAGGCCGACAAAAACGTCATCGAGAGCCTGGCCGACCCGCTGATCCACATCCTGCGCAACAGCCTGGACCACGGCATCGAGCTGCCCGCCGATCGCCTGGCCGCGGGCAAGCCGGCCCAGGGCACGCTGCGCGTCAGCGCCCGCCAGGAAGGCGACCGCGTGATCCTGGACATCAGCGATGACGGCGCCGGCATCGACACCGCCCGCGTGCGCGCCAAGGCGGTGGAGCGCGGCCTGATCCCGGCCGACCGCGCCGATGCACTGAGCGAGGCCGAGGCCGCGCAGCTGGTCTTTCTGCCCGGCTTCTCCACGGCCGAGAACATCTCGGACCTCTCGGGACGCGGCGTGGGCATGGACGTGGTGCGCTCCGCGGTGGAGCGCATCAACGGCAGCGTGGCCCTGAGCAGCCAGCGCGGCCAGGGCACGCAGATCCGCCTGACCCTGCCCCGGTCCATGGCCGTGACCCACGTGATGATGATTCGCACCGCGGGCAACCGCTTCGGCGTGCCCATGGACCTGATCGTCGAGACCGTGCGCGTGCCGGCCGAGGACATCCACCACTTCAAGCAGGCCCAGACCGTGGTGCTGCGCGGCCGGGTCGTGCCCCTGCGCCCGCTCAACGGCCTGCTGGCCCTGGACGAGGCCCCGCGCCTGAACAGCGAGGGCGAGCATGCCGTGCTGGTGCTGCGCTGGGGCAGCGAGCAGATCGGCCTGATCGTCGACGAATTCGATGGCACCTGCGACATCATCCTGCGCCCGCTGGAGGGTGTGCTCGGTGGCCTGACCGGCTTTGCCGGCTCCGCCCTGATGGGCGATGGCAGCGTGCTGATGATCCTGAACCCCAAGGAGCTGCTCTGATGGCCATCCACTACCTCAAGACCCTGGCCCGCCTGGAGGGCCATGTGGGCGCCGAAGACGCCGAAGGCCTGCAGCAATGGCTGCGCGAGGGCCGCCGCCGCAGCCTGGACCTGGGCCGCTGCGAGAGCCTGCACACCGCCGTGCTGCAGACCCTGCTGGCCCTGCGCCCCGCCATCAAGACCGCCCCGCCCGCGCCCCGGCTCTGCCAGGTGCTGGGCCTGGGCCACCCCACCCCCACCGCCACCTCCACGAGGAGTGCATCGTGAGCAAGAAGATTTTTCTGGTGGACGACTCCGCCACCATGCTGATGAGCCTGCGCAACACCCTGCAGATCAGCGGCTTCGAGGTCGAGACCGCCAGCGACGGCAGCGCCGCGCTGGAGCGTCTGCAGGGCGGCTACAAGCCCGACCTGATGATCACCGACATCAATATGCCCAAGCTCGACGGCCTGGCCCTGATCCGCGAGACGCGGCGCCTGCTGCGCTTCACGCCCATCCTGGCCCTCACCACCGAGAGCCAGCAGCACAAGCGCGACGAGGCCAAGCGCAACGGCGCCACCGGCTGGCTGGTCAAGCCCGTGGGCGGCAATGATTTGCTGCAAGTGATCCGGCAGGTGCTGCCGGGCGCCTGATCAGGGAGCGTGCCACCATGGACGACAAGCAAGACCCCATCGCGGCGCCCGCCGCTGCGCCAGCCCCGCCGGGCTTCTGGCGCCGCCCCCTGCCCCTGCTGCTGATGGCGGCCACACCCCTGGCCCTGCTGGGCCTGGGCCAGGCCGCGCAGCAGGGCTGCCAGGGCTCGCTGCTGCCCCTGGCCTGGGCCGGCGCGGGCCTGGTCGCCGGCTACGGCCTGCGCAGCTGGCGCTCCTGGCGCCGCCGCCATGCCGAGGCCGAGGCGGCCGCCTTCCCCACGGCCCTCGTGACCCAGGACATCTCCTCGCTGCAGCAGGCCTTTGCGGTGCTGACCCAGCAGGTCAACGCCACCATCCAGACCTCGGAAACCGCGGTGCTGGACATGGGCGAGCGCCTGAGCCGCGTGCACCGCGAGACCGGCGATCTGCACAACCGCATCGTGGCCGCGGTGGCGCGCTCCGAGCAGCTCTCGTCCGACAGCCTGAGCCAGGCCGACCAGCATGCCGCCGCGGTGAGCCAGCTGGCGCGTCACCAGGCCCTGTTCGAGCAGACGCGCCAGAACCTGCTGGACCGGGTGCGCGCCTCGGCCGAGCAGGTGCGGCATCTGGCCCCGCTGGCCGAGATGATCTCGGACATCGCGCGCCAGACCAATCTGCTGGCCATCAATGCGGCCATCGAGGCCGCGCGCGCCGGCCCCGAGGGCGCGGGCTTCAAGGTGGTGGCGGCCGAGGTGCGGCGCCTGTCCACCCAGACAGCCGAGGCCGCCAAGCAGATCAATGCGGGCATCGGCCAGGCGGCCCAGGCCATCTCGCACGAGGCCAGCCAGCTGGAGGCCAATATGGGCGAGAGCGCCGCGGCCCAGCTGGACGAGATCGCCCAGCACATCCAGACCATGAGCCGCACCCTGGGCGAGGTCGTGCCCTATCTGGGCCAGCTCTCGCAGGACATGGATGGCGGCGTGGACCGCATCACCTCGGACATCATCGACACCCTGGGTGATATGCAGTTCCAGGACATCAACCGCCAGCTGCTGGAGCAGATCAACAACGCGCTGGGCGGCTTGTCCACCCACTTCGCCCAGCTCTACCAGCTGATCGACGGCCAGGCCCCGCCGCCGCCGGTGCAGCTGGAGGAACTGCTGCAGCTCTGGACCCAGGACTATGTGATGCACGCCCAGCGCGTCGCCCATGTGCTGGCCGCCGGCGACCAGCGCCGCAGCACCCGGCCCGCGGCCAGCGCCGAGGTGATCGCGCTGCATGAGCCGCGGCCGGTGGAGCTGGCCGTGGCCAACGGACCGCGCATCGAGCTCTTCTAGCCGCCCGCGGCATTGCCCAAGGAGCCGGGACATGAAATACGAGCTGCCTCTGACCGGCCTGGTGCTCAGCGGCGGCGGTGCCCGCGCCGCCTACCAGGTGGGCGTGCTGCGCACCATCGCCGCGCTGCGCCGCGAGCTGCTGAGCGAGACCGCGCGGCGCCGCAATCCCTTCGGCGTGATCTCCGGCACCTCGGCCGGCGCCATCAACGGCGCCGCCCTGGCCTGCCATGCGGATGATTTCGAGCTGGGCGTGCAGCGCCTGGTGCAGACCTGGTCCAACTTCCGTGCCCACCAGGTCTACCGCTGCGACAGCCTCTCCCTGCTGGGCAATGGCGCGCGCTGGCTGACCCTGATGTCCATGGGCTGGGCCCTGCACCGCTGGCGCCCGCGCTCCCTGCTTGACAACACGCCGCTGGCCGCGCTGATCCGCGATCTCATCCCCATGCACCGCCTGCCGCTGATGCTGGCACGGCGCCATCTGCATGCGCTGGCGGTCACGGCCTCCAGCTACAGCAGCGGCCACCATGTGAGCTTCTACCAAAGCCGCAGCCCCATCGCACCCTGGGTGCGCATGCAGCGCCTGGCCGCGCCGGCCATGCTGGTGCATGAGCATCTGCTGGCCTCTTCGGCCATTCCCTTCATCTTTCCCGCCACGCGCCTGCACCATGGCGGGCGCGGCGCCTGGTATGGCGACGGCTCCATGCGCCAGAGCGCGCCGCTCTCGCCCGCCATCCACCTCGGCGCCCAGCAGCTGCTCATCATCGGCGCGGGCCGCATGCACGAACCGCAGATGGACGAGGCGGACGACGCCCGCTACCCCAGCCTGGCCCAGGTGGCGGGCCACGCCCTCTCCAGCATCTTCCTGGATGCGCTGGCGGTGGACATCGAGCGCATGGAGCGCATCAACCGCACCCTGGCCATGCTCACGCCGGAGATGCGCCAGCAGCATCCGCTGCGGCCGGTGGAGGCCCTGGTGATCTCGCCCAGCGAGCGCCTGGACGAGATCGCCGCCCGGCATATCGACGCCCTGCCGCGCGCCGTGCGCCTGCTGCTGCAGGCCGCGGGCGCGCGCCAGGGCCATGCCAAGGGCGCCGCCCTGGCCAGCTATCTGCTCTTCGAGCCCGACTACACCCGCGCCCTGATGGACCTGGGCGAGCGCGATGCCCTGGCCCAGCGCGAGCGCCTGGTAGCCTGGCTGCAGCCCTCGGAATTCGTGCAGGCGCGCGACCGGCGCCTGGCGGCGCGGCTGGATGGCCACCATGCCCCGGCCCAGGCGGCCAGCCGGGCCCTGCCCTGAGGCGTGAGCTGCGGCCTCAGCGCCGCGCGCGGTTCATCACCGCCATGCCGGCCACGGCCAGCACACCGCCCACCAGGATGGAGGCTTCCAGCGGCTCGCCCAGCCACAGCGTGGCGAAGAGCACGCCAAAGACCGGCACCAGGCTGATATAGCCGGCCGCCGCACCCGCGCCCAGGGCGGCCACGCCCTCGAAGTACCAGGCATAGGCCAGCACCGTGGCGCCGGCGGCAAGAAAGCCCAGGGTGGCCCACACCGAGGCACTGGCCTGCAGCGGGCTCATGAAGGCGACGGGGCCCTCGACGGCCAGGGCCGTCGCCACCAGCATCACCAGGCCGAAGCCGGCGGTGACCGTGGTGGTGGTGAGCGCATCGATGCCCACTAGCAGGCGCCGGCCGATCAGGGTGTAGCCCACCCAGGTGGCCACGCAGCCCAGCAGCAGCAGCTCGCCATAGCCCACGCTGCCGCTGAACAGGGTCCAGGGCGCGCCATGGGTGAGCACCACCAGGGCGCCGGCCGCGGCCAGGGCCATGCCTGCACCAATCTTCCAGTTCAGACGCTCGCCAAACCACCAGGCGGCGATCAGGGTGGTCACCACCGGGTTGGTGGTCACCACCAGGGCCGCGCGGCCGGCCGCCACCTGGGCCAGGCCCAGCATGAAGAAGACCGCATAGCCGAACACACCCAGAGCCCCGCCTACCGCCAGGCCGGCCCATTGCCGGCCCGAGAGCGCGCGCAGGCGCGCAAAGCCGCCACTGGCCGCCATCCACAGCAGCAGCAGGACCAGGGCGATGCCGAAGCGCCAGGCCGCGGCGGTGAGCGGCGGCAGGGACTGGGCCAGCACCCGGCCGCAGGGCCAGGAGCCGCCCCAGAGCGCGGCCATGCCGACCAGCTTGAGATGCACGGGCCACAGCGCGGCCGGCCCGGGGCCGGCGGCCACGGTGGAGGAGGAGGTAGTCATGGAATGGGGTGTGCGGGCCGCGAGGGCTGGGCTGGAACGCCATGCTAGCGCCGCCGCGATCTCCCAGCGCCGCAGCAGGCCGCTGGGCGCTGGACGCACAAGCGGCGCGTTCAGGCCTCGGCCGGCAGGGCCGCGCGCAGATGGGCGCTCACATGGTCGGCAAAGGCGCGCACCCGCGCCAGCTGGGCGCTGCGCCGGTTCATCACCAGCCACAAGGTCTTGTGCGGCACGGCCTCGCAGTCCCCCAGGCGGCGCAGGCCCGCATCGCCCGCGGCCAGGGCGTCGGGCAGCACGCCCACGCCGATGCCGCGCCGCACGGCGTCCACCAGGGAGTCCAGCGTGGGCGTCTGCAGCGCAATGCCGCGCACCTGGGCGCGCAGCCAGCGGCTCTCCTTCAGGCCCAGCTGCTCGCCGCCCAGCAGCACACCCTCGCTGCGCGCCAGCTGTGCCGCCAGGGCACCGCGCGGCTGCGGGCCGGTGCTGCTGCGGTAGACGCCATAGGCGATGCGCCCCACGCGGCGCAGCACCAGGCCCTCGGAGGCCGGACGCAGGGTGCGCAGGGCCAGATCGGCCTCGCCGCGGCTCATGTCCACGCTGCGGAAAGCGCCGTCCAGCTCGAAGCTCACGCCGGGATGCTGGCGGCGAAAGCTCTGGATGGCCTCCATCACCCGGGGCAGCAAGCCCTCCACCAGGGCCAGGCGCAGCGGGCCGGCCATGGCGGCATCGGCCCCGGCGCTGTCGCGCAGGCTGGCCTGCAGGGCCAGGCTAAGCGGCGTGATGGCGTCCAGCAGGCGCTGGCCCGCCGGCGTGAGCCGGGTGCCCGCATGGCTGCGATGGATGAGCTGGGCGCCCACCGCGCGCTCCAGGCCGGCCAGCCGGCGCGAGAGCGTGGTGGTGGCCAAGCCCAGGGTGCGGCCGGCCTCCTGCAGCGAGGCGTGGCGCGCCACGGCGATCAGCAGTTTCAGGTCATCCCAGTTCAGGTCTTGCATGCGTGCAGCTCGGTGTTGCGGCTATGGCGGGCGGCCGGCTGCGGTCGCCAGACTGACCGGCATGCCTTTCCCTCACCCGTCCAAGGAGTATCGATTGAAGCCCAGCCCCTCTCACGCCCAGCCCCGCGCCTTCCTCACCGGAGCCGGCGGTTTTCTGGGCCGGCATCTGCTGGAGCTGCTGCTGGCCGAAGGCTGGCAGGTGCATGCCCTGCTGCGCGGCGCGCCGCCGCCCTGGCTGCGGCCTCGGGCCGGCCTGGTGCTGGCCCAGGGCGCGCTGGAAGACACCCGGGCCGTGCACGCGGCCCTGCCCGAGGGCGTGGACGCCCTCTTCCATCTGGCCGGCAACACCAGCAGCTGGCGCGGTGATCGCGCCGCCCTTGTGCGCGACAACCTCGACAGCACCCAGACCCTGATCGCGGCCGCCGAGGCCCGCGGCGCGCGGCGCCTGCTGATGTGCTCCACCCTGGGTCTGTTCGACGGCAGCCAGGGCCCCATCAGCGAGCTCAGCCCCTGGCTGGATGCGCGGTCCACCCGCGCCAATCCCTATCTGGACAGCAAGCGACAGGCCGAGGCGGCCCTGGATGCCGCCGCCCAGCGGGGCCTGAGCGTGTGCAGCCTGCATCCAGGCCATCTGCTGGGCCGCCATGACCGGCGCGGCTGGATACGCCTGTTCGATCAGGCGGCCCAGGGCCGGCTCTCGGGCCCGGCGCCCGGAGGTCGGGCCAGCTTCTGCAGTGCGGCGGCCGTGGCGCGCGCCCATCTGCGCGCCGCCGAGCTGGCCGCGCCCGCACGCCGCTATGTGCTGGGCGGGGCCGACGCGTCCTATCTGGACTGCTTTGCCGCGGTGGCCCGCCGCGTGGGCAGCCAGCCGCCCCGCCAGCGCGCTCCGGCCGCCCTGCTGCACCTGATGGCGGCCCTGGCCGACGCCGGCGCCCGCCTGAGCGGCCGCCCACCGGCCATCACGCCGGGTCTGGCGCGCATCCTGAGCAGCCCGCTGATCGCCGATGACCGCCAGGCGCGCCGCGAGCTGGGTCACGAGGCTGCCGACCTGGAGGCGCTGCTGGACGAGGCGCATGCGCAGTGGCGGCAGGACGCCGCCCGGCCGTGACGCTCACAGCACGGTGAGTCGCCGCCCCGGGCCCAGGCTCTGACGAACGCCCGACGCGACCTGCAGCAGCTCCTGTGCCGCGCGCATGCCCGACTGATAGGCGCCATGCACGGTCTGGTAATGCTGCCGGTCCGTGGCTTCGCCGGCAAAGAACAGGCGCCCGTTCACGCTCTTGGCCAGATCATCGCGCTGGGCCGGGTGCGAGCCCAGCACATGGCAGGAGTAGGCGCCCAGGGCATGGGGGTCGCTGGCCCAGCGGCTGACCAGCACGTCCTGAGGCGCCGGGATCTGGGCACCGAACATGCGCCGCAGCACCGCCATGGCCTCCTGCGCCTGTGCCGCATCGCTCTGCGACTCGATGCGGCGGCCATGGTCTGCTGCATTGAAGCCCATCAGCACCGGGGCACCGCTGGGCCGCGCCAGACTCACCCACTCGGTCCATTGCCCGGCCCGGCCGGCCTGGGGCAGATGATTCAGCCAGTCCAGCCGCGTGTCCCAGAAGGCGCGCGGAAAGAGCAGGCAGCATTTGTTGAGCACGCCCACGCCCAGACGCTCGATCGCCATCTGCTTGCTGCTGGGCAGGGCCGGACTGAAGCGCACCTTGCCGGCCTTGAGCACGCCCAGCGGCAGCGTGACGATGAGCTGCTGCGCGCTGAAGCTGCCCTGGCTGGTGCGCACCGTGACACCGGCCACGCCCTGGTAGTCGATCTCGCTGACCTCGTGCTGCAGACGGATGTCCAGCCCGGCCGAGAGATGGTCGATCAGGACTCGGTAGCCCTCGCGCAAGAGCAGCTCCTCGCCCTCGTAGGCACTGCCCGCATCGAACCAGCGGGCCGAGAGCTGGCGGGCCGCAGCGCCGTACTCGTGCTCGAACATGCTGTTGAGCAGGAACTCGATCATGCGCTGCTCCAGAACCGGACGCTCGGCGTAGTCCAGCTCCTCATGAATCAGCGCTTGCAGCGACACATCGCGGTCTTCCAGCTCGCGATCGGCCAGCAGCTTGCGAATCTGGCTGCGCAAGGCGGCCAGCCGCCGCTGCTGCGCGGCGCCCAGCTCGCCCCCCTGGCCGTCATAGGCCTCGGAGTTCTCCAGATCGGTGCTGACCGTGCGCGCCCCGATCTGGCGTGTCAGCTGCACGAGGGGATTGCCGGGGCCGGCGCCATGGATCCAGGACGCCCCCAGGTCCACGGCCGGGCCGCGCCAGCCCTTGCTAGTGAAGATGCGCCCGCCTGTGCGGTCCCGGGCCTCCAGGACCAGCACCCGTCGACCGGCGGCGCGCAGGCGCTGCGCCGCGGCCAGGCCGGCCATGCCCGCCCCGATCACGATCACCTGGGGCGCCTCGCCCGCGGGCGCGGGCTGGCGGTCGCTGGCCCGGTTCATCTGCGCCATGGCCTGTGGCATGCCCATACTCCAGATCGCCCCCAAGCCCACGCCCGCCATACCCAAAGCCTTGCGTCGCTTCATGATCATGTCCTTTCAGGGTCTGGGGTCGAGTCGGATCGGCGCCAATGGCCGCCGGTCCTCAGTAGAAATTCCGGCGGCCGACGGGTCAAGCCGGACAAGCCGCCGGGTCTCAGCGCGCCAACACCTCGGCCGCGGCACGCTGCCCCGAGAGATAGGCGCCGTGCACCGACTGGAAATAGCGCCCCTCGGTGGCCTCGCCGGCGAAGTACAGCACCCGCCCCACGGGGCTGGCCAGATCGGTCCGCATCGAGGGCTGGGAGCCCAGCTTGTTGAAGGAATAGGCGCCGCGGGCAAAGGGGTCCGAGGCCCAGCGGGAGATCTGCCAGTCCAGAGGCTCGGGAATGCTGGCGCCGAACATCGTGCGCAGGGTTCGCATGGCATCGGCCACGATCTCGCGATCCGACCAGGCCTCGATCTCCGCGCCGAACTTGGCCGCGTTGAAGCCCAGCAGGATGGGCTTGCCGGTGGGCCGGGCCAGGCTCACCCACTCGGCCCAGCGACCGTTGCGCGAGGCCTCGGGGATGTAGTTGATCCAGTCGAGCTGCGTGTCCCAGAACGACTGGGGAAAGCGCAGGAAGCACTTGTTCAGCACGCCCATGCCCAGCTTGGCAATGGCCTCGGTCTTCGGCGCCGGCAGCGCAGGATCGAACTTCACGGCCCCAGCCTGGAGCACGCCCAGGGGCAGGGTGATGAGTGCCACTTCGGCACTGAAGTCACCCCGGTTGGTGCTCACGGTCACGCCCTTGGCCTCGTGGCGTATGGCGCTCACGACATGCTCCAGCCGCACATCCAGGCCGCGCGCCTGGTGCTCGGCCAGCACGCGGTAGCCGTCCAGGAACAGGCTTTCTTTGCCGGAGAAGCGGCCGTCGCTGTCGTACCAGAGGGCCGAGAGGCTGCTGGCATCGCCGCTGTACTCGTGCTCGATGGTGGTGTTGAGCAGATAGTCCACGCGCTTGCGGTCCTCGGCCGACATGCTGGCGTAGCCCAGGCCCCGGTACACGGCTTCGCGCAGGGCGATATCGCTGTCGGCATTCTGGGCGCTGCTGATGGCCCGGCGCATGGCGCTGCGCAGCTCGGCCAGACGGGCCGCTGCGGCCTCGCTCAGGCGCTGGCCATTGCTGTCATAGGCCTGGTCGCGGTTGAAGCTGGTGCTGCTCAGGCGGGCCCCGGCTCGCTGGGCCAGATCCGAGATGGGGTTGCCCGGGCCGTCGCCATGAATCCAGGTGGCCCCGACATCGACGGGCGCATCGGCCCACTGCATGGAGGTGTGGAGACGGCCGCCCAGACGATTGCGGGCTTCCAGCACGATCACGGAGCGCCCGGCATCGGCCAGCTGACGCGCGGCCGTCAGGCCGGCCATGCCGGCCCCGATGACGATCACGGACTTGGGGGCGGGCGACGGTGCTGGGGCAGGGGCAGGGGCAGGGGCAGGGGCAGGGCCGGGGGCGGGCGCAGGCGCTGGGGCGGGTGCGCCTTCGCTGTCCGCGCCGCCACCACCACATGCCGCCAGCGCCATGGACCCACCGAGACTGAAGAAAACACGTCTTTGCATCACAAAACTCTTGCTTGAAGCCTGGCCTCGCCACCCCGAGGGCGCGAGGCCGTTCATCACCGCGAAGCGCACTCGGCGCAGCGGCATCCCATCGCAGGCCCGGCCTGCAGCACGGGCCGCAGTGTGTGGGGCCTGTGTGGAGAACAGGCGGGGGTTTTGTGGAGATTCGGTGGAGCGACGACCGCGGCGCAAAATGCCGGCCAGGACGACTGAACGAGGTGTTGATGACGACGCGAGCTGCGGGCGCTGCCCTGGTGCTGATTGCCGAGGACGAGTCGGAAATCGCCGACATCCTGCAGGCCTACCTGGAGCGAGACGGCATCAGGACGGCCTGGGCCCGTGACGGTCGTGAAGCCCTGCAGCTGCATCAGCTCGTCAAGCCGGATCTGGTGCTCCTGGATGTGCAGATGCCCCAGCTCGACGGCTGGGAGGTGCTGTCCAGCCTGCGCCAGCGCGGCGCCACCCCGGTCATCATGCTGACCGCGCTGGACAGCGATGTGGACAAGATCTCCGCCCTGCGGGTCGGGGCGGACGACTATGTGGTCAAGCCCTTCAACCCCACCGAAGTGGTGGCCCGCGTGCGCGCGGTGCTCAGGCGCAGCCAGCCCGGCAGCCCCGGCCTGGCGCCGGCCACGCTGCGCGTCGGCCCGCTGGAGCTGGACCGCCCCAGCCACAGCGCCTGGCTGCATCTGCAGGGACAGCGCCAGCCCCTGGCACTGACGGCCACCGAGTTCAAGCTGCTCCAGCTGCTGGCCACCGCGCCCACCCGGGTGTTCAGCCGCACCGAGCTGCTCGAGGCCTGCCTGCCCGAGGGCGATGCCCTGGAGCGCACCATCGACAGCCATCTCAGCAAGCTGCGCAAGAAGATCGAGCAGCAGGGTCTGGACGGCATGCCCACCAGCGTGCGCGGCGTGGGCTACTGCCTGCAGCGGCCATGAGCAAGAGCTACGGCCTGGGGCGCCGCATCGTGCTCTCGGTGGCACTCATGGTGCTCTTCGTGCATCTGCTGATGTTCATCCTGAGCTTCACCATCTACGGCATCGCCGATCACTACTGGCCGGACCTGTTCGACGAAGAGTCGGACCTGCCGACCGTCCCCGACCTCACGGTCTTCCTGGCACTGGGGCTGGTGGCCGTCTCGATAGCCATCCTCGTCTCGACCCGCATCGCGCGCCGGCTGGTCCAGCCGCTGAGCAGCGTGGCCGAGGGCATCCGGCGCGTCTCGCATGGTGATCTGGATGCCCGGGCCGAACGCCCCGAACAGCCGCTGGGCGAGGCCTCGGCCCTGGTGGATGACTTCAACGATATGGCCGAAAAACTGCAGCGCGCCATGCAGGAGCGCAGTCTCTGGAATGCCGCCATCGCGCACGAGCTGCGCACCCCGGTCACCATCTTGCGCGGGCGTTTGCAGGGCCTGTCGGAAGGCGTGTTCACGCCCACGCCGGAGACCTTCCGCAAGCTGCTGGGTCAGGTGGACAACCTCTCACGCCTGATCGAGGACCTGCGCCTGCTCAGCCTCTTCGAGTCCAGCCAGCTGCGCCTGGACTGCCGGCCCTGCAATCTGGAGAGCGAGGCGCACACCCTGGGCGAGATCTATGAGCCCCTGCTCACGCAGGCCGGTCTGAAGCTGCAGATGGCGGTGGACGCGCAAGCGGTCCACGCCGACCCCATTCGCATCCGCCAGGCCCTGCAGGCCTTACTGGACAACGCCCTCAAGTACGCCAGTCCCGGCGAGTTGTGGATTCGCGGCGAACGGCTGGGCGAGCAGTATTCATTGAGGGTGGAAGACTGCGGCCCGGGCCTGGACGCCGCGGCGCGCGAACAGGTGTTCCAGGCCTTCTGGCGGGCGGGCACCCCGACGGCCGCGCTGGCCAACGGCAATGGCCTGGGTCTGTCGGTGGTGCGCGCGATTGCGCTGGCCCACGGCGGAGAGGCCCGGTGCCAGCCATGCGGCGAGCGTGGCAGCAGCTTCGAGATGCGCTGGCCCCTGGAACCTTCCGCTCAGGGCCCGTCGGAGGCGGCCGGCCGCTCGAAGCTCAGCAGGTAGTTGACCGAGAGATCGCGCGTCCAGTGCGCGCGATGCAGCAACGGCAGATAGCGCATGCCCAGGCGCTGCAGGGGGCGCAGGCCGGCGCCCTGGGCCGCGGTGGCCAGCTCATCGGGCCGCACAAACTGCGACCAGCGGTGCGTGCCGATGGGCAGCACGCGCAGCAGGTACTCGGCCACCACGATGGCCAGCAGCCAGCTGCGCCAGCTGCGGTTGATGGTGGAGGCCACCAGCAGGCCACCGGGCGCCACGCTGCGGGCGATCTGGGCCACGAAGTCCGGCACGTCGCGCACATGCTCCACCACCTCGAGCACCAGCACGAGGTCGAAGCGCTCCTCGGGGTCCAGCACCTGGGCCGGTTCGCCATGGCGGTAGTCCAGCCGGCCTTGCAGCGCCGGATCGCCGGCGGCATGGCGGCGTGCGGCGCCGATATTGCCAGCCGAGGCGTCCAGGCCCACGACCTGGGCCCCGGCGCGGGCCAGGGCCTCGCTCATCAGCCCGCCGCCGCAACCCACATCCAGCACCCGCAGCCCGGCCAGCGGCCGGCCGAAATGGCGCTGAGCGGCCTCCATGACCCAGGCGCCGCGCAGGGCCTGGGTCACATGCAGGGGGCGCATGGGACCGCGCGGGTCCCACCAGGTGGCGCTCCAGGCGTCGAAGCGGGCCAGTTCCTCGGGGCGGGCGCTGGAGGTGGCCCCGGCCTTCGCGGCATCGATCATGCGGTCCATACGGTGGTTCCGCGACTCAGCGGCCCGAGCGCGGGCGCCACAGACGGCGCAGGCGCAGAAAGCCCTCGTAGGCCAGATCGAGCAGCGCCACCAGGCGCGGGCGGGCCAGGACCCAGCGCGCCCAACGGGCCGTGCGCGGCAGCGCCGCCCAGAGGTGCAGGAAAGCCGCCGCGCCCTGGATCAGGCGGCCATCGGCCTGGCGCAGATGCAAGCGGGCCAGGGCCTGGGGCCGGGCCAGATCCGGCCCCAGGGCCTCGGGCGTGCAGGCGGCGGCATCCACCCAGCACAGGCCCTCGGCGCCGGCCTGCTGCTGGTAGTAGGCGATCTCACGCCGGCAGACGGGGCAGGCGCCATCGAAATAGACCGTGGGTTGGGCCCCGGGCACGCTGGCCCGCGGTGGGGAGCTGGGCGAGTTCATGGGCGGCATGATGCCGCGGCCCCATGCCCCGCGCAGGCCCCGGGGCATTCGCGCCGGACCGTGGGCGCCAGCCACGGTCTGCACGCGCGCCCAAGTGCAGGCACACTGGCGGCCCCGGCATCGCCCGGCCGATTTTTCTGCTCACCCCGCCTGCCATGAGTGCACCATCCCGCACCCTGCCCTCCCCCGTCTTGCTGGCGCCGCAAGGCCCGCAGCTCTCGCCCATCGTGGCCGGCGCCTGGCGCATGGCGGACTGGGGCTTCAGCCCGCAGCAGCGCCTGGGCTGGATCCAGCAATGCCTGGATCTGGGCGTGAGCAGTTTTGACCATGCGGACATCTACGGCGGCTACACGGTGGAGCAGCTGTTTGGCGAGGCCCTGGCCCTGCAGCCTTCGCTGCGCCAGCAGATGCAGCTGGTGAGCAAGTGCGGCATCAAGCTGGTCTCAGGCGCCCGGCCCGGCCACGGCCTCAATTCCTACGACACCTCGCGCGCCCATGTGCTGGCCTCGGTGGACGCCTCGCTGCGGGCCCTGCGCACCGACCATCTGGACCTGCTGCTGATTCACCGCCCCGACTTTCTGATGGATCCGCAGGCGCTTGCCGACACGCTGGCGGACCTGCGCCGCGCGGGCAAGGTGCTGAACTTCGGCGTGTCCAATCACCGGCCCTCGCAGCTCAGCCTGCTGCATGAACGCCTGCCCCTGGTGACCAACCAGATCGAGCTTTCGCCCCTGCAGATGGGCGCGCTGGCCGATGGCACGCTGGACCAGTGCCTGAGCCTGGGCCTGCGGCCCATGATCTGGTCGCCCCTGGCGGGCGGGCGCCTCTTCACCGGCGAGGACGCGCAGGCGCGGCGCGTGCAGGCCGTGCTGGCGCAGCTGGCAGTGCAGTACGGCGTGTCCTGCGCCACCCTGGCTTATGCCTGGATCCTGCGCCACCCCAGCCGGCCGGTGCCGATTGCCGGCAGCCGCCGGGTGGCAGCCCTGCAGGAGGCGCTGGCGGCCCTCACGCTGGATCTCGCCGCCGAGGACTGGTACCGGGTCTGGGAAGCGAGCATGGGGCATCCGGTGCCCTGAGCTAGGCCGCGGGCCGCAGCAGCCGCGCCAGCACGCGCATGCATGCCTCGAGATGGGCGCTGACCCCGCCCTCAGGCGGCGCGGGCATCAGCCCCAGGGCTCGCTGGCGCAGCGGCTCGGCCACGGCCATGGCCAGGATGACCGTGGCCAGCTCGGCCGGCGCGGGCGCATGCACAAGCCCCTTGCTGGCCTGCTTGGCCAGCCAGTCGGCCAACAGGGTCTGGCCGCGCTCGATGCCGTTGCGCTGGTAATGCGCCAGGATCTCCGGCTTGCCGGGGAACTCGCTGCTCAGCAGGCGGAACACGCGCACCGCAGTGTCGGACAGCACATGCCGGCAGATGTCGTCCAGGATTGCCCGCAGGGTGGTGAGCACATCGTCGGCATCGCGCGGCTCGATCTGCAGGGTGGGCGCATAGCCATCCGTCCACTGGCGCACCGCCAGGCCGATCAGGGACTCGCGGTTGGGCGCGTAGCGGTAGACGGTCTTCTTGGCCACGGTGGCGCGCTTGGCAATGGCCTCCATCGTGGCCGCCTCATAGCCGCCTTCCAGCAGCACGTCCATGGCGCTTTGCAGCAGCGCCTGTCTCGTCTCTTCTTCCGGTCGCGGCGGTCGTCCGCGCCGTGCTTGGGTGGGTTCGCTCATGGGCAATAGATCTGTGCGAGCTGCAGGCAGCCATATTCGAAACGTTTAACGTTTCCAATATCATGCCCACTCGTCATTCACGAAAGGAACAGATCATGTCCCAGTTCGCCACACCCTGGCTCGACCACAGCGCCTTGCTCGATCCCGCACCCATGCCCCTGGAGATGGGCGTGCAGCGTCAGGCGGACGGCAGCCTGCTGGTGGCGGTGCGCACCGACCTGCATGGCTGCAAGGGCAGGATGCTGGACTGGTGGTTCACCTTCTTCGAGACCACGCAGCACATCAAGTGGTGGCACCCGGCCGATCACATCGAACACCGGGGCTGGGACGCCCATTGGCGGCGCGGTGAGAGCTACTACGGGGCCAGCATCTCGGCGGTCGAATCCCTGGCGGAGATTCCGCCCGTGAGCGCCAAGCTCAAGTTTCATGACCCGCGCCAGGTCTTTGCGCCGCAGGCCGTGGACGAGGCTTTCGCCCGCCAGCAGGTGTCGGCCATCGTGGCGGCACGCATCGGCTTCGGCGATCAGGTCAGGCTGGATCCTCATGGCGATCCGATGAGCGGGCAGATGCTGCACGTCACCAAGGACACGCCTTTTGGCTGCGTGCTGCGCAGCCGATTTGTGCTGGGACTGGACGATGGGCACGCGGACCATGCACCCAGCGAGGCGCTGGGACTGGCCCTGATGCGGCACTGCTACACCGAGTTCAGCTTCCTCTCGCGCTTCCTGCCCTCGCTCTACTACGGCGAGAAGGCCAATGGCGAGGCGGTACCGCTGCCCTGGTGATGGCCCGGCCGGCGGGCTCGGCAAAGTTCACCGCCCGCATGTGCAAGCCGGGCAGTTCATGGCCACTTGCCCATCAGGTCGCGTGTTCTCGACCTTCTGGCGCACAGAGCACAGTCGGGGTCAGGTCTTGCCTCACTCCACCGTCACGCTCTTCGCCAGGTTGCGAGGCTTGTCCACATCGGTGCCACGAGCGCAGGCGGTGTGATAGGCCAGAAGCTGCAGCGGGATCACGTGCAGGATGGGGCTGAGCGCGCCGTAGTGCTCGGGCATGCGGATCACATGCAGGCCGGTCTCGCTTTCGATGGCGGTGTCGGCATCGGCAAACACGAAGAGCTGGCCGCCGCGGGCGCGCACCTCCTGCATATTGCTCTTGAGCTTTTCCAGCAGCGCATCATTGGGCGCCACGGTCACCACGGGCATCTCGGCCGTCACCAGGGCCAGGGGACCGTGCTTGAGCTCACCGGCCGGGTAGGCCTCGGCGTGGATGTAGCTGATTTCCTTGAGCTTGAGCGAGCCTTCCAGCGCGATCGGGTAGTGCAGACCGCGGCCCAGGAAAAGCGCATTTTCCTTGCGAGCGAATTCTTCGCTCCAGGCAATGACCTGGGGCTCCAGCGCCAGCACGGCCTGCACGGCCACCGGCAGATGGCGCAGGGCCTTGAGGTGCTCGGCCTCACGGGCTTCCTCGAGGTGGCCGCGGGTCTGGGCCAGGGCCAGGGTCAGCAGGAACAGACCCACCAGCTGGGTGGTGAAGGCCTTGGTGGAGGCCACGCCGATCTCGGCACCGGCGCGGGTGATGTAGGCCAGCTTGCACTCACGCACCATGGCGCTGGTGCTCACATTGCAGACCGTCAGCGTGTGCTCCATGCCCTGGGCGCGGGCATGCTTGAGCGCGGCCAGGGTGTCGGCGGTCTCGCCGCTCTGGCTGATGGTGACGACCAGGGTGCGCGGATTGGGCACGCTGTCGCGGTAGCGGTACTCGCTGGCGATCTCCACGCTGGTGGGGATCTTGGCGATGCTCTCCAGCCAGTACTTGGCGGTGGAGCCGGCGTAGTAGCTGGTACCGCAGGCCAGGATCAGGACCGAGTCCACCTCCTTGAAGATGCGGTAGGCGCCGTCGCCGAAGAGCTCGGGGCTGATGCCGGTGACGGCGTCCAGGGTGTTGGCGATGGCCACCGGCTGCTCGAAGATTTCCTTCTGCATGTAGTGGCGGTAGGGGCCCAGCTCGGCCGCGCCGCTGTGGGCGTGCACGGTCTTGACCTCGCGCTGCTGGGCCTCGAAGCGGCCGCTCTCGGCATGGCGACGGCTGACCCAGTAGCGGCCCAGCTGCAGGTCCACCACATCACCCTCTTCCAGGTAGACGATCTGGTCGGTCACGCCGGCCAGGGCCATGGCGTCGGAGGCCAGGAAGTTCTCCTGCTCACCCACGCCCAGCACCAGGGGCGAGCCCTCGCGGGCGCCGATCACGCGCTGCGGCTCGTCGCGGCAGAACACGGCGATGGCGTAGGCGCCACGCAGGCGCGCTAGGGCCTGCTGCACGGCGTCCAGCAAATCGCCGTTGTAGAAATGGTCCACCAGATGGGCGATCACCTCGGTGTCGGTCTGGCTGGTGAAGACATAGCCCTTGGCCTTGAGCTCGTGGCGCAGCTCCTCGTGGTTCTCGATGATGCCGTTGTGCACCAGGGCGATCCGGCCGGCGGTGGCGGTATTGGCGTCGGCGCCGGGGCCATGGGAGAAATGCGGGTGGGCGTTGTGCACGGCTGGGGCGCCATGGGTGGCCCATCGGGTGTGGGCGATGCCGGTGCCGGAGGCGATCGCGTCCTCGGCCACCGCAGCGTCGAGCTCGGCCACCCGCGAGGTGCTGCGGGCACGCTTGAGTTCACCCGACTGATGCACGGCCACACCGCAGGAATCGTAGCCGCGGTACTCCAGGCGCTTGAGGCCTTCGATCAGGATGGGGACGATATTGCGCTGACTGACGGCGCCGACGATGCCACACATGGTTTGCTGCTCCCTGCTATGCCTTGAGGTCCGGATGCCGGGGTGGCTGGCACCCCGGGAATGGCTCGCATCCTAGGCAGGGCCCAATTCCATTTGCTTTCAAAATTAATCGACAAATGAAATATTCAGTCTTCAGCCATTTGTGTTGAAATAATCTTCAACAAAATTGCTATCCATGGAATTTTCAATCGATCTTGATCCCACCGACTTGCGGGTGCTGGAGCTGCTGCAGCAGGACGCCTCGCTCAGCAACCAGGAGCTGGCGGCGCGCGCCCATGTCTCGCCGGCCACCTGCCTGCGGCGGGTGCGACGTCTGGTGGAGGCCGGCGTGATCGAGCGGCGCGTGGCCCTGCTCTCGCCCGAGAAGCTGGGCGCGGGCCTGACGGCCATCGTGGAAATCACCCTGGACCGCCAGGGCGCCGAGCATCTGGCCGCCTTCGAGCAGAAGGTGCTGGCCGAGGGCGCGGTGCAGCAGTGCTACCGCGTCTCGCCCGGGCCGGACTTCGTGCTGGTGCTGCAGGTGCCGGACATGCCGGCCTACCAGGCCCTGGTGCTGCGCCTGTTCACGCAGGACGCGAACGTGCGCAACGTCAAGGCCTTCTTCAGCGTGCTGCGCAGCAAGTTCGATCCCCGCCTGGACCTGAGCCCGCTAGCGGCCCGCTGAGCCGGCCGCGAGCTGGGCTCTCCCAAGCTCAGCCCTGCTTGAGCAGCAAGAGGCCCTTGAGGTAGTCACCCTCGGGGAAGTAGAGGGTTTGCGGGTGGTCGGGCGCGGCGGCCACGCGCTCCAGGATGTAGGCATCCACCTGGGCATCCATGCCGGCGCCGGCCACGATCTTGTGGAAGAGCTCCGGCCCCACCCCGCCCGAGCAGGAGAAGGTGAAGAGCAGGCCGCCGGGCGCCAGCAGCTTCAGGCCCAGGCGGTTGATGTCCTTGTAGGCGCGCGCTGCGCGCTCGGCGTGGGCCGAGGTGGGCGCCAGCTTGGGCGGGTCCAGCACGATGGCATCGAACTGCTCGCCCGCCGCGATCAGCGCGCGCAGAGTCTTGTTGACATCGGCATCCAGGGCCTCGTGTCGCGCGGCCTCGAAGCCATTGAGCGCCACATGGGCGCTGGCGCGCGCCAGGGCGGGGCCGGACGAGTCCACGCTGATCACGCGCTCGGCCCCGCCGGCCAGGGCGGCCACCGAGAAGCCGCCGGTGTAGCTGAAGCAGTTCAGCACCCGCTTGCAGCCATGCTGGCGCACCACCTCGGCAAAGCGGCGACGGTTGTCGCGCTGGTCCAGGTAGTAGCCGGTCTTGTGGCCGGTGGCGATGTCCAGGCTCAGACGCCAATCATGCTCGCGAATGGTCAGCTCGGTGGCCCCCTCGCCGGCCAGCCAGCCGGTCTGCTCGGGCAGGCCTTCCAGGGCGCGCACGCTGGCGTCGGAACGCTCGTAGAAGCGCTTAAGCCCGGTCTGGCGCAGCAGGGCCTCCACGATCACCGTCTTCCAGCGCTCCACGCCGGCCGCGCCGAACTGGGCCACCAGGGTCTCGCCATAGCGGTCCACGATCAGGCCGGGCAGGCCGTCGGACTCGCCATGCACCAGGCGCACCGCGTCAGACGGCACTTGCAGGCGTTCGCGCATGGCCAGGGCCTGCGCGATGCGGCGCTCGAAGAAGGCTGCGTCGATGCGCTCGGCGGCGTCGAAGCTCCAGGCCCGCACGCGGATCTGCGAGCTGGGGCTGAAGGCAGCCCAGGCCAGGAACTCGCCCTCGGCGGACTCCACCCGCACCGTCTCCCCCGGATCGGCCCCACCCTTGGCGATGGCGCTCTCGAAAACCCAGGGATGGCGGCGCTGCAGCGAGCGCTCACGGCCCGCGCGAAGACGTATGACTTTCATGCCCCGATTGTCTCAGGGCCTGGTGCCGCCGCGCCTTCAGCGCGAGACCGTGCCGAAGGCGTAGCCCAGGGAGACGTTGATCAGGGGCGTGCTCTGGGTCTGGCCGCGCAGGGAGCGCCACTGGCCCACGCCGGTGCGCAGGCGGATGCGGTCCTGGTGGCCGAACTCCCACTGCGCCCAGGCCTCGGCCTGGGCGGCCGCGCCGCCGGTGATGGCCACGCCGCCGCCGCCCGCCGCGCCCACCAGCATTTCCGCGCCCACGCGCGGGCCGCGCGCCCAGGGCTTGGCCTGCAGGCCCAGGCCGAAGAGGCCGAAGGAGTAGGCGCCTGCGCTGCCGAAGGCGGCGCTGCCGGCCTGGGCCACGCCATAGACGTTCTCGCTCAGGTCCCGGGTCATGACCATGGCCAGATGGCCCACATTCTCCTGACGACCATCCTTGAACTTCACCTTGTTCAGGTGCTGCAGGCTGGCGTAGACCGTCTGGGTGCGCAGCACGCCGGGCGCGTCATTGGGCTGGCCGAAGCTGCCCGCGCCCTGGTCCAGGGGCAGGCCCAGGGAGAGACGCGCATAGGTGGACTTGAAGCTGCCGGTGAGCGAACCCATCACGCCCGCGTCCAGGTGCAGGCTGGGGCCCCAGGGCGTCTTCCAGCGCAGGGTGGGGCCGCCCTTGACCAGCCAGCCATTGCCGGTGTCGATATCGCCGCCACCGCCCAGGCCGGAGGCCACATGCCAGCCGGCGCGGAAGTTCTTGCTGCCGCCCAGGCCGTAGTCCTGACCCAGGGTGGCCAGCACCTCCATATAGCCATCGGCACCGCCCTGGGCGGCGCCCGCGGCCTCGATGCCCCACCACGCCCCCTCGGTCACATACTGGCGCAGCACCGCGCCGGCCTTGCCCATGCGCTTGGCGGGCGATCCATTCCGGTTCTTGGCGCCGGAGCGCGGGCTGTAGACGCCGCCGCTGAGGCTGATCTCGTCGAAGCCCAGGCCACTGCGGCGCAGGGTCTCCACGCGGCGACCGCTGTCGGTGGGCGCATAGCTCACAAAGCCGTCCGAGTAGCCCAGCACAAAGCCCAGGGTGGTGTCGCGCACATTGCCGCGGCCATTGGGGAAATCGGTATGGGCCAGGGCCACGCCGCCGTACCAGTTGCCGAACTCGCGCCGCAGCGAGAGCTCGGGGCGCAGCATCAGGCCACCGCCGAAGCGCACCTTGTCCGAGCTCAGGCCGCCGCCCGCGCCGGCATAGAGGCTGGCCGCGGCATGCAGATCCGAGCCCAGGCGCCAGCGCCGCTGCGCGGTGAAGCCCACGGTGAAGATGCCGCCGAAATTACCCTTGGCCGCGCCATAGAAGCTGGGGCCTATGCCCCAGTCCTCGTTCATGGCCACCAGATAGCTGGCACCCAGCAGGGCGATGCGCTCCTGGGTGGGCAGCTTGAGCGGGGTCCAGTTCAGCTCGATGGCTGCCGGCTGCGCCTGCAAAAAGCCCGGACGCGGCAGCACGGGCTCGGCGCCCGCCTCGGAGGACTGCGCCCGCGCGGGCGCGGCCAGCACCATCAGGGCCAGCAGAGGCATCAGGGGGAAGGGAAGGCGTCGCATCGGGTTCATCAGACGGGGCTTTTCTTCTTGGCGCGCGGATGGGCGGCGTCGTAGACCTTGGCCAGGTGCTGGAAGTCCAGCTTGGTATAGACCTGGGTGGTGGTGATATGGGCGTGTCCCAGCAGCTCCTGCACCGCGCGCAGATCGCCGCTGGACTGCAGCACATGGGAGGCGAATGAGTGGCGCAACATATGCGGATGCACATGGCTGGGCATGCCGGCGGCCAGAGCCCGGGCCTTGAGCATCTGGCGAATCTGATCGGCGCTCAGGCGGCCGCCGCGCCGGCCCACGAAGAGTGCGGGCTCCTCGGGCCGGGCCAGGGCCGGGCGCTGGGCGAGCCAGGCCTGCAGGGCCTGGGCGGCGGTGGCCCCCAAGGGCACGCTGCGGCGCTTCTCGCCCTTGCCCAGCACCTGGACCTCGCCGCCGGCCACATCCACCCAGCCCCGCGCCTCGCGAGAGGCCTGGGCGTCCAGGCCCACCAGCTCGCCCACGCGCAGGCCGCAGCCGTAGAGCAGTTCCACGATGCAGGCGTCCCGGGCCTCCAGGCGCGGGTCCTGCTGGGCATCGGCATGCTCGGCCAGTTGCACGGCGGCGTCCACGCCCAGGGCCTTGGGCAGGGGCTTGGCGGCCTTGGGGGCGCGCAAGCCATCGATGGGGTTGTGGCTCACCAGGCGCTCGCCGCCCAGCCAGCGGTAGAGGCCGCGCCAGGCCGACAGCTCCAGCGCCAGGCTGCGCGGCGAGAGGCCCTGGCCATGCAGGCGGGCCACCCAGCGGCGGGCCTGGGCCTGCTGCAGCTGCAGCAGCGCCACGCCGTCCTGCTCGGCCAGCGCTTGCAGACGGTGCAGCGCGTCCCGGTAGAGGCTCAGCGTGCGCGCGGCCAGACGGCGCTGCACACGCGCATGCTCCAGATAGCGCTGCAGGGGATCAGTCAGCGCCGCCGCCATCGCGGAGCGCGTCCGGGGGCAGCAGGCGCACCAGGCCCGCGCTGGCCAGCTCGCCGATGCGGTTCAGGAACTCCGTGCCCATCTCCGCGGTGTAGCGGGTCGGGTCGGGCGAGCCCAACACCAGCAGGCCGAAGGCCTGCGAGGGCTTGCCGTGGCACAGCGGGATCAGGGCCAGCGAGGTGGCGCCATGGCCCTGCTCGTCCGAGAGCCAGCGCGCGGCCTCGAAGCCCGAGTTCACGCCGCAATAGGGCTGGTTCAGGCTGTTGGCAAAGCTCTTCACATCCTGGCTCACCGGCTGGGTGAACTCGGCCTGGTCGTGGGCCGCATCCACGCCCCACAGGCGCAGGCCGGCCATGGGAATCATGAACTCATGGCGCAGGCGCTCCAGCAGCACCGCGGGCACGCGGGCCGGGTCCTGGGTGCGCATCAGGGCCAGGGTCCAGCGGTGCAGGCGGTCGGCGATGGAGACGTTCTCCTGGCCGTTGCGGATCATCTCGATGATCTTGTGCTCCAGGCCCTTGATCTTCTCGCGCAGCATCTCGGCCTGACGCTCCTGCAGCGAGATCGCACGCTGGCCATGCGGATGGCTCAGCTGGACCGTGGCCAGCAGCTCGGCATGGCGCTCGAAGAAGCCCGGCGTGTTGGCCAGGAAGTCGGCGATGTCCTGCTCGGTAATGCCCTCAATGCTCACAGCGTGATCTCTCCGTCAAAAACTCGCTCGGCCGGGCCCGTCATCAGCACCGGTGCCTGCAGGCCCTGGCTCAGGCCGGCCCACTCAATCGTCAGCAGGCCGCCCAGGGCCTGCACATCCACACGCTCGTCCAGCCAGCCCAGGCGGATGCCGGCCACCACGGCCGCGCAGGCCCCGGTGCCGCAGGCCAGGGTCTCGCCCGCGCCGCGCTCGAACACGCGCAGCTTCACATGGCCGCGGTCCAGGATCTGCATGAAGCCGGCGTTCACCCGGCGCGGGAAGGCGGCATGCGACTCCACCCGCGGGCCCAGGCTCAGCACTGGCGCCGTGTCCACGTCGGCCACACGCTGCACCGCATGCGGATTGCCCATGGAGAGCACGGCCACCTCGCAGTCCAGTCCCGGCAGGGGCCAGCGCTCGAAACCGCCGGCCAGCTCACCCTCGCGGCGCGGGCTCAGGCCCGCAGGCTCGAAGGGCACGCGCGCCAGCTCGAACACCGGCGCGCCCATGTCCACCGTGACCCGGCCGTCCTCGCGCAGGCGCAGCTCCAGCAGGGCATTGACCGTCTCCACGCGGATGCTGCGCTTGTCGGAAAGGCCCTTGTCGGCCACATAGCGCACGAAGCAGCGCGCACCATTGCCGCAGTGCTCCACCTCGTCGCCGTCGTTGTTGAAGATGCGGTAGCGGAAGTCCACGCCGGGGCTGGCACTCTTCTCGATCACCAGGATCTGGTCGCAGCCCACGCCGAAGCGGCGGTCGCCCAGGCGGCGCAGCTGGGCCGCGTCCAGGCTCAGGGGCTGCTCGGTGGCGTCGATGACCACAAAGTCATTGCCCGCGCCCTGCATCTTGGTGAAACGCACTTTCATGCGCGGATTATCGCCCTGCATGGCCGGCTCCCTCAGTAGAGCGAAGGCTCGCCCTCGGGCCGGGTCTTGAAGCGCTTGTGCACCCACAGATACTGGGCCGGCCGCTCGCGGATGCGGGCCTCCAGCCAGTGGTTCAGGCGCCGCGCATCGGCCTCGGCGTCGGCGCTGGGATAGTCCTCCCAGGGCTCTTCCAGCTCCACCTCGTAGCCCTGGCCGCCGGGCAGCATGGTGATAACCACCGGCTGCACCCGCATCTTCAGGCTGTAGGCCATGCGGCCGGGGGCCAGCAGGGTGCAGGCCGGCACGCCGAAAAAGGGCACAAAGGCCGAGTCCTTGGCGCCGAAGTCCATGTCGGGCAGGTTGACGAAGGCATAACCCTGGCGGATCAGGCGGATCACCGGGCGCACGCCGTCCTGGCGGTCGAAGAGCGCGTTCTGGCCGAAGCGCGAGCGCCCGGCCAGCATCTGCGCGTCGAAGACGGCATTGCTCTGGGTCTGGTAGATGCTCACGCCCGGATTGCTCTGGTTGAGCATCAGGGCCGGGCTGGCCCATTCCAGGCCCACGAAATGCGGGGTCAGCCACATCACCGAGGCCTCGCTCTGCTCGGCAAAATGCACATTGCCCTTGATGTGCAGCAGGCGCTGCAGACGCTCGGGCGAGGCAAACCAGAGCAGGCCGCGCTCCAGCAGGCTGCGGCCCAGCCAGCCGAAATGCTCGCGCGCCAGGGCGCGGCGCTCGGCCTCGGGCTTCTCCGGGAAGCACAACTCCAGATTGCGCAGGGCCACGCGCCGGCGCGAGCCGGCCAGCACCCAGAGCAGGCCGCCAAGGCCTCGGCCCAGGGCCGCCAGCCAGGCCAGGGGCAGAAAGTGCAGCAGCCACATCAGGCGGATGAAGCCGCGGCTCATCAGGCGTCCCAGCATCAGAGCACCTCCCCGCCGCCCGCGCCCAGTTGGCGCGGCGATTTGTAGCGGTGATAGCCCCAGAGATACTGGTCCGGCGCCTGGCGGATCAGGCCTTCCATGGCCTGGTTGATCAGGGTGGCGGCGGCCTCGGGCGTGGCCTCGGGCGGCAGGGCCGGGCCGCGCTCCACATGAATCACATAGCCGCGACCGCCCGGCAGGCGCTCGCCCCAGATCAGAACCAAAGGCGCGCCGCTCTGCATGGCCAGCTTGGCGGCCAGGGTCATGGTGTAGGCCGGGCGGCCGAAGAAAGGCGCCCAGACGCCCAGGCCTTCTGGTGGCACCTGGTCGGGCAGCAGGCCCACGGCCTGGCCCTGGCGCAGGGCACGCAGCATCTGGCGCACGCCAGCCAGACTGGCCGGCGCGGTGGCCAGGCCCGGGCGCTCGCGGGCGCCGTCCATCAGCGCACGCATCCAGGCCTTGCGGGCGGGGCGGAACAGCACGGTGACGGGCGTGTGCTGGCCAAAGCGCTCGGCAAAGGCCCGGGCCGTGACCTCGAAGCAGCCCATATGCGGCGTGAGCAGCACCATGCCGCGGTGGGCGGCCAGGTCGGCCTCGATCAGCTCGGCGCCCTGCCAGCGCACCAGATCGCCCAGCGCGCTGCGGCGCTGCCAGAGCCAGGGCAGCTCGGCAATCATGCGCCCGGCCTGGGCGATGGCGGGGCGGGCCTCGGCCTCGCTGAGCCCCGCCTGGCGCACCTGGGCCTGGAAGCGCTGGCGGTAGGAGGGCGAGAGTGCATAGCTCAGGCGCCCCGCCAGGGCACCAAAGGCATGCAAAAGCCACAAAGGGCAGCGCGCCAGCATGCGAAAGACCAACAACATTTTTCTATAATCGGGGCGTCGCCGAGTTAATTTGGACAACTTGCGGGGCGATGCGGCTGCTTATCGAGTCATCGAGAGCCCGCCGGGCTGCCAAGCTCAACAAATGCCGCTAAAGCGTTCGCCGCGTCTCCTGACCCAGCCGGCAACGCCGATGGACCGACAACTAGGAGTGTAAAAGTGGCGAGCAGCGATTTT
>Ga0233424_10000369_pt1 | contig 60094 bp, 54 predicted proteins | sample Watercolumn_Towu_FD_181011 | JGI IMG/M metagenome (GOLD analysis project Ga0233424, IMG submission 181011) | Freshwater microbial communities from Lake Towuti, South Sulawesi, Indonesia - Watercolumn_Towuti2014_125_MG | ecosystem: Environmental > Aquatic > Freshwater > Lake | place: Indonesia... | reverse complement strand
CCCATCAGCGCGATGCCGATGGAAGCGCCGATGGCGCCCAGACCAACGATGATGCCGCAAGCCAGTGCCACGAGGCCGAGGATGTTTTCCATTGTTTGCTCCTAGAGGAAAAAGAGAGAAAGGAAAGAAAAGGAAGAACTACTAACTCGCCGGATCAGTGCGCGTCGTGCGCCTGCCCGATATAGATCAGCGTCAGCATCATGAAGATGAAGGCCTGCAGCGTGATCACAAGAATGTGGAACAGCGTCCACACCGTACCGGCAACGATGTGGCCGATGGCCAGACCGATGCCCGTAGCCGTCATCGCGAACGCGCCACCCATCAGCGCGATCAGCATGAACACCAGCTCGCCGGCAAACATATTGCCGAACAGTCGCATGCCGTGAGAGACCGTCTTGGCAACGAACTCGATCACCTGCATCAGGAAGTTGAAGGGCCACAGGGCCGGATGGGCGCCAAACGGTGCCGAGATCAGCTCATGGCCCCAGCCACCCAGACCCTTGATCTTGATGTTGTAGAAGAAGCACATGACCAGCACGCTGAACGACAGGCCCAGGGTGGTGGACAGGTCGGCGGTGGGCACGACGCGCATGTAGGCGTGGTGCGGGTCGTGGCCGGTGGCGGCGTAGTAGTCGCCCCAGAGCTTGGGCAGCAGATCCACCGGCAGCATGTCCATGGCGTTCATCAGGAAGATCCAGACAAACACGGTCAGGGCCAGGGGCGAGACCAGCTTGCGGCTGGTGGCGTTGTGGATCACGCCCTTGGCCTGGTTCTCGACCATCTCGGACAGGATTTCCACGGCAGCCTGGAAGCGACCCGGCACGCCAGAAGTGGCCTTGCGAGCGGCGCGCCACAGCAGGAAGCAGCCGAACACGCCCAGGATCACCGAGTAGATGACCGAGTCCAGGTTGAACAGACTGAAGTCAACGATGCTCGTCTGCTTGACGCTCTCGAACGAGAAGTTCTTCTGGAAGTGCTGCAGGTGGTGAGTGATGTACTCACCAGCGCTGGGCGCGTGACCGTCGGCTGCCATGTTCAGTTTCCGTCGCTAATTTTCTTGAATCGGCCCCGCGTGAGCAGGACCAGCCAATTAACCTTCAGGCTCACGATCATGGTCAGCAGCAGGGCTGGCCAACTCAGATCGCTCGCAGTCTTGGCCACCGCCACCAGGATGGCAATGACCAGCAATATCTTGATCAGCTCCCAGAACATCATGGAGAGCAAGGCTGCTCCCGCATGACCCACCGGTCGCCGGGTCGTGCCCCAGGCCATCAAGGCATTGGGCACCACCACCGCGATCGCGCCATACAGCGCCGACCACGCTTTGCCGCCCTCCTGCGTGAACAACCACCAGAGCGCGGTGCAAAACACCCCCGCGGCGGCCTGAGCCGCCACCACCCGCCAGGGCGAGAGGGGAGGATTCTTGGCTCGCAGGGCCTGGGCTTCTTCTCGCGTCAGGGCCTTGAAAGCCGCTTCGTCGGCCGCATCTCCCTGGCTGTCGTCATCCCAGCCGGGTTGCGCGTCCAGTCGTCCTGAGCGCATCTCGTTGGGGTCCACGTCTGCTTGGGGGCGGTCGGCAAAACCCAAAGATTATATGTGGAAACCCGCAGTTCCCTGACAAGCCCCGTCTCGGGACCTGCCCGGGGGTGGTCCCGGCCTGGGCGCGGCAAGCGCCGCAGCGGGCACCAGGCCTGGCTCAGAGCCGCACGCGCGCTGCCGGCAGACCCGGCACTTCCACCCTGACTTTCAGCACCCCACCCGCCCAGGGCTGGGCCGCCAGCTCCTCGGCCGGGCGCTTTTCGCGCGCGGTGGTGATGTAGAGCGTGCGCAGATCGGCATCGCCGAAAGTGGGCATGGTGGGGCAACGCACCGGCAGTCGCAGGGTCTGCAACAGCTCGCCCCGGGGCGAGAAACGCAGCAGGCGCTGGCCCTCGAACATGGCCACCCAGTAGCAACCCTGAGCATCCACCGCCGCACCATCCGGCCGGCCGGCATAGTCGTCCAGGGACTGCTCGGCGCGGCGCGGCTCGAAGCGCGCGAAGACCTGGCGCTCACCCAGCTCGCCCGTGGCCGGATCGAAGGGCAGGCGGTAGATCTCATGCGCCTTGGTGTCGCTCCAGAACAACTGATCCTGGTCCGGACTCCAGGCCAGGCCGTTGGACGTCACGATGCCCTGGCCCATGGCGCGGAACTCGCCGCCGCTGAAGCGGTAGAGCGCGGCCTCGGGCAGGCGGGCGTCATCGATGGTGCCCACCCAGAAGCGGCCCTGGGCATCGGGCTTGCCGTCATTGAAGCGCTGGCGCGCCGGGTCGTAGGGTGGCGCGGCCAGGCGTTCATGAGCGCCGCTCGCGGGGTCCAAGCGCCACAGGCCGTTACGCTGGGCCACCAAGAGGCCGCCCCCCTCGATCAGGGCAATGCAGCCCGGCTGGCTGTCCAACTGCCAGTGCCCGCTGGCGCCACTGGCCGGATCCAGGCGCCAGACCTGCTGCTCGGCAATGTCCACGTAATAGAGGCACTGCTCGTGCTCGTGCCACAGGGGCGACTCGCCCAGGGTGGCACGGTGCGGACCGGCGCATTCGACAAGGGGCGAGGCGGATGAAGAAGAAGTGGGGGCGCTCATGCGCGCATGCTAAAGCTGGAACCGGGCGTAACCGCCCGCGGCCGCGTCCGGTCAGCCCAGCTCGGCCTTCAGATAGTGCGCACCAGGCACCGGATTGAAATAGAAAGGCGGCACCTCCGCGAAGCCCAGACTCTCGTAGAGCCCGCGCGCCGCCTCCATATCGTCCAGGGTGTCCAGCAGCATGGCCGAGTAGCCGGCCTCGGTGGCGCGGTCCATCAGGGCCTGGGCCAGAGTGCGCCCCAGGCCGAAGCGGCGGAAAGCCGGCCGCACATACAGCCGCTTCATCTCGCAGGCATTGGCGTAATCGGCATCGGGCAGGGGCCGGAAGGCGCCGCAACCGGCCACGGCGCCATCCACCAGGGCCAGCAGCATCAAGCCTCCCGGCGCCTGATAGTCACCGGGCAGGCCCTGCAGTTCGGCCTCGAAGCCCTGGAAGCTCAGGTCCACCGCCAGGCTCTGGCTGTACTCCTGCAGGATGGCCCGCGTGGCGGCCCAGCCCTCGGCGTCGGCCGGGCTGATCAGATCGATGCGGGGCGTGGGGACTTGACTGCTGGACATCGCGGGCCAGTGTAGCGGGCGGGTCTCCGGGGGGCGCTCAGGCCGAGCCCAGCCCGACCAGCCAGGCCACACCCGCGGCGCAGGCCATCAGCAGGGCCAGGGCCAGCAGGCGGGTGCCCAGGGTGTCGCGCGAGGCCGGCACGCTGGCGGGCAGCTGCTTGTCGCCACCCAGCATGGGCTTGAGCAGATTGCGCCGCTTCACCAGGCCGTAGAACAGGAGCGCCGCCAGATGCAGGCCCACCAGCAGGTAGATGCCCCACTGGCCCCAGCTCTTGTGGTGCGAGGTCCAAGCCAGGCTGGTCTCGCTGCCCACAAAGCGCACCAGGGGACCGGTGATCGCGATCTCGTCATCGGCAATCAGGCCCGAGCCCACCTGCAGCAAGAGCCAGGCCAGCATGGCCAGCACCGAGAAGGCGCCCAGCGGGTTGTGCCCCACCTCGTCCTCCGGCCGCGCCCGCCCGCTCAGATAGCGCAGCAGCCGTCCCGGCCCCGGCACAAAGCTGGCGAAACGCGACCAGCGCCCACCCACCAGGCCCCAGAGCAGTCGAAACGCCAGCAGGGCCAACACCGCATAGCCCAGCCGCATATGCCAGACCATGGCATTGCCGCCGATCTTGGCGCTGAGCACCGCCCCCAGCACGCACAGCACCAGGGCCCAGTGGAAGAGCCGGGTGGGCAGATCCCAGACGCGCACCGCACGCAAGTCCGCTTGATTCATCCGCAACAACTCCCGGGGCCCAACGCCCCGCGCAGGGGCAACCATAGCCGATGTGCGCTCGCCCGCCCAGCCTCGCACATACAGCGCTGCAGGACCGGCCCGGACTCCGTACACTGCAGCGGCGCCAGGTTCCCGGCGATTGCCCTTCCCATCCACACGAGGACCCCAGCATGAACATGAAGCAAGCCCTGCTCGCCCTGACGGCCACGGCCGGTCTGTGTGCCGCCCTGCCCGCGGCCGCCCAGTTCCAGAAGCCCGAGGACGCGGTCAAGTACCGCAAGTCCTCCTTCACCGTCATGGCCACCCACTTCGGCCGTCTCGGCGCCATGGCCCAGGGCCGCGTGCCCTTCGACGGTGCCGCCGCCGCGGCCAATGCCGATGTCGTGGCCTATGTGTCCAAGCTGCCTTTCGCCGGCTTCGTGGAAGGCACCTCGGGCACCGAGAAGGGCTCGCCCAAGGCCAATGTCTGGACCGAGCGCGCCAAGTTCGACGCCGCCGCCAAAAAGATGCAGGACGAGGTGGCCAAGCTGGCCGTAGCCGCCAAGGCCAACAACCTCGACCAGCTCAAGACCGCCTTCGGTGCCGCCGCGCAGACCTGCAAGGCCTGCCACGACGACTTCCGCAATCCTTGAGCGGGCATCACCCACCCCCTACGCGCTTCGCGCGCCCCCTCAAGGGGGCACACCCGTAGGACCGGCAAAGCCGGATCCTCGGGCGTCGTGCGAGGGGCGCGCCGGCCTCAGGGGCCGGCGTCGCGGCCGTGAGCGATGAAGCCCGGCCGCTCGCACAGGCGCTGGTAGTAGGCCTCGACGGCCGGCAGAGCAGGTCGCTCGATGGGCGCCGTGCGCCAGCGATGCGTCGAGAGGCCGATCACCACATCGGCCAGCGTGAAGCGAGGGCCGGCCACAAAGCCGCCTGTGGCTTGCAGCTGCGCCTCCAGCATGGCCATATGCCGGTTCCAGCCCTCGACGCCGGCGCGCTGCAGCGCCGGGTCCTGGTGGGCCGGGCTCTGGCGCACCAGGCCCATGAAGGCATAGCGCCAGCTGTTGTTCAGCTCGGTGGCCTGCCAGTCCATCCAGCGCTCCACCAGCGCGCGCTCGCGCGGTGTGGCCGGCAGCAAGTCCGCATGCCCCTCGCGCCCGGCCAGGTAGCGGCAGATGGTGTTACTCTCCCAGCGCACGAAGTCCGGTCCGTCCAGCAGCACCGGCATCATGCCGTTGGGATTCAGCGCCAGAAACTCGGGCGAGCGCCAGTCGCGCTCCTCGCGCTCGACCTCCAGCCCCAGCTCCACGCAGGTCCACAGCACCTTGCGCACATTGATGGAGCCGGCCCGGCCCAGAACTTTCAGCGCGCTCATGGGGCAAATCCCAGCACGATCCTGCGGGTCTTGGTGCAGCTCTTTTGGTGACCGCTCACATCGGCGGCGCCGATATGAGCGTTCCCCAAAGAAATCGGCCTCATGCTTCGCTGGGCTGGGCAAAGCCCAGCACGACCCTGCGGGTCTTGGCCGATTTCTTTTCAATCTTGGTGACGACGACGGGGCCGATCTCGGCCGTGTTCGCCACATGCGTGCCGCCACAGGGCTGCAGGTCCACGCCCTCGATCTTGAGCACCCGCACCCGGCCGGTGCCGCGCGGGGGCTGCACGCTCATGCTGCGCACCAGGCCGGGGTTGGCGTCCAGCTCCTCGTCGCTGATCCAGCTGTGGCTCACCGTGTGGGCGCCGGCCACCAGGCGGGCCAGGCCCGCCGTCAGAGCTTCCTTGTCCAGCGGCTCGGCGGTATGGAAGTCCAGGCGGGCATAGCCGGCCGTGATGGAGCAGCCGTCCACCGGGTGCGGCACTAGGGCGCAGAGCAGGTGGGTGGCGGTGTGAAATCGCATATGGGCGTGGCGGCGCGCCCAGTCGATGCGGGCGGTCAAGGCAAGACCTGGCACCAGCCCGTCCAGCACGGCGTCCGGCGCCGGGATGTGCAGGATCTCGCCGCCCTCACCCTTGCGGGTGTCGGCAACGGCGATCTCGCGACCATCAGCCAGACGCAGCCAGCCGGCGTCCCCGGCCTGGCCGCCGCCCAGGGGATAGAAGACGGTGCGGTCCAGCAACAGGCCGCGCTCGTCCGCGCGCAGCAGGGTGGCGCTGCACTCACGCAGCTGGGCGTCCTCGCGGAACAGGTCCTGGGTGGGCTGGTTCAAACTCATCTCCTCAAGCCATTCAAGCCAGCAGGCTCAGCTGCACCTCGCCGCGCGGGGTGTCCAGCCAGGCGTTCAGGCCGTCGCGCGCCTCGAAGCGCTGCAGGCTCACCCCGCTGGCGGGCAGGCGATCGGCCGGATGCGGGCCGCCCGCGGCCCATTCGATCAGGGTGGGCAGTCCTTCGCGGCGCAGGCGCCGGCCGTCCTGGCGCAGCGCGATGCGCCAGCGCAGATCGCCGCGCTCGGCCGCCACCGGCTCGCCGGCATCGATGCCCTCGCTGTGCATCTGGGCCAGGGTGGCGTCCATCTGGGCCACGCGTGCCACCCAATGGATCAGGCCCGGCCCCTGCTCGCGCAAGGCCTGCCGCAGGGCGGGCTGGTCCAGATCGAACCAGCGGGCGCGCCCCACCGGCCCCGGCGCCGCCGGGTCGATGGCGATGATCTCCAGATAGCAGCGCGGGTAGACCGCCGAGCTGATATTGAGCAGGCGGTTGTGCGTGCCCATCAGGCCATGGCTGCCGCCCGGGGCCGGGCTCACGCCCAGCACGCGCTCGCACCAGGCCACACCGGCGGCCAGATCGGGCGCCGCCACCACTAGATGATCGATATCCAAACCCGTCTCCCCCTGAGGCGCCCGACCTGCGGGCGCATGTGATTCAGAGCCGCACCTGACCGTGGATCAGGGGCTGCACCTCGCCGCCTATCCAGGTCTGATCTCCCTCGCGCAGCACATGGATGCGGCCGGCGCGTCCCAGGGCTGCGCCCTGGGCGGCCGTGTAGCGATCCGGCGCCAGGCCCGCGCCCTGCAGCCACAGGGCCAGGCCGGCATTCAGGCTGCCGGTGACCGGGTCCTCGGGCACGCCCAGGTCCGGCACAAAGGCGCGCACCTCGAACTGCTCGGGCGCGCCCTCGGGATAAGCCCCCACCACACCCAGCTTGAGGCCCTGCATGGCCACATAGTCGGGCGCCAGGGCCAGCACACGGGCGGCATCGGCCAGACGGGCGGCCATCCAGCCCGGGCCGTTGTCCACCCAGACCAGGTCCAGCAGCTCGGACTCGGCCAGGCGCAGCGAGCGCAGCACCTGCTCGCGCAGCGCGGCCTCCTGCACCGGGCCGCAGCGGCGCAGCGGCGGCGCGGCAAAGGCCAGGCGCGAGCCCTCGCGCCGCAGCTTCACCAGGCCGATGCCGCATTCCTGCACCAGCTGGCCCGGCTTCTTGGGATCGCCGCCGCTGGACAGCCAGGCATAGGCCGAGCCCAGGGTGGGATGGCCCGCGAAGGGCAGCTCGCCTCCGGGCGTGAAGATGCGCACACGGTAATCCGCCGCCGGGTCGGTGGGCGGCAGCAAGAAGGTGGTCTCGGAGAGATTGGTCCAGCGCGCAAAGGCCGCCATGGCCTCCTCGCTGAGCCCCGCTCCATCCACCACCACGGCCAGGGCATTACCCTTGAGCGGCTCGGCGGTGAAGACATCGACTTGCAGAAAGCGGCGCAGCAGGCTCATGGCGGGGGTGTCAGGTCGGAAAAGGAAGGGGAGCGCTCAGGCGCCCGGTGGCAGATAGAGGCCAGGCCGCACGATCTCCATGCCGCGGTCGGGCGCAGCCAGGGGCGTGAAGCCGTGGCGGGCATAGAGGGCATGGGCATCGCGCGTGAAGAGCGAGAAGCGGCGCAGCCCTTGCAGCTCGGGGTGGGCCAGCACCTGGGCGATCAGCCAGTCACCCAGGCCGCGGCCCCGGCAGGCCTCCAGCACGAACACATCGCAGAGGTAGGCGAAGGTGGCGCGGTCGCTGATCACGCGGGCATAGCCCACCAGGGCGCCGTCCTCGCGCAGCAGGAAGTTGAGCGAGCCGCGCATGGCCCGCTCCACCGTGGCGCGCGGGATGCCCTCGCACCAGTAGCAGCGCGCGAGCTCGGCGTGGATCAGGTCCAGGTCGGCCTCGCTCCAGTCCGAGGCGATCGTGCGCTGCCCGGCCATCAGGGCGTGGGCTCCACGGCCGCCTCGGCCAGGGCCTCGTGCAGCACCCGACCCAGGATGGCCACGCCCTCAGCGATCAGGCCCGGGGTCAGGGTCACGAAGGACAGGCGCAGGGCACGCGGATCGGGCTGCTGGGCGTAGAAGGCGGCGCCGGGCACATAGGCCACGCCGGCCTCCACCGCACGCTCCAGCAGGGCCATGGCGTCCAGGCCCTCGGGCAGGCGGATCCAGAAGAACATGCCGCCGGCCGGGCTTTCCCACTCGCAACCGGCGGGCAGGTGCTGGCGCAGGGCCTCGGCCATGGCATCGCGGTTGGCCTTGTACAGGGCGCGGATGCTGGGCACATGCTGGTCCAGGAAACCGTTCTTGATGACCTCGTGCACCACGCGCTGGTTGAAGCCCGGGGTGTGCAGATCGGCCGCCTGCTTGGCCTGCAGCAGCTTGGGGTAGAGCTCGCGCGGCGCCACGACATAGCCCAGGCGGAAGCCCGGGGTCAGCACCTTGGAGAAGGAGCCCAGATAGACCGAACCCTCGGGCCACAGCGAAGAGAGCGAGGCCGGCGGCGGCTGGTCGAACCACAGATCGCCATAGGGGTTGTCCTCGACGATGGGCACGCCGGCGCGGCGGGCCGATTCCACCACGGCCTCGCGGCGCGCCTGGCCCATCACGCGGCCGGTGGGGTTCTGGTAGTTGGGCAGCAGATAGGCGAAGCGGGTGCCCGGCGCGTCATGACCCAGGCGATCGAAGGCCTCGGGGCGCACGCCCTCGCCATCGCTGGCCAGGCTGGTGAACAGGGGCTCGAAGGGTGTGAAGGCCTGCAGCGCGCCCAGATAGGTGGGCGTTTCTACCGCCACCGGGGCGCCGGCATCGCAGAGGATCTTGCCCACCAGGTCCAGGCCCTGCTGGGAGCCGCTGGTGATCAGCACCTGGTCCGGCGCGGCCTTCAGGCCCAGGCTGGCCACCTTGTCGGCTACCCATTCGCGCAGCGGCGCGAAGCCCTCGCTGGAAGCGTACTGCAGGGCCTGCTCGGCGTTCTGGCTCAGCACGCGGTCGCAGGCGGCGCGGATGGCCTCGACCGGGAAGGTGTCCGCCGAGGGCAGGCCGCCGGCCATGGACAGCACGCCCGGCTTCTCGGTGACCTTGAGGATCTCGCGGATGATGGAAGGATTCATGCGCGCGGCGCGGCGCGCCTGCTGCCAGACGGTAGTCATGATGGGGAAATGTCTCCTGTGGATGCGGTCGATTGTGGCGCAGCCGGGCCCAGCATCCAGTCCAGGGCGGCCTCGGCCTGCAGGCGGGTGCTGTCGAAGAGCGGCACGGGGCCGGCCTGATCCGGGTCCAGCAGCAGGCCCACCTCGGTGCAGCCCAGGATCACGGCCTGAGCGCCGGCCTCGGCCAGGGCGGCCACCTGCTCGCGGTAGAACTCGCGCGAGGCGGCCAGGATGCGGCCACGGCACAGCTCTTCGAAGATGATGCGGTGCACCTCGTCGCGGGCCGCAGGGCCGGGCACGATGAGCTCGATGCCCTGGCGCGCCATGCGCTCGCGGTAGAAGTCCTGCTCCATGGTGTAGCGCGTGGCCAGCAGGCCGGCGCGGCTCAGGCCCGCGCTGCGCAGGGCGGCGGCCGTGGCGTCCACGATATGGATCAGGGGCAGGCCGCCCAGGGCTTGCACCGGGTCGGCCACCTTGTGCATGGTGTTGGTGGCGATCAGCAGGGCCTCGGCCCCGGCCGCCTTGAGTCCGGCGGCGGCGCGGCCCAGCAGGGCGGCCGCGCCGGCCCAGTCGCCCGCGCGCTGCAGGCGCTCGATCTCGGCAAAGTCCACGCTGTGCAGCAGCAGGCGGGCGCTGTGCAGGCCGCCCAGGCGCGCGGCCACGCCGCGGTTGAGCAGCTGGTAGAGGTAGGCGCTGGATTCCCAGCTCATGCCGCCCAGGATGCCCAGCAAGCGCATGGCAGGTCCCGCCGTCTCAGCGGCGGGCGCGCGGGCTGGGGCAACAACAGCGGCAGGGGCGGGGTGGGCAGTCACGGGTCCAGTCTAGGACAGCCACCAGTACAGAACCGATACAGTCGGAGCGACAGTCCTCTCAACTGTATTGCCTGCCCGACCAGCACAGCCGGTCGGCCGCCCCGGTGCTCTCAGCCAGGCTTGGCCACAAAGTCCACCGGCTGGGCGCTGCGCGGCAGGCGCAGCATCAGGGCCGGGCTGCCCTGGGCCGTGGGGCAGGGCTGGCCGGCGGTCGGCTGGGTCTCGCGGTAGACCGCCTGCCAGCGCCCGGCCTGCTCGCGCAGCTCCAGCATCTGCAGGCCGTAGCAGGCATGGCTCTTGGGCCCGGCGAACAGGGCCAGCACCATCTCCTTGCTGAAATCCAGGGCCGGCAAGGCCGGCGCCGGGTTCTGGCCGGCCACATGGCGGCCCCAGAGCTCGGCCCAGGCCGAGGCGTCACGGATCACCAGGTTCTGCGCCACACGGACGCCGGAATGGGCGCTCTGCTCCAGGGTGCGAAAAGGCAGGACGGTGATGCGCAGCTCGGCGCCCACCTGAGGATGGTCCTCGCGGGTGGCACGCACGCGGTAGCTGCCCGGCTTGTCGGGCGCCTGGTAGAGGCCGGTGACCGCATCCACCTTGCCGCCATTGGCGACCAGCAGTTTCCAGCTGACGGGGCGGCGCAGCGGCACCTGGCCCTTGGGGTAGTTGAGCTCGGCCATCAGCAGGCGGCTGGCGCCGGGCTCCAGCTGCAGCTCGCGCGGCTCCAGGCTGAGCGTGGGCGTGAAGCTGCCGTTGCCGGGGTCGGCGGGCTGGCTGCCGCTGGCCAGGGCGGCACGCAGCTGGCCGCGATGCTCGGCCCCCACGCGCTTCTTGATCTCGTCCAGCATGCGGTCCTGGGCATCGCCCGCGGCCGGCTGCGCCGGGGTGGCGGCGCGCAGCGGAGTGGACACCAGATCGGCCACCCCGCGCAGATCGGCCACGCCCGCCAGCAGGCTGCGCACATCGGCCTGGGCCGCGCCCACCCGGTCGCGGTTCAGGCGTGCCGCAGCCGCAGCATCGAAGCGATCGAAGAGGCCGCTGGCCTCGCCGCGCGCCACCCGCACCGTCACCCAGTCGCTCAGCGGCGTCAGGTTGGCCACTGCCTGGCCGCCCTCGCCCACGGCCAGCGAGTACAGGGCCGTGCTGCCATCGGCCGGCTGGGCCCGCAGCACGCAGGGCAGGCCGCCCTCCGGGATCTGCAGGCTGTAGCTGCCGTCGGCCAGGCTGGTGGCGCTGCCCTGGCCGCGCTGGCATTTGGCCGTGATCTGGGCCTGCGCCAGGGCCAGGCCCGTGGCGGCGGTGCCGCTGAGCCGCAGCCGGGCCGCCTCCTCAGGCTCCCCGCCCCCGCCGCAACCCAGCAGCACCATGCCCAGGGCCCAGGCCGTGGCCCGCCCTCTCCTCTGGATGACTCCCATCGCAATCCCCTCCGCGGCCCTCGCGCCGCATGACTCGGTTGAAGTTTGCTCGAACAATGTGGGAAAATATCCCACAATTTCCGAGCCACGGTCAAGCACCCGGCTGCGGGATCCGTCCCGCCCGATACAGTCCGCGCCATGAATTCCTCCACCGCCACTCTCGTGCTCACCAGCGTGCTGCGCGTCATGCGGCCGCTGGCGCGCCTGCTGATACGCCACGGCGTGGCCTATCCGGCCTTTGCCCAGGCGCTCAAGAGCGAGTTCCTGGCCGCGGCCCAGCAGGAGCTGCGCGAGCGCGGCATGGCCCAGACCGACAGCGCCCTGAGCCTGCTCTCGGGCGTGCACCGCCGCGATGTGCGCAGCCTCACCCGGGGCGCGGCCAGCGAGCCCGCCGTGGAACCCCAGCAGCCCCTGGGCCTGGCCGCCCAGGTGGCGGCGCGCTGGATGCACGAGGCCGAATACCTGGACGCCGAGGGCCGTCCGCGCGTGCTGCCGCGCAGCAGCCCCGGCTTCGACAAGCTGGTGGCCGAGGTCAGCCAGGACGTGCGCCCGCGCGCCGTGCTGGACGAGATGCTGCGCCTGGGCGTGGTGAGCCTGGACCCCAATGAAGGCCTGGTCTCGCTCAAGGCCGAGGGCTTTGCGCCCCGCCACGGCCTGACCGAGATGAGCTGGGTCTATGCCGACAATCTGCACGACCACGCCGCCGCCGCCGGCCTGAACCTGATGGGCGAGCGCAACTTTCTGGAGCAGTCCATCTTCGTGGACGAGATCACGCCCCACTCCGTGGAGCAGCTGCATATCGCGGCCAAGCAGGCCTGGCTCAAGGCCTTCAAGTCGGTGATGCAGGAAGCCCAGACCCGATTCGACACCGATGCCCGCGAGGCGCCGGTCGAACAACGCAACCAGCGCGCCCGCTTCGGCGTGTACTTCTATTCGCAAGACCAGGAACCCCGATCATGAGCCCCCGTTTCCCCTGGCTGGCCGGCGCCGTGCTGGCCGCCCTGCTCTCCCTGGCCGCCTGCGGCCCCGGCACCGTCGGCACCGGCACCGGCCCGGACAACACCGACTACCTGGCCCTGGCCGGCGCCACGCCGGCGCCGGTCTGCAATGCCCCATGGGCCGAGCGCCTGGCCTGCAATGGCAACCCGCCCATGGGGGGCAACAACCAGAACCGCGGCGGCACCCAGCCGGTCTGGTTCGCCAGCGTGGGCAGCGTGGCCGCGGCCGACTTCGTGGCCCGCTTTGAGGGCGACGCCGTGGTGCTGGAGGGCGGCTGCCCGCGCCAGCGCTTCGAGGGTGACTGGGGCCTGGACGCCCAGGGCCAGGGCGCCTTCTTCGGCAGCCTGCAGAACGGCCGGCCCAGCCCCACGCCCGAGATCCATCGCCTGCAGGTGCGCGAGGCCCCCGAGCCCAGCGCCCTGCTGCTGGAACTGCAGGCGCCCGACGGCCGGCGCCTGCTGGGCCCGCTGCTGATGCAGCGCCAGCCCGCCAGCAGCCAGCCCCTGCCCAAGCCCTGCTGAGGCAGACCAGCACAGCACCGATACACTGGGCCGCATGAGCATGACGGCCCCCGCCCTCTCGCGCGGCTCCAGCACCCCGCTGGCCCAGCAGCTGGCCCAGCGCTTTGCCGACCGCATCCAGCAGCGCCTGCTGCTGCCCGGCGCCCGCCTGCCCTCGGTGCGGGAATGTGCGCGCCACCATGGCGTCAGCCCCTACACCGTGGTGGCCGCCTATGACCAGCTGCTGGCCGCCGGCCTGCTGGAGGCGCGCAAGCAGCGCGGCTTCTTCGTGCGCGAGAGCCGCGGCAACAGCGCGGCGCAGCGCCCGGCCCCCAGCGCCACCCCGTCCGCCCGCCCGGCCCCGCTGGATGCCTCCAGCCTGATCCGCAATATGTTCCAGGCCGACCACCGCATGGCCCCGGGCCTGGGCACCCTGCCGGCCGACTGGCTGGACCTGGGCGTGCTGCAGAGCGCCATGCGCAAGGCCCTGGGCCAGTCCGAGGGCGGGGCCGAGCTGGCCCTGCAGTACGGCGAGCCCGGCGGCGACCCGCGCCTGCGCGCCGCCCTGGCCCAGCGCCTGGCCGATCTGGGCATTGCCGCCACGCCCGGCCAGATCCTCAGCACCGTGGGCGCCACCCACGGCCTGGACCTGATCACCCGCTGCCTGCTCAACCCCGGCGACACAGTGCTGGTGGACGATCCCGGCTGGGCCGTGGAGTACGCGCGCCTGACCCAGGCCGGCATGCGCCTGCTGCCCGTGCCGCGCGGTCCCGAGGGGCCCGACCTGGCCGTGATGCGCCAGCTGGTGGCCCAGCACCGGCCGCGCATGTATGTGACGGTCTCGGTGCTGCACAACCCCACCGGCCACAGCCTGGGCCTGGCCCAGGCGCACGAGATCCTCAAGCTGGCCGAGCAGGGCGACTTCCTGATCGTGGAAGACGACACCTACGCCTGCTTCGCGCCCAACCATGCGCCGCGGCTCTCGGCCCTGGACGGGCTGCGCCGCACGCTCTATGTGTCGGGCTTCTCCAAGATCCTCACGCCGGCCTGGCGGGTGGGCTTTCTGGCGGCCAGCCCGGAGCGCATCGACAAGCTCACCGAGCTCAAGCTGGTCTCCACCCTGACCACCAGCCCTCTGCTGGACCGGGCCGTGGCCCTGTGCCTGGAGCAGGGCCTGCTGCGCCGCCATGCGGAGCGGGTCAATGTGCGCCTGGATGCCGCGCGCAACCGCGTGGTGCGCCTGGCCGAGGAGGCCGGCTGCCCCTTTCTGAGCCCGCCCCAGGGCCTGTTCGGCTGGGTGGACACCGGCATGGACACCGAGCGCCTGGCCCAGCGCCTGCTGGACGAGGGCTGGCTGATCGCGCCGGGCCTGCTCTTCTCGGCCACGCGCCAGGCAGGCAGCCGCATGCGCATCAACTTCGCCACCGCCCAGGACGCCCGCTTCTGGCAGCGCCTCAAGGCCCTGCGCGAGGCGCCCTGAATCGGCACAATGAGGCGACCATGTCGCAAGACCCCGCCCCGCTGCAATTCCTGGTGGTGGACGCCCTGGAGGGCGTGCGCAAGTTCGCCCGCCAGCTGATCGAGGCCTATGGCTTCGCGCCGGCCCAGGTGCATGACAGCGCCAGCCCCGAAGCCGCGCTGGAGCGCCTGCAGGCCGGCCTGCGGCCCGACTTCCTGATCAGCGACTGGTTTGCCAAGGGCCCGATGAGCGGCATCGCCCTGCACCGCGAGATCTGCCGCCAGCAGCCCGGCTGCCGCCTGGCCCTGCTGAGCTTTGACACCGGCCCGGAGCGCCAGGCCGAGGCGCAAGCCGCCGGCGCGCGCTTTCTGCTGCACAAACCCTTCACGCCCGAGCAGCTCAAGCAGACCCTGCGCCAGAGCCTGCAGGCCCTGGCCCAGGAACGCCCCGATCTGGCGCGGCGCCTGAACGCGGTGATGGCCGCGCCGCGGGCGCCGGGGCGACCGGCCGAGCAACGCATTGCCCTGCCCGCGCTGCCGGCCGTGCCGCCGCTGCGCCCGGGCGACCGGGTGGAGTACGGCGGCCGCTCCGAGACCGTGCAGCATGTGGTGATCCGCCACGGCGAGCTGGTGGTGCAGCTGCAGAACAAGAACGGCCTGATTCCGGCCGAGCAGCTGCGGCGCAAGCCGGCTTAGCACCGGCCGCCCGCTGCCGCGCGGGATCAGCGCGACTCCAGCGCCTCCCAGCGCTCCAGCAGCTCCAGCAGCTCGGCCTCGATCTCGCCGGCACGCTCGGTCACCTCGGCAATGCGGGCCGCGCCCTGGGCATAGAGCTCGGTGCCGTTGAGCAGGGCATTGAGCTGGATCTGCTCGGCCTCCAGCGCCGCCATCTTGCCGGGCAGCTCGTCCAGCTCGCGCTGCTCCTTGTAGCTGAGCTTTTTCTTGCTGGCCACCACGGGGGCCGGCGCCGGGGCGGGAGCCGGCGTCGGGGCCGGCGCGGCCTGGCGCGCCTTCTCCTGAATCGCGGCCGCACGCTTGGACTGGATCAGCCAGTCCTCGATGCCACCCTCGTATTCGCGCCAGCGGCCCTCGCCCTCGTTGACGATGGTGCTGGTGACCACGTTGTCCAGGAAGCGCCGGTCGTGGCTGACCAGGAAGACCGTGCCGTCGTACTCGGCCAGCAGCTCTTCCAGCAGCTCCAGGGTCTCGATGTCCAGGTCATTGGTGGGCTCGTCCAGCACCAGCACATTGGCCGGGCGGGCAAAGAGCCGCGCCAGCAGCAGGCGGTTGCGCTCGCCGCCCGAGAGGCTGGAGACCGGCGAGTTGGCGCGGGCCGGCGAGAACAGGAAGTCGCCCAGATAGCTCTTGACGTGCTTCTTCTGCGTGCCGATCTCGATCCACTCGCTGCCGGGGCTGATGGTGTCGGCCAGGGTGGCGTCCAGATTGAGCGTGTCGCGCATCTGGTCGAAATAGGCCACCGTCATCTTGCTGCCCTGGCGCACCTCGCCGCTGTCGGGCTGCAGCTCACCCAGGATGAGCTTGAGCAAGGTGGTCTTGCCGGCGCCGTTGGAGCCGACCAGGCCCACCTTGTCGCCCCGCAAAATGGTGGCGGTGAAGTCATTGACGATGGTGCGCTCGCCGTAGCGCTTGGAGACGTTCTCCAGCTCGGCCACGATCTTGCCGCTGGCGCCGCCGGTGTCGATGTCCAGCTTGACCTTGCCCTGCACATCGCGCCGCGCCGCATGGGCCGCACGCATCTCGTGCAGGCGCTGCACGCGCGCCACCGAACGGGTGCGGCGCGCCTCCACGCCCTTGCGGATCCAGACCTCTTCCTGGGCCAGCAGCTTGTCGAAGCGGGCGTTGGCCAGGGCCTCGTTCTCCAGCTCATAGGCCTTGGCGGCCTGGAAGGCGGCGAAGTTGCCCGGGTAGCCGCGCAGCTGGCCGCGGTCCAGCTCGACGATGCGGTTGGCCACGTTGTCCAGGAAGGCGCGGTCGTGGGTGATCAGCAGCAGGGAGCCCCTGAAGCTGTTCAGCAGCTCCTCCAGCCAGCGGATCGCGTCCAGGTCCAGGTGGTTGGTGGGCTCGTCCAGCAGCAGCACGTCCGGCTGGGCCACCAGGGCGCGGGCCAGGGCCACGCGCTTCTTGAGACCGCCCGAGAGGGCGCCCACCATGCGTGCGCCGTCCAGGCCCAGGCGGTGCAGGGTTTCCTCCACGCGCTGTTCCCAGTTCCAGGCGCCGATCTGCTCGATGCGCTCCTGCACCCAGGCCAGGTCGTCGTTCTCGTCGTGCCGCTCGTAGCGTTCGCGCAGGCTCTTGGCCTCGGCCACGCCCTCGCTCACCACCTCGAAGATCGTGGCCTCGGGCCGCAGCGCCGGTTCCTGGGGCACGTAGACCGTGGTCAGGCCCTGCTGCAGCTGCAGCAGACCGTCGTCCAGCTTCTCGAGGCCGGCCAGGATCTTCAGCAAGGAAGACTTGCCGGTGCCGTTGCGGCCGATCAGGCCCACGCGTTCGCCGGTTTCCAGCGCGAAATTGGCCCCGTCCAGCAGCGGCACGTGGCCGAAAGCGAGATGGGCGTTGGTAAGGGAAAGCACTGCCATGGCCCCGATTGTCTCCGAGCTCGACCCCCCTCATTCCCGGGGCCACCACCAAGGCGTGATTGACAAGACCCGGCCCCCATCGAGATGCTTGCTGCAAAGCAATAACACCCGCAGCTCGTGCCGGCGCCCGCCGGCTTTCCTTCATCCAGGGAGTTCATCACCGTGAACGCAAGTTACTTCTCCGCTCGCCGCTGGGCGGGTCTCATCGGCGGTGCGCTGCTGGCCGCTGCGGCCCTGCAGGCGCAGGCCTATTCCAATCTGGTGGTCTTCGGCGACAGCCTCTCGGACAGCGGCAACAACGCCCTGCTGCTGCCACCCGACCCGAGCTACGTGCTCAAGGACAACAGCGTCTTCTCCGAGCATCCCTACTTCGGCAGCAACACCTACAGCAACGGCCAGGTCTGGACGCAATACCTGGCCCCGCGCCTGGGCCTGAGCGCCACGCCCTCCCTGCTGGGTGGCAGCAACTACGCCTTCGGCGGCGCCCAGACCGGGCAGGACGGCCCCGGCCCCGACGGCTTTCCCTTCAGCCTGAACACCCAGCTGGGCATGTATCTGCGCGACAGCCACAACGCGGCCGATCCCAACGCCCTCTATGTGGTGGCGGGCGGCGGCAACAATGTGCGCGCCTCGCTGAGCGCGGTGCTCAGCGGCAGCGTGGACCCGGCGGTTGAGGCCGCCCGCCTGGCCAAGAGCTTCGCCAGCGATGTGGGCCAGATCGTGGACAGCCTGCAGGCCAGGGGCGCACGCCACATCCTGGTCTGGAACACGCCCAATTTCGGCCTCACGCCCCAGGCGCGCAGCTACGGCCCCCTGGGCATGAACGTGGCCACCAGCTTCTCCCAGGCCATGAACGGGGCCCTGGCCCAGCGCCTGGCCGGCGAGCAGGGTGTGATGAGCTTTGATGTCTATGGCCTGCTGACCGGCATCGTGGCCCAGGGCACGGCCTCGGGCTTCAGCGATGTGATCAATGCCTGCGGCGCCCCCAGCCTGGGCTGCGACCCGAGCACCTCGCTCTACTACGACGGCATCCACCCCACCACGGCGGCACATAAGATGCTGGCCGACGCGGTCTACGCCCAGGCCGTGCCCGAGCCCGCCAGCGTGGCCCTGTGGCTGCTGGGCCTGGGCGGCCTGGTGCTGGTGCTGCGTCGCCGCCAGGCCGCATCCGCCTGAGGCCTCAGCCGCCCTCGGGGGGAGGCAGGCCGCGGGCCAGGGCCTCGTAGAAGGCACTCACCCGCGGTCGCGCCTGGACCTGCAGGGCCTGGGGCAGCCAGGCCAGCATGGCCGAGCGCAGCGCCGGCCCGCGAGCCGCCTCGGCCACGGCCCGGCCTATGGCCTGGGCCGCAGCCCGACCGCCCGGGCTGCGCGGGCAGGCGATATGCACCACCGGCCACTCCTGCGCCTCGACCAGCGAGCGCACCCGCAGCTCCCCACCCAGCTGGCCGCTGCGCCGCAGATGCTCCAGGGTGAGCGGGTACTCCAGGGTGTAGTCGTAGCGCCCGCGCGCCACCAGGCGGCAGAGCTGGCCGGGCTGGCTCACCGATTCGCGCGGCAGCGGCCGCAGACCGGCCAGGGCGCGGTCAAGCTGGCCGCCATAGCTGCGATTGGCCTCCAGCGCACCGCGCCATTCCGTCTGGGCCTGCAGCTCGGCCAGGCTGGCCGGCCGCTCCGGCGGGCCCGGCAGCTCCAGGCCGGCGCGCAGGGCCAGCACGGGCGGAGGCAACAGGGCCCAGGGCAGCAGCACATAGCGCTGCTCGCGCTCCGGCGTGCGCAGAAGCGCCGGGTAGCACAGGCCCTCGGCGGCGTCCTGGTCGGCCAGGGCGCGCTGCAGCCGCACCCGGCTCATCAGCTCGAAGCGGTGCAGAAAACCCGGCAGGCGCGCGATCAGCTCCGCCATGGCCCGATCCACCACCCCGTCGCCCAGCTCGGCCGGCCCGCGCGGCGGCCGCGCCGGATCGATCAGGAACAGGGGCGGCCAGTCCACCAGCACCCAGGTCAGCACCGGGGCCGGCTGAGCCGGCAGGATGGAGACGAAAGCGCCCAGACCGCTGCCACCCAGCAAGCTGAGCAGGCGCCGTCGCGCCCGCGCACTAGGCCCGGACGGGCCGTCTCGCTGCCTGCTTGCCACCATGACGCGGACCTCGCTTCCTGACCCCGTCGGCGCGGGGCTCGGATGCACAGCATAGCGCTCAGGCGGCAGGCGGGGGCGCGTCTTCCAAGGCCTCGTGATGGCCGCTGGCGCCGCGCTTCCAGTAGGCGGCGGCGCGCAGGGCCTGGCGGTCATGGCCTTTCTCCTCCACCAGCACCCGACGCAGGGCGGCCATGCAGCCCGCCTCGCCGGCGCACCAGGCATAGCCCTCGCCCGCGGGCAGCTCCAGCGCGCGCAGGGCGGCCAGCAGTGCGGCCTCGCTGTCCAGCCACTGCAGCTGCAGATCGGCGCTCGTCTGCAGCGGGCGGCGGTCGGCCGCATCGGGCATCAGCAGCAGGGCGATCACGCGGGTGCCGGCCGGCAGCTCCTCCAGGCGGCGGGCGATGGCGGGCAGGGCCGTCTCGTCGCCGATCAGCAGGTGCCAGTCGTAATCGCTGGGGATGATGAAGGAGCCGCGCGGCCCGGCCACGGTCAGCGCCTGGCCGACTTCAGCCTGGGCGGCCCAGGCGGCGGCGGGGCCGTCGCCATGCAGGGCGAACTCCAGGGTCAGCTCCTGGGCGATGGGGTCGTAGCGGCGTGGCGTGTAGTCGCGGCGCGCGCCCTCCTCGCCCGGCTGGACGGGCGCGAAGAAGAGCTTCACATGGTCATCGAAGGACAGGCTGGTGAAGCCCGCCAGGGCGGCGCCGCCCAGGGTGATGGCCCGCACATGGGGGCTCAGGGCCTCGACGCGGCGCACCGCCAGCTCGCGCCGGACGATGTCGTGGCGCACACGCTGCACGCGGCGGCCGCTGGAGACGGGAGAATCGACGGTGTCATTCATGAGGGTCAGCAGATAGTTGACAATATCACCCATCGTGCGCAAATCATTGGACAAAGTCAACCAATCCAGCCATGCCCCTGCCGGCAGGGAGGATGATGTGCTGGAGCAGGTGCACCAGCTCATGCACCGCTACCGCGCCCGCCAGTACCAGGTGCTGCGCGACGGGCCGCACGACATCACCCATATGGAAAGCAAGGTGCTGGGCTTTTTCGGCCGCCATCCCGGCGGCACGCAGAGCGAGCTAGCCGCCCACTCCGGGCGCGACAAGGCCCAGCTGGCGCGCCTGATCAAGGGCCTGCGCGAGCGCGGCCTGCTGGAGGGGGAGGAAGACGCACAGGACCGGCGCCAGGTGCGCCTGCGCCCGAGTCCTGCAGGCGCCAAGGTGCTGGAGCTGCTCCAGCAGCAGGCGCAGCACCTGGGGCAGCACGCCCTGGCCGGGCTGGACGCCAGCGAGCAGGCCCAGCTCAGCGCGCTGTTGCGGCGCGTCCACGCCAATCTCGATCCCGAGGACTGAAGCGCACGGGCCGCGGCTATCCTGCCCGCACCATGCCGTTGCTCACCTTGATTGCCCTTCTCGTGCTGCTCGCCCTGCTGGCGGGCTTTGTGCTGCTGCGCCGCCGCCCGCCGGCCCGGCCGCCGGTGAGCCCGCAGCCCCGCCTGCGCAGCGCCGAGGCGGCACCCGCCAGTGCCGCCGCGCCGCCCTCCATCGAACTGCCCCCCGAGCTGCTGGCCCTGCGCCAGGGCTTCCAGCTCACGCCCGCGGCCCAGCTGGACGAGCGCCGCCGCCGCACCCTGATGGAGGCGCTGCAGCGCCTGCCACGCCCGCCGCGCGCCCTGCAGGAGCTGGTCTCGCCGGACTTCATCCAGCGCGCCTCCTCGGCCCAGCTCAGCGATGTGGTGATGGGCGAGCCCGCCATCGCCGCGCGGGTGATGGCGGCCGTCAACTCCCCGCTCTACGGCCTGCAGCAGCCGGTCACCAGCATCGGCCAGGCCATCACCTTTCTGGGTCTGGCCAGCGTGCGCGCCCAGTGTCTGCAGCATCTGCTGGACGACTCCTTCAAGATCAGCGGCAACCCGGCCCTGCAGCGCGAGTTCGCGGTGCTGTGGCGGGCCAGCGCGGCCGGCGCCGAGCTCTGCCAGCTGCTGGCCACCCGGCTGCGCCTGGGCGACCCCGGCGCCCTGGTGACCCTGGTGGTGCTGTCCTTTCTGGGCCGCTTCGCCGCCACCACCCTGATGCAGCGCGTGGAGCCCGTGGCCGCGCCGGCCGGCCTGCTGGGCCAGTACCGCCAGCAGCAGGACACCCTGGGCCTGGCCGCGCCCGAGCTGGGCGTGATGCTGATGCAGGAATGGGATCTGCCAGCCCCCCTGGCCGAAGATGTGGCCCGCCTGGGCCGCCTGCCGCTGACCCCCGCCACCGCGCTGCCGGCCGAGCTGGGCGCGCGCCTGGCCCTGTGCGCCTTCAGCGCCCGCCTGGGCGAACGCATCGCGCGCGGCGAGCTGCGCGAGCTGAACGGCTTCGATCCCCTCAGCGACGCCGCTCCCGACTTCCAGGCCCTGCGCGACCATCTGGCGCGTCCGGCCCTGGCCGGCCTGGGCGAGCTGCTGCGCAGCCCCGAGGGCCTGCGCCTGCTGGGCCGGCTCAGCCACTGAGCCGCCGAGCCCGTCCGGGGGCCCGGAGCGTCGCCGGCTGCACATAGCTTTACAAAGCGCCGGCGGCCTACCTAGAATACGGAATCATTCGCATTTGCAATCAGGCCGTCACCGGGAGTGCGCGGTTCAGGCGCACCCGACGGCACCGCCTTTTTGCAAGCCCTGCCGCCCCGCTTCGAGCGGGGCCGGGGCTGCGCTGCGCGCTCCCAGAACGCGCCTGAGGTTGATGCCCACAACAACACACCTCAGGAGTGAACCCCATGCGCCTCACACAAGGCCGCCTCGCCACGACCGACTTCGCCCAGACCGGCGGACTGCGCCCCATCGCCGCCGCCACCCGCCTGCTCTGCGGCGCCCTGCTGCTGTGCGCCGCCGGCGTCCAGGCCCAGACGGGCAGCGATGCGCGTGAGAACGCCGAGGCCGTGCTGCCCACCGTCAAGGTCAAGGCCAGCCGCGCCGGCGCCGACGATCTGCCCGCCGCCGCCCCCGGCGGTCAGGTGGCGCGCGGCGCCCGCCTGGGCCTGCTGGGCAATGTGGATGTGATGGACACGCCCTTCAATGTGAGCAGCTACACGGCCGAGCTGATCCAGGACAAGCAGGCACGCAGCCTGGCCGATGTGCTGGGCGCCGACCCCTCGGTGCGCTTCACCACCTCCAGCGGCCATCCCAACGAGAACTTCCGCATCCGCGGCTTCGACGTCAACCAGAACGATGTGGCCTTCAACGGCATGTTCGGCGTGCTGCCCCTGGGCCATGTGCCGCTGGAGTTCGTCGAGCGCGTGGAAGTGCTCAAGGGCCCCAACGCCCTGTTCAGCGGCATGGCGCCCAGCGGTGCCGTGGGCGGCGTGATCAATCTGGTGCCCAAGCGCGCCGGCGACGAGCCGCTGAACCGCGCCAGCTTCAGCCTGCTGGACTCGGGCCAGGCCGGCCTGGCCCTGGACCTGGGCCGGCGCTTCGGCGAGCGCGGCCAGTGGGGCCTGCGCAGCAATGCCGCCTACAGCGATGGCGAAGGCCTGATCGAGGGCCGCAAGAACAAGCGCGAGCTGCTGAGCCTGGCCCTGGATCTGCGCGAGGGCGCGCTGCACGCCTCGGCCGACCTCTACAGCGTGACCGAATCCTTCCGGGGCGGCATGCCGGCCATGTACTGGTTCAGCGGCGCCATTCCCGCGGCCCCCAAGGGCAGCGCCAACCAGTTTCCTGCAGCCCAGGGCCGCCAGAAGAGCCAGGGTCTGGTGCTGCGCGCGGAGTACCAGTTCACGCCGCGCCTGGCCGGCTTTGCCTCGGCCGGTCTGATAAAGCACGACTACAGCGGCTTCATCAGCGGCTCCCATGTGCGCAATCTCAGCCCCGAGGGCCTGAGCCGCACGAGCGCCACCTATGCCCAGCTGGGCCATGCCGACAACCGCGCGCTCGAAGCCGGCCTGCGCCTGAACCTCGAGACCGGCGCCGTGGTGCACGAGCTGGTGCTGCAGGCCTCGCAGCTGAACCAGGAGGCCGGCGCGGCCAGCCGCAGCTCCAGCCCTTTCAGCACCAGCATCTACCAGCCCACCTACACCCCCATGCCCGCCGGCCCGGACAGCGCGCCCAAGACCAGCGAGAACCGCCTCAGCAGCCTGGCCCTGGTGGACAGTCTCTCGATGTGGGGCGACAGCCTGCGCCTGACCCTGGGCCTGCGCCACCAGCGCGTCAAGACCAGCAACTTCGCCGCGGCCACCGGCGCCCTCAGCGGCACGCCCTACGACAAGAGCGCCACCACGCCCGCCCTGGGCCTGGTGTTCAAGCCCTGGGGCCCCGACCTGGCCTTCTATGCCAACTATGTGGAAGGCCTGAGCAAGGGCGACTCGGTGAGCAAGCCCACCTATGCCATCGACCACACCTTCGCGCCCTACAAGACACGCCAGCGCGAGGCCGGCATCAAGTGGCAGCGCGGCGGCTGGACCAATACCGCCGCCCTGTTCCAGATCGACAAGCCCATGCTCATCACCCTGGCCGACAAGACGCCCTCGGACGGCGGCGAGAAGCGCGTGCGCGGCCTGGAGTGGAACACCTCGGGCGCCCTGAGCCCCCAGCTGCGCCTGCTGGGCGGCGCGGTCTATACCCGCGGCACCCAGACCGAGACTGGCAACCCGGCCCTGAACGGCCTGCGCGCCGTGGGTGCGCCCACGCTGCAGGCCAATCTGGGCCTGGACTGGGACACGCCCTTCGCGCCGGGCCTGAGCCTGAGCGCCCACACCACGGCCAGCAGCGGCCAGTTCGTCGATGCGGCCAACACCCAGCGCATCCCCGGCTGGGGCGTGCTGGAGCTGGGCGCGCGCTACCGCACCCGGCTGGACGGTCGCGTCCTGGTGCTGCGCCTGAGCGCCAGCAATGTGAGCAACAAGGCCTACTACAACGGCTCCTTCAGCGACACCACGCCCATCGCCACCCTGGGCGCGCCGCGCAGCGTCTCGGCCTCGGCCACGCTGGACTTCTGAGCCCGCCCGAGATCAAGCCATGAAGCTCACCCTGCTGCTGGGCCTGCTCGGGGCCCTGCTGGGCAGTCTCAGCGTCTACCTGGCCTCGCCCCACCAGCGCCTGCTGGCGCGGGCCTGGCCGGCGCGGCCGGCGCGCATCGCCGGCCTGCTGCTGGTGCTGGCGGGCGGCGCCGCCCTGCTGCGGGCGATGCAGACCCTGCCCGCCCTCTTCACCCTCATCACCCTGCTGATGCTGGCCTTCGCGGCCTGGCCCTATCTGGGCGCCCTGCGCCAGCTCTACGGGAGAGTGGCATGAGCGCGGCCGACAGTCCGCCGAAGAAGCCGTCCATCCGCAGCGACTGGATCAGCAAGACCCTCGCCGGCCAGCTGCTGGGCCTGGCCCTGGCCCTGCTGGCCAGTGCCCTGTTCTCCGACCTCACCCGCGCCAGCCTGGCCCTCTCGCCACGCGGCCAGTTGGCCATGTGGATGGTGGCCCCGCTGTGGCTGGGCATTGCCGGCGGGGTCTATTTCTTTCGCAGCGGCCTGCAGGCCTGGCTCTGGCTGGGCGGGGCCACCCTGCTGAGCGCAGCCGCCCTGCTGGCCCTGCGCGCCTGAAGACGGAAGGACGCCGAGATGAGATCCGACTACATCCGCCTCTACAAATCCGTCCACACCTGGACCGGCATCCTCAGCGGCATGGCCCTGTTCATCGCTTTCTACGCCGGGGCGCTGACGGTGTTCAAGGAGCCGCTGGCGCGCTGGTCCGCGCCGCCCCGCCTGCAGGCCCTGACGCCGCTGGACCAGGCCAACAGCCTGATCACCCAGGCCCTGGCCCGCGAGCCTGAGCTGGCCCAGCGCTTTGTGCTGCGCCTGCATGAGGGCCCCGAGGTGGCGGCCCGCCTGCTCTGGGAGCGCCGTGACGAGGCGGCCGACGACCACGACGACTCCGGCCTGCGCCGCTTCGGCGCCGATCTGGATGCCGGGGGCGCACTGCGGGTGCAGGAGCTGCAGCCCTCGCCCCTGGCGGGCTTCATCGACGTGCTGCACCGCGTGGTGGGCCTGCCCCTGGACAACGACCCCAACCGCTGGTTCATGGGCCTGGTCTCGGCCCTCTACGCCCTGGCCCTCATCTCGGGCGTGGTGGTGCTGCTGCCCTCCCTGGTGAAGGACTTCTTCGCCCTGCGCCTGGGCAAGAAGAACCTCAAGCGCATGTGGCTGGACGCCCACAATGTGGTGGGCATCGTCAGCCTGCCCTTCCATCTGGTGATGGCGCTCACGGCCGTGGTCTTCGCCTTCCACGACCAGATCTACTGGGTGCAGGACAAGCTCGTGCACCAGGGCCAGTGGAGCAGCACCATGCAGCGCGGCGGTGGCGGCCCGCCCAAGGCCCAGGCCCCGCGCGATCCGGCCCAGCTGCTGGCGCCGGCGGCGCTGCTGGAGCGGGCCCGCGCCGAGGCCCCGGGCTTCGAGCCCGACTATCTGCAGTACCAGCAGGTGCTGAGCCCGCGCGCCGTGGTGCGGGTCTGGGGCAAGCACCCCGAGGCCCTGGCGCCGCGCGCCCAGGGCGGCTTCGTGGCCCTGGACCCCTATAGCGGCAAGCTCCTCAGCCGCGACTACCTGCCCGGCGGCCAGGACACGCCCAACACCTGGATCAGCAGCTTCTTCGCCCTGCATATGGCCGCCTTTGGCGGCAGCACGGTGCAGTGGCTGTACTTCCTGCTGGGCCTGGCCGGCGCCTGGCTCTTCTACAGCGGCAATCTGCTCTGGGTGGAGACGCGGCGCCGCCGTGCCGCCAAGGACGGCACGCCGCCCACGCAGCGCCGCGACACCCGCCTGATGGCCGCCGCCACCGTGGGCGTGTGCCTGGGCAGCGTCTGCGGGCTCTCGCTGATGCTGGCGGCCACGCGCTGGCTCAACGGGCTCACACCCGCCCTGCTGGCCTGGCATCAGGCCCTGTACTACGGCGTCTTCTTCGCCGCCCTGGCCTGGGCGGCATGGCGCGGCGCGGCCCGGGCCGCCGTGCATCTGCTGTGGGCCGCAGCCGGCCTGACGGCCGCCATTCCGGCGGGCAGCCTGCTGGCCTGGGGCCTGGGCCGGCCCTGGGCCCAGAACCCGGTGCTGGACCTGACGGCCCTGACCGGCGCCCTGGCCCTGGTCTGGATGGCGCGCGCCACGGCGCGGCGCGTGCAGCAGGGGGCGGCGGACAGCGTCTGGGCCGCCCAGGCCCCGAGCGCCGCCGCCACAGCGGCCTAGACCCAGATGCGATAGGCCCAGAAGGCCTCTTCCCCCAGGATGCGCCGACGCAGCTCCTCGGGGCTGAAGCCGGTGACGCGCTTGACCTCGCGGCACAGATGGGCCTGGTCGGCATAGCCGGCGTCCAGGGCCAGCTCGCTCCAGACCAGCTGGCCCTGCGCCACCGCCTGGCGCATCTTCTGGAAGGCCGCCTCGCTGCGCTGCATCTGACGCAGCTCACGCTGGCTGCGCCCGGTCCAGCGCTTGAAGCGGCGCTCCATCTGGCGCAGGCTGCGCCCGCCCTCGCTGGCCGCCACGCGCAGGGCGATGTTCTGGGCCCAGTCGCGGTAGGGAAAGCTCAGGCCCTGGGCCGCGCAGTGCGCGCGCCAGCGCGGGCGCAGGAAGTCCTCCAGCACCTGCTGGCACTGCGCCGCCTCGCGGCAGGCCAGCATGCGCTGGTTCAGGGCCTGCCAGTCGGGGCCCAGCAGGGCGTCCATGTCCAGGCAGCGGTCCAGCAGGGGCGCGATGTCCAGGCCGGTCAGGGCCAGCAGGGCATCGCTGTTGAGGGCCACAAAAAAGGCCTGGCCGCCCTCGGGCCCGGAGCGGTAGAGCACGGGCCGGCTGCGCGGCCCCACCAGCAGGCTGCGCCCGGCCAGGGGCTGGAGCTCGCCGCGCTCGTTCACCTCCCAGCCCTCGCCCTGCAGCGACCAGCTCATGCCGCAGAAGGTGGTGGCCGGGAACCAGCTGCCGCGCTGGGCCGGGCTGAGCCTGCGCGCCCGCGTGGTGTCGCGCCACAGATAGGCCTGCACACAGCCGGCCAGCGCCAGGCCCGGGGCCAGCAGGCGGGCCTGGGTCTCGGTGTCGGGCAGCAGCCCCGCGTCCTGGTTTTCGTCCGACATGATGGCCGCCAGTCTAGGGCCGCTCGGAAGCACCGGCGCGCATGTCGAATCCGTTCAATACCGCCCGGCCCGCGGCGCCGCACAGTGGCGGCCATGCAAACCCAGGCCAAACCCCACACCACGGCGGCCCACGCCGCCCTGCCTCCCGGCCCCGCCCCGCGCTGGGCCGGCCTGCCCCTGATGCGCGCCATGCGCGAGGACTATCTGGGCCATATGAGCCGCCTGCAGCAGCGCTGGGGCGATGTGGTCTATCAGCGCCTGCTGCATCTGCACGACTACAGCTTCTTTCACCCCGAGCAGGTGCGCGAGCTGCTGGTGGCCGGCCACGAGCGCCTGATCCGCTGGGAGCGCGGCACCGAGGTCTTTGCCTCGGCCCATGGCCAGAGCGTGCTGGTAGCCGAGGGCGCGCCCTGGAAGCGCCAGCGCCAGATGCTGCAGCCCGGCTTTTCGCCCAAGCGGGTGGAGGGCTTCGCGCCCCTGATGGTGCAGGCCGCGCAGAGCGCGCTGCGCCACTGGGAGGCGCAGGCGGGCCAGGCGGCCTTTCCCTTCGAGGCCGCCATGACCCAGCTCACCATGGACGTGATCCTGCGCAGCCTGTTCTCGCGCGCCGATGTGGGCGCGAGCACGGTCTCGGCCCAGGCCGCCGAGGCCGTGCATGTGCTGGGCGTGGAGGCCATGGCCGAGATGTACTGGCCTGCCAGCGCCCCGCTCTGGGCGCCCTGGAAAGGGGCCAAGCGCCGCGCCCTGCGCACCCTGGAGCAGCTGGTGCGCGGCGAGCTGGCGCGGCGCCGGGCCCTGCCGGAGGGGGCCGTCCCGCCCGAGGATCTGCTGCAGATGCTGCTGGGCCTGCGCGACGAGCAGGGCCGGGCGCTGGACGAACAGGCCTTGCGCGACGAATGCATGACCATCTTCCTGGCCGGCCACGAGACCAGCGCCAGCGCCCTGAGCTGGTGGGGCTGGTGCATGGCCGCCCACCCGCAAGCCCAGGCCCAGGCGGCGGCCGAGGTGCAGGCCCTGCTGGGCGAGGGCCCGCGTGCACGCGCCCCCCATGTGGCCGACCTGACCCAGCTGCCCTGGCTGCAGGCCAGCCTGAAGGAGGCGCTGCGCTTGTACCCGCCCGGCGCCGCCCTCTTCACCCGGCGCCTCACCCAGCCGCTCAGCGTGGCCGGCTACGAGCTGCCGCCCGGCGCCCTGCTGCGCCTCACGCCCTGGGTGATGCAGCGCGACCCGCGCTGGTTCCAGGAGCCGGCGGCCTTCCGGCCCGAACGCTTCGATCCGGCCAGCGGCCACCCGGAGATTCCGCGCGGCGCCTGGATGCCCTTCGGCGTGGGCCCGCGGGTCTGCCTGGGCAGCCACTTCGCGCTCACCGAGATGGGCCTGATCGCGGCCCTGATCCTGCAGCGCTACGAGCTGCAGCCCCTGCCCGGCGCTCCCGCGCCGCGCCCCGTGCTGAACATCACGCTGCGGCCGGCGCAGCCGCTGCAGCTGGTGCTCAAGCCGCGCTGGCGCGCTCCAGCGCGTCAATGAAGAGCTTGGGCACGTCGATGCCGCTCTGGCGGCTGATCTCCTGGAAGCCCGTGGGGCTGGTGACATTGATCTCGGTGAGGTAGTCACCGATCACGTCCAGGCCCATCAGCAGCAGGCCGCGGGCGCTGAGCTTGGCGGCCACGCCCTCGGCGATCTCGCGGTCGCGCGCGCTGATCGGCTGGGCCACGCCCTTGCCACCCGCCGCCAGATTGCCGCGGATCTCGCTGCCCTGCGGGATGCGCGCCAGGCACCAGGGCACGACCTCGCCGCCAATCACCAGCACGCGCTTGTCGCCCTTGACGATCTCGGGCACGTAGCGCTGCACCATCACGGTTTCGGCGCCGCCCTTGTTGAGCGTCTCGATGATGGAGCCCAGGTTCAGCGCATCGGGACCGACGCGGAAGATGCCCATGCCCCCCATGCCGTCCAGGGGCTTGAGGATGATGTCGCGATGCTCGGCATGGAAGGCCTTGATGGCCTCGGCGCTGCGCGTCACCAGGGTGGGTGAGATGTACTCGGGAAACTCCAGGATGGCCAGCTTCTCGGGGTGGTCGCGCAGGGCCGCCGGCTTGTTGAAGACGCGGGCGCCCTCGCGCTCGGCCTGGGAGAGCAGGTGGGTGGCGTAGAAGAACTCGCTGTCAAAAGGCGGGTCCTTGCGCATGATGATGGCGTCGGTGCCGGCAGCCAGGCCCAGATCGGCCGTCTCCTCGGTGCGGAACCAGTCGTGTTCATCGCCGGTGAGCGCAATGCGCCGCGCGCCGCGCGCGGTGACCTGGCCGCCGCTGACCCACACCAGATCGGCGGGATGGCAGGCCCACAGCACATGGCCGCGGCCGGCGGCCTCGCGCATCATCGAGAACGTCGTGTCCTTGTAGGTCTTGAACGTTTCCAGCGGGTCGGCGACGAAGAGCAGGATCATGGGCGTGGCGCTTTCTTCCAGGATGACGGGCCGCAGTGTGGCACGGCAAACGCCGCGCTGCCGGGCTCAGGTTTCTTCGGAGTCCGGCTCGTCTGCTGCTGCTGCTGCGGCTGCAGGGCGGGGCACGAAGCGGCGCTGGGCCGGCTTGGCCAGCAGCTCCAGGTAGAAGGCCGGCGCGCCGGCGGCGGCGGCTTCGTTGATGCGGTCCATGAAGGCGCCCACATGGCAGACCTCGGCCGTCTCTTCGCTCAGGCCGAAGCGGCAGTCGAAATCCCAGAAGTCCATCTGCGAGGGCAGGGTCTTGCGACGCTCGCGCTTCATGTACTGGCGGATCTCGTGCTTGATGGCCTCCAGCAGGCGCTCGGGGTGCTTGCCTTCGATCTGGAGTTGGAACGTCTTCTTCATGGCAAGCCTCTTTATCGGTGGGGGCAGGATTATCGGCCAGGCCGCTCAGCGGGCGCGAAAGCGGGCCACCAGCAGGGCCACGCTGCCGGCCACCACGCCCCAGAAGGCCGAGCCTATGCCCAGCAGGTTCAGGCCGGAGAGCGTGACCAGAAAGGTGAGGATGGCGGCGTCGCGGTGCTGCTCGTCCTTGAGCGCGGTGCTCAGGCCGCCGGCAATCGTGCCCAGCAGGGCCAGGCCCGCCACGGCCGCCACCAGCTCGCGCGGAAAGGCGGCCAGCAGGCCCACCACGGCCCCGCCGGCCAGGCCCACGGCGATGTAGAACACGCCGGCCATGACGGCGGCGGTGTAGCGCTTGGCCGGGTCTTCATGCGCCTCGCGGCCCATGCAGATGGCCGCGGTGATGGCGGCCAGATTGAAGGCATAGCCGCCAAACGGCGCCAGCACAAAGCTGGCCAGACCCGTCACCGTGATCGAGGCCGAGACCGGGGTCTGGTAGCCCGAGGCGCGCTGCGCCGCCACGCCGGGCAGGTTCTGCGAGGCCATGGTCACCAGGAACAGCGGCAGGGCCACGCCCACCAGGGCCGCCAGGCTGAAGCTGGGCGTGGTCCAGACCGGCTGGGCCCAGGCCCAGTGCACCTCGGCCAGGTGGATGCGACCCTGCAGCGCGGCCACGACGATGCCCGTCAGCAGCACGCAGGGCACGGCGTAGCGGGGCAGCAGCTGCTTGGCCAGCAGATAGGCGCCGGCCATCATCAGCACCATCAGGGGCGCGCTCTTGACGGTGAGCACGGCATCCAGACCGAAGCGCGCCAGCACCCCGGCCAGCAGGGCCGCGGCCACGGCCAGGGGGATGCGGTCCATCAATTTCTCGAACCAGCGCGTGACGCCGAAGAGCATGATCAGCGCGCCGCAGACCAGGAAGGCACCGATGGCCTCAGGCATGGAGATCCCCGCCGTGCCGGCCAGCAGGGCTGCCCCGGGCGTGGACCAGGCGGTGAGCACGGGCTGGCGGGTCCACAGGGCCAGCCCCAGGCTGGTGATGCCCATGCCCAGGCCCAGGGCCCACATCCAGGAGCTCGTCTGGGCCGCTGTGGCCCCCAGGGCCTGGGCGGCCTGGAATACGATGGCCACCGAACTGGTGAAGCCCACCAGCACCGCCACAAAGCCGGCCACCACGGCCGGGGCGGAAAGGTCCTGGAGCAGCTGGCGTGATCGGGCTTGGGGTTCTGGCGTCATGGCGGTACAGCATAGCCGGGCGGCGCCGCCGCGAAAGGAGCTGGGGCGATGTGCAGATTTCTGGCCTATCTGGGCGAGCCCATCTATCTGGAGGACCTGGTCTGCAAGCCCAGGCATTCGCTGCTGCGCCAGTCCCTGCGTGCGCTGGAGGCGCAATGCGCGACCCAGGGCGACGGCTTCGGCCTGGGCTGGTATGGCGAGCGCGAGACGCCGGGTGTGTATCACGAGGTGATGCCGGCCTGGTCGGACGAGAACCTGCTCTCGCTGTGCGCCCAGGTGCGCTCGGGCCTGTGCTTCGCCCATGTGCGGGCAGCCACCGGCGGTGGCATCGCGCGCCAGAACTGCCACCCCTTCCGCCACGGCCCCTGGCTGTTCATCCACAACGGCCAGATCGGTGGCTATGCCCGGCTGCGCCGCGTGCTGGAGGCGAAGCTGCCGGACGCGCTCTATGAGCAGCGCCGCGGCGCCACCGATTCGGAGCTGCTCTTCCTGCTGATCGTGGCGCGGCTGCAGGCCGGCGCGAACGCCGAGGAAGCCGTTCGCGCCGTGCTGGCCGAGACCCTGGCCGCGATGCGCGAGCGCGGCATCGAGGAGCCGCTGCGCTTTGCCGCGGCCCTGGCCGACGGGCAGCAGGTCTGGGCTTTTCGCTGGGCCAGCGACGCGGGTGCGCCCTCGCTCTATCTCAAACCGCAGCGCGGCGGCTGGGCGGTGGCCTCGGAACCCCTGGGCGACGACGCCGAGGCCTGGGTGGCCATCCCGCAGGGCCAGCTGGTGCATCTGCGGGAGGGCTTGCAGCACAGCCGGCCGCTGAGCCTGGCACCGGGCTAGGGCCGGGGCGGCGGCGTCGGCGTCGGTACCGTCGGCAGCGGCATGCCCGCGCAAGGATCGCCGCGGCCGCTGGGCGCCGCCGTGATCCAGACATAGTCGTAGGGCGCGCCCTGCAGCGGGCTCGCGCTCTCGACAAAGCCCAGGCTCAGCAGCCGGGCGGCGGGCTGGTCCTGGCGGGCCAGCTGGGGCACACCGTAGTCCAGGCGCACATGACCATTGCCGGCCAGCAGCACGGCGGGACGGCCCAGCGCCGCTGCCTCCTTCAGGCTCAGCCACATGGCGGCATCGCGCGCGCGCTGGGCCCAGCGCATGCCGGCCAGACGCTCGCCGCCCAGCATGCCGCAGTGGCCCTGCACCAGATCGGCATCCAGGGCCTGGGCAGCCGCGGCGTCCAGCGGCGCGGAGGTGGTCACGGTCTTGAGCTCGGGCGGCAGCGCGGCCTCGCCCTGACGGGCCACCTGGCGCGCCAGCTCGCGCGGCACATTGCCGCCCAGCAGGCGATGGCCGGGTGCGGCCGCGGGCGCGAACAGCGGCTCGTGCAGGGGCCAGGCCCAGGCCTTGGCCTCGAAGCCGGCGGCCTCCAGACGCGGCAGAAGCTCGCCCTGGGCGGGCACGCGCTGACCGCGCGTCAGATGCTCGGCCACCACGGGGGCGTCGACGCCCAGCGCCTGCAGCAGCTCACCACGACGCTGGTGGTGAACGGCGTTGTCGTGCCGCTCGCCGAGCAGCACATAGTCGCTGCTGCGCAGCTTCGCCAGCAGCTCGGCGCGGCTCAGCTCGCGACCGCTGGCCACCTCGATGATGCGCTCCCCCGGCTGCTGGGGCAGCTGGGCACAGCCGGCCAGGAACAGGCCGGCCGCGGCCAGCAGGATGGATGCCTTCATCGTGCGCCCTCCGGGACATAGACGATGGAACCGTCCTTCATCTTGTAGGCCACACCGGCCTTCTCGCCATCGCCGCTGCCTACGGCGCCGCTGGACTTGTAGCGTTCGATCTTCTCGCCCTTCTTCACCGTGATCTCCATGCTGGGCTTGCCGGGATCGGTGATCACGGTCACGTCCTGCTTGTTGAAGGGGTTGATCATGGGGTTCTGGGCCACCGTGATCAACAGGGCGGCGATCACGACCAGGAAGATGTCGATCAGGTTGACCACGGACAGGATCGGATCGTCGGTCTCGGCCTCGTGCAGGAGCTTGATGGCCATGGCTCAGGCCTCTTGCGCTGCGCTGCGCAGCTTGCCGATCTCCAGCATCTCCTCGGCCAGCCAGCGCCGGCGCACGTTCACGACCCAGAAGGTGATGGACGCGGCGATCAGGGCCAGGATCACGGCCGAGAAGGCCACGGTGAGGTTCTGCGAGACGGCGGCCAGATTGCCGTCGGACAGGGAGCGCAGGGCCGGGCCCATGGGGATCATGGTGGCCACCAGGCCCAGCATGGGCGTGACGCGGCTGGCGATGCGCTCGCCCTCCATCAGCTTGTGGGCCTTGAGGTCCAGCTCATCCTCGCTCAGGCCCTGCGGGCCTGCGGCGCGGTGCGCGGCCAGCAGGGGGCGGCCGCTTTGGCCGTCGCGCCGGCGCAGGGCCTGCACCGCGAAGGCGCCCAGCACCCAGAAGGCGTAGAGAAAGAGCAGGCCGATCAGGGCCAGGGTGGGCAGCAGAAAGAGCTGGGCCACCAGGTACATGCTGTGTTCAAGAAAGGCGGACATGGCGTTCGGGCTGTGTTGAGGATCAAAGAGAAGGAAGGGGCCGCGCGTCGCGGCGCCAGGCGCGCCAGCCGCCGCCCAGCATGGCCAGCAGCAGCACGGCCAGAGACGCCAGGGTGCTGCCCAGGGCCAGGCTGGGCAGGGCGGGCTGAACCACCTGCTCCAGCTTCATGCCCTGGATGGGCGGCGGAGGCGGCGGTGGGGCCGTGGGGGTCGGCTGTTGCGCCGCGGCCGGTGCGGCGGCGCTGTTCATCTGCGGCGGCGCGACCTTGAGGCCGTAGCCCGCGTCGACGAACTGCTTGAAGGCCTGGTTCTCGGTCTTCACGTCGTAGCGGCGGGCCAGCTCGCGCCAGCGCTGTTTCAGCTCGGCCACGCTCTGCGCATCGGCCCTCCACTGGCCCTGGCGCGCGGCTTCCAGCATGCGCTCGATGCTCTGCGCCAGCGCATGCGGGTTGTGGCCCTCGAACCAGCGCTTGAGGCCGAGCTGGTGCTTGTCGCGCACATAGACGTCCATGAACTCCTGCCACTGGTCGTCGCGCACGATCTCGCGCGCCACCGACTGCCAGCCCGCGAAGTTGTTGATGCCGTCCAGCACCTGCAGGGTGCCGGCATAGCCCTCCTTCATCAGGCCGCTGATATAGCCGGGGTGGAAGTTGCGCGTGGCCAGCTCCTTGGCCAGGAACTGGGCCGCGCCTTCGACCTTGCCGCCGCCCGGGCCACGCAGATTGGAGATGTAGAGCTCGGGCGCCTTGCCGTCCAGCTGGCGCACCGCCAGCGCGATGCCGCCCAGGTACTGGAAGGGATCGTCGGTGGTCAGCATGCCGTAGAGGTTGGAGCTGCGCGCCAGCACCGCGCCCTCGGTGCCGCGCAGGTGCTCGGCATAGAGGTTCAGCGCCCCAGCCTTGCCGCCCTGCCCCGCCACGCCCTGGCTGCCCCACTCGGCCTCGTCCGGCCCGTAGGCGAACTGCATGCGCGAGAGATACAGCTCGGCCAGCTTGCGGTCGCCCTCGGCCTGGGTTTTCCAGGTGTCGGTGGCCAGGGCCGCATCGTCCAGGCCGGTGCCGTAGCGGCCGGTCTCGGAGGAGAAGATGCGGGTCTGGCCGGCGCGCTCGGCGGCCGCAGCCTCGACGCCCCGCGCCACCAGCTGCTGCGCGATGCGCTGCGCATTGGCGGCCACCGGGTTGTCCGCCTCGCCCCGGCCTTCAGCGGCCAGCTTGGCGGCCTTGGCCAGCTGGCGCATCACATTGGGGAAATGGTCGCGGTACAGGCCCGTGGCCGAGAGCACGATGTCCACGCGCGGCCGGCCCAGCTGCTCGCGCGGGATCAGCTTCACATCGCTGACGCGGCCGCCCGCATCCCAGACCGGCTCCACGCCCAGGGCCCACAGAGCCTGCGCTTCCAGCAGGCCGAAATGACGCATGGTTTCGACCGACCAGAGGGTGAAGGTCAGCTTCTTGGGCGGCTGGCCGCCATGCTTGGCCCGGTGCGCGGCGATCAGCTGGTCCATCGCCTCCTTGCCGGCCTCCCAGGCGGCCCGGGTCGGCACGCGCGAGGGGTCGAAACCGTAGAGGTTGCGGCCGGTGGGCAGGGTGTCGGGGTTCTTGATCGGGTCGCCGCCGTAGCTGGTCGGGATGTAGCGGCCGGCCAGCGCGTTGAGCAGGCCCTGCATCTCGCTGGCGCCGCTCAGGGCATCAAACCACTCGCGCGCCTTCGCGGCCTTGGCGCGCGTGGCCTCGGGCATCTGGGCCACGGCGGCGTCCTGGCTCTTGTCACCGCGCAGGATCGCCTGCAGCTTGCGAAAGGGCGTGGAGGCGGCCAGCTTCTGCCAGTCGCCGACCAGCATCTCGTCGGCCTCCTCGTCGGGGCCGGCCAGGCCTTCCCAGAAGTCCTTGCCCAGCATCATCAGCACGGTGGCCACGCGCAAGGGCTCGTCCGGCCCCTGGCCGAAGGTGTGCAGGCCCAGGGGCTGGGCGCTGCGTGCCAGCTCATGCAGATGGTCGTGCACCGCGGTGACGAAGGCCGGGAATTCGGCGGCGATGCGCGCCTCGCTCCAGCCCAGGTCGGCGACCATGCGCTCCTTCTTCACCTGGGCCAGGAACTGGGCGCGCAGCTTGTCCTTCACGCCGCCCTCCTCCTGCGCCAGCCACTGGTGCAAGAGGTCGTGGATCTCGGTCAGCGCGGCATGCAGACCGGCCGGCGCGAACGGGGGCGTCTGGTGGCTGATGATGGTGGCGCGGCCGCGGCGGCGCGCCTGCGTGGCCTCGCCGACGTTGTCGACGATGTACGGGTACACCACCGGCACATCGCCCACCGCCAACATCGGGTAGTCATGGCTGGCCGAGAGCCCGCGCTCCTTGCCCGGCAGCCATTCCTGGCTGCCATGGGTGCCGTAGTGCACCAGGGCATCGGCGCCGAAGGCCTGGCGCGCCCATAGATAGGTGGCCAGGTAGTAATGCGAGGGCGAGGCGCTGGTCGAGTGGTACAGCGACTTTTCCTTGTCGCCGCCGCGCTCGCCGCGGCCGGGCTGCGGCAGCAGGGTCACGTTGCCCAGCTGCAGGCGCGGGATCACGAAGAAGCGCTCGCCGCCCTGGCTGAGCAGCATCGAAGACTTCTCCGGCTCGCCCCAGGATTCGCGCAGCTGCGCCTGCACGCTGCCCGGCAGGCCGGCCAGCCAGCGCTTGTAATCGGCCAGCGGCAGGCGGCCGGCCAGGCCATCGCGCAGCAGATTGCGCAGCACGGCCTGGTTCTCGGGCGGCTCGTAGGCAGGCTTGAGCAGGCGCTGAAGCAAGAGGGTCAGCGGCTTCTCATCCTGGACCTCGGTGCGGTAGCCGGCGGCCTGCAGCGCGGCCAGGGTCGCGACGAAGCTCTTCGGCAGATTCATGAAGGAGGCGCTGAGGTTCTTCTCGCCCGAGGGGTAGTTCCAGAAGAACACCGCCACCTTGCGCTCTGCCGCGGCCTTGCGCTGCAGCCGGGCCAGATTCAGCGCCTTGCCCGCCACCGCGGCGCTCTGCGCGGCGATGGGCTCGACCTGGTCGTCGCCCTTGCGGGTGGCGGCCGCGATCTGGATATCGGTGATGCCGGTGTACTCGGCCTGGGCCAGGTAGAAGGGCACGTCCATCAGCTGCACGCCCTGGGGGTCGGCGGCCCAGTCGGCGGCGTCGCCGCGGCGGTAGGCCATGGCCTGGATCACCGGGATGCCCAGGGCCTCGAACTCCTGGCGGCGCGCCTCGGGGCTCAGGGTGATCTGGGTGTTGATCAGCACATCCACCATGGGCTTGCCGTCCAGCAGCGCCATGCGGCGGATCGAGCCGGCGTCCAGCACGGGGCTGTAGAAGGGCCAGGCCACCGCACCGCCGGCCTCGATGCGCGCGATCAGGTCGTCGATGAAGGCGGTCTGCTCGGCCGAGATGCTTTGCTGGTGGAAGGAGATGCCGATGATGGGCGGGCGCCTGGCCGGATCGGCTTCCAGGCCACGCCACTTCAGAAAGGCCGCGGGCGTGGGCAGCACGATGGACGGCAGCCGCGGGTGGTAGAGCGCCGCGGGCGGGAAGACGATGGGCTCGGGCAGCCGGGTCCAGTCCTGATTGCCCGCCAGATGACTTTTGAGCGCGCGCAGAAAGGCGTCCATATTGGCGCGCCCGCCGTTCACGTAGTAGGCATGCAGGCGCTTGGCAAAAGCCTCGGGCACATGGGCGCTCCTGGGCGCCGCGGTCGGCAGCCAGACCTGGGGCTTGCCCGCCAGCGCCGGCAGGGCGGCACCCAGGCGGCGGCGCACATCCTCCTCGATGTGCTGGCGCGGCGCGTCGATCAGCACCAGGTCGGCGCCCTCCCAGAGGCTGGCATCCACATCGGGCCCCAGCTTCTCGGCAAAGCGCGCCTCGATGCGCAGACCCAGCGGCTCGGCCGCCTTGGCCAGGGTGACGAACTTGCCGGGCGCCACCGGGCTGGCGGCGATGAAGCGCACGGTAGGCGGTTGGGGCGGCTGGGCCGCCAGGGCGGCGCCGCTGCCGAGCAGCAGGGCCAGGCCGGCGAGCAGAAGGGAGAACAGGGGTCGCATGGGTGCTGGCACCGTGGGCTGGCGGAAGTGGGTGGCGAGACGCGCGGGCCGAGGCAAGACCTGGCCCGCGCGCGAGTCCGCGGTCAGAACTGGTACCGCACGCTGGCGCTGAAATTGCGGCCGGGCTGGGTGAAGGCGTCGAGCGCCACATTTGTGGGCGCGATGCCGCGCACATCGGACCAGTGCCAGTACTTCACATCGCCGAGGTTGTTGATCGCGGCGTTCAGGCTCCAGCGCTTGTCGATGTCCCACCAGGCACTGAGATCGCCCACCAGGAAGCCCTTGGGTGTGTAGTTACCGACCGGATCGGGGTTGCGGCGCTGGCTCTTCACGCCGGTGAGCTTGAACTCGGCGCCCCAGACGCCCGCGTTCTCGTAGCGCAGACCCAGCACGCCCTTGTCGGGGTCGATGGTGTCCATCGGGGTGCGCAGGCCGCTGGGGGCCTCGCTATCGCCCTTGGTGTGGGCGTAGCTGGCGCTCAGGCGCCAGTTGGGCAGGAACTGCCACTCGCCGCTGAGCTCGATGCCGCTGATGCGGGCATTGTTCAGGTTGATGGACTTGAAGATCAGGGGATCGGCCACGGTGCCGAGGCCGCCCACGGTCTGGTTGGCGGCGATGAAGTCCTTGTAGCGCGACTTGAAAAGCGCCAGCTGGTAGCGCAGCGTGTCGCTGCGGCCGCGCAGGCCCAGCTCGAAGGCATCGCTGGTCTCGGGCTTGAGGTCGGGGTTGCCCACCGAGGTATAGGCCGGGTTGGAGTTCAGATTGGTCACGCCACCATTGACCTGGCTGGGCGTGGGGGCACGGAAGCCGTGGGTGTACTGGCCATAGACGCGCAGCATGGGCGTGTAGGTCCACACCACACCGAGCTTGGGCGAGAGCTCCTGGTCGCTGAGCTTGCTCGGGGCGGCGCTGTTGTTGATGCTGTAGAGCGGATCGTTCTGGCGCGGATCCAGCTGGAAGCGATCCAGGCGCAGACCCGGGGTCACAGTGAAACTGCCCAGGGTGATCTCGTCCTGGACGAAGGCGCCGATCAGGCGGTAGTCGGTGTCCGGGAAGCTCTTGTTCAGGACAAAGGCATTGCTGCCCGTGGTGATCAGCGCGCCGTTGAGGTAGTTGGCGCCGTCCTTGAGCGAATGCACCAGGGACGTAGAGGCATCCAGGCCGTAGACCAGGCGCTGGTTCTCCAGATAAGTTTCCAGCTGCAGGGACCCGCCCACCATGCGCTCGCCATAGAGCGCATCGCGGGAGCGGCTGTTCCAGGCGCTGGTGTTGCTGCGCTCCTCATAGCCGAGCTGGCGGTTCTTGGCCTCCTGCCAATAGAGGCTGGCCTGGGCGCGCTGGAACAGCGGGTTGCTGCTGTCCACGAACTCGTAGTCCAGCTTGGCCAGGCTGCGGCTGATGCGCTCGGCCGAGTCCACCCGGGTGTGGGTGGGGTAGGAAGGTTCGCCGAACAGGGTGTAGATCTTGGTGTCCACATCCCGGTCCAGATGCTCCAGCGAGAACGTGAAGCGCTGGCGTGCATCGAGCTTGTAGACCAGCTTGCCCAGCAGGTAGTGGGACGCGATGTCCTGCGGATTGCCCACGGTGCGGCTGCGATTGAGCGACTCGTTGCTGCCGCGGGTGTCGGTCTCGTGACCACGGCGCAGGCTGGCCAGCACCAGGCCCTCGAACTGCTCGCCCAGGAAGGCATAGCTTGGCACCAGCACGCTGGAGCTGTCGGCCGAGGCGTAGCCCAGCTTCAGGGCGGCCTGGGAGCGCTGGCCCTTGGGCACCAGATCAGCCGGGTCCTTGGTGACGAAGCTCACCGCGCCGGCCAAGCCGTCGCTGCCATAGGAGCTGGAGGAGGAGCCGCGCAGGATCTCCACCTGCTTGAAGGCCTCCACATCGATGTAGTCGCCGCGACCGGCGAAGACCGGGCCGCTGGCATAGACCATGGGCAGGCGCACGCCATCGCTCTGCAGCAGCACCTGGTTGCCTTCCAGGCCGCGGATATTGATGCCCTCGTTGCCGCCGCGGCCGGTGGCGGAGAAGGCGGCCGAGCTGCGGTTGGGCAGGGCGCGCACCGAGACGGCGGCCTCGTTGCGAAGCAGGTCCTTGATGTCGGTGGCGAGCTGGCGCTCCACGTCCTTGGCCGTCAGCGTGGTGACGCTGGCCGCCACCTCGTCCTCGGGCGTGGCCAGGCGCGAGGCCGAGACCACCATCTTGGGCAGGGCCTTGTCATCACCACGGGGTTTGGCCGTCTCGGCGGCCGGGCTCTGGGCCTGGGCGCCAGCGCTCAGCAGCAGGGCGGCCAGGGCCAGGGGATGGAGGACGAGCGACGCAACGCCTTGCGGGCGGGCGCGGCGGGCGGCATGAAAGCGGGACGAGGGGCTGCGGGCCATGGGCACTCCGTGGAGATCCCCCAGGCCCTGGCGGCCAGCGGTGCAGATCGGCCCTCATCGCGGCTGCGCACGGCCCGCGGGGCACGGCCGCACCCCGCCGCTCACCCCTGGTGACACGGCCCGGCGCAGGCATTCCCCCAACGATCCGCACGCACGACGAAGCCGTCACACCGGTGGCAGGCGGAACCTGCGGCGGATCTGGGCTACGTTTTTTAGGTGTCGAGCAGCGGGCGAAGCGGGCTGGCGGGCTCTGGCGTCGGCGCCAGCACCGTCAAACAGGCGCTGGCATGGTTGGCATTCTATATAGGAATAATTCTCATTAGCGTAGCAAAAGCGCGACAGCCCGCGGGGAGCGGGCTGGCGTGTGCGGCTGATGAGTGACCGGGGTCGCGCTGCGCACGCGCCCCGGCGGGCGGGCTCAGATCTCGACCTTGGCGCCCAGTTCCACGATGCGGTTGGTGGGCAGGTGCAGGAAGTCGGCCGCGGCGGCGGCATTGCGGTGCATGCTGGCGAAGAGCTTTTCGCGCCAGGGCGCCATGCCCGAGCCTATGGTCGGGATCACGATGTCGCGCGAGAGGAAGTAGCTGGTCTCCATCTCGTCCAGATGCACGCCGCGCTGCTCCAGCAGCTTGAGCGCCTCGGGCACATCGGGCTCGTTCTTGAAGCCGAAGTTGATGCTGATCTGCCAGCAGTCATTGCCCAGGCTTTCCACCTGCACCCGCTTGTCGAAACCGATCCAGGGCACCTCGTGGTGCTTGACCGAGACAAAGAGGTTCTGCTCGTGCAGCACCTTGTTGTGCTTGAGGTTGTGCAGCAGGGCATTGGGCGTGACGCCCTGCTCGGCCGAGAGGAAGACGGCCGTGCCCGGCACGCGCGTGGGCGGGCTGACGAAGACGGCTTCCAGGAAGCTCTTGAGGTCGATGGCGTCCTCGCGCAGCTTCTGGCTCAGCAGGCGACGGCCCTGCTTCCAGGTCAGCATCAGGGTGAACATGCCAATGCCGATCAGCAGGGGGAACCAGCCCCCATGCAGCAGCTTCAGCAGGTTGGAGGCCAGGAAGGTGATGTCGATGATGAAGAACACACCGGTGGCCACCACGCACAGCGGCAGGGGATAGCGCCAGCCGTAGCGGATCACGAAGAAGGTCATGACCGTGGTGATGGTCATGTCGATGGTCACCGCCACGCCATAGGCCCCGGCCAGCTTGCTGGAGGAGCCGAAGAAGACCACGGCCAGCAGCACGAAGACGAAGAGGCCCCAGTTGACGAAGGGCACATAGATCTGGCCCGTGTCACGCACCGAGGTGTGCAGGATGCGCATGCGCGGCAGGATGCCCAGCTGTATGGCCTGCTTGGTGACCGAGAAGGCCGCCGTGATCAGGGCCTGGGAGGCCACGATGGCGGCCAGGGTGGCCAGCACGAAGAGCGGGATCTCGGCCCAGCCGGGCGCGATCAGGTAAAAGGGGTTCTTGATGGCGGCCGGCTCGTTCAGCAGCAGGGCGCCCTGACCGAAGTAGTTGACCACCAGGGCCGGCATCACGATGCCGTACCAGGCGATGCGGATGGGCTTCTTGCCGAAGTGGCCCAGGTCGGCATACAGGGCCTCGCCGCCCGTGACCACCAGCACCACCGCGCCCAGGGCCACAAAGGCGATCCAGCGGTACTCCAGGCAGAACTGCAGGGCATAGACCGGATTCATGGCCGCCAGCACATGCGGGTTGTTCATGATCTGGGGCAGGCCCAGCAGGGTCAGGCTGCCGAACCAGACCAGCATCACCGGGCCGAAGGCCTTGCCCACGCCGCCCGTGCCCAGGCGCTGCACCGCGAACAGCCCCGCCAGCACCAGCACCGTGACCGGCACGATGGCCTCGTGGTACTGGGGCGCATAGACATCGATGCCCTCCACCGCGCCCAGCACCGTCATGGCCGGGGTGATGACCGCGTCGCCGAAGAAGATGGCCGTGCCGAACAGGCCCACCAGCATCAGGCCGCGGCGCAGCTGGGGCTTGTCCTTCACCGCCGTGGTGGCCAGGGCCAGCATGGCGATCAGGCCGCCCTCGCCGTTGTTGTCCGCCCGCAGGATGAGCAGCACGTACTTGAGCGAGACCACGATGGTCATGGTCCAGAACAGCAGGGAGAGCACGCCCAGGATGTTGTCGTGCGTCAGCGGCACGTGGCCGCCGTGGAAGACTTCCTTGAGCGCATAGAGCGGGCTGGTGCCGATGTCGCCATAGACCACACCCAGCGCGCCAAGGGTCAGGCCCGCCAGTGCCGAGGGGGAGCGGGCCGCAGTAGAAGAACTCACGGAAAACGCGGCAGCCTGGTGGGCTGCGGGTTGTCGAAAGGCGCTTATTGTGCGCCTGCCGTTGTGCGGTGCGTCAAGCCGCCGCTGCCGCCGCGTTGCTTCCGCGCATGCCCACCCCCGAAGCCAGGGTCGGACACTTGTGCGAAGTTCGCCCCGGCGCTAGCGCCGGGGCGGGCCCACTCAGGCGTAGACCTCGGCCTGCGGGTCGGTGACCTCCAGCTCGTAGCTGGCGGCCAGCATGGCCAGGCGGGCGATCACGCCGTACATATAGAAGCGGTTGGGCGCGCTGGCTCCGGGCTTGACGCCCGGGCGCGGCAGCTGGGAGGACTCGGCAAAGGCCAGGGGCACGTAGCTGGAGCCGGGGGCGTTGAGGTTCTCGTCCACGCCGCGCTCGGCATGCACGCGGTAGAAGCCGCCCACCACATAGCGGTCCATCATGTAGACCACGGGCTCGGCCACTGCCTCGTTCACGCGCTCGAAGGTGGCCACGCCCTCCTGGATCAGCACCTCCCGGATGGGCTCGCCGCTCTGGCCCAGGCAGGCCTTGTCGGCGCGCTTGCGGCCCAGGGCCTCCAGATCCTTGGCGTCGCGCACGGTCATGATGCCCAGGCCCTGGGTTCCGGCATCGGCCTTGACGATCACGAAGGGCTTCTCGTTGATGCCGTACTCCTTGTACTTGCGGCGCACCTTGGCCAGCAGGGCATCGGTCTGGGCCTGCAGCACGTCCAGGCCCTGGCCGCCGGCAAAGTCCAGATCGCCCACATGGCTGAACATGGGGTTGATCAGCCAGGGGTCCATGCCCATCAGCTTGGCAAACTTCTTGGCCACTTCTTCATAGGCGCGGAAATGGTTGTGCTTGCGGCGCAGGGCCCAGCCGGCATGCAGGGGCGGCAGCAGGTACTGCTCGTGCAGGTTCTCCAGCACGCCGGGGACGCCGGCCGAGAGGTCGTTGTTCAGCAGGATGGTGCAGGGATCGAAGTCCTTGAGCCCCAGGCGGCCGCGCGTGCGCAGCAGGGGCTCCAGGGTCAGGCTGCCGCCATCGGCCAGGGCCAGCTGGGTGGGCGCGGTGATGCCGGGGTCCAGGCTGCCCAGGCGCACGTTCAGACCGGCCTGGGTGAAGATGCGCACCAGGGTGGCGATATTGGCCAGGTAGAAGGTGTTGCGGGTATGGGCCTCGGGCACCAGCAGCAGGTTCTTGGCCTCGGGGCAGATCTTCTCGATGGCCGCCATGGCCGCCTGCACCGCCAGGGGCAGCATCTCGGGGTTCAGGTTGTTGAAGCCGCCAGGAAACAGATTCGTGTCCACCGGTGCCAGCTTGAAACCGGCGTTGCGGATGTCCACCGAGCTGTAGAAGGGCGGGGTGTGCTCCATCCACTCCAGGCGGAACCAGCGCTCGATGGCCGGCATGGACTCGAGGATGCGCTGCTCCAGCTCGTTGATGGGGCCGTTGAGCGCGGTAATCAGGTGGGGGACCATGGCGGGGGCCCGCGAGGGGCGGTGGCGGAAGCAAGTGGAAACGATTCTAGGAGCAAGCTGGGGGCACTTCTTGACTTCTCAAGCCCCGGCGCGCCCCGGCGAGGGCTTAGAGTCCGGGCATGCCCAGCCGCTACTCAACGCCAGCCCCCGCCACCCGCGCCCCCGCCCGCCCCCTGACCCTGAGCCTGCTGCTGTGCGGCGCCCTGCTGCTGGCCGGCGCCAGCGAGGCCGCGCCCAAGCGCGAGGCCAAGAAGAAGGCCGCCAAGGCGGCCCGGCCGGCGGCCTCCCAGGTCCAGACCCAGGCCCAGCGCGACCCGGAACCGACGCCCCCGGCCCAATGCCCGCCCAGTGCCCAGGCGCCGAGTGCCGAGGCCCTGCAGGCCGCCCAGGAGCGCGCGGCCGACCGCGGCCTGCTCTGGCGCGTCAGCAAGGACGGGCGCCACGCCTATCTCTTCGGCAGCATCCACATCGGCAAGCTGGACTGGGCCATCCCCGGCCCCAAGATGGCCGCGGCCCTGCAGGACAGCGATATGCTGGCCCTGGAGCTGGACCCGGGCGACCCCATGGTGCAGCAGCAGATGACGGCCGGCCTGGCCCGACGCCGCCTCGCGCCCGACGCGCCCCTGCGCCAGCGCCTGGCCCAGCATGAGGCCGAGGCCTGTCTGCCCAAGGGCACCCTGGCCGCCATTCCGCATCCGCTGATGCAGGCCTTCACCCTGACCCTGCTGGCCGCGCGCTGGGAGGGGCTGGACCCGGCCTACGCCCAGGAGCAGGTGCTCAGCGGCATGGCGCGCAGCGTGCAGCGCACGGTGGTGTCGCTGGAATCGGTGGAGCTACAGCTCAATGCCCTGCTTCCCAAGGACAAGCGCGAGGCTCAGCAGGCCACGGCCGAGCTGCTGGACCTGCTGGAGCGCGGCCAGGCCCGCCCGGTGCTGCGCCGCCTGGCCGAGGCCTGGGAGCGCAGCGATCTGGACACGCTGGAGCGCTATCAGGACTGGTGCGAATGCGCCCGCAACGCCGCCGAGCGGGCCCAGCTGCAGCGCCTCAACGACGGCCGCAACCCGATGCTGGCCGAGCGCATCGACGCCCTGATCGAAGCCGGCCACCAGCCCTTCGCCGCCGTGGGCGCCCTGCACATGACCGGCGCCCAGGCCCTGCCCCGCCTGCTGGAAAAACGCGGCTATCAGGTGGAACGCCTGCAGTAAGGCCGCGATAGAAGCACCGTCGCCGATGTGCGAGGGACAGCTCGAAGATCAGGCCGCCAGCGGGCCTCCCTCCGCTCATGTCCCCCGTCGCCGGCCTGCGGCCGGCGCCTCCTCCTTGACTTCGCTTCGAGATGCCCACTGCCGTCCTGATCCGCAAGGCCGTGGCCTGCGCCTGGTGGCAGGCCACGGTTCGGCCGAGGGCAGGGGCGGGTGCTGAAGCGAAGTCAATGAGGAGCCCTTGGCGGCGCCAAGGGCGGGGGACATGAGCGGAAGCACCCTCCCCTGGCCTCGGCAGCGCAAACCACCAGGCCACGTCAGACCAGCGCCAGCTCGCGGTCGATGACCGTTACCACCCATCGCTGATCAATGAAAAAAGCCGCTCCAAGGAGCGGCTTATGCGAGCCCGCCGGCCCGCAAGCGCGGGCCTGGCCGGAAATCACTTGTGGTACGCGGTCTCGCCGTGCGAGGTGATGTCCAGGCCCTCGCGCTCGGCTTCTTCCGAGACACGCAGACCGATCACCAGGTCGACGATCTTGTAGGCGATCAGGGACACGACGCCGGACCAGACGATGGTCAGCAGCACGCCCTTGGCCTGGGTCCAGACCTGGCTGGCGATGGAGTAGGCGTCCGGGGCGATCATGCCCACCGTGACCCAGTCGGCCACGGCGCTGGGGCCGCCCAGATTGGGCGAGTTGAACACGCCCGTCAGCAGGGCGCCGACGATGCCGCCCACGCCATGCACGCCAAACACATCCAGCGAGTCATCCGCACCCAGCAGCTTCTTCAGGCCTGTCACGCCCCAGAGGCAGGCGAAGCCGGCGATGAAGCCGATGATCAGCGCACCGCCAATGCCCACATTGCCGGCGGCCGGGGTGATGGCCACCAGGCCCGCCACGGCACCCGAGGCGGCACCCAGCATCGAGGCCTTGCCCTTGTGCAGGGCCTCACCGATGCACCAGGCCAGCACGGCGGCGGCGGTGGCGAACAGGGTGTTGGCGAAGGCCAGGGCAGCGAAGCCATTGGCTTCCAGGGCGGAGCCGGCATTGAAGCCGAACCAGCCCACCCACAGCAGGGAGGCGCCGACCATGGTCAGGGTCAGGCTGTGCGGGGTGAAGGCTTCCTTGCCGTAGCCGATGCGCTTGCCCACCATATAGGCGCCCACCAGACCGGCGACGGCGGCGTTGATGTGCACCACGGTGCCGCCAGCGAAGTCCAGCGCGCCCCACTGCCAGATCAGGCCGGCCTTGCTGTTCATCTCGTCCACCACATTGGCGGCGCTGTAGGCATCCGGGCCCATCCAGAACCAGACCATATGGGCCATGGGGATGTAGCTGAAGGTGAACCAGATGGCCAGGAAGAGCAGCACGGCGCCGAACTTGATGCGCTCGGCGAAGGCACCCACGATCAGGCAGGCGGTAATGCCGGCGAAAGTGGCCTGGAAGGCGGCGAACACGATCTCGGGGATGTAGACGCCCTTGCTGAAGGTGGCGGCATTCGCAAAGGTGCCGGCCGCGTTGTCCCAGATGCCCTTCATGAAGAGACGGTCAAAACCGCCCACAAAGGCATTGCCCTCGGTGAAGGCCAGGCTGTAGCCGTAGATCACCCACAGCACGACGATCAGCGAGAAAGCCACCATGACCTGCATCAGGACGGACAGCATGTTCTTGCTGCGCACCAGGCCGCCATAGAACAGGGCAAGACCCGGCACCGTCATCAGGATCACCAGCAGGGTGGAGACCAGCATCCAGGCCGTGTCGCCCTTGTTGGGCACGGGCGCCGGGGCGGCGGCCTCCGAGGCGGCGGCGGCCGCGGGTGCGGCCACAGCTGCCACGGCATCAGAGGCGGCGGCCACCACGGCCGAGGCGGCTTCGGCGGCGGCGGGCGCCGAGGCGGCGTCTTGAGCCCAGACCGGCGCGCACACCGCCGCTGCCAGGGCCAGGCAGGCAAATAGTTTCTTCAACATGAAGGCTTCTCCGGGGGAATGGGGGGCGTCTGCGCTCAGAGGGCGTCCTGGCCGGTCTCGCCGGTGCGGATGCGGATCACCTGGTCCAGGGGCGAGACGAAGATCTTGCCGTCGCCGATCTTGCCGGTGCGGGCCGAGTTCTCGATGGCCTCGATGACCTGCTCGACCACATCGTCGGCCACGGCGGCCTCGATCTTGACCTTGGGCAGGAAGTCCACCACGTACTCGGCGCCACGGTACAGCTCGGTGTGGCCCTTCTGGCGGCCGAAGCCCTTGACCTCGGTGACAGTGAGGCCCTGCACGCCGATGGCGCTGAGGGCTTCGCGCACCTCGTCAAGCTTGAAGGGCTTGATGACGGCGGTGATCAGTTTCATGACTCTCTCCTCGCAGGGGCTCAGAAGTTGTACTTGAGCGCGACGACCACCGCACTCTTGCCCAGGAACTTGTTGCTGTTGGCATTGGCGCCGGGCACGTAGAAGTTCTTGTCGGCATTGGTACCGACCAGGGTGAGGCTGGGCACCAGACCGTTGAAGTCCTTGGACAGGGCCAGGGAGTAGTCGGTGTAGGAGGCGGCGCTGCCCACCGGGCCCTTGATCTTCTGGTGGCCCACATGGGGGGCCAGCATCCAGCCGTCGCTCAGCTCGAAGCTGGCGCTCAGGTCCAGATAGCCGCTGTTCTTGCTGTCGGGGTTGCCGAAGGTGTCGGTCACCGCATGCGAGTACTTGGCGGTGAAGGGGCCGTAGCTCAGCGCGCCGTAGAGCTCGGTGGTGTTGGCGCTGGGCTTGAGCTTGTTGCTGGGGTAGACATAGCTCAGCAGGCCCACATCCAGGGTCAGGCCCTTGGAGATCTCGGTCTTGTAGCCGCCGTAGAGGTCGATCTCCACGCCGGCATCGCCGCCGGGAATGTCCTTGATCCACTTGATGGTGGAACCCCAGGCACCCAGATAGAAGCCGCTGGCGTGGGCATAGTCCAGGCCGCCTTGCAGGGCGGGCTTGAGGCGCGACTGCGAGATGCCGCGGTAGCGGTAGTCCGAGGTCAGGCTGGCGTTGAAGGTCAGGGGGCTGGCCTCCTGGGCCTGGGCGGGCAGCGCGGCAGCCAGTGCGAGGGTGCTGCAGACAAGCGCGGCGGTCATCGACTTCATCACGGGACTCCTGGTGGTTTTTGGGGAGGATGGGACGAGTTCTTCCGTCTCTTCGCAGCTTCCGTGCCAACCTTTCAGACCCGGACATCTGTCCTGGGAGGCGCCCCCGCCCCCCCGGCAAACAGCGGAGGGCGAGGCGCGCACGCACCAGTTTGGATCAGAACCGGCGCGGCATCAGCTTGGTGCATGCCCCGATTCCGTGCACCCGACCGGCCCCAGGCGCTGCACAATCGGTCGGGGAGGTGGCAAGCGATGTCCCTGGCCGTGATCCACAGCCGGGCCCTGGACGGGCTCAGCGCCGCGCCGGTGAGCGTGGAGGTGCACCTGGCCAATGGCCTGCCCAGCTTCACCCTGGTGGGCCTGGCCGAGACCGAGGTCAAGGAAGCCCGCGAGCGCGTGCGCGCCGCGCTGCAGAACAGCGGCCTTGAATTTCCCCACAACAAGCGCATCACCATCAGCCTGGCCCCGGCCGATCTGCCCAAGGAGGGCGGGCGCTTCGACCTGCCCATCGCCCTGGGCCTGCTGGCCGCCAGCGGCCAGATCGAGGCCAGCCGGCTGGAGGGCCTGGAGTGCGCGGGCGAGCTCTCCCTGGCCGGCGAGCTGCGCCCGGTGCGCGGCGCCCTGGCCATGGGCCTGGCCCTCAAGCGCGCCGGCCTGGCCCGCCGCCTGCTGCTGCCGCCGGCCAGCGCGGCCGAGGCCGCCCTGGTGCGCGACCTGCCGGTTTACAGCGCCCCACATCTGCTGGACATCGTGGCAGCACTGGTGCCTGGCAGTGAGCAGGCGCTCACCCTCACCCGCGCGGCGGAGGCCTCCCCGCCCACCCTCGACAGCCCGGACCTGCGCGAGATCCGCGGTCAGGCCGGCCCCAAGCGGGCCCTGGAGATTGCCGCGGCCGGTGGCCTGAGCCTGCTGTTCAGTGGCCCGCCGGGCACGGGCAAGTCCATGCTGGCCCAGCGCCTGCCGGGCCTGCTGCCACCGCTGGATGAAGAAGAGGCCCTGGAATCGGCCGCCGTGCTCAGCCTGGCCGGTGAGTTCAGCCCCGCCGCCTGGGGCCGGCGGCCTTTCCGTGCCCCGCACCACAGCGCCTCCAGCGTGGCCCTGGTGGGTGGGGGCTCGCCGCCGCGGCCCGGCGAGATCTCCCTGGCCCAGCATGGGGTGCTTTTCCTGGACGAGCTGCCCGAGTACCCCCGCAGCGCCCTGGAGGCCTTGCGCGAGCCCATGGAGAACGGCCGCATCCTGATCGCCCGGGCGGCGCGCCGGGTGGAGTTCCCGGCGCGCTTCCAGCTGGTGGCGGCCATGAACCCCTGCCCCTGCGGCTACCAGGGCCATCCCAGCCGGGAGTGCCGCTGCACGCCCGACCAGGTGGCGCGCTACCAGGGCCGGCTCAGCGGCCCCTTTCTGGACCGGCTGGACCTGCTGGTCGAGGTGCCGGCCCTGCCGCCCCAGGTGCTGGCCGCAGCGCCGGACGGCGAGCCCAGCGCCGTGGTCGCGGCGCGCGTGGCGCGGGCCCGCGCCCTGGCGCTGAACCGCCAGGGCTGCTGCAATGCGCGGCTGGAGGGCGCGGCCCTGGACCAGCAGGCCCGGCCGGAGCCCGCTGCCCTGGCCCTGCTGCAGCGCTCGGCCGAGCACCTGGCGTGGTCGGCCCGGGCCTACCACCGGGTGCTGCGCGTGGCGCTCAGCGTGGCCGATCTGGCCGGCAGCCCCCGCATCGAAGTCGCGGCCATGGCCGAAGCGGTGCAGCTGCGCCGCGGCCTGCGCCCCTGAACGGGGCATGACTGGCGGCGATCAGCAAAAGCGTTCGCGCCTCATAAGAATTTCTCGGTAGCCCGTCGCCACGCTTTGCGGGACAGTCGGCGCACCCCTTTTTCTCCACACCCTGCCCGAGGACACCCCGATGAAGAAGCTGATCACCACCGCGCTCGTCGCCGCCCTGAGTGTCGCCACCGCCCAGGCCGCCACCACCTGGAATATGTCGGCCGAGCAGCCGGACGCCAACTACCTGACCCAGAACGTGCGCCAGTTCGCCGAGGACGTGAAGGCGGCCACCGCGGGCCAGCTGGAGTTCAAGGTGACCAGCAACAGCGTGCTGCTCAAGCGGCCCGAGGTGAAGCGCGGCGTGCAGCAGGGCATCGTGCCCATCGGCGAGGTGCTGATGTCGGCCCTGGGCAATGAGGACGCGATGTTCGAGATCGACAGCGTGCCCTTCCTGGCCAGCTCCTTCGACGCCTCCGAGCGCCTGTGGAAGGCGGCGCGCGAGCAGATCGCGGCGCGCCTGGACAAGCAGGGCCTGGTCCTGGTCTACGGCTCGCCCTGGCCGCCGCAAGGCATCTTCACCAAGACCCCGGTGGCCAGCATCGGCGACTTCAAGAGCGTGCGCTTCCGCGCCTACAGCGCCTCCACCAGCCGCATGGTCACGCTGATGGGCGCCGTGCCCACCACCATCCAGGCCGCTGAAGTGCCGCAGGCCTTCTCCACCGGCGTGGTCGACATGATGATCACCTCGCCCGCCACCGGCGTGGACACCCAGGCCTGGGACTATGTGAAGCACTACTACGACGCCCAGGCCTTCATCCCCCAGGCCATCGTCATCGCCAACAAGCGTTCGCTGATGAGCCTGCCCGCGCCGCAACGCCAGGCCGTGCTGGACGCCGGCAAGAAGGCCGAGGCCCGCGGCTGGGCCCAGGCCCGCGATATGACCGCCAAGCTGACCCAGACCCTGGCCAGCAAGGGCATCAATGTGCAGCCGGTGCCGCAGGCCATCGCGGCCGAGCTCAACAAGATCGGCGCCGCCATGGCCGCCGAATGGAGCCAGAAGGCCGGCGCCGACGGCGCCAAGGTGCTGGAAGCCTACGGCAAGAAGTAAGCCTCAATCCCGAGCCAGAGAAGAAGGAAACAGCGCCATGGCCGTCCTCGACCGTCTTGCCCGTCTCTCGGGTGCCGCCTCGGCGCTGGCCCTGGCCGCCATCGGCCTGGTCATCGCCGCCCAGATCGTGGCCCGCCTGGCGGGCCACCAGATCCCCGCCGCCGATGATTTCGCCGCCTGGGCCATGGCCGCCTCGGCCTTTCTGGCCCTGCCCTATGCCATGCGCCACGGCGACCACATCCGCGTGACCCTGGTGCTGCAGTTCCTGCCCAAGCACTGGGAGCGCGGCTACGAGCTGCTGGCTTCGGCCATCGGCACGGCCCTGGCGGGCTGGGCGGCCTGGCACACCCTGCAGTTCGTCTACGACTCCTGGCAGTACGAGGAGGTGGCCCAGGGCCTGCTGCGCGTGCCGCTGTGGATTCCCCAGCTCTCCATGGCCCTGGGCCTGCTGCTGCTGGCCCTGATGCTGGCCGAGCGTCTGTGGCGCGGCCTGCGCGGCCAGCCCCTGTCGGACGCCGGCGTGGAAACCGCCCGCACCGAGTAAGACCCGCCCACCCTCGCACACCACCACAAGAAGTCCAAGGAGGCCGCCATGAGCGACCTGATGCAAGCCGGCGTCCTGATGGCGCTGCTCTTTCTGCTGCTGGGCCTGGGGGTCTGGGTGGCGCTGGCCCTGCTGGGCTGCGGCCTGATCGGCCTGATGCTCTTCACCAGCGCCCCGCCCGGCGTGCTCTTCGCCACCACGGCCTGGAGCTCCACCGCCAGCTGGGCCCTGACCGCCCTGCCCCTGTTCATCTGGATGGGCGAGATCCTCTACCGCACCCGCCTGGCCGAGGACATGTTCTCGGGCCTGGGCCCCTGGGTGAGCCGCCTGCCGGGCCGGCTGGTGCATGTGAATGTGCTGGGCTGCGGCATCTTTGCCGCGGTCAGCGGCAGCTCGGCCGCCACCGCCGCCACCATCGGCAAGATCTCCCTGCCCGAGCTCAAGGCGCGCGGCTATGACGAGAGCATCAGCATCGGCTCCCTGGCCGGCGCCGGCACCCTGGGCCTGCTGATTCCGCCCTCCATCGTGATGATCGTCTACGGTGTGGCGGCCCAGGTCTCCATCGTCAAGCTCTTCACCGCCGGCATCCTGCCGGGGATCATGATGATGGTGCTGTTCTCGGGCTATATCGCCCTGTGGTCGCTGCGCCATCCCGGGCGCGTGCCGCGCGAGACCGAGCAGATCAGCTGGGGCGAGCGCTTCAAGCGCCTGCGCCTGCTGGCCCCGGTGGTGGGCCTGATCGCGGGCGTGATCGGCTCCATCTACGCCGGCATCGCCACCGCCACCGAGGCCGCCACCATCGGCGTGATCGGTGCCCTGCTGATCGCCGGCCTGGGCGGCTCGCTGGACCGCCAGTCCTTTGTCGCCAGCCTGATGGGTGCGGCCCGCACCTCCTGCATGATCACCTTCATCCTGATGGGGGCCGCCTACCTCACCAGCGCCATGAGCTTCACCGGACTGCCGGCCAATGTGGCGCAGTGGATCGGCTCGCTGAACCTCTCGGCCTATGGACTGCTGACGGTGCTGACCCTGTTCTTCATCGTGCTGGGCTGCTTTCTGGACGGCATCTCCATCGTGGTGCTGACCACGGCCGTGCTGCTGCCCGCGGTGCAGGCGGCCGGCATCGACCCGCTGTGGTTCGGCATCTACCTGATCCTGGTGGTGGAGATGGCGCAGATCACGCCGCCGGTGGGCTTCAACCTCTTCGTGATCCAGGGCATCACCGGCAAGGGCCTCTTCACCCTGGCGCGCATGGCCTTCCCCTTCTTCCTGCTGCTGGTGCTGGCCACGGCCCTGATCACGATCTTCCCGGACATCGTGATGGTGCTGCCTCGAGCCATGAACTGAAACGGTGATGAGCAGCAACTGGCGCATTGAGGCGGTGGGCGACCGCTGCCTGCTGGTCGGCCTGGGCACCGAGGTGGACCCGGCCACCAGCGCACGCGTGCACGCCCTGGTGCGGCGCCTGCGCGAGCAGCCCATCGCGGGCGTGCGCGATGTGGTGCCGGCCTTCACCACCGTGGCCCTGCACTACCGGCCGGAGTGCTTTGGCCCCTCCCCTTTTGCCAGCCTGCGCGAGCAGCTGCTGGAACGCCTGAGCACGCCGCTGGAGGCCGAGGCCGAGAGCGGCCGCGTGGTCGAGGTGCCGGTCTGCTATGGCGCGGCCGACAATGACTACGGCCCCGACCTGGCCGAGGTGGCCCAACGCTGCGGCCTGGCGCCCGAGGCCGTGGTGGCGCGCCACCTGGCCTCGGCCCACCGCGTGCATATGCTGGGCTTCGCGCCCGGCTTTCCCTTCATCGGCGGCCTGGACCCGGCGCTCTCCATGCCGCGCCGCGCCCAGCCGCGCACCCGCATCCCACCCGGCTCGGTGGCCATCGCCCGCGAGCAGACCTGCATCTACCCGCTGGAGACGCCTGGCGGCTGGAACCTGATCGGCCGCACGCCCCTGCGCCTCTTCGACCCCGCGGCCGAGCCACCCTGCCGCCTGGCGCCGGGCGATGCGATCCGCTTCGTGTCCATCAGCCAGGCCGACTATCTGGCCCTGCTGGCCGAACAGCATGCCGGGAAGGCCGCGGCATGAAGATCGAAGTGCTCAAGCCCGGCGCCCAGACCCAGGCCCAGGATCTGGGTCGCTACGGCCACCAAGGCCTGGGCGTGCCCGTGAGCGGGGTGATGGACGAGTGGTCGCACCGCCTGGCCAATCTGCTGGCCGGCAACAGCGGGGACGAGGCCACGCTGGAGATCGTGCTCACCGGCCCCAGCCTGCGCTTCGAGGCCGCCACCCGCATCGCGATCTGCGGCGCCGATCTCTCGGCCCGCCTGGACGGCCGGCGCCTGCGGCCCGACCGCGCCGTGGACGTGCCGGCTGGTGGCGTGCTGGAGTTTGGCGCCTGCGAGGCCGGGCTGCGCGCCTATCTGGCCGTGCGCGGCGGTTTTGCCATCACGCCCCTGATGGGCAGCCGCAGCACCTATGTGCGCGGCGGCTTCGGCGGCTTTGCGGGCCGCGCCCTGCGCAAGGGCGATGTGCTGCTGGCGTCGGATGCCAGCGGCCGCCCCGCGTCGCGCGGCCCCGGGGTGAGACCCGTGCTGCCCAGCAGCGTGCCCCGCGAGCCGCGGGGTCAGGCCGTGCCCCTGCGTGTGATGCCGGGCGAGCATTGGGCGCTGTTCACGCCGGCCGCGCGCGATTCTCTGCTGCAGGCCGAGTTCCGCATCGCCGCGCAGTCCGACCGCATGGGCTACCGCCTGGAAGGCCCGGCCCTGGAACGCAGCGCGCCGGGCGAGCTGGTGTCGGAGGCCATGAGCTTCGGCACCATCCAGGTGCCCAACGATGGTCAGCCCATCGTGCTGATGGCCGAGCGCCACGGCACGGGCGGCTATCCCAAGATCGCCCATGTCATCAGCGTGGACCTGCCGCGCCTGGCCCAGCTGGGCCCGCAGCAGACGCTACGCTTCGAGGCCGTGACGCTGGAAACAGCGCAGGCGCTTTATCTGCAGCGCGAGCAGCTGCTCGCCACCCTGAGGGATGCCCTGCTATGAGCAGCACACTGGATCGGAACTGCCTGGATCTGAATTGCGATATGGGCGAAGGCTTCGGCGCCTACGCCATGGGCAATGACATCGCCATCCTGGACCACGTGAGCTCCGCCAATATCGCCTGCGGCTTTCATGCCGGCGACCCGCCCACCATGCGCCGCATCGTGGGCGCGGCCCTGTCCAAAGGCGTGGCCGTGGGCGCGCACCCGGGCCTGCCGGACCTGCAAGGCTTTGGCCGGCGCGAGATGAAGATCACGCCCGCCGAGGCCTATGCCATGGTGGTCTACCAGGTGGGCGCCCTGGCCGGCTTTGTGCAGGCCGCGGGCGGCCGGCTCAACCATGTGAAGCCGCATGGCGCGCTCTACAACATGGCGGTCAAGGACCGCGCGCTCTCCGAGGCCATCGCCCAGGCGGTGCGCGACTTCGACCCCGGCCTCGTCTATTTCGGCCTGGCCGGCAGCGTGATGGTCGAGACCGCCCAGGCCCTGGGCCTGCGCACGGCCGGCGAGGTTTTTGCCGACCGTAGCTACCAGGACGACGGCAGCCTCACACCGCGCAGCCAGGCCGGCGCCATGATCGAGGACGAGGACCAGTCCCTGGCCCAGGTGCGCCAGATGCTGGGCGGCAGCGTCACCGCCCAGAGCGGCAAGACCGTGGCGCTCAAGGCCGACACCCTGTGCCTGCATGGCGACCAGGCCGGCGCCCTGGACTTCGCGCGCCGCATCCGTGCTGAACTCAGCGCCGATGGCGTGCAGCTGCGCGCGCCGCAGCGCGGCTAGACCTGTTCGGCTTCGAGTGGCCGCGCCCAGTCCGGCCCGGCCTGCTCGCAGAACTCGCTCACCACCTCGCGCACCACGCCCAGGGTCTCGCGCACGGCCACGCTCATGCGGCTCTCGGCCATGGCCGTAATCAGCATGGGCGGCAGGGCTGGGCCCTCGCACTGCCAGAGCTCACCCCGCGCCATCTGCTCGCGCACAAAGACCGGCGGGATGGCGGCAATGCCATAGCCCGTGCAGGCCAGCTGGATGATGGACTGCACCGAGGGGAAGCTGCAGATGCGCACCGGCGAGCCTTCATGCTCGGCAAACAGGGCTCGCACATGGGCCTGCGGGCTGGAGGTCTTGGAGAAGGTGAGCACCGGCACGCGCTCCAGATCCTGCAGACTCAGGCGACCGCTGGCTGGCAGCAGCTCCGGCCGCGCCACCCAGCGCAGCGGAAACTCGCACAAGGGCGTGACCCGGTAGTCCAGGCTGGCGATGGCCTCGGGGAAGGGGTCGTTCTGGATCATCAGATCCAGCTTGCGCTGGCGGAACTGCTCCTGCAGATTGCGCGCCGTGTCCACACTCAGATCGGGCTCCACCTGGGGGCAGCGCTCGGCCAGGCGGCGGATCAGGGGCGAGAGCCAGGTGTGGACCACGGTCTCGATGGCGCCGATGCGCACGCGGCCGGCGGCCGGGGCATCGGGGCGGGTGCTTTCCCGCAGTTCGCGCTCCAGGGCCAGCATGCGCTCGGCCTGGCGCACCACCAGCTCGCCGCGCGGTGTGAGCTGCAGGCGGCGTGCGCTGCGGTCCACCAGATCGCAGCCCAGCTCCTCCTCCAGCGCGGCAATGCGCTGGGAGATGGCGGCCTGGGTGGTGATCATCACCTGGGCGGTCTCGCGGAAGCTGCCCACCCGCGACAGCACCACCAGGGTTTCGAGGAATTTGGTGTTCACCCCGCGAGTGTAGGCAGGCTGCGCAGGGCGAACGGCCGCAGCAGCGGCCGGGGGACTCAGTGGCGGCGCAGCTCGCCGTCGCGCAGCACGGCCACGTCGCCGACGGTCAGGCCGGGATCACTGGCCTGCTCATGGCTGAGGGTGCGGCCGTCCTCACGCTCCAGCTTGACGATCCAGACGCGCTGGGTCTTGTGGCGCTTTTCCAGCTCGTTGCCGGCAAAGCCGCCGGCCACGGCGCCACCCAGGGTGGCCAGCTTCTTGCCGCTACCGCCGCCCACCTGGTTGCCCAGCAGGCCGCCGACCACGGCGCCGCCGATGGCGCCCAGACCCGAGCCTTCCCCCTTGCGTTCCTCGCTGCGCACGGCCAGCACGCGCAGGCAGTCGGCACACAGGGCCGGCTTGGCGGGCACGGGCTTGCTCTGCACCTCTGCCACCGGCGCGGCGGGCTTGGCTTCGGCCACGGCCTCGGTTGCTTCATGCGCGGCCGGCTTGGCCGCGGGCTTGGCCGCCGGGGTCGCTGGCTTGGCGGCGGGCTTGGCGGCGGGCTTGGGCGTGGCAGGCGCCTCGGCCGGCAGCTCGGTCTTCTGCGCGGGGGCGGATTCGCTCACCGGCTCGGGCTTGGCGGCCTCGGGCGCGGTGGCCACCACGGGGGCCGCGGGAGCCTCGCCACCGTTGGAGCGGCCCACGGCATAGGCGCCGGCCAGCAGGGCGCCGGCAATGGCCACGGCCGCAATGGTCTGGCTGGAGTTGAGGGACAGGTTCATCGCGATCCTCCTTGTTGTTCATGCATGCCCTGTGCCGCAACACCGGGCCTGAGAACTTAACGCCTGAACAGGCGCCGCGCCGACCTGTCTTTGTAAGCGCTTGTGCCCGGCCTGTCCATCGGCGGCCGGGCCAGCGGCTCAACCCAGCAGGGGCGCGAGCGCGCGCTGGGCCTCGCGCTCGTCCAGGGCCATGCGGGCCGCCCAGTCCTGCAGCTGGTCCTCGCCGATGCGGCCCACATTGAAATAGCTGGCCTCGGGGTGCGAGAAGTAGAAGCCGCTGACGCTGGCCGCCGGGGTCATGGCCATGGCCTCGGTCAGGCCCATGCCGATCTCGGCCGGGTTCAGGGCCTGGAAGAGATCGCGCTTGACCAGATGGTCCGGGCAGGCCGGGTAGCCGGGCGCGGGACGGATGCCACGGTAGGCTTCGGCGATCAGGGCCTCGTTGTCCAGGCCCTCATCCGGCGCATAGGCCCAGAACTCCTGACGCACGCGCTGGTGCAGACGCTCGGCAAAGGCCTCGGCCAGGCGGTCGGCCAGGGCCTTGAGCATGATGGCGGAGTAGTCGTCATGCTCGGCCTCGAACTGAGCCTCCTTCTTGTCCACGCCGATGCCGGCGGTGACGGCGAAGAGGCCGATGTAGTCCGGCACCGATCCCCTGGGCGCGATGTAGTCGGCCAGGGCGCGGTTGGGGCGCTTCACCCCGTCCACCACCGGGCGCTCCGACTGCATGCGCAGGCCGCGCCAGCTCATCAGCACCTCGCTGCGCGATTCGTCGGTGTAGATCTCGATATCGTCGTCATTGACCTGGGCGGCCGGGTAGAGGCCGAACACGCCATTGGCCTGCAGCCAGCGGCCTTCGATGAGACGCTGCAGCATGCGCTTGCCGTCGCTGAACACGCGCTGGGCCTCGGTGCCCACGATCTCGTCCTTGAGGATGGCCGGGAAGGGGCCGGCCAGGTCCCAGGTCTGGAAGAAGGGGCCCCAGTCGATGGCCTGGGCCAGATCGGCCAGGTCGTAGTTGCGGAAGACGCGGCGGCCGATGAATTTGGGCACCGGCGGCCGGTAGCCGGCCCAGTCCAGCTGCAGTTTGTTGGCGCGGGCCTGGGCCAGGCTGACCAGGGGTGTCTGCTTCTTGCTGGCGTGCAGCGCGCGCACCTTCTCGTAGTCGGCCTTGAGCTCGTCGATGAAGCGGGTGGCGCGCTCGTCCGAGAGCAGCTCGGTGCACACGCCCACCGAACGCGAGGCATCGGGCACATAGACCACCGGGCCCTCGTAATGCGGGCTGATCTTGACGGCCGTGTGCACCCGGCTGGTGGTGGCGCCACCGATGAGCAGGGGGATCTTCTTCATGCGGAAGTAGTCGTCGCGCTGCATCTCGGCGGCCACATGCTGCATTTCCTCGAGGCTGGGCGTGATCAGGCCGGAGAGACCGATGATGTCGGCCCCCTCTACCTTGGCCTTGGCCAGGATGTCCTGGCAAGGCACCATCACGCCCATGTTCACCACCTCGTAGTTATTGCACTGCAGGACCACGGTGACGATGTTCTTGCCGATGTCGTGCACATCGCCCTTGACGGTGGCGATCACGATCTTGCCCTTGGGCTTCACATCGCCACCAGCCGCGGCCAGCTGGCGCTTCTCTTCCTCGATATAGGGCACGAGGTGGGCCACGGCGCTCTTCATCACGCGCGCGCTCTTCACCACCTGGGGCAGGAACATCTTGCCCTGGCCGAAGAGGTCGCCCACCACATTCATGCCGGCCATCAGCGGGCCCTCGATCACGTGCAGAGGCCGGCCGCCACCGGCGCGTATGGCCTGCCAGGCTTCCTCGGTGTCGGCCACGATGAAGTCGGTGATGCCGTGCACCAGGGCGTGACTCAGGCGCGCGTTCACGTCGCCGGCACGCCAGGCCAGGCGGACCGACTCGTCCTTGCCGGCGCTCTTGGCGCGGTCGGCAATCTCGATCAGGCGCTCGCCGGCGTCGGGGCGGCGGTTGAGCACCACGTCTTCCACGCGCTCGCGCAGCTCGGCATCGAGGTCGTCGTACACGCCCACCATGCCGGCGTTGACGATGCCCATGTCCATGCCGGCCTTGATGGCGTGGTACAGGAAGACGGTGTGGATGGCTTCACGCACCGGCTCATTGCCGCGGAAGCTGAAGGACACATTGGAGACGCCGCCCGAGACCTTGGCACCGGGCAGGTGCTGCTTGATCCAGCGCGTGGCCTCGATGAAGTCCACGGCGTAGTTGTCATGCTCCTCGATGCCGGTGGCGATGGCGAAGATATTGGGGTCGAAGATGATGTCCTCGGGCGGGAAGCCCACCTCGTCCACCAGCATGCGGTAGGCGCGCTCGCAGATCTCGATCTTGCGCTGGAAGGTGTCGGCCTGGCCGGTCTCGTCGAAGGCCATCACCACGGTGGCCGCGCCATAGCGCTTGAGCAGCTTGGCCTGGCGCTTGAACTCGGCCTCGCCCTCCTTGAGCGAGATGGAGTTCACGATGCCCTTGCCCTGGATGCACTTGAGCCCGGCCTCGATCACCTCCCACTTGGAGCTGTCGATCATGATGGGCACGCGGGCGATCTCGGGCTCGCTGGCGATCAGGTTCAGGAAGCGCACCATGGCGGCCTTGCTGTCCAGCATGGCCTCGTCCATATTGATGTCGATGACCTGGGCGCCGTTCTCCACCTGCTGGCGCGCCACGGCCAGGGCCTCCTCGAACTGACCCGCCAGGATCATGCGGGCAAAGGCCTTGGAGCCGGTCACATTGGTGCGCTCGCC